>Ga0214543_1000462_pt1 | contig 67702 bp, 27 predicted proteins | sample CNSS2metaG_FD_160094 | JGI IMG/M metagenome (GOLD analysis project Ga0214543, IMG submission 160094) | Root nodule microbial communities from cowpea collected in UCLA plant growth center, Los Angeles, California, USA - CNSS2 | ecosystem: Host-associated > Plants > Roots > Nodule | place: USA... | reverse complement strand
AATCTTGATCCAAATATTTGGATCTGAATTTTAAAAAAATCCAAACTACTTTTGCTAAAAAAATAGATTTGGGTCAAAAATCTAATCCAATTATTTGGATCTAAAATGAATGTGAATTGGATCATTAAAAATCCAATCCATGTCCACCCTTATTCGTGACTTATATTTAATTCGGTACAAATTTTCAATAATTTTGATCGATTTAGACTCAATGTTGTATTTAAGCCTTTTAGTAACATTTTTTTTCCATAAAATATTATAAATTATCAGTTTCTGTTCTCTACGGAAACGTTTTTTTTTTGTCGCACTGTCTTATACTAATCTCACACATTGAGCTTTTATTTATTTTAAAATTCATAACTTTAATTTAAAACTTAATTTGATTTCACAACTAAAAATCACTTTATAGACTATATCAAACTATTACTTTTATTTTTGTATTTAATTTTCTATCGAATTATCAAAAAATAAATTTTAATAATTTTAAAATGTTATATATTAATTAAAAATAATATTCTGTGATAATATAAACTATTTATCCGAAATCTAAAATATAACTTACATATTTAAAATATTTATTTATTTAAATTTAAATTAAAAATTAATTAACACATTCAAAATATTCCTTTCACATTTTAGTCATATAGAAGATAATACTTTATCTTATACATTTTGTAAGGGGTAAAAATACTAGTTACAAAAAAGGAAAAATAAGGATAGGAATTAAATTATGAAACTAACAATAATTTGAATGAATACAAATATTATTTATATCATTTAATTGAAACGCGGTTTCTATTTAGAGTTATGATAAATTAACAAATGTTTTTGACTAAGTTTTGATAAACTTTCTTATTCAGGTAAAAAATTATTATTTTATTATTTTATTTTAATTAAAAAATAAAAATTTAATCTACTTTAATTTCATTTTTAGAATCTTTGTTAAGTTTGTCAAAATTTTATCTGTCAAAAGATAATTTTCCTTCTGGAGTATTTAATCCATCTCTTGCTTTTAATTTTGGGTTCTGATTTAGAAAAGAAAAGTTGTTGCGGTCAATGGAATTTTAAGATGAGCTTTTAGGAAATCATTTTTGTAATTAAAAACATTGAGCTAATTTTAGGTGTTTTATTTTTATTTGAACTCTATAATTTAAAAGTGTAAAATCTTAGATTTTTTATTTTTATTTTTATTTTTAAACTTACGAAATTATAAAAACATCTAAAATCTTAGCTTTAAATTTTAAAAATTTATTTTAATAGTAAAATTTAAAAGAAATATATTGATTTATATTTATGTTTATTTTGTTATCATCACATAATAGGAATAGGTTTGGTCCCAAAAACAATACTCTTACAAGTTCACTTAGAAAATATCATTCCCCATGTTATTTATGTATTTATGATACATAACTAATGATGCATGTATGTAAAGTTCCTTGAGTATGTCATACTCAAATATAATACAAAAGTGATCATATTTATGAACTTTTATATAAACAAGTTTTAATTCGCATAACTCTATTTAATGGGCTTTCCTACGTCATTTCAATAAATGATATTAAAAAAATTAGAGAATATACTCCTTTATTTTATGACATAAAAAAAATTAAAACAACTTAACCAACCGTCTTAATATATCTAATTAAAATATTTTTACCTTTATATGCGGTGTATTAATTTTCTATTTGTAAATAATTAGTTAGAAGTCAATTTTAGAATTTTTTTTATTTAAAAACAACTTTTAACGAATTATTGCCAAATGATTAATTTACACGATATATATCCTAATAAATAAAACTATTTTAAATGTTTTCACAGAAACCACTATCACGTTGATTTCATTTTCATAACCTAAGCTATGACCTAAATGCACCAAAGCTAAAATCCAATTGAATTCAGACAAACCAAATAATTGTAAATCCCTTAAAGTACCTTTTTTATATTTTAGAGTATCCAAATTATAATGATAAGTAAAATAAAATTTTAATGAAATCATGTAATATCACAATAAGTGTCTTAAAATCAATTGATCTCATGTCCATAAATTGAAACTTCCCAAGAATTAATTATAAGTAATTAGAACATAAATAGTCTTAACTAATTATAATGATTAATTATACTTGTAGTTTAATTTTACAAGTATAACTTTTCTTAACACAGTTTTATATTTTTACAACATCCTTATTCTTAAAAATTTGCAAAGCAGTGCTCCCACAAGAAGACTTAACAAAGATTATGTAATGATAAATAGCATTGTTTTAAAAGGCTAGATGAACAGTACATTATAAAATATTTCCCGTCAAATTGAAAATTTTATATTCAAAGCTTACATTATCACTATGAACAAATACATTAAACATGTTGATTAATTAGTGTGGAATTGTTTTAATTGAATTAAGAGTTTTAAGTTCGAGTTCTAATATAATTGAGTTAAATACTTGAAAAAAGAGTTTTACTATTTATAATTCAAACAAAATTATTTCTCAAAAATATCTTATGTATAAATAAACAAGTAAGTATATACGCTTTTTAAGGTAACATGACAATGATACATCATAGTTTTGAATCTCTCTGTTAATAGCATAACATATTAATAACTAAGTTTTTCGAATAAAAAAAAAAGTTTGTATAGTGTGTGTACAAGAATGAGTTATACGGAACTAACTCCCAAAATAATTTTCTTCACACTACAACTTTTAAACTTATTAACAACTATATTTTAATGTTTTACGGTTAACTTTAAAACTTAACGTTTTTTTTATCAAGTAATCATATATCTTTTATAATATTCTTTGACTCAAAAACATCCTCAACATGATGCAAATATATTTTTTAGTTCACCAATGTGACTTTAAGGTTTTATTCAAAATCCTTGTTTTATTCAAGGTATTAAAATAGAAAGAAATAGGTCAATGAGTTCACGTAACCAAATAAAAAACGACGAGTTCAGAACTAGTTACTGAGAAAGCTAGAACAGAGAAAAGTTATTGACAAAATATTTCTGATACAAAATAGAGTAAAGTGGTATACACATATAAACTTTTAAGAAATGAATACATGCTCAATTTGTTTACTTTTTATATACCGGTTCAACCAAAACGAAAACCCTTTTAGCAAAACGATAATGATATTATTACTTTTATTTTTTGACTTTCATCTTTCACTTTAAAACACATAATCAAAAGATGATGGAAGTAGTCCTATAATTTTACTCAGCAAAATACCCATTGATTTTGAAGATAAGGCAAGTCCACAACCAAATAAATGAAACCAGAAACCAAGAACATTATTAAATTTGTAAATACCAAGTTTGTATTTATTAGTGGATAAGGTAAGATTGGGGTAACATGCATCTCCTCCACTTATGCCGAACCTGATTCTTGTGTGAATAGTTGTATCGAGTGCAGTCAACAATGGCATGTGTATAAACTATGAACATGGAAGAAACACGGTTGTGATGATTAATAGGATTCTAGAAGCTGTGGAAACCATTAAAGTCAACTTTGTGTAGTTAAATGAACATGATCCAACCAGAGAAAAGATGACATAGTCCATGATGTTTGCAAGATTCATACACGATGCCATATAAATATAAACAAAATTCTTCTGTGGGTCTACCATGATGGCTTATTCTTCCCCTCCAACAACACCATTTACAATATCTGTTGACAAAAGGGTATTTCATAGAACCTTCTTTTCGCAATTTCAGATTATTAAACACAGTCCCATTTACACGTATTGCGTTTGAAATACATCACATGGAACTTTCCTTGCTTGTTTTTAGCGGCTAAGTTCCAAAATAACACTTCATTCTGATAAATGAGTTCATTTTAAACTTGTGCCGGAGTCACAGAACTTGAAAGTGACGCACCATGTAATTTTCTTTCTACAGTTTTTGGATGTGGTCACGGGTTCGAAGGATCTTGTGATGATTATAGTATTGACCGAACTTGTTGGAAAGAACCAAAAAGAAGTGGTCAATATGACTACAAGTTAAGGTCTTGCAAATGCGAATTTGAGTTTGATTCTAGAACGATTTGAACTTTGACAAAATCTCTTGCTACTTGGTTTTTACTCTTTCTGCTGTTTTATAGATAACTTGCACGTGAAGAAAATTTATATTTCAAGTTTTCATTATGTTAAAAATGAGGAAAACTGTTGTAAGCCAATTGCATGCCTTTAAAGGCCGAAACCAAAGGCCTTCTTATGTATAAGATATATATATCAGTCACGTTCATAAGCATCAAGGTGCCACTCATTTCAAACACTTTGTAGCACAATCTATGTTTGCTGGTGAGGTAACTAAAACCCCATAAGAGTCTGCGTAGCACATATTTGTTTATTATTTAATTTCGTTGAGCCCAACTCGAATAATATTGACACCATGTTCAACCTTTTTAAGGTGTTCTATCTTGTCTTATATGATGTTTTATTGAGTACGATGAAAATGTACATCTTCTAAAGTCTCATTTCTCTTAGAATAAGTAAAGTAGTAGGTGTTGATGATTATATAATAAAGTCGAGATTAAAGGTTTTAGTTACTCAAAATCAAAGATACTTTGAGTTTCTGTTTAACTTTTTTCATTCTCTCGTAGGAAAGTGTTCTGAGGTATAACTAAATTATTGATCTGAAGAATGTGAGAGTACTTAGGATCAAAGAGTCGAGAGTGTTTTCTGTGTATTGTAAAAATTTACACATAATGATTATTTTTATGTTATTAAATGATTTTTGTAGATAAAATATAATGATTTTCTTGTTGACATGTTTAATTTTGTCCTTTTTAATTAATAAAAGATAGACTCAATCTCTTGTGATTAATTACCTCTCAAGCTTTGTAGACAAAGTTGAGACTCCCGTTTGTATCTTTTATCATTTTCAAGCAATCCAATGAGTTACTTTTACGAAACTTCTCATCTCTTTGAACTACACATTGTGGTAATTTATGTATAAATTAATTTTGATTAATGGAAAATTTCGTTTTATTTCCTTTTTTTTTTCTTCTCTTCTAAAAGTTCTGAGGAGAAATTTCTTCATATACAACCCTATAATCAAACATGGTCTGATTACCCTAGTGCAGTTAGGGAAATGCAATTATAGTACATTCCATTTGGTCATGTCCCTAGTGCTGAGAACCATTGATTGTTGTTGTTTCATGGAAATGAGTTGGTATGATTAGCATTATGCAGAAAATTGGAATGTGAAAAGACAAACCAACAGAACAGTGAAATAAACAAGACCAAGAAAAGCGATGTAACAAAGTGTGACAATAGATAAGATGAAAGGAGAGACATAATGCAAAACTGGTGTGTGAAAAAGGTAAGTTTGATGTTAGAAAATTGTTCTGCCCTTGCTGTGATAAGAAGGAGAATGTAGAAAGTCCCAGTTCCAGTGTCCATGATCTCTTATGTCTCCTTTGGGCAAATTCAATGATCCCTTTTTGGTTTGTTGATTGAATTTGCCAAAAGAAGAGATTTCATCCTGTCATATGTCATGTTCAAATTCAGCAAAGTGTGTCGGCACCAATGCTTTTCTATAGTAGCAATGATGAAAGATGCTCCACTCGTGATTTATGTTGCATCAGACATTAATATCTTCTACTGTTTAACTTTGGCTAATATTTTTAGATTGCAAGCGTGGAATTTAGTAGTTAAGATGATTAGAAGTTGGATGCGAGAAAATTGAATAACACATTACAAAAGATTTATCATACAAAATAATGAAATTTTGTAGCTTCAATTATCTCTTGCACATGCTTCGTTTCCTCTGAAAATGTATATGAAAACATTTCGTTTCTTCCAAATTCCTCCAAAAACCTGAAAATCATGCTGCAAGCTATTGTTACTTTTACTCATGACTCCACACCCTAATACCTCATCAAATTGATTAGCAAAAGAAATTATTGTTGTATTAAAAGCAATAAGAAATAGGAAAAAATGATTGTTTTTAATCCATATAATATGTATAGATTTTATTGATGGTACTTGCAACTTTTGTTACAGGAAAGAAGTTTTTTCCATCCACCAAAAAAAGTTTTCTAAAATTAATTTCTTAAATTTAACTTTGGATCATCTATGTTATGTTATAGATAGCTTTTGAATGAACTGACACACAATGATATCATTGAAATTGTTTGATTATTAAATTTCTTTTAACTAATTTATATTTCAGAACATAGAAAGACAAAATGAAAGCTAATAAATCAAATTCAAATAAAATGTAAGGGTAGCCCAAGGCCCAACTTTTCTTCTCCACAGATAGGTTTCTAATATTTGTCGGCTTTTGCTTCCTCCAAACCCATATCTTCGTGTACCCCCAATCTTCAAAATGACAATTTCATGTTTCCTAAAGGAAAATTATATGTTAATAAAATTTATTTTTTTTTTACAAACTTTACAATTTTTTTTATAAATTTGACAAATTCTATATAAATAGAATTAAATAGATTAATTTTTTATTTTTTAATCAAAATAAAGTAATAAAGTGATATCTTTTTTACTTAAAAAAAAAAGAGTTTGTTAAATTTTGTTTGTCAAAATATCATTATTTTTTTAGAAGCAACTTTTAAATAATCTGTTCTGAAAATTTTCCAAAATAAACTTTTTGAAATAAAATTTTTAAAATAAACTTTCTATAACAAATTTTTTGGAGAGAGCTTTTCAAAACATTTTTTTTTTTTTTTTTTATTCTCTCTCATCTTTTGTACAATGTTCTCTCTCTTTCTATGATAACAACTATGGTAGTAGTTAGAGATGACAAATAAATTTGTTTCCTATTTGACGAAGAATTTTCACACTAACTAGGTATGCAAATGGGTATGGGAAATCTGTAACTTTTTCAATTGGGTGTACATAGAGATGTACATATTCTCGCTATAATATTGGTCCCCACCATACCTCTGTCCATGTTTAAACTATTAAAATATTCACAATTAATTAAGTAACCATATATATTATTTCTTCTAATTATTTGGTTTGTTGTTAAACTCATTCGCATCCCCCATATATTTTTGATCGTATTATAACTTTTATGTAATTATGTTAAAATGATGTATGCCAATTAAAAAAAAAAAGTTATGTCTCACATTTGAATATTTCTATTTTTTAATATTTTTATTTATTGCATATTTTCCTTTCACATGAGACATTTAATATATTATTTCTTCTAATTATTTGGTTTGTTGTTAAACTCATTCGCATCCCCCATATATTTTTTATCGTATTATAACTTTTATGTAATTATGTTAAAATGATGTATGCCAATTAAAAAAAAAAGTTATGTCTCACATTTGAATATTTCTATTTTTTAATATTTTTATTTATTGCATATTTTCCTTTCACATGAGACATTTAATATTATCAATTTAAGTGTTTAATAGCATAAACCTTTCATTTACTAGGTAATATAAAAAAAATCTTATTATTAATAATTTTTGTTTCATTTGAAGAACTATTTTGTTTTCCTTAAACAATTTTCGTTATTTTTCAATCATTGAGTATATATGTTGATATTTGAAAAGTTTTCTTAGATCTCTAAGGTATGTTTCATCTTATCATACCCTTAATTATACATTTGGTTTCGTTTGTGCCATTTCTTTCAATAGTCTCTCAAATTGTTTTTAAGACACACATTTGTTAATTTTTTAATATTTTTATTTGTTATTTATTTTCATCATGTATAATACTTTTTCGATATATTTTATCTAATTATTTTTTTCTAACTCATTATCAATCATATTGTAATTTTTTTTCACTATAATTGTATAAATAACTTTTATTTTTGCTACAATATAAAAATTTAATGTAATTGTCATGAATATTTTCTTATCACCATCCAACATATATTGGAGCTCAAAAGATACAAATCTATGTCAACATTTTATTATTATGTTCATTGTTTGTTTTTTGCGTGATTTTGATCAAATGATGTATTGTAACTTTTATTAGTGTATAAAAAAGAAATTCATTGGAATTTAAAAAATTGAAGTACATAAACATTTAAAATATATTTTAATTTGAATATTTGTTTTTCTTTTATATTTTTTCAAAAATATTTTTTAATTTTATGAACTAGGTTTCATTAATATTTGCAAATTAATAAATGTTTTGGTTCTCATGAAATTCATTTGATATTCTAATCTAAAATATGAACAATTAAAATTTATTTCACAGTATTGGATATCTAAGAAACAATCGTCATTTTAATATTGAATATTTAATAATATTATGTTTCTTTTACTGTAATTTTTTATTATTTAAAATAAATTAATTAAAATTAATATTGAAATAATAAGAAAATGGGTACGAGTATGGGTACGAGATTATACCCGTTACCTGATGAGGATGAAATGAGACAAAAGTTTGATATATGTTGGGTTTGGGTATGGGGATGTGAATGAATTTTTTCTATGGGGATGGGTATGGGATATCGAAACTTGTCCTCGTCCCGTCCCGTTGTCATCCCTAGCAGGAACGGTAGCGGTGATGGTTGGTGACAACAACATAATGATATAGGAAAATAAGTTTTTAACAACTAAACTAATTGACAATTTTCTCTTACAACTTGATGTGTCATCTTTTAAAATGGTCTTCCATTTTTCATTTTCTCATTTTTCTATATTTCTAAACCAATTAGAAGATGATACTCAAATTATAAAAGAAAGTTGTCAAAATTTGATTGTCTATATATCATTGTCCAATGATATAACAAGAGGGTACTTTAGTCTTTTTCATAGTTTGGGGGTGCAGTTATTAATTGTGACGGTGTAAGAAGCAATGATATTTTTCCTGTGATTATTTGTAATTTATATTGCTCTGCAGAATTTAAGGCATCCTTATAGGCTCCTACAGGGGAAAATAAACAAAGCTTAATATCAAAGTCATACATCCATTAATTCTAGAGTGTTGTTAAGCATGCAATTACTTAGATGTTTAGAATGGTTTGTTACTCATAACTTCATAAGCCAAGCATCAAAGTATTTGTGTTTTGTGACATGATTTAAGAATTAACAAGAGATTATTAGATGGATTTGTCGGGAGCAGAGTTTGGTAAACCATAATCTCATGATTTGGAAAAGGAAAATATAAAGAAAATAGTAGTAATGCAGATGAGGAGGTGGCAGGGTTTGGTAGGTAAGGTGAGCATTTGGTAGTAGTGATTCAAAGACGCAATATCTTAATGTACAAAACACAAAAGTGCTTATTAACCACCACAATCAAATAAGCGTGTCACCACTCATCACCTTCATTCAAACACTGCAATCACTTACAAACACTCCAATTGGTTCTCACATAATATGACACATATCCCTCATCTGCACTTTTTTGTTTCTTTCTTTCTTTCTTTTCATAGTGCTGCACCCTTTACCCAATTCAAAAAAGGAAAAGGGGGCTCTTATACATATTATTTTTATTTTTATTTTTATCTCTAAAATTCTGTTTCAAAAGGGTTTTGGAAATGTGAAATCTTTAGAAGAAGGACTTTTTGGCTGGTGCTCTTCCAACTGCTCTCATCAGACTTGCAATCTCCAAAACCCTAGCCACTTTCGTTCCTCTTTTGGCTTCTGCTGATGCCCTTCTCTCCTCTGCTTTTCTATGAGCTTTTGCTATGTCGTTTTGCATTTTCTCCATTGCTCTTGCCCTTTTCTCCTCCAGCTTCCTCTGCACATTTTTTACTCATCATTAACAAAAACGTTAAATCAACTTTTCTTTTACTGCATGGACACGTAGTTTTAGTTCAAATTAACATGAACTCAAATAGTTGAACGGTTTGGTACTTGCTGGTGGGTAACACATTTAAAGTTGCAGTTTTCACATCACTACAGGTTATGCTACCAAAAGAATGTACCCTCATGGAAGTTGATAGCAGGTGGGTGACGTTTTAGCTTAAAATTGCAAATGCAATAAAAAGAGAAAAGGTGAAAAATGTGAGGTTCAATGTTGAAGGAAGAACTTATTAGTCGTAATTCAACTTCTCAATGTGAGGTTCAATGCTTAGGGTGATTTCGACATTGAATCTGTGGTATTGTAAATTACCAAAACCATGGGAATGCATGAAAAAAACAAAAACATTCATTCATACGACCAAGATACAAAAGGAAGTTGACACTGTTTGGACAAATATGTAAATACACGCATAGATGTTGGATTCGACTTGTCTCGTTAAACTTACATTTTTTTCCATCCAAAACATAGACATAACACTCCTTAAAAAGTACACTGAATAATTCTATTCATCCACACACACAAAAAAAAGATCACCTTTTAATCTCAGTTCAACACATATGCATAAACAAATCATCAATGCATAGAATATTTTAGTTTTTTTTACCAATGATTAAAAAAATTCTTACTTTATTACTACAGTTTTTTCTTTCCCTCCTGATGTGGTTCCTCAACAACCAAGGGAAAATAATTCCCCACCTTTTCTTCTACATATAAATCATATAATACTAATAATGAGGCAATCATCAATCATGGCTGCAATCACTTCTGGCCAATCTTACTCAATTTTCTTCTTAATTTCAAAGTTAACCTGACCATGTACTGATTGGATCATGATGAATGAATCCAAGCATGTTCTGTTTCAATCTCAAGAGTAGTAACAGTAATCATAACCTCAAAGAAACCGAATCAACCCACTCAGAATAATCACCACACACGAACACACATAAAATATAATAAAAGAGGAAGAAGATGAACATGCAAGTAAGTAAGTAAGTAAGTAAGTAACAGCGTGAGAAAAATAGAAAAGAAAAGTTACCTCAACTTTCTTCATCCAAGAGGAAGCTTTCTGAACCTGCTCGCTCTCCCACCCATTGATCACAGCGTCTTCTCTCTTGAACCTGTTGTTAATCTTCGCAACCTTCGCGTTCTGCCACGCTGATATCTTCGTATCCACCTCCTCCTTCTTCACCCTCTGCACCGACACGTGCTCTTCACGTGCACCACCACCCATTTGGGACGAGGGAACCGGGTCCAGAGGGTGGTTATCCGGCACGATCGCCAAAGGGTTCGTCTCTTCCATCAACTCATCTTCTCTGATCCTCCCCAGGTTGTTGTTCACGTTGTTTTGGTTGACGGGAGTTAGGTTGCGGTTGTTGTCGGGGTCGATGGAGGAGCCTGCGAGAACCAGGGCGTTGAACTCTCTGCTCATGGTGGTGAAGTTGTCGGAGGAGGAGGCGCCACCGTCGGTGCTGGCGACGGAGAGGGAGCTTGAACGGTGGGTGTGAAGGGTGTCCCAGGGTCTGCCACGTGGGTGGGGAGGGTGAGTTGGTGTTAAGGCGTGGATTTCTCTCACTTGTTCATCTTCTTCTTCATGATCCTCCGAGCCCTGGCTCGTGGAACCCATGATTGATGGATCGTTGAACATGGCGTGCGAGTGAGCGTGTGGGGTTGGCTTTTTTAATTCTGTGTAGTGGAGCGAGTGAAGGGAAAGTAGTGTGCAAGAGACAAGAACAAAGTGAAACCAAAGAGTTTCATGAGCATGGGAGAGTGTGTTTTGAGGTTGTTATTAATGAATGGAAATGGAGGAATAAGTGTAGACCACACACACCACAAATGCAAAATCTTTCACCTTTCAATGGAATGAACTAAAATAAGGGCACTGTAGGTTTCTCATCGTGAAAGCAACATCTTTTCTAAGCAATATTTTAATGGCGGTTTTTTCTTTCTTCTTCAGTCCTTCACCTTTCCCGTTATTTCTGTTTTGTCCCCAGAAACAAAAATTGTAAATTCACTTTCTTTTCTTTCTCAACACTTCCTCTTTCTTTCTTTCTTCGGTAAAGTCTACGTAGCAACTTTGTTTTCAATGTGGATTGAGACTGAAGGCACTGGTATATAGCACACTTCAAAGTGGGGTACTATAGTGATATTCACAATAATAAATGCTCAATAACATTAATTGAACTCGGGTCCTCTACTTCAATTACATGTTAAGCTAGCTAGTTGAATAATCATTAATGTTGTACCCAACTAGGTTAATCTGATTCTTATTATTCCTCTTTTTAAATTATTAGATTGCTTCCTAATATATTACTTTGGAAATGATTAGTAGTAGATAAGCTTGAGTTAGATAAAATAAATAAATAACTTATCAACATTAATTAATGTGCAAATAATACAAGTAATAAAAGGAAAGCATGGCAGAGTGGATAATAGCAAAAATCCAGGGGCAGAAATGCAAAACCAAACTTTTAGAATATTTTCTTTTCCTTCTAAATTATTTGTGATGTCGGCTAGAAATTATGAGTGGCCCTCAAATACAATAACAGTACAAAAAATAAAGAATCAAGAATTGACACGTGCTATGTGAAGAACTTGGGTACAGTTGGATCATTGGCACGTGGCAGTAATCAATAGGTGTTGAGTGTAGCTACGTATATTTCCTCCATGCAACTGATGACATCACACCTAATTTTTTAATCAGTGATTACGCCACGTGTGCGGTTCCACTTACCCACGCCTCACGTTGCTATTAGCCTATTCTACTCATTTTTCATTTTAATACAATGTCAACATCGTTAAACTATATATTATATTATCAACAAATTTTAGTCACCTCTTTTTATAATGTATAGAAAATAAAATATGTTCACACACAATTTATTCAAATGTATTTTTTGTTATGTGGAAAACATGAAACTATTGTGAAGAAAACTCAAGAGTTTGTAGGACTTAGTCTACGACTTAAAAAATATGGTAACCCTTGGAAGGGTTAAATGACTTTATCTTATCATAATGAGAATATTTTGTAGGTGTTACCATTAGATGTAATGGGAGAGTGAAAGTGATTGAAAGGTAGAACAGTGATGTGGGTCATGTCACTCCATAACAAACAAATTTAGGTACGTGATTTGGAGGGAACTTGGGTGTATTAATGGCGACAATGGAACTTGTTTGGTTCAAGTTGGTGATCAATAAAACAAAACTTTTTTTTTTCTTTTTTTTCTACATATTTATTTCACAATAAGGAGGTTTCACATGTGAATATGGAGGACATTTTCAGATTGGATTGGGTTTTATCTTTAAAATTATCAAAACAAGTGTTTTGAAGAGTCAAATGTATTAGGATTGGAACATTCAAGAGGTTGAAGAAAAATGACTTGTAATTTTAACATTATGTTTTATTTAATGTGTTTTGAAAACAACTATTTTTATTGACTTTTATGAATTATTTACTTATGTTTATTTTGAGCAATTTTTCTTTACTTTTTTTCACTTTAGATCATTGCAAATCTCACTCGACCCTTCGACCAGTCCACTTTATTTTGACAATGATATTTCCTCTTTGTGAAAAGATGGGGTCCAATGCCTTATGTTGATAATGAGAGAACATGGTGTATTTTTTGTGGCAATGTTATTTTTGATTGATTTATTATCCATTTCAGAAGAAAAATACTATTATTTACGATAAGCTCAGAATAAAAGAGAATGGAAAAATTAACTATCGTTGAGGACTAATTTTAGTGACATTCACAAATATAAAACACGGTCAAATAGAAGCTAATGAGGCTAAATATAGCTGTTCAAAATGAATATATTAAACGTAACTATTGAAATTAATCAAATCTCAAGTGCAAATGAATTGGTTAGAATTAAAGATATATGCAAAGGGGAGTGCACTTAGCGACGGGGAGAGTGGTATAGCAATTTCTTCACGATAAAAATGCCTCTATTGGGCTACTGCAATAACTTTTTCTAGTAACCTAGTTCTTGGCCCAATGAATATAATCAGATCCGGTACAGAATATACTACTCTCTTCGTTGTTGGACCTTCTTTAACCGAAAAGAAAAACTTATTGAACTTTTTGTGCCCAATAAACATATCTTATTAAAAAATGTGTTGTTTCTTTGTACACCCCATCAAATTTATTTCTTCACCTCATTACAGGCTTCCGAAAAGTTTAATCCGGTATAAAGGTTGGTAGAGTGTCTTTCTGAAAGATATTTCCAGTGTTTTCTGGAAAGCAAAATCTGGTTGATGGGTTGCAAAAAAAAATTAAAATTAATGGAATGCAGGAAGAAAAAACCAAAAAATTGTTCATTCTTCGAGTGTTGGTTTCTTAATAGCCCCATTATAGACATAAAAATAAATATCCTTTGGTTATAGCAAGTCGTTCATTTTTCCCTACTACAAATAGTTTGTTCCATTCAATGAAGTCATTTTGTATGTTCTTCTAGGAAATTACTTCCTGCACTTCATTAATTTCTACCCACACCCCATATTTGGAGTGCAAACAGCCATTGCCGTTCATTATCATATTTTAGTTTCAGAAAAATGACGGACCTTAATTAAAAACAAAGACCTTGATTCTCAAATTATTTTATGTATAAAAATTGTTATATAAAATAGAATATTTTTAAATTTTAATATATTTAATATATTTCACATTCTCAAAATATTTTATATTAAATTATTCTTTGGTCCTTGTTTTTGTCGATAAGTATCAAATTTGTCATCATTTTTTTTTTGTCTCAATTTGGTCTTGACTTTTTTATGATTGATCCAATTTAGTCCTTGTCATTACACAAACGATGTCAAAGTCAGTGTCACATGTTAATTTGCGGTCTTTTTTTATTTATATTTATTTTTTATTTTTTTACACGTGTTATTCCACAATTGTGCCACATGGACAAAGCCTCAATTTGTTTCCTATATTTATATTTAGCTTCAACTTAGTCCTAATTTTTGTAAAAATAAAACAATATTGTCCCTTCAAATTGAGACACAACTTACTTTTTGTATACATCTTATTATGATATTCTTACTAAAATTAACATTTTTATTAAATATTTCTTGAAATATTTTTAATTTAACTTAAAAAATTTATACAAAATACATGTTTAAGATCATGTTAGTGAGAGTTTGACTGTGATTATTAAATCTAACGTCAGATGAAACACAAATCATGCAACAAAAAAGTACATGAACAACTTAAAATAATAAGTTAAATAGTATAATATTCAAGATTTAATTATTAACTCTATCAATTCAACCATGTGAGTTGTCCTAAATATTTGGTATAAATTTTAAAGTTTGTTTAAAAATTTTCTATAAATATTTAATAAAAATGTCAATATCAATTTTAATAAGAATATCAATTTAAGATTTATACAAAAAGTAAATTGAATCTCAATTTAAGGAGGGACAAAATTGCTCCCTTTTAATAAAAAATGATGACTAAATTGAAACTAAAAAACAGATATAGGGACCAAATTGAGATTATATCCGTGTTACACAACCTTGTGGTGACATGTGTAAAGATATTAAAAAAAACATAAATTGACATGTGACACTAACTTTAACACCATCTAAAAACTAATCGCAATAACCAAATTGAATCATTCTTACGAAAATCACTGAAAAAATCAAAATCAAATTAAGACAAAAAAAAATTGAATGATCAAATTTGACACTTTTATCGACAAAGACAAGGACAAAAAAAATTAGCCTAAAATTATATATCTATAAAAGATTTTTAAAATTATAAAATATTTATTAAACATCTGTACCTCATTTTAAGTTTTTTTCTAATTAAACGAATTAGATAAATGAACGTTATATTTTTGGTTTAATCAATAATTTTTATAGTATATTTTTTATTCGTTTTAGGTTTTATATTTTGTTCATTATATTGAGTTTATGTTCTTTTAAAAACATTTAATTGAGTTTTTATTTTGTAAAAACTCATTATAACCCTTTATGTTAAATAGTCATTAACACCGGTCAGAAATATCATTATTACAAGAAAACTCTTAAATGATAATGAAGTTTAGTAACTAAAAAGTTGTAAAGTTTTTACTTACTACAGTGACCAATCTAGATACTAATGTATAAAATAATAAAAGTTATTGGTTACTAAGATAGTTACTATTATGGAAAAAAAAATTGATCGTTAAATAGATCAGCAATTCATTTAACTCATCATACACCAATTTATAAACTAATTTCTTTGGTAGTCAAACTTTGGTAACTAATATTTCGTGACTAATTAATAAACTAACTAATTTATTTGGTAGCCAAAACTAAGGGTGACAATGCAGGTTGACCCGACCTGTTTAGGCTCAACCCGCATTTGGCCCGCACAATGCGGGTCGGCCGCCCCGTCCCTCATTTTTAATGTAGGTTGAAAAGTCTGGCCCACCTCGCATAAGTGCGGGCCCGCGAGCTAGCCCGATTTTTTTAATTTTTTTTAAATTCTTATGATACAACTTTCAATGTTCTAAAAAAATGGAAAACTTTTAGAAGTTAACAAAATTATTAAGCAAAGACTTTGGGAAATTTAATGATAAATTGATAATTCAACATGTTCATCATATTCATTTTTTGACTTACAAGATCTATTCTTCAAATTGTAGTACATTAAAAAATACATAATACTTGTATTTTCCAGTCATACAAGAATTTAGAATGTTAATTTAGGAGTCCAGTAAAAATGTAACTAATATACACACGTACAATTTTTTTAATACTGACTTGCAGGACAACCCACTACAGTTCTGCGAGTTCACTCTCCTGGACTGCCCCGTGATATTTTTGCGAGTCAGTATGGTTGGTCAAGCCCTTATCATCACCCTTAGTCAAAATCTTGGTAATAAAATTTTAAAGATTAATTATAATTTTTTATTCATAATATAGTAATTATTTTAGTAACTAAAAATTTATTATTTTATAAATAAATATATAGATTAGTTATTATAGTTATTAACAATATTTTATTACTAAAATTAGTTGTTAATGAAGATTTTTATGTAATGGATATATTAAAATCTAAATTTATTATGGATTAAAATTTGAATTATCTTTTATTTAAAAAGATATTACGTGTCAAAGATTCTAAAATAAAAACTGACCTAAATTTTAATTATGTGATAGTTCTAAATTGTATTATCAACCTAATCGAAGAAACCAGGTCTAATCTTAACAAAAATAATAAAGAAATAAAATATTTAAATATAAAGATGATTATGAGTGTACATGATATGATATGGGCGACAAAAGCCTAACAAAGGAAGATGATGGAGCATGAGTTTGACTTTATTTGGTATCCACGTGCTTTCAGCCCATGCTGCTTTTATTGCTCTTATACTCATGCTATCTGCCAATAAAACATAAGTAATCAAATCGTGAAGGAAAAAAATTATATTTTAAAATTATATTTTCTTAAATACTTTATTTTTCACTCATTAAAGACTAAATACTGTAAACAGGTACTATTATATATATGTTATAATTTAGTGTTTTATACAGCATAAAACCTATATTTTTCCGTTAAAACCTATGGCAACACCATTCATTCCTAGTTACTTTGTTGGTTTATTAAGCCTTATTTTCAAAACTTAGTAAAGTAGAGATTTGATTAGTCACTGTCTATTCATTCACACAATACGATGGTTTTAGAGTCACTATTTTCTTTTCACACATCAACCTTCCCAATAAAAGTCACTCTTTTTGGATTTTTTGTTTGTAAGTTATTACAATAATAATAATGCTACATATTATAACGAGTAAACTTACATTGTCATGATATCTTTTTCAATTTACTACAAAAATGTCTGCATCACTTATTATGAAAAGTGGATTAAAATCATCGTACTAAGCCGTTATTGAATCATAGTTTTAGACTAGTGTTTACATTTTTTACGGTTCTAAGTATTAATTAAATAATTTTTTACAATAGATAAAAAACATAAAAAAATGACATAATCAAAAATTTAATATATAAAGGATACACGTAATGTTAAATATAAAAAATATATGGTTATATAAATATCAAACAAGAGTATCAAATACTAACTGAATAAAGATGAAATAATTATGAAAAAGAGTAAAAATCACTAAATGTGTATCTATTAATAAATTACGAAGCTTGGAAAAAAAATAATACAAGTTTTGCAAGTTACCTAATAAATTAAAATTGTTGTACTAATTAAAAAAAGGGAGGAGAAAGGTAAGGAATGGAACAAGACAAATTTGTGTATATACTTATCTTGTTCTCATATCTCATTAAAAAAACTCAGATAATATAGTGAATTATTAAAAGAAATCAAATTATGTACACATTCATAGTGTTAAAAAATCAATGAACATTTTAAAATAAAGATAAATTATATTGAATAAAAAATATGAGGAAATAGACAATATATAAAAAGGAGATACTTAAATTTATTATTTTAACATTTTAAAATAAAGATAAATTAAAATAATGCCTTGTATTTCTCTCTTAATTCTTTCTCAAAATACTTCTAATGTTCATACCTAATTGATATAGAAAAGTTTCAAGTACAAGTGCATACAATAGTGAAATGAATAGGTTCATTTTCTGATCCGGTGTCCATCTCGTCCAGTTCTGAAATGCAAATTGGATAATGAAAGTGCACCAAATATTTAATCCAACATTGTTTGGCTGTTTCTTGGAAACTTTTTTGTTTATGTTTTGGAAGCTTTTTTGTCAATCAGCACCCAACGTTTTCCTTTGTCTTTTGAAAGCGAGTTTAGGTTTAGCCAAAACCAAAACTCATGTCGTGTTTCATCAATTAATTATCCACCCACTTTCTCTCCACAAAAAAACCCTAACCTCTCTTTATCGGGTCTTCACTACACAGTAGAAGAGACATGCTTCAAGACTTTGACTAAAGAATCTTTCGAGGAGCCTTAGATTTGAATCATGCAACTTTATGTCCAAAACTTTCTTAAACAAACCAACAAAACCAAAAGGAATCTTTCGCATGAATTATTAAAGAAAATCTCTAATATCTTATAACTTAAAATAAAAACTTATTTCAGCCAACAATTTTAAAGAGGTTTTCAATACACTTTTTGTACTATTTTTAGATTTTTAATTTAGTTATTGGCTGATACCCTAAAAAAAGTTATTGACATTCTTCATAAAATGTTTTGGATCATCCAAAATGCTAAAGACCTAATCAAGTTGTTGTACAATTTGCAAAAAGGTATGTTGAGCTATTACTATGATGAAAAAACAATTAAAAAAGTTGAGATATTTTGTCATTGATCCACCTCCACTAATCTATGGTTATTGCATTTAAGTGCCCTATTGACTATAAGCAAAACCTGGAATCAAAAGCATATATCCACCTGAAATAGTGTTCTTTTACAACTTCTGAAAATTAATAAACTATTATTAAGCACTCAACATCATTGAAATATTTTCGCAAAATTAAAGCGAGAATAAAGTAAAAAGTGCCCTACACTGCAGATGAAAAGTGGAGAAGTTGATTAGAATAATAATAATATTATTAAAGTAACTTTTTTGTATCTTTGAAGCATTTTGAGTGGCTAAGACCAATTATTATGATTTATTATATATTAACATGTAATGTTATAATTGTTGTTTTTTTATCAACGGATCGCCGTAAGGAAATGACTCGTTAAGAAGTTAACAATTAATTTCAGTGATTAAAAATTGTCTGTTTAATGATTTTATATAATAAAAAATATTAAATAATAAAATAGTTATTATTATAAATAAAAAATATATAATTGATTATTAAATTGGTCCTTAATTAATTATAAATTAATTTAAAATTAATATTTTTGATAAAAAATTTTGATAGTTATTATTTTGTGACTGATTTTCTTCTTTTTATTTTTTGTATTGGTAAAGAATTAATTTAAATTAAAAATAGAGCACTTAAGAGATATTCTAACTCATTTACAAAAAGATGAAAGAGAGGTGCACTGCATCTCTAAAATCTGTCAAAATACAATTTACAACTTTCATGTACAAAAAACTAAGGCTCTCTTAGACATTGAAAAAAAAATATATATCAAAAGAATTTTTGAACAATGTCTAAACAACATTTTTAATAAAAAAAATAAAACTGATAATTAAAATCCTAATAACTAAATTTTAAAAATTAATTTAAAGATTAATTATAATTATTTATTATAATAATGATTATTTTAACAATTAATAACTTTTTGTTTCATAAATTAGTATCTAAATAAACCATTATGATACTTAAGAACTTTTGATGATCGTTGATAAAATAAGTTTATTTGAAGTGAATAACAATTGAAATTATTTATTAATTTTATCCTCTAAAATACGGTGCTCATTTTAGATGAGATGGATTCAGCTAACAATCTTGACTTCTAACTATTTGATTTTGAATAGTGTCTATAACGAATATTTTATGATACTTTCCTTTTATAATTATATTATTAATATTCAGCAGCTTTGCTAACTTTATTTAATGTGTATTATTCAAATCAACAATTTATTAATTTTGTATACTATATTGTTAATAAGACATATTCGGTAAATGTTCAACGTTTCATTAGTATATTACAACTCTTTCTACCAGGGCCATGATCCCAAATATTTTTGATTTTTTTTAAATTATATATTTATTTTTAAAAAATTTAAAATTTTTAAATTTAGATAATATATTTTACAAATTGGTGAAAATTAAATTATGTTTTTTCTTATTTCTTTTACAAAAGTACAATATTTTATTTTAATAAATAATAAAACATAAAATAAATATAACAAAAAAATAAAAATATTTAGGTTTAATAATTTTTTTAATTTTAATTTTTGTCTAAAAATGTCAAATTGTAATTACAAAATCATGACCAAATTAAGACTAAAATAATTGGAACACTAACTTCATATCTTTGAAATCGGGAATCAAAAGAGTAATTGAACCAAATATTTATTAAGAAGTTTTTTAATTAAACCAAATATTTATTAATATATATTTTTTTATCATTATCCTTTTAGTTTTTGACAAAATTGTATTCATCTCTCACTCACTCTCATATATTTTTTTTAGAAACAAACTCATTATTTTTGTTCTCATTTGTCATTTGTTCTTCTTTCTTGAAAAAAAAATGCAACTCTCTATTGTCTAATTTGATAATAAAATATTAGTTTAATAGTTATCATTATCTTTTATCTCATGAACATTTGTATATTTATTTTTTATGAATATAGAAGAAAAAATAATATATATATATATATATATATATTATAATTATGTTTCTTAATTTTTTATAAGATTATGATAAACTAATGTATAATATTATTTTTTTAAATGATAGGCATATTGATGAGAAATAAAATAATAAATTATTTTTAAAGTGAGAAAAAAAGTAGTGTGAAAATGAAAATAAGATAGATTTTACTTTTTCACCTCTTTTGAAGTATTATAGTAATGATCCAATTGTTCAATTAAAAAAATATTTTTTGAAACAATATACTAATGATTCAGTCTAATTATAAAAAATTATATTACTTTGATTTCTCCAAAGTTTTTAATTAAGATCTGCAACTATTTTCTACACCTCAAAATATTTAATCGAGTTGTAGAATGTAAAATCTATATATAAAAATTAAAAACACAACACTAAGCGATCACTAAAAGAACCAATAATTAACGAATTTAACACATCCATATATAATTTATACACATATATATAATATCAGCTGATATTTTCATCAATAACTAAATACTCATATTCTTTAAAGTGAATTACTTGTTTTAAAAAATCAAATCTTTATAAAATACAAATAATTATAGCTTTTTTTTTTTCTTAAATTCACTTCGACAATTTTTTAGATTAAAAAGTGACAAAGTCAATTGATACCAAGGTGAATTATTCTTCAGATGCTACAACAATAGATATATATAAAAAAAAATAGAGACATGCTAATCTCAGCTAATGCTTAATTTAACAGTGCAAAAACTATTCACTTATTGAAATTCAACTTGGAATCTGCTACGATTTATGGAATAAAATACATGGTTAGTTTATGGTTTTGTATTCGTCAGTACTTATCTTTAGGGATAAATATTCCCATATTCTAAATAATATTCTTATACTATCCTAAACCCTAATTGCCAAGTTAACAGAGTTTGGCTGCTATAGAACAAAATCTAACCTACGTATAATACAAGGCACTGTAATTCTGGACTGTAGTGAAATGCTACAATAACTATAACTATAAAAGATGATGACGAAAATCTCACATCAATCGATAAAGTAATTTAATAATATTTAAATAAGGTGTAAATTTTATCTTATAAATTTAGTTTTATAAAATTAAATTAAATTTAAAATTTACTTCTAAAATAATATCAGATTATTTTTTGAAAAAAATTATCTTAACGAAATCTAATATACTTAGACGTGAACGAGAATCTGTTGAAAGTCTGGTTCCGCATCTTCCGAAACTCTATTTTGAAAACACTTTTTTTAATTGTGTGATAGATAAAACCCAAATGACCTAAAGTTAAAATCTAGAGGGTACATATATAAATGATAAGACATATTTGAGTGACAAGATGTGAGAGAATAATGTTGGAATATAAGTGTCTCGGGTTTTGCAGAAAGAGAAGAATCCTTCTACAGAGTTGGAAGAGTGAGTTTAGGTTGCTTTCTTTGTGGGTCAACTGATATGAAAGATCAAAGAATTTGTTCATTTGACTCATTCTGCCCACTTAATGGAAGAAGAAATTTAATTGTTCTCTCTCTATCATTTCAGAGAAAGAAGAAATGATTAATTAAACTTTAGTCAAGACAGGAAATTAAATTAATCGATTTGAAATAGCACATTCACAATTACGGTAAATTTTATCTTATAAATTAATTTTATAAATTTAAATTAAATTTAAATTTACTTTTTAAAATATAGATATAAATTTTATTTTATAAAATAGAATTGAACTTAAAAATTATTTTTTAAAATAATAATTAAAATTTTAAATTTCTCAACCTGTCATATTAATGTACCGGCTTCTAGGGTTGTATTTATACAAAAATGAAGGTCAGAATTTGATTTTCAATTATCGAATACTGACCTATTTTAAAAATTGTGCCAGTCATGTAAATATAATGTACAATATATTATGTGAAGAAAAAAAAAAAAAAAAAAAACTGTGCTACTTTCAAAAATAAAATCGAAGTTGAAGATGGTGACAACGATGACAAAGGGATGATGGTAACATAGGTAGTGCAACAAATAAGTCATAAATATTGAGAAAAGTGAATGAGAGAAGGGAATATGGAGAAAAATAATCGATCGTGATACTTTTATTCACAACTAAAATTTATCGGTAATTATTAATAAATAATTATTAATAACTTTTTTATTAATAATGAATTTGTGATTATCAATAATTATTAATAATAATTTTTATTATTTTTTTATTATCTTTTTTATTATGTAATTATAAAATGTTTTTGAACTCAGAATATTATATTTCATTTAAATCAATTTTTTTTATCTTGGTTTCATGAAATATTTTGAGTAAGACATGCGATTTTAAAGTAAGGAGTTATTGATTTAAAGTTATTCAACTTGAACCTTAATTTAACGTGATATTAATTTTAAGTTTATAATATATTTAAGTATCCGTTATACCGTATGTTATGTTTTTATAATGTTACATATAGTTCAACTAACGTGTATTTTACTCCATGTTGCCGGTTTTGAAATGTTGAATTACGTTTTCAAGTATTGAAAATCTTGTCACCAGAATTTTTCATAAACAAGAAATCATATAATCATTTATATTACATCTTTGCTATCAGACTTATCAGTAACGTGCTATTTCCGTTAAGTTTTTTATCAGTAAAAAAAATTATTTAACTTTATTAACATTGTTTGATAAACAAATATATTTTTTAAACAGTACTTCAAAAATAAATACCTATTTTAAAAATGTTACTTTTTTATTTTTATTTTTATATATTTATTTGCTTATTTTTTTTTTAAATGTATATATTCGGTAAGATTTTATTACTATTTTCTTTTTGTTTTCCTACGTTCATAAGTTCGGATGTTATTAGTTTTTTTTTTTTTTATATAAGTTGATTTTTGTTTATAACATAAGATATTGGTAATGACATATAATAAATAATTCTCTGATATTTTTATATGACATTTTTTACTTTGATTATCATACTATTTTATAATATTTATTTTAAAATTATTATACTTATGTTCATATTGATAGATAATACATTACACTTATTTTTTACCCATTACATAAATTAATAAGATGAAACTACGACTTTTATCTAAAAGAACGATATATTTATTTTATTGTAATTTTGACTAGAATATTTTAAGATATAGTTTAAGATGAATAATATAATACACCGTATAACAATTAAAAGTAAAAAAGATAATTTAAATAATGAATAGTTTTTAAAAAAAATTAAAATTAATTAAAACTATTAAATACATCAAAATATCTTTTTATTTGTAACATTCCATATTTAACCGCCTAAACCCATTAAACAAGACATTTCATGACTGATAAAGATCAAATCATAGAATAGAATTCTAACATATCAGTATTATAAGTATCATATTATAGTTATTACAAGATAAAATAAATTGAAATACAAATATTATACATGATCATCTAAACGATTGAAGTTTTTTCAAAATATAAACACTAAACTTTAAAATAAGATCTAAACAACTATATTTTCTCTTCCTTGCACTAGTCTAACTACAAAATCTTCAATTACTAACACCAATCAAGTAATTATTACAAAAGAAAACAAACACCAGAAAATAAGACACAAATAAAAAGAGTAAACTAATGTAATTAGAAGATTAAATCATTTATAAATATAGTTACACATATCATGTAATATCTATCATTTAATTTCATTTATAAACTTAAGACTTGTAGTGACATCTCATGCTCTGCAGATCAGTATATAAAGAGTTATAGTCTACCACATACAAGGTTAGTTCATTAAAACATTTGGTCAAAGGTAAAACTCCTAGGTTAGGACCTTCTACTCCTTTCACCACATGCCTCATTCCCCTCTACTTGAAAATTTGAATGATTATTAGAGCGCCAGGATAACTTTCAATTATACCACTACATCAATGCATACACTACACAATTCAATACTAATTCTCCTTGAATTAGTATCAACAAATTCTAATTCATTAAGTATCTCTCAATCAATCATAATGAGAACCATAAAAATACTTCACATCAAACCACAAAAAACCTTAAAACAGTCAAATAATAGAAACATACAAAATAGGGCAAATAACGTTATACATAAAGTACGTCAAAATGGTGAAAATAATTTATCTAACCATAGACTTCAAAACAAAGATCTCACTGGTCGAAGTGAGAAATCATGTGTCCAGGATCAGCTGCCAAATTTTCAGTTCGATCCGGCTATTAACGAAGAGAAAATCTTCATTTTACCACAGGAGCTCAAATAAAAAAACAAGTTGGCGCCCAACGTTGGAAAAGTGGCGTCCGACGACACCAAGTCAGGGAATTAGCCAATGGCGGATCTTCACCAAATTTTTTGAGAGAGTTAAAATAATATACTCAAAATTTATATATTTAATATTACTGTGAATAATTCAATAAAAATGAATACATAATCTAATATATCTATAACTATAAAAAGAATTACACATATATAAATGAATGTCTATCATTTTTTCATATTTTTGAACTCATGATAATTGAATAATACTTAAATTTTTCAATTAACTTTTTTCTATGTAAATAACCAAATTATCTGCAAAATATTCACCTTCCATTTTATTAGCATGCATTTGATTCAAAAAGTCTTCAAACCCAACTTTTTGCTTTTGGTCCACAAAAATTGTACTATGAAGGGTTTGCAACAAACCACATCAAACCGTTCAACATATAACTCATCAATTCAACAAATCACATCAAATAGTTCAACATACAACTCATTAATTCAACAAACCACATCAAATTAACTATTAAGATGATCAATTCAACAGAAAACCAGCTTTCCATGAGACAACTTAGACAGCCCAAAAGAGTACCAAACCCTCCTTCAAAACTAATAGAGCTCACAACTCAACAAGGAACAACATAATCATGATCAGGGAACATCATTAGAACCACTGATCATTATAAAGAACATTCATATGACCCATGCGGGCCAAGGTTTCCCACATACACAAAAATTAAAATTATACAAGGGAAAATGGTAGAAAATCAACTTACTCAGCTTAAAAAATTGACCGGACATAATTAAAGAGCTCGTCACATGGTCACTCTAGCGGTCTTTGATCTTCAAACAGATGGACACAAGAGTGCAAAATCTAAAAAGAAAGATGAGAGCTCTAGGAAAAAAGATTTTTAAAGAGATAAAGTATTTGTAATAATGAATTTCGTTTATAAAATTTCTATTTATATTTTAACAGTTTAATATTAAAATAATTGAGTATTCATTATTTTAAACACTTTATCGATTCTATACTAGGTTCTCACATTATTAATATAATTATGAAACGAGCATTTTGTTTACATGTTTATTTTTATCCTTTTATATTTACCAACAATTATTTCCGATAATTATTTCGTAAATACATTTATTAATCATTCGTAATTTAATACGTAAGCTTAAAGTCTTTCAGTTAGTTGAACTAGGTCTATTAATCAAATTCGCTGCAAAAATCATGCTTTCTAATATTGGGTTGAATTTTGAATCCTATAGAATTTAATTAGAACCAAACTAATGAAGTAAACTTAAATGCAATTAAGTTATGTAAATGAAATTGCCTATGAGATGGAGCATTTAAAAACTTGGCCATCACAATTGACCATGACCTTTTAAACTTTTAGATAATAAAGAAATAATGAGCGTTTACTTGTTAGAGCTATGTGCCAACACACAAAAATAAAAAATAAAAAAAATAATGAAGGAATGAATTTTGAGGCCATGAGAAATAAAAATATGAACTCATTCATTATAAGATTTTAATTAATCTTTACTTTTCATAATTTTTTTCACTGAATTTGAGTGTGCAATAATAACCTTTACTATAATTCTACTATTCACAATTTTGGTTAAAATAAATATATGTTTAATATATAACATCTAAAATTAGAAGGTTTATTTAATTGGAAATTACAATTTTTTTTCTATTCTTTCAAAACATAATTTTTCTACTTAAAATATCATCAGAATATATGAGAATATGTGTCTCATCAATATTTTTAATATAATGTTAAGATTATTTACATATAAAAATAATTATATAATTAAAAATACGCTGTACAATAACTGATATGATAATTAAATAGGTTTATAATCATATTTTTATTCTTTTTATATTTATGACAATGATTAAATTTTTTATTTAATTTGATTTTTTTTATATTTTTTAAATAAGCTAAAGTGATTTTTTATATCAGATTAACTTTAACATCATTTAGAAAATATTTAATTAAATGTGTGTTCTTTTGAGATGAAGATGATGAATTTGAAAGAGAGTGAGTGAATGAATTTAATTAAATTTCAAAATAAGATTTGTGTTGTTTCTTTCAAAAAATTTGAAGATGAGAGGGAGTAAATTTATGAGTAAAGTTTGTGGGTGATTTGATTGATATAATAAATACATAATTTTTTAATAAATTAAAATATAAAATTACCATTTTACTCTTAAGATAAAAATTAATATACTACTATTATTATTATTATAATCATTATATATAACATATATTATTATTATAATATACATTATTATAATTCTTATATATATATATATATATATAAAATATATATATATATATATATATATATATATATATATATATATATATATATTATTGTTATTATTATAAACCCGATATATAACACCACCAAAACTCACACTCATGAACCTCCTTCACACACAATGCAAGCAAAAACAAAATTGAGTCTGGACACATAGAAAACAGCTGACACCATAGAAATATAGTGATAAATCATTGGTTGATTCCTGCAAATCACTTCTAAAGTGATTACATGAAATAAAGAGCATATCTCACAAATTAACTATGTTTCTCTCTCCCAAATTTATTCAAAAGAACACATAAAATATTCTAAATTTATCTCTTCTAATCACTTAAAAAAAAAATCAATAAACACGAACACACTCTAAAACTGATTTAATATAAGAATCACATTAAACATTTTGTAAAAATCACAATAAAAAATAAACAAAGGTGAAATATTAAATTATTATTACTACCAGATAAATATACTATCAAACCAAATTAAATAATATCATATACACTAAAAAGTAAAAATGAAAATTTGTCTTTTTATATATATATATATATATATATATATATATATATTAATTTCTTTCTTTGGTGTCATTATGATTTATCATACAAGTTATACAAGTTTTACTAGTAATGAAAAAAGTTGCACAGGTAAAAATATGAATATAAAAATATACAATAATTTGACCAGTGTCAAAGTCAATTTCCAAAAAAAGTTAAATATATGCTTTATTTAATTAGTAAATTCAATAAATTGTAGCTAAATATTCAACCATAATAGTGTCAAAAATAATATAATCTAAAATAGCTCTCAAAAAATATAAATAATAAAAATCAATATAATCAATTAAAATTAAGCCATTAATTATCAACATAACTTAAAAGATTAACCCTTTTAAAAATTCATATGGTGACATATGCAATAAAAAGTCATTCCTTATTTAAGTACATAACAAGTTGCATCTTCTAGTTCTAAGATATTTTCTTTTGCATTTCAAATTTTACCCTTTTTTTTTTCCTATTTTACGCAAAGTTTGTTACAGCAGAATCAATGACAACAGAAAGGTACTTTGGCTAGATTGTTCGTCCCAACTAACCTACACAAATTTAAGATAAATTAATATATTAAATTCTATGTACTTTTAAATTATTTCTTTTAATTTTTTAAAAGATTTCAGTTAAATATACACAATTTTTTTATCAATAACAAATATTTAATTAATATTTTAGTTTTAATATTTATTAAATTAATTTAATATAAAATTCAACGTGGTTACATATATTAAATTTATGTTAATACTGTAAAAGTGTGATCACATATCAATAACTTTTTGTATTTTTTTTTGTTTACTTTACAATTAAATTTTTCGATTTTGAGTTAGTGGAAAAAAAAGTGAGAAGACAGTGGATGAGATATATGTGAAGAAGAAAGGTACAAGAAGGTGAAGAAAGATGAAAACAAAAATAACCAAAATAAACTAAAAAAGTAAAATCTAAGTAGTAATATTTGATCATTTTGTATTTACATCAATTTATTGATGCACTGATACTTCAACTTGGATTACGTATTCGTATCTGACACGTATTGTATTCGATATTTTATGATGCTTTAACGATATTTATCAATAAAGTATCTAATTTATAAAGTTATCACACACTACAATAAAATCTTTGAATAATAATAAATTTTAGTGACAAAAAATATCTAGTCACATCTATAGTGACCAAATTGACAACTAAAATAGTTTCAAAAAATTATAATGGATAATTAAAATAGTTTCAATTATGAATTGATTTCTAAATTAGTCACCAATATTAACTATCAGATTTTGGCTACCAAAATAATTAGTCTCTAATTAGAAAATTTAGATTCACAAATTAACAATTATATATTTATTATGTTTGTAGAAATTATTTTATACTTTTCAATATTCATATATCACGTATCGTATCCTACTATTTTGAAAATAGACGTATTGACGTATTAAATACGTGTCGTATCCGATATATGTATTGTATTGAAGACACGACATTAAATGTTTTCAAATAAAATTAAATTTTAATTGAAAACAAAAAAAAGTTAAATAATTATATTAAATTGACTCTACAAATATGTTGAGACTAAAATATTAATTAAATTTAATTATATTCTAAAATACATAATTTTTAATATTTACAAATTAATCCCACAAAACATTTTGATAATTCTTTAAAAATGTCATGAGTGTCAATTTAATAACTATAACTATAATTATAATCATAATCTCACTTTTGTAATGGAAGATCATTATTGCAGTATCTCTAAAGTGTATCACATTATTTAAAGGGAGTGAAATTGAATTACTTAAAGATAAATTGTTAGTTAACTGAAAATCTCAAATTAGAAAATGATGTTTTCAGGCTTGATCTATATTTGGAAAGATAACATTTATTGAGTAATATTTTTTTTGGTAAAGTTTCCTTCATTCTATAAGAATCCAACTTTTCCAATTTAAAATAAAAACTTTTACCGTAAAAATCCCATATCACTTCTATTAATTTTTTTTATACAAAATAGCACTATTATTTGATTCTTAGAAATTTTATGTAAATAATTTTTAGAAATATATTTTATCAATCAAATAAAATACAATAATTTTTAAGCATTACAATTTCCCAATTTATATCTATAAAGTAAATGGCCGATTCGGTATAATAATTACATATTTTACTTTTAGTATATAAAAAGTATTATAATATTAATATAAAAATATTAGTTTCGTTAATTTTAATTAAATTCAGTGAATAGTTGAGATAGTAAATGAAAATATATTTAATAGTTATCTTTTAAAAAGAAAAGTTAATACTAATATACAAATTAATGTAAAAGAGGACCCTTTATCATTTCACTTTTATTTTATAAACCCTAATTTATATTCTAACATTACAATTTCCACCTATGAAGAGAGTTGTCATATACCAAAATATATTAATCTTCGGTGGCTAGGGTTACTGAACAGGGTTATAGACGGAAACTGCAAAACTTAAATTAAATTAATATTCACAGCAAAAATAAATAAAAGAGTGAAAATTTTCAAAATGAATAAAAAATTAAAATGAAGAAGGAAGGTTCTCATCAGCACCGCAAAAGAAAACGAAAAAGAGGCCATTCTCCCTCCTTCTCTCATAATCCAAACCTGCCCCTTTTCCTTTTTGTTTTCTGCCTACAAATATGAATCATCTCTCACATTTTCTTCCACCTCCACCTTCCTTATTCTCTCGGTTTTGCTCCTTTCTTCCTCTGTTTCTTTCCTTTTCCTCACAACAAAAACTCATTTCCCCTCAACACGCATCGATTACAAGGTTGTTAATTGCTTCCCCTGCAATTCCTTCTTGTTCCCCTTTTCCCAAGTTTATTTAAGGTTGTCGGTGTCAACCTCGTCCAGATTTCAGATTTTGTCGCATTGCGATCTGGGTTTTGTTCTTTTGATCCTCTTTTTCTCCTAGCGTTGTCTTTGCTTCGTCTTCTTCTTTGGGTCTTGTAAATATCTGTTTTTCATTTGTTTGACCTGCTGGGATTCTTGATGGTTTCTGGCTTTAAAAAATAAATTAAAAAGTGTTTTCTAGTTTTCTATGGTGCGGGATCAGACAGATAAATTGAGGAAAAAAAAGGGGAAGCTTGGTGGATTTCTGTCACGCATTTATATAGTTTTTGTTTTTTTCTGGAAGCCGGGTTTGTCTCTGTAACTTTTGTCGTTGGGGTGTTCTGGTTGTTGATTTTTTTGTTACAACTTGTAATGGAGCTTCTGGACTGAAATTTCTTTACAATGGAAGTTTACATATATTGTTAGATCCCTTGGTTATTTATGTGGTATTAATCACTATTCATTTTTTTGGTTCAGGGTTTAGCTTAAACTAGGATTGTAGGCACAGATTTCTCTATGGTGAGCTTCTTCTTCTTTTCTGCTATTTCATAAAGGATTGGATTTTTTTTTTTTTTAAATATGGATCGATGTGGTTTTGCTTTAATGTGTCCAATCTCTTTGGTTGTGATCGCTAGGGAGAAGCACCAGCATTGCATGTTGATGACCTGCAGGATGGGGCTCAAAATGGCCTTGAATTGAAAAACGGAACTTGCAAAGCAACTGCTACCATTGGTGATAAGACGGTGAGTTTGTGCAATATGTTAAAAGATAATTTGTATGTATGTTGTTGCTCATGATTAGATTAGTGTCTAGCCAAATCTTCTTCTGCCTAAAGCAAAAAGTGGGCCTCCATTTTTTTGACAGTATGTCATTGGTGGAGCTGATGATGGAACTTTGTCCATTGAAGTTCAAATTTTTGACCGTAATCTTGGAGAATGGTCAGTTTAAGGTTTCTCCGCTTCATAATTGTTGCTCACATGCTTTGTTGCTGATATCTACTTGAAATTTCAGGGTTCGTCCCACTGTGAGGGGCACCAAACCCGGATCGTGCAAAGGCCTTTCAGCAGTACCTTTGGAAGACAAAATACTGATTCTTAAGAAGGGTTCTAAGCCAGATGATCAAATATGGTTCCTGGAGGTTGGTGTTTCCCGCACAAAATCCTTGGCATATTCATATTTCAACAGAATATTACTGATGCATGGAAACACCAACCGTAGTAAATTTCTCATTATTGCCCAATATAAGTTAAATGTCTCAATATGCTATTGGCAGGTTGACACCCAATATGTTAGGCAGCAGCAAGAATATTTGGGGACTGAGGTAGTTGCATGGAGTAAAGGTGTGGTAGGAAAGGCTGAGAAGCCTGTTGTCATTAGTGGTCCTTCTGGAGTTGGCAAAGGGACATTGATATCAATGCTTATGAAGGAGTTTCCATCTATGTTTGGTTTTTCTGTGAGCCACACCACCCGTGCTCCGAGAGGTATGGAGAAGGATGGGGTCCACTATCATTTTACTGAGAAGAGTATAATGGAGAAAGAAATCAAAGAGGGAAAGTTTCTTGAGTTTGCTTCTGTCCATGGTAATCTGTATGGAACAAGTGTTGAGGCTGTGGAACTGGTGGCAGATGCAGGGAAAGTTAGTTTCCTGTGCTTAACTATTATTATGACTCATTTATTTGGAACCTTTGTTATTGTAGTATTATTTCCATGTTGTAAGATTGTTGTCCTTTAGATATTATTTTTAACTTCTCATTATCTGAGATAATGATTTTGTTTTTAATTGTTTCAGAGATGTATTCTTGATATTGATGTTCAAGGTGCAAGATCTGTGAGGGCTAGTTCTCTTGAAGCCATATTCATCTTTGTATGTCCCCCGTCAATGGAGGAGCTGGAGAAGCGCCTTCGTGACCGGTGAGTTGTTGTAACATGGTGAAGCTTTTTAGTTTTCAACGAGACCATGATTTTTTTGCTAAATTCAATGTTTTGGAATCAGAGGGACAGAGACTGAGGAACAGATCCTGAAGCGACTAAGGAACGCAAAGGCTGAGATTGAGCAAGGCAAATCTTCTCACATATTTGATTTCATCCTGTACAATGACAAACTTGTTGAGTCTTACGACAGACTTAAGGTAATTGTTTGTAAAACGAATACCTCCTTAATAATCTGAGATGTTTTATGACCATTAATTTTCCTCACTATTCACTGGTGCAGAAACTATTGGGACTTGATGATTATGTCACTACTCCTAAATCAGGTAAGAATTATCCTAGTAAAACACGGTATGTGGTTTCGTAATTTTAAAGCCACTAAGATTAATTGACGTGTTTAATCTTGTCAATGGAGCAGGCCCTGGAGAGGTTGATCTACCAATTGACCATTCAGTGTCAAAAATTGATAACAAAATCATCATAAACCGCATTTCCTCAGGAGAGAAGGAATCAAAGAATTTGTAAGCCTTCTGAACAAAAGTCACTCATTTCGCACCAAAGGGTATCAAACTGACTCATCCTTTGTGTTAACAGGATTATATTAGATGTTTCCTCACTAAAAGGAGGTGCACCTGGACGGACCAGAGGCCTAAATTTCCAAGCCATTGGCTCGTTCTCAAATGGATTGACTGAGATAGAGGGACTTAGCTAACATTCAATGGACCTGGCCAACTAACTTGGTTTTCAGAAAATGGGCACGTGATAAGGCTTTAGATTTACTTCTTAAAACAATTTTTTTACCCTTGTTGCGTTCTTTCATTGTTATGACTATTGAATTGATTTTAGAGTTGTGGATCACTCAATTATTATTCTCTGCATAGGCAATGAGATTATTTGTGTTTTGGCGTGTCAAAGAAGGCAAAATGTGGTATAAATTTCTGTATTCCCCCACCCTACCTGTAGATTAGGTGCTAGACTACCAATGGAGGTTAATTTCTAGCCATATGTTTTACCCTTTGAGTTTGTTGGATACACTTGTTGTATGTCAGAAATATCTTCGGTACATTCAAACAGTTGTATTGCGGTAGTCATGCAAAATCCATCTACATCTTTGGTAACGACACATTCACTTAGGAAGCTTTTGCCCCATTTTACTACCATTAGTGTTCCAACCTCAAAAGGGCTTTGCCTCATTTAACTTTTAGCCCCTACATGTACATGTGGTTCGTTATTCCCAATCATTTCATATATTTCAGCATCTAGTGTGAGAGAGCTTGAGCATTGTCAACTGATAGAGACATAGTAATAAAAATGGCTAGGCTTAAATGGTTAAGAATTACGGTGATGTAAAAAGGCTAGCTACTTTTTATACTTTTTTGTGAATTGAGCCCTATGAAGAAATTTTTGATCAAATTTTCAACCCTAACATTGTCAAAGTGGTGCGTTTCTGAAGAATGACCACTCTACGACAGAGAGAAGGGACTTTAATGTGGCTAACTTATGGAATGTATACCTTTTCAAAGGACAAGAAAAACGTTTCCTTCGTGTTACACTTTCCCAAACTTTGATTTGTTATGCAGATATTTCAGAGTACGTGGACAAAAGTTGCAAATTATATTCTAGAACTTCTTTCGATGTAGCTTTGAAATTTCAACATATGTTAAGAATATGACAACGCTCCCACCAAACTATACTATGAACGTATTACACGATGCCAAGTTTCTATGGATCTTCAAAGTCTACTTGAACTACCTGTTGTCTGTCAATGACAACTGAAACCTTGGCCCCAGACCAATGTTTGCAAGATTATATGAAAGGTCTGTGATTGAATACAAATACAAATTGTACACGTATCACTAAAGTAACTAAAAGTTACGTTCCACTCATATACGTCATTTCACTTTTTGCATAAAATAAACTCAAAAGACTATATAGAGTATGATATTTTGTACTGTTTAAAATCTAATTGAACACCAGTTCAAGATTTTCGTTCAATCTTGTTACACTGCATTGAAAAGTAAGATAATAGAAAAAAAAAAAGCGTCCAGGTGTTTGTTTTTTAGTTGTCAGTTCGTTCTACTTCATCTTGTGAGAAGGTTTAAAGTTCTAGAACATCAAAACCAACATATATTTCTACTTAACCAGTTTGCACCTATTCATTATAATTTTCCCCTTCTTCAAAATAGAAGATAATTTTAATTTTACAACTTGGGGGGACACAGTGAAGAGAATAATTAATTGGCAGAGGTGGTTAATGCAGTTTTCAGTTGAGAGTTGTGGAGCAACAATGAAAAGTGGAGTGATACCGACATAAGATAGAACAGAAGATGGGTTGTGTCGTGCGAGGTGATGTGTCGTTTAAGTGTTTGGTTAAGAAGGCTGTCACAGGTCGATCACTTGACCAAAGGCACTGCAAGTTGTATAGAACTCTTTGAAATTGCAAGGTCACTATTTTTCCACATAGTATTGTGATAATTATGATTGCAACAAGTGTAGGTTTTTATTTTGGGGTTGGGTTGAAGTTTGAAGGGAAAGATGGGGGAAGGATTGTAGGGTAGAGTAGAAGTAGAAGACATGACCCCACAGGTGTGTGGTGGTGCAAGTTGGTACCTTTTGGGGTGAGTGTGGGGTGGAAAGAGCTTCACGGAACCAAGTTCACACGCGTCTCAATTCTCCTTTTCTTTCTCACACCAATGCCAAAAGCAAAGACAAACACTTGGAGTATGGTGCAGGGTGGGGTTACTTCTTAAACAACACCCATTTTCACATTCAAATAATTCCCATGACTCTCACTACTATGCCATAAATTCTTTTACTTCCTTTTCTATCACATCATAACTCACATTCTTTTGGGTTATTATACTTTCACACTCTAATCTTTTTCTTACACTCAACTCACATCTTCCTCAATCATCATTTTATTAAATTATTTTATTTATATTTATTATGTTAATATAATATTTTATTATAAAAGTCCATTATCCAATGGATGTTGACACCAAAGGTTGTTGTCAAACATTTTTTTTATATTTTTCTTCCTATGACCGTGCTGGGTAAATATATGTGTTCAAATCCTAAATTTGCATAAATTCATAAAATTGACTGTAGTTAAAATTATTTCACCAACGCGTGTCAGCATAAAAACGTCTGTATTATTCTGTTTTTTTTTTCTGTTCATCTCATCGTCTTTTTAAAAACAAACAATCTTATTTTGGAAAACAAAAATAATATTAATAGTCTCTTAAATAATTTATTTTCTGTTCATAATATTTGAATTTACAATCTTGCTTAAGATAAATAAAGCATGTTAGAGACTAATTATAGCATTATGTGCTTAATATTTAATAATAAAAATAATCGTACATATTTTTTAAGATACAAGAATGTTAAGTATTCTCAAAGTTTTTAAAATATAATTACCTTAAAATTTTCCTCTTTCATATATAGATGTTCAAGTTATGTTCTGTTTATGCAATCATATATCAATTTAGAATAAAAAAAAAAGATTTTTTTTCCTGAAAGAAAGAAAAAAAATTGAAAAGTCACAGTTAATTATTATATAAGAAATATTCTATCAATATTTATGTTATGTAATTATTATATTCTAAATATTTAATTTACGTGTTAATTTTTTTATGATAATAAAAATAATAAATAATTTTATTATTATAATTATGAAATTAAATATAAATAATTTTATAATTTTATTGTAAATAGTTTTTGTCTTAAATAATTTATTAAAATAATAAATAAAATAAAATTCTTAACAACAACTAAATTTATTTAATTTTATTTCTTACTTAATCTAAATAATTTTACTTTTTAACCTTTTTTACTCTCTTTTCTCTTCTATTTATTTTCTTTCACACACTTTCACTTTGTATCACCTACATGACATCTACTTATATTTGTTATGGTATAATACTACTACTAACCATGTATAGCATAAAAAATAACAGAAGTCCTTGCAGTTTAAATTTTGTTCACGAAAAACATAAACTTGTCGTAGATGCTTGCTTAAGTTCAAATACTGGAAAATGATCGTTTGATATCTACTTATTTTTTTCTCTATTTCCACTTTACAACCTATTATAATAATATAATAATGTGTATTAAAATTTTAGATTAAAAAATAAAATAATGTAATTAAAATATTATTATATTGAATTGTAAGATGAGTATATCTTATTTGACGGGTGTGAAAATATTATGTCTCTAAAATATTTGAACGATAGACATTACTTTCAGACAAAATATTTGGTTGGTGGTTCATACACGTGTAACTCCATTGTAAGGACACAAGTGTATCTAAAAACTTCCCATTTGGAAGTTATAATTATCTGAAAATCTCAAAAGACTTTTTTTTTTTTTTTTTCTAACTTACAAACATCTTTTGTTTCTCAGTGGGTGCTTGCATGATGAAGAGACAAACCTTCATCTCCTCAGGTTTCCATTTTAAACTAGAAACAAATTTTTAGAATGTGACTTCTTTGTTATAATAAAACATTATTAAGAATAATTAAAAGAATTACTTACAACTATTATATTTACTTACCAAAATTAAAAGTTTGATACTTTTTAAGTTGTAAAGTGTTTTAACTCACAAAATCAACTTTAGAACTTGAATTAATTAGACCGCACATTGTAGTATTACATTTCGTTAGTTATTTTCGGTACAAAAGATTGGATTTTATCTTCCTGTTTGTTGAAATTTCTATACTTTCTTTAAATTCCTACAGCAAATTTGTATAATATCTCAAAATTTTTTTCATCATTCTATGCTTTCTTCTTATACTCTTTTAGCTTTCAAGAACGATTATGGATTAGAATTGTTAGAATTAGTTCTTACTTTAATCTAATCTAATAAAATAAATCAAATCTAAAATCTAAATTATTTTATTTAGTTTTAATCTCACCAAATCCAACCTAATGTAAGTGTACTCTTACCAAATTCACCCTAATGTGTTAAATTAGCCTAACTTGCATTCAAATTGACTTAGATACAATTTTAGACTTATATGGGCTTGTCCTAGCCTAATTCAATTTGACTTTGGACATAACCCAATCCAGTCTAACCTAGGCTTTGCTCGACTAATTTTCTTTGGTCCTGATCAACCAAACTTGATTTGGACTTAGGTAAATCCACCTGACCTTTTCGGACTTGTACCCAATCCAACTTGACTTGTGTCAAACCTGACTTGACTTGTATCCAACTTGACCAGACTTGTGCCCAACCAAAGCTGACTTGTCATGAAGTGGGCCTAGCCTGACTTAGGCTGACATGTCCTACAATAACTTGCCCTTATATAAGCCCAACATGACTTGCCCTGATGTAAGCCCAACATGACTAAATCCAACTAGACTAAGTCTAATGACATGTGCCAAACTTGACCAATTTTATGTGGTTCCAACCTAAACTACTTAACCTAGGCCCAACTTGACCCATATTAAATTAGGTTTGGCCTATCCCAACTTGATCCTACATGGTCCTGACTGAAGACATCTTAATCAGGGATTAGTCTAACTAGGATGTGACCTAGCTTGGTTTAACGTGAACTCAACCTGTCTCAGCCTAACCCAACTTGATATGACCGAAACTTGACTAGATTGACATGGTCCTAACCCTTACTAACTTTACCCATGGCTAACCCATCCCAACCTGAGCTGACATGGGCCTAACTCAATTTGGTTGATCTAAGCTTGACCTAACATGGACTTAACCTGACTTTACCTAACATGGACTCAACCAAACTTGACCCAACATGGTTGTAGCTTGATTAAGACATGACTTAAGCCTCGTCCTAACTTCACTTGATTCCATGTGGGTTCAACATACCTTGACTTGACTTAATCTAACATTGGGCCCAATCCAACTCAATTTTTGGTGGACCTAGTTTGATATGAACTGATAGAGAATTATCCCAAAATTCCATACAAGAAGAACTTGAAGATGAACCTTTGGGTTTTCTTTTAGAAATTAGTTATATTCTATGTTTTTGGGCTTTGAGCTTTCTTTTATAAATTAGTTTATCTTTTAATATTTTGGGCTTGGGCCTTCTTGTAGGGTTTTCAGGTTTGCTTAAACTTATGTGCCTATAAATAGAGGTACCAAAAACTGATGTGGACTTTTTAGTCATATATTGAATTTGATTTTATTAAAGAGAGGATTCTCTTTGTTCTTAGCTTAGGCCTCCGGTTCTTATCAAAGATTAACCATGTATCGCTTCAGCTTAGGCCTCTATCTCTGTCTTATTCTGCGTTCTTCTCTGATTTATTCGTGTCATGCCTCTTGAGAATTTCAAATTCAGAAACGATCATACTCTTTCCTGGATAGAATCGTATCATGGACTCTACTCAACTTATCTTGACCTAACCTTAGCTCGACCTAGGTTTAATTGAGAATGATGTAGGTTTGACTTACTTAGGTTCATCTTAACTCGACTTGGGCTTGGTCTAATAGTAGTCTGGTCTAGCCAACTTGACTTAATCCGATCTAGCTTGACTCGAGTATGATTCAACTTAACCACACATGACTTGGGCATAATCCAACTCAACCTTGCATGAGCTAAGTCCATAACTTAGGTCTAATTCAACCAAACCTTGCATAATCTAACCTAATAAAAGACATTGATTTTGGATTTTCAAATTCTTAAAAAAAATCAATCTATATACAATCCAAATCCAATTAATTGAATTATACTTAAAATCCAAAACTATCTATTTAAATTTGAGATAAATCTATTAAAATAAACTTAAAATGATACATTTTCTAAAATATTCATTTCTATTGTTTAAATAAAAAAATATCACTCCTTTCAAAATATGTCCATACTTTCTAAGTTACATGTTTTAGCGTAATAGTTTATCATGAAATATATTTCAATTTTTTTTTCTTCACAACCTTGCAATTATTTTTTTAGTAGTCATTTATAAATTAGATATTTTAGATTAGGCAATTCAAAATTATATTTCATCTTTTAATATCATGAAATCTACATCATTTGTAAATTACATAATCCTACATCATATTTTGGATGATAAATTGCATATTTTGAAATATAACCTCAAATCAGATCATCAATATAATACGGTCTAGATTATGTAATTTGAATTATAAATTTGAAACTTTATACTTTATAGTGTATTAATAAATAAACATGTGTTATATTTCATATAAATGTGCTGGTGATTTCTCTGTGATTTTTGTCAGCCCACTTTGTGCCAATGTCCAGCCCAATTAATGTCATCTAAGGACGGTTGATTTGTCGGGTCTTTCTTCGTGCACTTCCAAAAGTTCTTTTACAGCTCCAAACAATTTTTTAAATTCCAAAAAATATTTTTTGATCATTTAAGTAAAGTTACTGACATCTTTATAACGCTTTTATTTTCTTACATTACATAATCTTAATCTTGGGTGAAAAATATTAGTCAAATAAAAATAAGTCAACGTATATATGATATAACAAATAAAAAAAAAAAATACAGGCGAAATCAAAGGCAATGAAAAAACAAAATATCCCATGCGGGTCTTACCTCTCTCATATGTAACCTATGAGATATTTAACGAAACATGACTCCTCTGACATGCTAAACAAATTTGATTTCAACTCACACATAAAAAATTATAAATTGACATTATTCTTAACTCAAAACTATAAGATAATAGAATTTTTTTTATTCTTATATGATGTTTAATTTTTTATTTTTATTTAATGTGATACTTAACTTATTTGAATTCTCGATGTAAATAAATAGTAATTGAAAATATGTTTGCTGCTTCTTGCAGGAATAACATTTAGGACATGGTTGATTTTCAGCTGGACTAGTCCAACCTTCACTTAAACTCGAAACTTGTATGTTGGTTAATTGAATTCAACTAAAGTTTGAATTGTTTGAATTCAAAACTATTAAATCAAAATTAACAAGTATGATTTGAACACTATTTCACTTTTTGGATAGATATTCCATCACAAAGCAATCCATCTTTGGATTCTCATTTTGCTGCTGCACATGCCGTACTTTTATTTCCATTTTCTATTCTTTTTTCAGCACTGTCAAAGGTATAAGGATGACAATGATAATGATAGACAACATTTTAATTTACCACTCAGGTTTATTCTTTCTAACACATCTGCAACTTTAATCATATAAAGTAAACTGGACGCTTCTGAGTTCATGCACAGCGCCATAGAGAACATATATACCTATCTATAATAAGACAGAATTAGACTTCCTTTAACATACATTATTTCTGCATTATCAATGGAGTGTGATATGTTAAAACAGTTCGGATTCTCTACTATATTTTTTATGTTGTCCTCTGTTGAGTATTAATAATGTACAATGATGGTATTTTAAATTTTTTTTTAATATATTTTAAAATATCAAACTCAATGTCCATAAATATATTTTGAAAGTACATCAGAAGAATAATACATAAAACTTCGGTTGGCACCAGAAGTTCATAAAATCTGAATGTGCACTTCTTAGTTACCATATTTTTACTTACCTGAAATTAAATGTTTCTACTCATTTTAATTGAGGCAGTAATGCTTGATTTAAACAATGTGGCTGGTATCTACAGAGTGCCTTTTATGAGTGTTGTAGAGATGAAAAAAAGAAGCATGAAAAGAGGTATAGAAGGACCAGATGAAGGAATATTCAAAATCAAAAAGCATTCACTTCCACATTCAAAAGTTGCTTTTTTTTCCTCCTCTTTCTTTATATATAGCGTGGAGATAGCACTAGCAAAAGAAAAGTAATATTATTAACTGGTTTACCTTTAGAAAGATATCATATACATGGACACATATTCACCAAGCAAAGCAAGGTATCTTTTAATTAGTCTACTCATTATAATAATACAAATTTCACTGATGAAGCCAAAGACAATCAAATTCTTCAGCAAATGAGTTATGTGATACAAATTGAAACTGCATGAATTCCATACCCTTAGAAAGACAGAAACATTAGATAACTGATAAATCAATTACAAAAAGAGCTTCATGTCTTAGAAATTTTGATTTGTTGCACCACACACCAGACAGAAAAACTAAAGCAAAAACCAGAAAAAGGTAAATAAAAAAAAGTCATGCCTAAGTAATAACAATCAGAGTACGTCAATGCACACTGCAAAATGGTTACAAACTTTGTCTCTTCCAAGGATCAACTGAACTGAACTTCATACTTTCTTGGAACTAGATTGAAGCTTTCAAGCTGAAACATTTCTGAGTGCAGAAAAGAAGAACAACTCTATATCCGGTGAAGCAAAAAATGTCACTGGAGATCTATTTGATGAGCAATTGGGTATTACCAGTGCCCTTCTCTTCTTTGGAGCTGGTGGACATGTTAGCACCTCTGGTATTCTGAACCTTTTAGCCTTTGGTGTAGCACAGACACTTGAACAAACACCTTCACTACCATCTTCCTCAACATTCGTAAAACCTTGTTCTTGGGAGCTAGAAGAAGCAGTAGCATGCTCACATGGCCTTGTCATTGATCTTTGCTGCTTCGTTTCCTCAAGCTTCTGCCACTTGATTTGAGTTGTTGTGATAGAGGATGGCGCCATATCAGGTTCTGCTACAGCTAAATCTTACTTTCTTTGGTTTCAGCCAAAACCAAGTGTTGTTTATAGAGAATGTGAGAAACCATGGATTGATGATCACTCAGCTGAAAATACATAGTCTCTGTATGAGAAACATGTGAAGGAATTTTCAAAGCATAAAACTATTTGAGAGGTTGAAAAGTTTCTTGGCCTGCCATAAAATATAATACATAAATATGAACCTGAACTGCTACCACTAAGAAATTTATAATTAACTTTTATTCAAACAAGTGTTGATAAGATGGAAAACTCTCGAAGAACCTGGGCCAGCTTATTACTCTTCTCTATGAACAGGAATCACACCTTTTTGCTCGAGGTTATATATAGGGTATAACCCTCATTTAGTACTGCGATTTGGGTGAGTAATTAAGTTAACAAAGTGTGTTAAAAGATACTTAATTAAATGATACAACTTTTAATGGAAAAGTTAACATTTTAACCAAAAGTTGCAGAAGCCGCAGCCAAGAAAAGATAAAGCTTTTAAAAACACAATCATCTTTCTTTTCTTTTTAAGTAGAATATTAAAGAGAATTTTTTTAATAAAGTTTTAAAAGTGATTTTAAGATTTTATTCTGTAAAAAATCACTTTAAATGATAATCCATAGGTGGTTGCATTTTTTTTTTATATTGTGAATAGAAAAAGGATAAATCAACACTTCCATAAGGTATACACCCATTTTACATCTTTACCTGTATTTATTCATTTATTTTTATTAGAACTTATTGGTTAAACTATTGCTCTATTTTGGTTAAATTGATATAATTATTAGTTAAACTATTGTTTGTATCAATATATCAATAGTAACACATTATAACGTTGTGAAGTTCTTATAACAATCACTAACATGAATAATCAATACGTGAGACATTGTGTCAATTATATCATATATGAACAATATCTAAGTGACATGACATTTTTTTTTCATTTACTTTGGTTAATTAGTTAAATTAATATAATTGATGGTTAAATTCATCTCTAAACCAATATATCAATCATACTACATTAAAAAAAGTTTAAAGTAAGTCGTATGGTATAAACAATCTTGACAATGTATATTTATAAACACTCTTCTCGATATTTTCGACTTCATGTATTTAATATATATATATATATATATATATATATATATATATATATATATTTTGTTGTAAATTATTGAATGTGTAGCGTATTAAAGATTTTAACAAAACTGTATATACATTAGTCATTTATATTTCTAGAAAACTATAGGAAATGGATTCATAATTTTCAAATATTAGATAAGAAAAATTCTCAAATATCAGGCATCGTCTAAGTCTGTTCCAAATCAGTATGATCTTGGTTTATTTTGTTAACTTCAGTTTAACAAAATTTAATTATACACGCTAAATTCCAAAGATGTTTTCATTTAGTTTAGGTTCACTACAATAATAAATTCCAAATGAAAACTAATGTAAAAGGACAATTTATGCGCTTAATTTGTGGAAAAACATATGTATTAGTTATAATTAAACATTTATAAAAGACCATTATTTCAATTAACTTTGTAGGAAAAAGCATTTATGAATTATATCTAAAATTTTACAAAGTAAACAGTTAAGTGAATTACATACGCATGAAATGTTATTACAAAATGCAAGCTGTCTCCGTCTCCTTTGATAACTATATGTTCTTTGGAATCATAAAAAAACTTAAAAACTTTCGAAGCTCATGATGAGAAAGAGAAAATATACATCGCCGGTCAGTTCAACCTTGCGTATTTGAGCCCACGTCAAAAACTATTTGGGCATACTGTAATGGACTCATTCCTTCTCGACTTTTTCATACAATTACTTTATGGGTTCTCTCTTCCTGCACCTCCTTTTTTTTTCTTTCTGCACCGAAAAAACCCATAATCCTCAAGATACCCTTTAATCCTATCCCCTCAACCTTGTCAGGTCCTCATCCCTCACAAAGTTTCCATTCTTCCAGCGCCTCTCCCATCATTGCTGGGTAGCCTAAACCCTTGCTCGCCGGAATTGAAGATGGTGGAGGCTTCCTCAACGATGTTGAGGTCCATAATCACTAAACCCCTGTTCCAATTGAAATTCTGTAATAAAAAGTGATGGAAGAGAAATTAATGAAGAATGGGACGTGAAGAATGATAAAGTAAGGGATGGTTTTTCATGCAGAAGCCTTCGTCCGCGGAAATTAGTTTACAACGGGAGCATGGCCAAAGCCGGCACCAGCGTAGGATTGTTCCAAATTAGAAACTATGTCCCAGATTGGAACTAAAATGTCCCAGATTCCGAAATACAATTTTTTTGGAAGTAGTGTTCCGGAAGGAAATTTTTGATGTAGAAATTTGTTTTACAACATTTGGTCCCGGAATTATTTTGTATTTCAGATCGGGTGTTTTGAAAAAATAAGGTCAAATTGAATGTTTAGGAAGATATTTTCGGATTTAGAAATATCTTCGAAAATCTTTCTCAGCTCAAAAGCCACAGTGTGTTTACTCACTATGCACTATTGCAAAGCCATACTCACTCACCTTGGCCATTGAGTTTTCATCCAACATAACAGTCTCACATTTTTTACGGTACCATGACTCAAACTTCCTTCCTCCAAGTTAACCTCTTGCAAAGTGAGGGATCCTCTATGTACTTATCCAAAGAACCGTTTTTTGGCATATTCATGCACGAAAAACCTATGGCTAAACTCACAACAGTAAGCCTTCCAGCTTCATAAGGTCCTTAGCATTCCCGAACTTCCTTTCCTATGCATTCAAGCCTTTATCCGCAACCAGGGAATTGTTTGGTGATCCGAACTTGAACATACTGTGATAAAGATTGATGGAGAACACAGATTGATGGAGAACTTGAACATACTGTGATAAAACATACAGGGAATTCCTATTATTGTCTTTGAAGATGATGAAAACAGTTACCTGCTGGAAGATAACCTTTACCATAATCTTTTACCCATAAGAATCCAATGCTCACATAAGAAAAATGAAAATTTAAATTCCTTTGGATGTTGTAATAAAAATTTAACCTCTTATGTACAAAATAACAATGTTATTTGTTCTATGCTGTCCAATCTTCATGCTTTCCATCATGATACGGGAGCTCTTGAGTGATTCACCCCTCGTCTTTAACACAAAAATTAAATTGATGAGGAAACGTTTTTTTTTTTTTTTTCTAGAAGTGTAGTTTTTCTGGACAACCTTGTCTAACAGACTTTAACCAATTCTACTAGCACTCGAGTTATTCAATATAGCCAGACATTAAAGGGGAGATGTCAGATCCCGATACATAATCCGTTTTTAGAGCAACTAAACATAGTTATGCACTACAGTTTAGATGAACACACGACTAGAATCAATTCTATTATGTGACTCATTTAAAATATTATGATGGACCCAATTCTGATTTAATAAAATTTAAAGACTTATTGTTTATTATGGGAAGTGTTAATAAAATAAAAACCAACTTGATGAATGTTAGTTTATAAAAGAGATTGGAGTTCTGTCTCTAGCCATAAGGATTTGCTCACAATAACCCATTAAGAACGTGTAAGAAGAAAGAAGAAAGACAAAGAGATAAATTGAAAAAAGGTGGTTGGAGAACACACAAATTATGAAAAAACACATACTCATATGATCTCTTATAAATCAAGGTTAATGCTCTATTTTGTTTTATTATGTGAGAATAAATCTCAAAGATCCTTAATTGTTTTACATGTGGTATCGGAACATGTGTTGTAGGATTTATGATTCTCCACTTGTGTGATGACATTTCCCTAATTAGATATACCCTAATTAAGAATGTAGTGATTTTGAAATTTATGTTTCCCAATTTTTTTTAATGAACCTAATTACAAGTTTTATGGCGAGCAAATTGTAACTAAATAATCATAGATCCTACAACACATGCTTTGATATCACATGTAAAACAATTAAGGATCTTTGACATTTAAGATTTTCACACAATAAAGCATAATAGAGCACTAACCTTGATCCATAAGAATAAGAGATCATGTGAGTATGCATTTTTCAATATGTAATTTGTGTGTGATCTCCAACCACCGTATCTCAATCTATCTCTTTTCCTTTTTCTTTTCTCTTACACGTTCTTGATGGGATGGATTATTGTGAGAAGAACCTTATGGCCAGAGACAGAACTTCAATCCCTATTATAAATCAATGTCTATCAAGTTGATTTTTATTTTATTATCACTTCCCATAATAACCAATAGATTCTTAAATTTTATTAAACCACAATTAGACCCATCATAATATTTCAAATGAGTCACATAATAGAATTAATTTGTCAATTAATTCTAACATTCTCCCACTTGACTTATATGACGTCATAACATTATGTGATTTAATGTGCATTACAATAACTTACATAAATTGGTTCCATCATTATTCATAATTAAAGCTACAAAGATAATAAGAATCATGTCAGTCATACATCATTCAGTCGACAAGATTCATTCCATGTACTATTGTATTATCCATTTCTCTTTAACATGACCTTAAAACAAGAAGTCCATAATGTCATTTTTCCAAATAGATGAACACACAACACAAAATATGCTAAAAGTAAAATCCATAACTGATGAACTAATTGAGGGTAGTCTCAAGCCAAAGCATTAAGAGTAAGAAAAATACTCAGATCACAGATATCGTCAGAGGGCAGAGGAGCACCATAAAAACTTACCGACCATGAGAATTTAAATTAGTAACTTAGCTGGCATGTCATTGATGTTCCAACCTCAAATCAGAATTTACGGATATACTATGACAGTGGTATGAGGAAGTCAATTGAGTAATCAGAAGCGCCATCAAAAACTGCTACTTCTCACATTCACGCATCTTCTCTTGTATTTGAAGGTAGTCGTACCCTGGAATATCTACCAAAATGCAAATTAGGTTGTCATATAACACACTAGGTTTTGTAAATGAAACAAAAGCTAGTCTCAAGAATGGTATTCAAATTACTTTTGGAGTTCTTCTTTGAGTACGGTACTATATAGACCTCCTTTTTTCCCCATCACGTTATCTTCAATGGCAAAAAGATAAATACCGAGATCTATACGCGGCGAGATGACAAAAGACAAGTTGAGCGTTGATGCTACTCTGTTCCTGCTCTGCTACTGAAAATAGTTTGATGTGTTCAGTGACTCTCATGTCATTCACCTTACTACCATGATCACCAATAATCTCCACAAGTGCATTTTCCCTCCTCAAATCGATGGAACCGGTTATTGTCCCTCACAATGATTACCCTTTGAGTACACTTGCTAATAAACTTGATGGCAGTGTGGCAATCACCACAAACACGCAAGTTCTTCATCACTCTGATAGGCCGCTCCTGAGGAAAAGTAATAAGTCCAAACGCTATGGCCAACCTTTCACTATGATACCTTATAGTTTGACTCTTCTCATCTCCGTCTACTTCTTTCAACACGAAAGACGTGTCAGCAACATACCCAGCTTTTGCCATTTTCTCTCCCAGCTCCTCCAACTTCTCATAAATTTCCTTGGTCTTCCCATGAGACCTATCCCCAGCAGCAAATGTATGAACCCTATTACCCTCCTCCACCCAACTCAAACCAGTTTCTTTCTTTATTCCCTGATCCCTCAGCATTTTTCTTGCTCTCGCCGCTTCCTCCCATCTCCCAGCAGCAGCATAAGCATTAGAAAGCAAAACATTGATCCCAGAACTCACAGCACCCATCTCAAAAACCCTATCAGCCACAAAAGAAGCCAATTCAGTGTTCCCATGAATCCTGCACCCAGTCAACAAAGCCCCCCAAACAGATTCCGTGGGCTCCATAGGCATGTCCTCAATCACCCGAACCGCTTCCGCCAACTTCCCAGCACGACCAAGCAAATCGACCATGGTAGCATAATGCTGCGATCCGGGTTCAATCCCATGATCCTTCATCAACTCAAAGTAATGCTTCCCCCTCTCCACCAACCCCGCATGGCTGCACGCATAAAGGAGACACAAAAAAGTGATGAAATTCGGCTTCATCCCGACACTCCCCATCTCTTCAAACAGCTCAAACGTTTTCCCCGTGTGAGCATGCTGAGCACACGCAATCAACATCGCATTCCACATGCCAAGGTTCCTAACCTTCAACTCCTCAAAAACTTTGTAACCCCCTTCCACAACTCCACACTTGGAGTACAACGAGATCAACGAACTAGCCACAAAGCAGGAAGAGTCAAAACTCGTCTTAAAACACAATCCATGCACTTGCTTCCCCAACTCAAACAGAGTGGAAGCACTACAAACCCTCAAAACACTAGACAACGTAAAATCATTAACCCGAATATCATAATCCTGCTGCAACGCACATTTAAAGAGGTTCAAAGCCTCCTCATCGAGACCCAGTTGGGAGTACCCGTATATTAAGCCGCTCCAGGAGACGACGTTTTTATGAGGCATTTCGTCGAACACCTTCCGTGCGATGTTTATTTCGCCGCATTTAGCGTACATATCGACGAGGGAGCTTCCAACGAACACGTCAAAGTGGTTGGCGCTTTTAAGGGCGAGGGCGTGGAGGGAGTGGGCGGTGGGGAGGGACGAGAGGGCGGCGCAGGACTTTGTAGCTGTGGGGAGGGTGTGGTCGTCGGGAAGGAGGCCGTGGCGGAGCATGCGACGGAAGAAGCGGAGGGCGAGGTGGGGTAGGTCGTTCTGGGCGAAGGCGGAGATGACGGAGCTCCATGTGGTGGCGGATTTGTGGGGAAAGGAATCGAAGAGTTTGTGCGAGGAATGAGGGAGGTTAGTTTTGGAGTAGAAGTTGATCAAATGATGGCACACCAATGGAAGAGCTTCAAACCCTAATTTAATGGCGTATGCATGCAGTTGAAGACCCTTGGGGAGTGACCTTGAATGTGTTAGACACACCAGCACCTTGCAAACGTCTCTGCAGTCACTCTGCAGAGGGAGCATTACTAACAACAGTGAAACGGAACCAACACGCTGCGTCACGTCTTATTATCCCTTTGGGCCTACATTAGTCCCAAATATAACAAAAAAAAAAAAGTTAAATCTTTTCTCTTTTTATTCCTATTTTAGTATAGTAGGAAAATTTTAAGTAAGTCTTCTTTTATATCTTAGGTTGTTATTTTAAGAAATTTATTATAATTAAGTTCTTTTTGTCAGTAATATATTAAGAGCGTTAATCATGTATAACGTTGGACACGTGAATTTTTTAAATTAAAAAAAATTATTATGTGTCAAGCTAATATTATGATATAGGATAGAAACAGCAGAAACAGTGTGATGTGCTAATCATAATGTCATGTGTCATTATTGAAGTGAAAATTTTTAATTTAGTTTCGAGACTTGTTATCTTGTCTCAATTTAGTCATATTTTTGTAAGACATCAATAATTTCATCCATACTTAAATTGAGACAAAATTTAACTTTTATATAAATGTCACAATCATATTTCTAACAAGATTAAGTTTTTATTTTACATTGAAGTTTATTTAAATATTGTTTCAAATAATTATACATTAATAATATATAGACAAATGTTAAGTTGGTTTAAAAATAACAACTTTATAAATTGAATTGTGATATTTTAAATATATATATTTATTTTAAATTGTTATAAAATTATTTTAAAATTTTATATTTAAATTTATAAAGTTATTTTTAAAGCAACTCTAACATTTATCTATCAATTATAGATATATAAATATTTAAAATAAGATTTAAGTAAAGTTCAATGCAAAATATACATTTAAATAAACTTAATTTTGTTAAAAATATCAATTATAATAAAAATACCATTATAAAATTTATATAAAAATTAAATTTGGTATAAAGATGAAATTGATTTAATTTTAAAAAAATTAAAAACAAATATAGACAAAAATAACAAATACATATATAAGACAAGACTACGATGAAACTTTTCACATAAAAATAATACGTTCTATGTCACACTCTTTGTACCACATACCACAATATCATATTGATACATGAAATTTTTTTTAAAATTATAAAAAAAATTAAAAATAAAAAGAATCACATGCTGACATATAGTTAACTAATTAGTACTGATTAAAATAAGCTAATTAAATTTTTAAAATAAAAACTTAATTAAGAAAAAAAGAAGAAGAGAACCTACCGACGAAAAGAGACCAATATTTTAACCTATAAAAATAAACAAAAACTGTGACATTCAATTCATTGACATCGTCGCAGTGGTTCAGTTGAGTAAGTGTAAACTTGACACCAAGGTAGTAGGCATAGAGAAAAATGGAGGGAGAAGAAGAGTTGCTATGGAAATCGGAGCCACAACGCGAGTCCATCGTCTCCGTCACGCTCGCACGTGCTATCACTTCTCTTCTCACTTCCCGTCCCAAGAAGCTTCAAGATTCTATTTCTCGCCTCTCTTCACATTCTTCGCGCTCGCACACTTCACTCGTTTCCCTCGAAGACTCTCTCTGGTTTTTCCACAGCTACGTTGCCGACGCTGCGACCAAGAATTCTTCCCTCGACCAAGTCCTTCTTCCAATCATCGACAGCGTATTCATTTTCTCCTCCTTAATTTGTTTATTTCGGATTCTGCTTTCTCTTCGTTACGCTGTTTTTCTTGTTTGCAGGTGTTGAAGTCCAAGCACGGTGACCAAGCTATGCTTCTGTTGAACTGGCTCTTCCAGGACGAGATTCTTTTCCAACCCGTTGCCGAGGCTCTCGCTGGCCTAGTTGCCAGAAAGCACGTCAACGATCGCTACTTGTTGCTTGGTTGGTGCCTCCTTCTTCGGAATCTAGTTGAATTTGAATGTTCCGCTCATCAATCCATGTTTGGTGGTGAGTTTCTGATTTTCACTCTCGCTATTTCAACTCAAGTATTGACGAAGAACATGTTTGGAAATAGGAAACCTTTTTATTTTTAATTCATTTTGGATTAATTAATTAAATTGTGTTTGTTAGGGATACGCGAGAGTTATGGAGATTTGTTGAAGATACTCTCCACTTGTCTTCCGGATTTGGCTAGCATTGTTAGTAAAGGAAGGTATTGTTTGTTTCTCATGCATCTCTTTCTTGTTTGAAAGTGTAATGTAGACGGACGTTCTTGTTTAGTGGTAGATTTTGCCGGTGTGCATTTAGCACTGTACTAGTGTATTTATCAAGATTGTTGTCTTTTATTTTATTCTATGTTATGTAAACGTATATATGTCTCACATTGTATATTCAGACATTCATCTAATTCCCCCCTCTTTCCCCTCTCTTTATAGACAAGATTCCTGATACTGTCAGGAGCTACCATTGTTGGCTAGAGGCGTTTGATTGATTATTAATTTGTTCAATGACAAGTCTTACTTGTGTACAGCTGTTCCTCTTCATAAATTTACCTTTTCATGTTTCTTATTGTAGCATTGTACCCATTTATTTTACCAATAATGTCAACTCCATATCTCTCCCATTTGCTCTTTTTGTGGATAGTATCATTATAATGTTGTTTTATTAATTCACTGATTATTCCTTAAATTTTCATTATCTCACCACTGGCTGTTCAGCACTTTGCAGGATGGTTTTGAGTTGCCATCTCGCCTTGGAGTGTCTGCGGCTGATTGTTTTTTGTCTCTTTCGGGAGCATTAACAAAAGTGGCGGACAATAAAAAGTTGAAATTAAATGCCAGAGCAAAAGATCAGGCAATTACTTTTGTACATTCTCCTACTACTGACAAGAAGGAGAAATTGGATTCAAATTTTTTGATGTCAATGATCGATAGGGACTATACTCTGTGGCATCATTTAGATGACATTATTTGTTTGGTTAAAAGGCTCCTTTCTGTAAGTTATACAGTCTTAGTTCTTAATTCTTTTATTCATATATTCATAATGTGCAATAATGATATACTATAAAGAAAATTATATTGAATAAGCAAACATTAGAAACTGCATTAGAAAGTGATGCCATTATTTAACTACAGTGTGAATAAGACTTTTAGACGATCGACTATGGCAACATTTCCTGTTATATTGAATTTGGTAAACAAAACCTGTCCTGATTTTAGGTTCATGATTATTAACAACTCTTTTTCGATGTTCCTTTTCAGAGGGGCAACTAAGGTAAAACTATTTTCAATTTTGTGATGAGAACTCATTCGCTTCTGCAGAAAGTATAATCAGGCCCAAACTTGTAACTGAATTCTAACTGGCATATAAAATTACTGATATGAGCATGCATTTGTAACAAGAATGTAAAAAAGATGGTTCAAGCTGTTACTTATTCAGTTGTTTAATGTTCAACTCTACATTACAGTGGAGCAGGAAAAGTCGTTTTTTACATGCCAAAGGCTTGGAGCAAGTTCTTAAATGGCTGCAGGAGATAAAGAATCACCATGGATCCTTTCAACTAGAGGCAGGTTCTGGAATCAATGCATTTTTTTCTCTATTTGATATTCGATTTTAATCACTTAGTATTTTCTATGGGCCATAATTTTTCTTTTTGTCTGCGGCATTGAAGACTGATTCTAATGCTCTCAAGACTGGAGATTTACTGCTCTGTTCTTGCTGGAAGCATTATAGCGTGCTACTACACCTGGAAGATAAGAAGTTCTCACAGCATTACAAGGAACTGTTGGACCAGTATATGTCTGGCATCCAGGTTATATACAGTACAGAGTAGCTATATATTTATAATGAAGTCTTGAAGTAATTTGAGCAATCACCTTATGTCCTAGTTGGTATGGATGGCAAGGTGTCTCTATTTGATGTTGCCAAGGGGGATAAATTATTCTTGTTTTAGCAGTTCTGCTAAGAAAAATATATGCTGACTGACTTCATCATATTGTATAAACGTTTAGGCTTTAACTTATTTATGGCATATATAAAAGGGAATTTGCCTTGACTATCTGGATAGTGTCTCTTGTGCAATTTTTGGCAGTCTTGGGGTAAGAGTGTTTGTCCCATACATTTTATTTAACACTTTGAGCATATCTTATGGTTAGTTTGTAATTGTTACTGGCTAGGGCTACATCAATTCAAATTAATCAGGAATAGGTCAGTAGGTGATAAATATATTTGACATGATGACATGACAACTCAATTCTTTGTGGTTTCATATGATTGTGCGTGTTGAAATTGTTTTTTTTTTTTTCTGATATCCATGCAAAATGCAGTATTATATGGACAACCACACTGGTGGTGGCTATATTGACAACAATGATGGTGGGTTGGAGACCAGAAAGTTCTTTTTGAATTGTTTATGCCTGCTTTTGGGACGTCTAGATATCAAGAGATTTGAAAGCACAGTGTCGGAGTTTGGGATGAATATCTCACGCATTCTAGTACCACAGGTACCTCTAATTGAGGCCTTCTTGGGGAAATATGTTGCAGATATATTTTTAAACAAAAATGTTACACACCCTTTTAATCATGCGAATGAATGTGTTATATTCATTTTCCTTCGAAATCCAATGTTTTTTCCCTTGCATGGATCAGGTTTAGCACTGAATTTTATGATTAGAAACTTAGAATAAGGATACCATCAATTAGTATTTTTATTATAGCATTTTCTTTGTTCTGAACTTGAATGACATGTTGATGTGGTTTTTGCAGTGACTTTAATGCAGTAATAATGTCCTTTGCATCTGATAGAAAGATCAAAGCTGTTATTTTCAGCAGTAACTGTCAGTTGAATCTGACTTTTTTTTCTTTTTCTAACCATTCCATAGTTAAATAAAATTGTTTGTTTACCTATGATGCACTGTCAAGGCAGAGTACTATTTCTAATTTTACAAACTGAGTCCAGATCTACTTGATATTCAACAACTTTAAGTTCACATATTTGATACAGACATTGCCATCTGTTATGTGTAACCTGGCTTCTGCTGCATTTTGGCATAGAACTATAGAGTGTGCATTGCTTATTATCAACATATTTTTTAGTTATGATGTATTTAGAAGTCAATGATTAATCAAATTGTGATTTAGTAATTTGTGTCTCCTTACCAGATTGAAAATTGAGCTTTTATACCTTTCCTTCTTTATTCTGTAGTTAAATTGCACTGATGAGGATGTGATAGCTGGAGTTGTTTCAATATTCAAGGCTATCATTCTGAGGCCAGATTACACACAAGAAGATGCACTTGCTGACAGTAGGAAGGCAAATAGTGTGATTCCTCTTCTGCTTCACCTTTTAGATGAGCGGGATGGTACAGCTAGAGCTGTTGTTATGTTGATAGGAGAATACTGCTCAATGTAGTCATTTTATTTTTTCTCTTATGATACTGACTAAAATCACTCTTTAAGTCTAAAATCTTTTCTTTTAAATTTAGAACTTACACATATAAGGATTCTCCAGGAGCAAAGATGATCGCTGTCTTATGGAAGTTCTGAAGCGCCTTTCTTCTGGAAACATTTCCCAGAGAAGAAATGCTATGGATGTTATATCAGAAGTCCTACATATATCATCAAAATCACAAAGTTTAATATCTTGTTCTTCTAGGTACGACTGCTTTTGTTGTTATACTGGTTTTTAGTTGTTTGTATATTTATTTGTTGAAATGTGTATTTTAGGCAAGATATAGCAAACAAATTGCTAGAGCGGCTTGGAGATGAAGAAATTATGATTCGTGAACAGGCATCCAAATTACTTCCAATTATAGGTAGCATTAAAACTGAAATGTAAAGTGTAATATTTTGTATACAGATTTCTTATATAAATTGGCAAGTATTAGCGGGTCTTGTATTGACCGGATCTTTATGGATGATTGATTCTTGATGTGGTGCTGAACCTTCTTTGCCCAATTGTTAAGCACCATCTTTTTGGTTTTTAATTTTAATTTGAAGCAAAAACTATTGGTGGCCTATGTTTTATTCTCACATAAAGTCTATAGAGTTTTTATATCAGGACGTTACAAGGTGTGTTTAAGATGTGATTAAAGCAATTTCTAAGCTTGCATCTAATAGCTTAAGCTTATAGGTTGCTTCTTTGCATTTCCTTTACTTTTTTTCTCTTTGAAATGATTCCTTCATTGTCTTTATTTGTTGTGCTCCTCTGCTTTAATGAGTTGCACATTTTTTTTTAAGCCATAATGTTTTCACATTAATTCCATATGCGTTACAGTGATCCACAAGATATCTGTCACGAAAATTTTACAAATGGTTGTGACAAATTTTATTGGTGAATTACTTTTGCAGACCCTTCACTGTACTTGCCTGCACTGGTTGGTCTTGTCTACTCTTCAGATGTGAGACAATCAATTGCTATTGATTCCATCATTGAGGTCCTCAAACATCACAACCAGAGAATTGAAGTCATATTCTTGTTTCTTGACTGTCTTAGGTAGGTTTCCTTTTCTTTGCTCCTTCTACTGGGCCTCTAAAGTTTGGATCTCAACTTATAGAAGCTGTTTCTAGAGTCGGAGTTCAAAATCTAAGAATGTTTTATAGATGAAAATATCACTCTTGGCTGAAATTTTTTCCTTCTTATCCTTGCAGCAATACCAGTATAAGCGTAGACCTTCCACAGTCCAATGGAGATGAAGGTACTTTTTTTCCCTACTTCCATCACTGTTTGAAATTTCATTGCATCACTAGTTCTGTATTTTATATCAACATTTATATAATGTAGATTGAGTATTTATTGACTCTTGTGTAATACTATTAGTGGATTAGTTTTATGTTGTTTAACAACTTCTCAAGTGGCATTACTCATGAAAGTCTCCTGAAAGTTTGATACCATAGATTTGTGGATAATTTTGTTTGTAAAATTCCATACCAATTTCAATCAGCTTTTTTACATCCGTATCTCCTAAAACTAAAGTTCATCAAGTTTTCTAGCACAGTTTAATATGGAAAGTAATGGCTGCTTCCTTTGAAATTGTTCAAGATCATGCACTATCCAGACATTGTAAATATGAAAAACACATTCTGCAGTTGAAACAACAGTGTAAGATCACCAAATTCTTAATAGTGCTAGCTGATTTTCAGTGGCATATAATATAAGAATGCATAATACTGTGTAATATACATAACTACATATCACTTTAGTGTGCTATATTTTCAAGATGCACATCAAAGTACATGTACATAACTGCATTATAGGGTCCGCTTCAAATTGTGATAATTTCTTATTCTTTTACGTTTCACCACTGTGACTGTAAATATTGAACAGTTTGTAATATCTGTTTCTTGTTTATCCACATCTGTTTTATGTTAAAAATACTGCATTTATTATGTTCTCATTTTTTTTTTATTTGCTGTCAGGGTCAAAGTTGGATACTGACCGACTACTCAAACTGGTTCCAGTATGGTCCAAAAATGTAAGATGGTAGATTGAGCAATTATGTATGGCTGTAGGATTTGGTTCACTCTAAATTTCCGAGTAAATGCATGGAGTTATAACTGTTGATAGGAAAATTAACCACTGATATTTTAACTACATTATTTGTTATGCATATGTATTCTATAACAATTACAACCATTGACTTTTCAATCAATGACTGCAACTATATACTTTTTTAGAGTGCAAGTCCCGCATTCCAATAACGATTATAACTTAAGGCCATGACCTGTTTTACTTTCTCTCTCCTTTTGTTTTTTTTTCAGTGTCGTAGCTGTTTTTTTTTTTCAGTGTGGAAGCTGTTTTTTTTTTTTCAATGTGGAATATGATCAAGAAAATGGAAATAAATGACTGATGTAATCTTTACGTTGGTTAAGTTCGTTAATGGAAACTGTAGACATTTTAAGACTTAATATTAGTGATAAATTGTAAAAGATTATTTCAACATTTTTAGACTGCTAATTGCTGAAGTGATGTGCTACTGAACCCAAATAATCCTAAAAGCAATATCTGTATACCTAAGAGTGATTGTTTATCTATAATCTTCTCCCTTACTTGAAACGCTTTGTTCTTAAATCATGGACTATAACATAGTACTAGCCCTCATGACCTGGTTAAAGTTAAATTCGACTATGAGGATTTGGGGAGGCTTCAACGGAACTCTTACTATTTGGTAGAAGTTGCTCTTGCCCATGTTAAGAACCAAAGCAAGCCAAAGTTTAAGCCATTGGGTACAGGGCTAGCAGTGTCTTTCTTACTCTAACTAAACTCAGTTCTTGAAAAGTTGAGGTTTGGCCGTCTTTTTTTAATTTATGATGACTGTTTACAATTTTGGTATATCTGTTTCCCTTTACATGTTCTGTGGCTTGAACATGTACACTTGCATTTTATGTAAATATGTTGGTTTTCTGTAAATCAATTAAAAAAAATACTCCAATAAATGAATTTTCAGTTCAGGAATCAACACTAACAAAAATATTCTAATTTGTTATTTCCAATATTATCAGGTTCAAGACTGGAACTTTTTAATCGGACCACTGGTTGACAAGATGTTTGCAGATCCATCAAATGCAACTATTGTCAAATTCTTGAGTTATATAAGCGAAAATCTGGCAACTGTTGCTGATCTTGTATTGCATCATGTTATGTTGCATGTTAGAGACCAGAAGCAGTGAGTATATGAAGTACAATGTTTTAAATATCAAATGTTATCTTTGATCCTTAAACCAAATATTATAGCTGTCGTGTTTTTCCCTTATTTATAATTTTGATCTCAAGAGCTTTAGCTGTAGAACCAAAGACCCGTTTGTGACAAATAACAATGAAAATACACACCATAAGAACTTTTAAATTCAATGGATGCACTCCACATTAATTGAGAGTTCAATGAAGATATTTGAATTGTGCTCTACTTTATTGAGCTGAAAGGCATGGTCTCAATGGGGAGTCTTGCTTGGTTGGCTGGTGTGTTACAGAAGTCAAAGACTTAAGGAATCCATAATTTTCTTCTGATCTTATTAGCCAAGCTCTTATTTTATGGTTGGTTTTGATTTATCGTAATAGTTTTTCTTTTGTAAATTTGGACGCATTAGTAACTGTTTCCATGTCTCTTCAAACACAATTTATGTAATTACAGCACCAGACTTTACAGTGGCTTGACATTACTTTGTTGTTGGGAATGTCTAGATTTTTTCTATTGTAATTCAAGGAAGAGCAGTGTTTTAAGTCTATGAAATTTATAGTTCTAGCAATTACCATTTCCGAAACATAATGAACTTGAGGTTACTTCTAACTTTTGAGAAACGGTCCTACCTACTGATATATTTGTCCTGCTGCTATTGCGTTTTTTTTTTTGGTTTTGGGATAAGTGTCAAGTTTAAAATGACTAATAATTTATGGTTGGTTCTCTTTTCTCATTCGAATGTTGCCCGTTGGCTTTTCTATTCATCACATATACGTATGAAGTGCACAGTATATGAATTATTATTGGCCAAGTGATCATAGTTTTATTTCTGCTTCAGTTTCTTTCAAATATGATTGTAGTGTGTATGGTTGTATGAGATTTATGATGGTCATATGCAATATTTCCAGTGTGTAAAAGTGTTTATTTGAGTCAAATGGGATATGCTAATCTCATTCATAATATCATACCGTGTCTTCATTTGGATTATTACAATATTAAAATCTTTTTGTCCTTATATTCTGTCATCACAGTGAATGCGTCTATATAATTGTCTCAAAAGTGGGAAAATTCTGGTGTGAACTAAATGCATTGACAATGGATGTGTAATCAGTAAATGTAATGTGGCACAAAGACTTGTGTAATTATTTAATTTGTTGGTCATAACTTCTTTCCTCATACATTTTCAATTCTGCTGCAGGATTGGTGAAAGTTTCTTATCAAGATGGGAGCAGAGAACCTACACAAGTGATGAGTTTGAAGAAATGCAGCATTCTCTGTTCAAGCATCTTTGCCCTTTGCTCATAATTAAAATTCTTCCCTTGAAAACTTTCAACGACCTCAATTCATCAATTATGTATGGGCATCTCAGTAAAAACATTATCCAGGGTATATATTTTTGCCTTGAGTATCTGCCTGCCGATCCTCTTGATGGCTATATTGATTCTACCTTGCCCAATTCTTGTTCGCGTGTCAAGAATTTATAGAGTCTGCTACCTTTTTGTCCATATGCAGATCTTCTCTTTTAGTGGTTTGCTTTTTCATTATTTTTCTTTTGTTAACAGTTTTCTAGTCTGTTTTACCTGGTATTAAAACCTGTTTATCTGATCTTCTGATATGCAAACAAATTTAAAGCTCATGGAATCAGGTTTTGTTCCTGTTTCTATATGCTCAAGACTAAGGAACAGCCAGAATTACTGTTGGTTTTTAATCTTTCCAAAAGTTGGATGCAAAACTTAACTACTATGTGATTCCTTCTTATAATCAAATCTTGTTCCAGTTTAGTTTGACACTAAGATCTTAATTATGGACTCTGCTTTACATTTTTGTGGATATTCTGCTACTTTGTTTATATGTGTCCCTAAATGATCCAACACTTAGTAGACTTGTAGACTGTAGTTAAAAGAAAGTCGCATTGACTGAGACAATACAGCCACTTACAATTTTTTTAAATTCATCTGATCAAGGTGCTTAAAACTATACTAGTAACTGATATTTCGCATAGATGAAACTAAAAGGTAGACAAAAGAAGTCTTACTACTAAACAATTCATTGTTAAAGTTCTTGAGTATCGAACATTAACTACTATGTCTGTCAGACCAGAGATTGTGTCATTTTTCATTTAGTTCAGAGTTTTTCTTCTGAAGTTATTACAAACTGTGTATATTTCTTCCTTGCGAGGTAGATGTTGCAAACAGGAACACTGATATTGATTGTGATTGTATCGCTGCTTTCCTTTTAAACAGGTTGGTCCTTGAAGAACATAGCTTTTGTCTCCTTCAACTAAATATTACAGGAGCCTGATGCATCTGTCATGTATTCATTTGTTTCAGGGCGTTTTGTGAGTTTGAATTTGAAGATGTTCGGAAGCTCTCTGCTGAGCTGTGTGGACGCATTCATCCACAAGTAATGTTCTCTTCCCAATCTCCCTCCACCCTGGAATTTTCCAGGAAAGACATCCACGAGAACAACCTTTGTTTTATTTACATTTCAGTTTGAGTTTTTTTTTTACATTGTTTTGTATACTACATTATTAGGGTGTAAGCCGGTTGCACCTAACCTACAAACCTTTCTAACCCAATCCGTTTACATTTTTGTGGGATGGGTTGGATTTGGACTTTTTGGTGCAACCAATTGGAACTGGTTGAGTTGGGTAACGGGTACGAATTCAAAACCCGACCTAATCTAACTACATAACAAATATATAATAAAAATATTATTTGTCCTATTAATTTACTACAAAAATGATATTATATTTTATCATATGAATATTATTTATAAATTTGTTATAAATATTGTTTATGCCATATAAATATTAAGGAACATTGAAAATATTTATGTTGTGATATTTCTCAAAAGTTGATAATTTTTTTAAATTATTCAACCAGTGACCCGAACTGACCCAATTATAATTGGATTGAGTTGTTAAATAAAAAGAGGTAAACCCAACCCAATTAAATGTAATTGGGTTTGGTTGGAAATTAGATTCAACTGGACCTAACTTGAACTGCTTACACCCGTACTACTTTACAACATGATTGAGTTTTAGATGTAAATCTTCAATATTATTATAATTTTTGTTTTGATGGAAATTCTTAGTCTGCCATTTTTTGATAATCGATTACAGATTCTTATAATAATCCTTGTTTCTCTTTATGACTGACATCCAATCTGAATCTGGCACCACAGTAAACCTTATTAGTTGTTACCTATTGGCAGTTTATATTTATTAAAGTGTCACTTCAACCTTTCTATGCTTTGTGATTTTTTAGGTTCTGCTCCCATTTGTTAGCTCCCTATTAGATGGAGCTGTTGCGTCTAAGAATATACTGAAGATAAAGGCCTGTTTATTTTCAATCTGCACATCACTTGTGGTAAATATTCACCCCCCCCATCATTATTTAGATTGTTTGGTGCTCTTTACTAGTTTATTTCAGTTTCTGGCTTTTTCTGCATCAATTTGGGTGGAAATAAGGTGCCTTTTTTGGATTTACAGGTCAGAGGATGGGAGACGCTTTCTCATTGTTCAATGTATGCAATTAGAGAGATGATTGAAACTGTATTATTATGGCCTTGTCTGAACGCTGATTCAGGTTTGTAAGAATTTTGTTTCTAAGTTTCATTCATTTTTATTTGAACTATAACTAATTGTGATTGGCATTACTTTTTCTCAGTTTCTAAAGCACAACACGGATGCATTGATTGTCTAGCACTAATGATATGTGCGGAACTACAAGCTAAGGAATCAATCGCCACTTCCATGCCTGACAAAATTAGGGCCCTTGGAAAAGAAGGTATTATTGATCTGTTTTAGTGAATTTTAAGCTTGATGCTTCATGTTAGTTGAATGTGACTTCATCTAAGTTCTTTAGTCTTCTGCTGCAGGGAAGTCTGTTGTCAGCTATGTGATCAATCAGTTCTTTAACTACAAGAATGAACGAACTTCAACTCCTGAGTTTGGGGATGAAAACTCAGAATTTGTTCCTGCTTCAGTTTCTCTCTCTTTTCGTCTGTGTATGGGTAATGTTCTCATTAGCACTTGCCAGAAGATACCAGAATCTGGCAAGAAGCCCTTTGCAGCACAAGTTATTCCTTTTCTCCTTCAATGTCTTGAGGTAACAGTGCATATTATGATCACAATTGCCTGATAGTATTCGTTTACTAGAGTTTTAGTTTTTGAAACTTCAACAATCTTGATTAGTTATGAAACTAACTATATTTGGCTAACAGTTTGAAACAAAGTCAGAGATTAGAGCAGCATGCACCCAGGTTCTATTTTCAGCCGTGTATCATCTAAGATCTGCAGTTCTTCCCTATGCATCTGACCTTCTCAGAATTGCCCTAAAAGCCCTAAGGAAGGAGTCAGACAAGGTAAATTAACTTTGTCATTCACCATTAATAATGCTATATATGTTCTTTTTATAAATGTTATCATATATGTTAAGTTATCAGAATAAACAGTTTTACATAGGTTTCTTATCTATCTACTTGCTGCATCTTGGATTTTGGTGTATTGACCATATTGTTGGTGGGTGTCTTAATCGTGGATTGGAACTAATTTTACGAGGTCATTTCATAAGAATTTTACCGACTTTGGTACCATAACATTTGACAAATAAAATTTATGGTTATGTTCTTTCTTCTTGTTGTTTTGAATGTTCTCAAATATTTATAGCAAGCTTCACAGGGAAATTGTATCACCCACTCACCATTGTAATTTTATTAGACTGTCATATCTGTTAGAATATAGCTGAAATAATGAAACTGTCGTTAAATCAATATTTCAGGGTTAAATCTGTTTTTAATTCCTAAACTTTGATGCGAAATTGAAAATCATCATTATTCCAAACTTTGATATAGTTTGGTCCCAAAACTTTAAAATTTAATATAGTCCGCTTAATCCAATTGCATTAATTTTTTTTATGTGTCAAACGTGGCTTTAGTATGGCGTTTGAGTTGTTTATAATGTTTGAGACGTTCCAACTCAAATGTAAGTCTAAAACACCATTTAATAAGCCTAAAAAGTTAACGTCATTGGATTAAAAGGAATATATTCATTCATTTTTAAATTTTAGGGACAAAAATGTATCAAAGTTTGATACAACGATGAATTCCAATTTCGCGTCCAAGTTTGAGAATTAAAAACATATTTAACCTCAATATTTTATCTTTATGATGTTTTTGAGTATCTTAGGACTTCGATTATATCTCAGAATTGGTTTTCCTTGTATTTAGATTATCCTGTATTTAGGAATAGTTTCCCTATTCTTATTTCATGATTTGTCTCCTTATTTAATTTAGATTACGGTTTAGTATTAATATAAGTAGGGGTTTGAGCTTTATTTCTTATCATTAAATTGGAAGACATCATACTGAATAAAGTCACGAATTCAGTGATCACTCTCTTTTTTGTCCTTTTCCCTCACTAACTTATAAAACCCCATAATTTCAACAATATCCTTGTTGAATTGACGCAAATAAAGTGGCATTAAATTTCAATCTGAAGTTATTTTAATTTTGTTTCTGTGTATGTATGTTTTGACATAGTGTAAAACACGGAGAGTATTTATTTATTTTTATTTGTGTGGAAAATATTTATTGAAATTAAAAGGAAGGTAACCAAAAGAATTGTGGCAATCAAAATGTTGGGAGAAAGGCAATGGATGGCAGCTTGGTATAAAGTGGAAAAGTATGAAAGCTGATATGGCTTTCTTTTGAATTTGATTATAGCCGAATAATTTCTCATAACGTGTGAGAAAATGTCGTATTATGTTAATGCATTTTTAATGTTCAACAGGAAAGGATAGCAGGTGCGAAGCTCATAGCATCACTTATGGCCAGCGAAGATGTGATTTTGGAAAACATATCTGTTGGACTATTAGAAGCCAGGTCTGTACTCTCAACCATATCTTCGTCAGATCCTTCTCTTGAGTTACAACAGCTTTGCGGCAAGTTGCTAGCATGCATATCTTCTCCTTGAATTGCAACAAACTCTATTGTAGGCTTGTAGCGGTATCCCTCTTTTCCCCCTTTTATTTATTCAATGTACATAGTTCACTTTTGTATGTGCAGATAAAAAATTTTTGAAATAGGTTCATTGCATACTTGTATGAGACAAGAAGAATATATTCCCATGATCATGTTGTATACAATATCTGTTAATACCCGTTAACGTCAAATTCAGGGACATGCAGCACACTTCCATATCTTTTTTTTTTTGTTCAGACAATTGGCATCCATCTATTTCGTCCATATCATGTATTCTGCTTTCGCTTCTTTTTGAAAATGAAACGTTTAAGACGAGGTAAAAAGCTACATCGCAGCTGTATGCTGGAGTTCAACTTGGCAATAGTTTTCTTATTGAAAAACAAGGTTTATTGAAGAGTATGGTATGGAAGAAAAAAGGCAAGAAATTGTTCCCAAGAGTATTTTTCTGGCAATTTTTACAGGGAGACTAAATTGAGAAAGATAATTTTATACGATAATGTGTGAAATTAATTTGGGCATATGATTATGCAGATGATCGGTTTAATTTTTTTTCTAAGTTGCATAATCATTAAAAAATTAATTGCTCTTAACTTTAAGAAATTCACTTCAATCGTGTTTTTTTTATTTCAATCTTTCACAAGGTGATGTACTGATAAATGTTGATGATATGACTACATTTTGATGGTGTTGAGAAAACTGTTTGTTTCTTCATTTGATGAAAATGATTTATGTAAACTTTATTTGTATAGATTAACTATAAAAAGAGATTTTGTGTTGTGAAGAACAGAGCACATTTGCGACATGTCTATAAATAAGATTAACAGCCAAACAAAAAAACAGATTTTTGACACACCCATAATTTGATAGTAAAAGAAAAACCTCTTTTGTCACCTCAAATACTATTTAACAAATAGTACAGAAAAAAAAGTAATATAATAATAAATTAAAAGTTTTCATATGTTTGTATCATAATTATTCCGAGAATTGAAAATTTGAGAAGAATAGAGAGAAATAAGAAATATTGGAGTGTCATAAAAGTGATTATTCTGTAAAATTATCATCGTCATTACTCTTTCATTCCGAGTTTGAAGAACAGAATGATGAGCATCTGATTTGAGTGCGGGTTCCTGTAACAAAATGCTTTGACAATCCTGGACCGGTCTTAGAAAAAAAGTATCCGAACGTTGATTACTACATCTTTTGTATTAGTTTAAAAATATATTTACCCTTATAGAATATTTTCATGTTGGGCCTCGGAGACAATATAGTTTCATTTTCATATCTATTCGTTTAACTTAATATTTGAAGTTTTCAAAATTTTTATTAAAGATTAAAATAATATTAAACATGCATTCATCGGAGATTAAGCTTAATAAATTTTTTTTGCTTTGATAACAGTTCCGGAACGACTACTTTCTGATATAAGGTGAAGAAGCTATATGCGAAATGAGTGTAATTTATCCCATTAGATTTTTTCTTTTTAACTAATATAAGTAGTTTTTTATTTTCTTTCTGTTGCTAAACGATTTATCTGATATCTTTAATATCTTCTGTTATGCTTCATCATGAGATAGCATGATCTTCTATCATTGTGGAGGTAGTTAAAATTTTCTTTCTGTTATTTTTTAAAATTTGTAAAGAAGAAAAAATAAATTGTTTGAAGAAGTTAGACAAATGTCAAACAAAGAAGAAAAAGACGAAAAATAAAAGAAGAGCTTTTAAGAAAATTGGGACGAGGAAAAAAGGACGTGATTTGCCTCCGTAATATTTGTTTGCAGAATATAAATACAATCTTAACCCTCTTTTACTCATTCGTAATCCCACACAGTGGTTCTCTCACTCTTTCTCACACACCAAAAGAAAAGAGAACGGAAAAAAATAGAAGGAAAATGCTTCAACTGCTGTTCGCGGTGGCGTTCTCGGCTGTGCCTCTGACTCTGTACATTCCGCCCATACGCTGCTTCAATCTCTTCGTCCACACCCTCCAGAGCTTTCTACAAGATTCCTCTCTTTTCTCCTTTCGCGCCTTTTTTCGCATCAGACATGCTTTCTCCCGCATCTTCAACTCCTTCGTCCACGTTGCCTGGTAGATCCTCTCTCTCCCTCTCTCTTCCAAGAACTTCAAACGTTAGGGTTCCGATGTATTACGCCATGTGTAACTGCTTCTTCCTGCCATGCCATCACATAATTCATTCATCCATCCATCAATAAACAACATCAACAAAAATAATAATTTAACTTGTATAATATTCTCTCATCTTGCTTTCTTTGTCTTCCCTTTCCACAATTCCCCCCTCTTTTCTCATCAATTTTTATGTTCGATTGTTGCGACTTCAACCAATTGCAATTTTGCTCCACAGGATTCACTCGGATCCAAGCAAATTTTTGCCTTACTTTTTACTCTCTCAAATACTATATTTCTGTTATTTTGGTTTGATGTATTTTAATCTCGCACAAATTGGACCTCTGATATCATAATCATGCTATTTTAATCTCTCTATTCTATGTTACGTTGTGATCTTTTTAAGCATCTTAATTGTATTTGGAAGGGAGTGAAGGAACAATTAAATTGCATTAACGTTCATGTGAGATTAGGTAACAGTAAATTGCCGCATGATTATTTAGTGTCGTGTTAGCAAATTACAATAAAATGTAAAGTATTTTGCATTTTTCATTATGAATACAGTTATTCAATAAAAGGATTTTTTTATTATATATTTTAAGCATAAAATTTAATAACTTTTGTCATTAAAAAAATACTATCTTGTGATAATCATATAATTAAAATTAACTTACACTTTCACTATATAAACTATTTATTTATATCCCGGATATTTGATCGAGGTTTGGCAGAAGACAATTAAGTTATGCATTACTATTCAATTATAAGTCATATTTGATAAATTTGTTGTTTTAATATGGTTATTTTATAAAAAGTATATTGATTGATGTCTAAAATCTTGAATAGATAAAGTTGATGACGATTTGGCTTTACAGATTATGCAACACTTTTTATTAAGTACTTTATTTATACTGCATAACTTTGTGCATAAATAAAATTTCTGTTTGAATAATGGTCTTTTAGATTTTACATTCAGCTAGGAATAGGACAAGAACGGGCGAATGGGGAAATGTGTCTTTTCCTATGGAGGGGTTGGTCTCTTGGTTCCTTTGACGATTTGGTTTTGATTTGTGGTTGGCCTTTTTTACACGATTTTTCTCGTGTTTGGCGGTGGCAGTTGCAGAAGCCTTGGCCACATTTAAAAAGTTTGGCGTTTACTTTTCATCAGATCAACGCCAGATCCTCTTAAATCACATCAATTAATAGTCAAAAATATAACTTTCATGTTCATCTCATTATTAATTTTCTTTCAGATGAAAACTTTGGTACAAAACACAATTTCACTTTACTTTAATGTAGTCATAACTTAAATTAATGAAGTTTACCACGCATACGTTTTGATGTTTACTTCTTCAATTTTGTTCTCAATTTTTTTTATAGATTACAGTTTTATAGTCTTTTATATATATATATATATATATATATATATATATATATATATATATATATATATATATATATATATATATATATATATATATATATATATATATATGTATATATATATATATATGTATATATATATATATATAACAATATATAAAGGAATTTTTTTTTGTGTTCAAATTTTAAAATAATAATTTTACTCTTTAAATATAATAATTTATTAAATTTTTAAAAATTAACCGTTACTTTT
>Ga0214543_1000459_pt1 | contig 67884 bp, 40 predicted proteins | sample CNSS2metaG_FD_160094 | JGI IMG/M metagenome (GOLD analysis project Ga0214543, IMG submission 160094) | Root nodule microbial communities from cowpea collected in UCLA plant growth center, Los Angeles, California, USA - CNSS2 | ecosystem: Host-associated > Plants > Roots > Nodule | place: USA... | reverse complement strand
TTTTTTTCTTTTCATGTTATATGCTTTTCTATTGAAAATCAGAAGTTTTAAATGCCTATAAATAAATGTTAAACATATTCTGAATTAATTATAATTAATTATGTTTCCATCTAAATTCAAAATGTAAACGTCACTCAAATACATAAAATATTAACTATTAAATTATTTTTACTAAAATCATTTAACTTAAACATTAAATGTTAAATTTTGGAACTATCGCATTCCAAGATCATTTCACGTCAAATTTAAATATTAAATATTTAATAAATATGAAATATTGCAACGCATTAGAAATCAAAATTTATCATTGCTCACGAAACACTTCAAACCTCTTCGTATTACAAAATTGTTGTGTATTCCAACGCATTAAAACACAACTTCCAATTAAATTCGAATAAACGTGTCAATCAATATTTTTCTTTATTATTTGCACTGCTCCAAATAATGATCATTAAAACACTGGTCTAGATATTTGAACTGCTCATCATTTTCCACACATTTTTATCATTCAACTGATTTAGATTAAAACATTAAAATAATCCATTAATCAATACGAAATCCGAATATGGTGCACGGTGCATGTTTGTATAATTTTTTTTTCATTATGATTTGCACTGCCCAAGATAATCATCATTTCATTGGTGAGATATTTCAACTGCTCCATTTATTGTTTCATCTCCAACAATTATCATGATTCAACTTTTTCAAATACAATTATTCAAAAAATACATTTACATCTCTTCACATTTCACACTTTGTTTGATCATCATCTGTTTGAACATTTAGAGTTCTTCTACATTGCATGACTAGCAACAGTCATAGTTCTTCTCTGTTACATTCGTAAATCATCTTCGCAGCTATCATTTATAGAAAGGAATGCATGTTCAAATCCTTTAAACACCATTTTCGTAACTCCATTACGATCTACTTCGATCTTTGTTTGAAAAGTTTTATCTTTTTCATCGATCTCTCAATGAATCACAATTTCTCTTTCAATGGTTAACAACTTTGAAATACCATTCATTGAGAGATCGTCACTTTTTTCGTAAAGAAAAAAATTTATCTTACCAATTTAACAGATGACGACTACACAATCCATACTTTGTGATTAGATTAGGGAATGAATTGGGTTCACGTTGGACTATTGCTGATAAGAAGGGTAATCTTCACCACGTTACATTCAACATGGATATTTATAATCCCAGGATTACTGAATGCTAGTGTGATTTAAGAAATGTTTATCAGTTGCAACCACCCAAACTTTGTTTCTTAAGACATTCTGGAAATTTTTCTTTTAAAATTTACTTTTACGAACAATGTTCAAACTCAATTGTTCATAAATCCCTAAGTCATGTTCGAACAAATGCTCCTTTGACAAGGTCTAACTTAATTCATTTTGAGTTCAGGATTTCTAAATACAACTGTAAAGCAAGCTTTTTGGTGAGGTTTCTTACCTTATTTCCTTTCATTTCTATAATTTGATGAAGAAACTTTTTGTTTTCTCTTTTACTATTCTTTATTAAAACTTCAATTTTATTTGATATTATTTAATTTTAGGTTTTTTTGCAGGATTTGAATTCAGACTTATTTAAATATTTTCACAATAGTCAATTGTCATATGTTGTGCTTTACGGTCCAAAAGCACAAGTTTCATACAAGTTGTTGATAAGAGCTAAATCTGTAAAGATAGGCAGTGGATGGAAAAGGTTTTGTGACCTTCATGGACTAGAGGCAAAAAATTTAAGTATCTTCGAGGTTGACGGTGAAAACACAAACAAGGATGTCAATGTTCTGTTTAATGTAGATTAATATTATCATCGCGACTGAAAGCATCCATGAACTATAGTATTTGAACATTTTGAGCAGTTTATTATTTGGTATGAATTATTATGTTATTTTATTATATTATATATATATATATATATATATATATATATATATATATATATATATATATATATTTTTAAGTCTCTCGATTTTCAACTATATTATATTGTAATTAATAATGTGAACTGCTTCATATGTTTTTCCATATTTGAATATCTTTGTCAGTTAATTAATGTTAGACACAAAAATATCATATCATTGAGTTTTATTTTTTTAAAAGTTTATATCATTTAAAATATTATTTTGTAACTGTTGAATAAAATGACTTTGAAAAAGTTTTTTATTTTTTGCGTTGTTCAAGATTGGTTATTCATCTTCCAACACGTTTGCAGATACTTAATTTCATACTCAACCGTCAAAAATCTCATTCTCATTTTTTCAATGTTAATAATTTTTAAACTCTGATTTTTAAACTGTGCAATGACATGATTGTTTGCATTGCTCAAGATCTTTTTTACATCTTCCACGAAATTTTTCACAACTCAAAATTAATGCACAACAAGACGTCATATCATTCTAATTTTTCTTATCGCAATATTAATTTATTAATCTATACATTAATAAATTAAATCATCGAAGATATTTACTTGGCTTCTCCAGGAACTTTGTATTAGTATTCAAATCTTATCTATTTTGTTGACGTCAATCTTTGTATGCACAAGACTTTCTTTACTTTTTGGTTAGTTATCAAAGGTTTTCAACCAAATTACTTTTCACTAGCAACATCAGATTCTTATAAACCATCATTAACCAAAGGTATGCACTTCATGTGTTGTTGTTTACAAAAATGCTAGAAGGTATGCAAATCATATGTTGTTATCGACATCAATATGGTTTGTCCTTTTGTTTTGCATTTCGGAAATAACATATTTTTTTCTTTAATCTTTTTTTGTTGAATGCTTTCTACGCCGGTATATATTTGCATATCTGCATTGTTTCCACATTAGTGTTATAATTAATGGTTGACTACAGAATACACCATGCCAATAAATTATGTATTTACTTTTAAATAATTTGTTGCATGCTTTTTATTCAGCATAATTCTTTTGTATTACTTTTCCCCTTTTTTGTAACCTATGAATACATGCATATGAATATTTAATGGTTTCTGACATCAATAGTTGATATTTGCAGTTTTCACAAAAAGATGTTAGTATGAAATCTGCATTTGTAGGTAAAAAGTATATATTTCTATTAGCATCATATGCCTATCACTTTTTCAATAGCTTACAACTCCATGTTTGCAAAGACCTAATTTGTATTTTTTTTTGTCCTTTCTTGAGTCTTCTGCCATTGAAAAATAAATACCCAACTAACATATTAGCCTTAAGTTTTTTGAGAATTGCCAAATCCATGTTATTATTAATCCTTACGTTTACTGTCAACTTACATTTTTTATGCATTGTTTGACCAAAGAAAAAGCTGAAACCTTATATCTGCTTTTAAACTTTTTATTTATTAGTTGTTTTAATTTGATATGAGCACATTTATTTATATTGGTTTTAAATGTATTTATATATCTATATATCTATATCTATATATCTATCTATCTATAAATATGTATGAGGTCACAAATCTAATACTCATTTGTGGAGTTTTTATCTTTGTATATCGTTGCTATGAGTTCAATATGTCTCTCTATGAAGTTCAAAAGCAAAGCCATAAGCTAAGTGAAGTTACTTAAGAGAAAGAGAACTGGAATATCATTCTTAGGGTCATACGTTCATGGTTTGTTCCAGATTTCAGTACACAGAGGTGTCCTTTCTCCATGGAGTTGGTTATTCAAGACAAAGAGATAATATTGCGTTTAACTTTTTCCATCTCTGTTATGAAGAAAAAGTTATTTTTAGGTTAAACATATTATTTATATTGATTTTCTATAGCGAGGTAAAATACACGCATCTATTAGACGTACTCTAATTTACAAATTTCAAAATGAAATATCTGAATAGTGGAATATACCGAACTGCACACCACCCTTATAAGATTAATGTCCAGTTTGGTACAAAAGTTTCTTTGTTTGATACTAACTTGGTTCCTGATATGAAACCACAATACAGACCTTATCAGTATTGATCACCACTGGATTTGATACTGATTATTTAGTGGGTAAGTTAATATTTATAGTTTGTATATTATGTTTTTATTTTTGGTATTAATATTTCTTTAATTATTTTTTTAATGATTTGATGTATTATTATGTAGATATCTTGGGATTACTGGTAGGAGTTGGCACTAAAGGAGAATTGCAAGTGGATGGAAAGAGAACAAAATTAAATGTCATTGCCATAGAAGTTATGGGTACTTTAGTTCTAAAGTTTAGTACATACATTTTTTGTTGCTGTATGAAAATAATGATGTCACATAACATTTATTGAATTTTTAGGTTTCGAATAGAATGTACTTTGTTCGGTATTTATGTGGATGAACTGAATGTCTTTCTTTCAAATGGAGAAGTACAAAGTGCTGCAATAAGTATAGAGTTTGCTAAAGTTAAAACTTTTCAAGCTAAACCGTTTTTATTAGTTTTATACATTTTTATTACACTATTATCAATGTTAGTTTTTGATACACTATTTTTTCAATTTAAATAAGGTTCAAGTTCAAAATTGTAAGTTCTGCACTAGGATTAAGTACAATGTTGATTTCAAGGAGGCATCTGAACTAAAATCAATGTAATAGTGTATTTCTTCTTCATTTTATTATAAATAATAAATCTCCGATTATATCTATTGTGTAATCTCCATCACAAGGATTAACTCAGCTTTCGCAGAGTTCCAAACATAATGTTGAAGATGACTTTTTAATGCTTACACCTAGCACAAACATACAAGGTCTCAAAGATTGTAAAGAGGTAAGAATATATCATTATTTCCAATTTTGTTGTTCACATGAATGTTATGACTAATTTTTTTTTATATTGAAAGGTAACCACTTACATATTGTTTGGAACCAATAAGCATATTTTGGCTGAGGATGATTGGTGGTATACTACTTGTGTTTGCAACAAAGTTGTTTATCCAGATTCTAAGATGTTTTTTTTGCAAGAAGTGTAATAAGCATGTTATGAAAGTCTTTCCAAGGTAAACTTATTGTGCCTTACATTTAATGTCAATTGAAATATCTGATTATACTTTCCACTTTATATGATTAATAACTTCTATTCTTTTTACACATATAGGATCAAAATTCGAGTCATCGACTCATCAAATTCAACCACTTTTGTGTTGTTTGATAGGGATGCAACCATCCTTTTCAAGAAATCTTGTGCTGATATGTTAGAAAGTCATGATAAGGTCTACTTTGCAATATATCTATTTATCTATCTATCTATCTATTTATGTATATATATATATATATATATATATATATATATATATATATATATATATATATATATATATATTTTGAAAGTTGGAAAAAAAATTGAATATGATATTAACTTTTTTTTTATCATAGATTAATGCTTTTGGCAATTTGCCAAAGGAGTTTGCTCAATTAGTGGATAAAAGTATATTGTTTAAAGTCGAAAGTAGGAATGATCAGAGTTTCAAACTTGAATAGTCTTTCAGAGTTAAGAAAGTATGTGTTGATGATGATATAATTCAAAAGTTTAATGATTCTTCCATGAAATCAGTGGTAAGATCTATTTTTGAATTTGATTTTGTAGATTAAAAATGGTAATTATGTTTCAGTATTGACTCATATATTTGTCAATACCTTATTCAAGGATGTATATGCTGGGAATGGAAGTTTAGTAGGGAAAAACAATGTGTGGTCAATGAGTCCATTGTTAATATTACAGAGGTATAGAGAATATCTTAATCTTTTTTTTCATGTTGTATTCTTTTATTTATCTTATTTGGTTTTAACATTTATTATAGGATTTATTAGCAAAATTTACCAACGAAACAATTAAGTGTGGATCACAGTCACTTAAGCTAATTAAAGATAATGCAACCAAGGATGATGCAAATAGTTCACTCAAGAGAGAATCTGCAAAGAAGACTGTATCACTTGACTCCATCGGAGAAGACAATGTTCCATTGAAGCTTCTGAAGAGAAATATTAAAAAAGAGAAATAAGTGATTTCAGAGATAATTTTACTTTTTATATTTGAAGACAATTTATTTGATGGCATTTTGTTATTGTAATATGTTTAGGCATCTGTTTGTCTTTAATTTGAAATGAACTACAACTTTTTTGTTAATGATTTTATGCGCTTATATTTTATTCATTATTTTTTGATTTTTTTTTCCGCTAGTTTACAAATAGTTGTTGACATTTTTCAAGTTGTGTCAAAAAAAATGACTTCCAGCAACATAAAGTTTCTAAAAATATTATTACTATAGAGACTTATAAATTTTGAACTATTTGTTAACATGAATTTCTACACATCTGAATGAAATTGTTTTTTGAAGAACGAATTTATAAATTTGCATTGGTTATTTATTTTCATTTTGATAAATAAGATATATTGGCTGACTAGATCATTGTTGACAGTTTTTAAGTTGTCTCAACAGACTTCTCAACATAATTGGTTGCCATTTATAATTTTGAATCATTTTGCTTTGTGTACTCACTTTAACTTTAATAAATGTTAACCATATAAATATGAATATAAGTATCTATATATATAAATCTCTTAACTTAAATTTATATTAATTATCATATTTTATGAATTACTTAAATTATAAATTAAATTTAAAGTATTTCACAGTTTATCAATTTAAAGTATTTAACTGAATTATATTCATTTAAATTTATCATTTTAGTTAATTTTGTAATTTACGTATATTATATATATATATATATATATATATATATATATAAATAATGTATTCTATATCTTTATTATATCCCTTAATTATACTATATATATATATATTATATGATGATATTTTATATGATAATATAATTTAATATACTAAAGTAAGCTCATAATATTAATTATTATTTGTTTATGTTATATTTTCTTTTAATTGTCTATCTGTTTTCCAAAAAGAGTAGTAATGACACTATTGTTGACAAATCTAATGGTAATCGTCCTGTCTTTTCATGTGGGATTTTTCTGCTATAAATCTCCATCTCCATTCCACCTGAACCATCAGACTTAAAAATCAGTTCAAACATATTCTCCATTCTTCTAACCCTCTTTCTACTATCATTGTCAAAGTCCAACCAAATGGAAAACAACTTCAATGAAGAAGAAATTATTAACAGAATGACTAAGTACCAATTCTCTATTATTACCTTAATGACGAGATACGTTTTTTAAAATAGTTTCATCCATTTATTGTTTTAGAAAAATACTTTTTCTCTTTTTATTTTTGTCACTATTTTCAAATGAATAGTAACCTTTTTATTTCAATTGATCTATATGTTTTGTTTAAAAGTGTGAATATTTGGAGGTCGTTGGGTTCATTGATTGTGCATTTGTCATTCATTATGATCATGATCTTGTTTGCCAGTGGACTTTAACGGATGTTGAAGACAATAGATATGTTGTCACTTATAACAAGAATTTAGAGAAACCATTGCTAATTGGAGGATCACCTGATTTAAGGGACCTTTATGAACTACAAGATGACCACAGTATTTATTTTGGATATGTTGGTCATTCTTGCTTCCAGATCACTGTTTTTCCTAGTAAGTTCAAACCTTTGTCTATTCAACAATTTTTTAAAAGATTTACGGCAGATGAACCCCTTTTCAAAGGATCGAATTTGCATTTTTGCATATTTCTCAATCCATACCAATGTCAGGCTAGCCATCTGGTGAAATTCATTTAAATTACTTGGTCGATGTTTATTATATATTTATATTTATCTTTTTATTTATTTATATTTATATTTCATATCTTTTATTATTTTTTACTTTATATTTAATTTTATTATTTGATTAAATTTTTTAGGATTTGCCAGCTGATTTTGACAATTATCTTCGTCAAGGAAGATTTAAAACATTGTTCTTCATGGACCGCACAAGATAGTCAAGTGCAAACTACTGTTGAGAAATCATTCAAATAAGTCTAAAAAAATTAGAAGTGGCTGGAAGGAATTTTGTACTGCTCATGGATTTGATGAAACTATAGACCTGGTGTTTGAAGTTGACCAAATGAAAAGCAATCAAAATGTCAAAGTGCTGAAATATTGTAATTTTTAATTCATAGTTTGTTTTATGTTGTTTTTTTTTTGAACTGCCGAGTAGCAATAGTTTTGTTTTTATGTATGCTACTAGTGTAGTTCATCAAGCCAGAATTTTTTATATTTTCAACAATGCATATGTATAGTTTTATTTTCTATTAATGAAAGTAGTTTGAAGTTTTTCTCGGATTCTACGAATGCAAATAAATAGATTACGATGGAAGTTTAATTAAACATTGATTTAAAGTGACACATATTATAGTAAATAATTAATAATTTCATTCAGACCTTATTTTGTTATTGTAAATAAAAAATGTATGATCATATTGATTACTAAAAAGCTAGAGAATGTTTCTTGGTGTGTTGTATAGAATTATTGTATTATTATTTTTTATCAAATTTGTTTCATTGATATAGTATCAAGAAAGCCATTTGAATTGAACTTCTTTTAATCCAAATATTGAAATTCCTCTACCATTTATGTTATGGTAGTCTGCAATCATATTTATCATACTTATGTATCATATGTATAGAGAGGTATGTTGTTTTAGGATGTGCAAATTATGATAATATGTACTCAGATTGACAATTAATCAAATTAAAATTGTTGAATGTTTGACCACATAAATTTTAACCAAGTTTCTATTAAATTGTCCTCTTCGTTGTACTATTTATAGTACTTGCATAAAAAAGACATGCGTTGTTGTACCTACATAAAAAAGAAATGTGTTGTTAGCTGCAAAAACAAAATAACTATGGAAGAATTCCTATTTATATGATTGTTTCTGATCTATTAACAATCTACATTGCATGTTATTTCTATTTCTAATGTTTATCTACATTGCATGTCTTACAACTGCTTTCTATTACAATTACAAATATTTGTCTTTCCACAATAGTGATTAGAGGTACAATGCCAAATCAAAGTTTAAGAAATACATTCATCAATATAGGAATAAAACAGTAAACACTTTTACAGCTCTAGAGTGGCTGAAAACAATATATCAAGTTCTTCTAGTAGTGTGATTCACAATCAAATCAAACAAAACTTAAACACTTCACAATCTACAGCTGCTACTGTAACATAGAACAGTATTTTCGGTATATTCTTACAATCATCCTAATTTCTTATATACCTATTGTAATTCCATGAAGATGAAGATTTTAAAATTTATATGAATTTGTTTTTTTAGTGAGTACAGAGAACTAATGGACGAAATAATGACAATGGCAATGTAGGTAAGTAGGTTTTTATTTATATATATATATATATATATATATATATATATATATATATATATATATCAATCTTCATAATGACAATGGCAGTGCATGTAAGTAAGTTATTATAATAATTTTTTTCCATATGTGGAACATCTGAAGTGGTAAGTGCTTCCTATTCTGTCTCTAAGAATAAGGTTGTCAAATATCCTTTTCAAGTTATACAATCACTTCAAAACAGATTTAGTCTTGATGATGAAACCGTAACAGAACGAAATGGTTCAACCACAACAAATCATTCTTTAGCAACAATAACAAATGAAGGTAATTCACAAATTTAATGCCAAACTTAGTCATGTGAATAACTACATAATTTGAATGAATGTATCTCATTTGAATATAATTGAAGTCGATACTACAAGTACAAACAAATTGTATTGCAGAGCGGAGTTGCAAGGTAAGCAAACACCAATTGTACATAAGTTGACAGTAAATATATGCATTTCATGTTAATGCTTTTTAATTTTGTTTAGAACTTCTCAATATTGGAGAACCTTGCTTGGAATGCCAATACTGTCAAACTCAACTTTGGTATGAAGAAAGAGCAGAAAAATCTAACACCTCAAAGCAAGTTCAATTCTCATTGTGTTGCCAAAAGGTAAAAGTGGAACTTCCACTATTAAAAAAATCAACTCATCTGCGTCAAGCTTTGTTACATGGTGAAAATCATATAAGCAAGCTATTTTTGCAGAATATAAGAATATACAATAGTATGTTTTCATTTACTTCAACTGGTGGTAAGATAGATGCTTCAATGAACAATGGTTCTGCTCCATCATAATTTATTCTTAATGGACAAAACTATCACTGTATTGGCAATTTATTGCCAGAAGATGGATCAAAGCCAAAGTTTGCACAACTGTACATATATGATACCGAAAATGAAATGAGTAATAGAATGAAGCATTTCAGGTTAGTTAACATGTGCTTTATGTTGCTTAAATGAAATATTTAAATACATTTGTTGACATTTATTATATTAATTATGATTTAGGTCAAACTGTAAGGAATTTGTTCTAGATGAATCATTGGTTGCTGATTTGATTAAAATGACTGACAATCACAATGTTCTTGTTAAATCTTTTAGAAAAGTTAGAGATTTGTCACTACAAAATATGAATTCAGATTTCACCCTAAGACTATTTAGAGGCAGAAATAAAGACCCTAGAGTCTACAACACACCTTTATGTGATGAAATAGTTGCACTAATAGTTGGTGATTTTGCCAATATGGATGTGAGCAGAGATATAATTGTCAAAAAATGTTCTGGTGAATTGACAAGATTGCATGAAACTCAAATTGCATTCATTCCATTGCAATATCCTCTCATGTTTCCATATGGAGAAGATGGTTATCAAGAAGATATTCTAATAAGAGAATCTCATTCCAAAAGTAAATCAAGGGTGAGAGTACAGATTTCTTTGAGAGAATTTCTTGCATTTAGAATACAACAAAGATCTATAGAATCTGGTAATATTGTTAATGCATGTCGATTGTTCCAACAATTTTTGGTTGATTGCTATACAATGGTTTAAACACAACGGTTGTCTTTCATTAGAGCAAATTAGAAGCTAATTCGTTGTGATATTTTTAATGGATTATAAGAGGCTATTAATAAATGAGAGACAAATCCTTCTTTAATTGGGAGACGTATTGTCTTGCTTGTTTCATTTACTGGTGGTACAAGATACATGTTCAAAAATTGTCAAGATGTTTGGCCATTTGTAAAAAATTTGGATATCCTGATTTGTTCATTACTATAACATGCAATGTGAATTGGAGTGAAATACGAGAGTTTGTTTTGGCTAGAGGGTTATCCGCTTCAGACACACCTGATATTGCAGAGTCTTCAAAATGAAACTTTATGAAATGATGACATATTTAAAAAAAAAAGATTTCTTTGGAAAAACCACTGCAGGTATGTTCTGTATAAAATAATATACATTATATACATATGAATCAAATGAAATACTTACAACTATTTCAATTTTTTTCATATAACCAAGAATGTACACAGTAGAATTCTAAAAAAGAGGATTACCTCATGCCCATATACTTTTGTGGTTGGGTAGAGAAAGAAAATTGAAGAATCCAACTGATATTGATAAAGTAATATTAGTTGAATTGCCTAATGCGGATTTGTACCCCAAATTGGAAAAAGTTGTTTCAAGATACATGATTCATGGGTCATGCGAACCTACAAGTTATAATTCACCGTGCATGAAGGAAGGTAGATGTTCTATTTTTAAACAAAAAAATTCACATCTTCAACTTCAATTGATGAAGAAGGATATTCATGTTATAGAAGACTTGATAATGGTAGATTTGTTGAGAATAATGGAATTAAACTTGACAATAAAAGTGTTGTTCCTTACAATCCACCTCTTCTAATGAGGTATCAAGCTCACGTGAATACAGAGTATTGCAACAAGACCAATTCAACAAAGTATTTGTTCAAATATGTGAACAAAGGTCCTGACAGAGCTACTCTTAAAATAAGCAACAACTTTGCAGAATGTGACAAATCAAGCATTATTGATGGCATCAAGAGGTATTACAATTGTAGGTATCTATCACCATGTAAAGCAGTTTGGCGAATATTTGCTTTTGACATCCATCACAGATGGCCTCCTGTTCAAAGATTGACATTCCATCTTCGTGGCCAACAATCAACTAAGTTTAAAGATGATGATGATATTAATGTTGATGGACGTCCTTGGTGGAGAAGATGAAGGAAATCCATGGAGAATAATTAGGAGGAGTTGGAATGCAGCGAAATTTGGAGAAGGAGATGTAACTAGCTCTTGGAAATGGAGGATTTGGTGAAGATGAAGAGTAGAAGTGGAGCTATGGTATGGAAGGAGGCTAGAGGAGATGAAGGAGAAGGTTAGTCATGTATGTTCTCAAAATAATAGAATAGTGGAGTGATCTCAACACAAACATTCTATTAGAAATTTCAAGAGTGATTACAATAGCCTAAAATTTAGGCTTTTATATGAAAGCAAATACACATAAGCACTCCTAGCCCTTGGATGAGAAAGGCATTCAATCTTGGTCGTGGAAGATTGCTTGGAGAAGGAGCAAGGCTCATGACCATTGAATGATGCCTTGGAAAAGGAGGAAACATTCCTAGCCCTTGGATGCAATGGATCCATGAGGTGTAGGAAGGAATGTTGACTTCCTCTTAGTCCACCTTACACCTTTGGTAGCTCATGGCCAAATCTCTTATTGGGCTTAGTCAAGCCCAATTTTATCAATTCAACTACACATTGTTTGACTTATTATTCTAGAAAACAAGGCCTAAACAATGGCCCAATTTAAATCTAAACAACGGTCTTCCATGCATCAACTCATATTTTGTAGATTTCTTTGGTCCGTGTGAATAAAGTGAAAAGCCCATGATTGACTTGATCATCTTGTGAGAGGCCCATGTGGATCTTTTTCATCATGCTTCTAGTGATTGGGCCTCAAGGTGGGCTTGGGCTTGCTGATGCATTTGGGCTTAGGCTTATTGGGATCACATCATCCCCTTCCCCTTGAAGAGGATTTGCCCTCAAATCTTGGTGTTCATCCATGGATCCTACAAAAGGAATTAAATGAGATATATTGAAAGTGGAGTGAATACCATACTGATAAGCAAGAGTATATCTAAAGTAAAGGACAAAAGAAGGTCTTGTCGTATTGTTGAAAGTTACTTGAAGATGAACAAGACCTACTTCATAAAAATAATTCTGTGTACTTTGAGTTGTCTCAAACCTAGTAGGCAACATTAACTCAAAGTATGATTTTGCAAAATCTTTTGAGGAGTTTAAAACAATGGGAAGGGAAATTGGCTTGAAAAACTCAGCAGAAGTAAAGATTGGTTTGAAGAAATGAGAATGATTGATGAAATGAGAAGAGTTAAAAGATTTGAGCACTCCTCTTAAAATTCCTAATTCAATGAGAATTGTGAGGGTCGGAAGTGTCTTTAGTAGCACTCCTTTCTTGAGTAGGATTTCGTCTTCCTCTTTCTCTTTCTTTTCAAGCTCTATTTTTTCTCTCTTTTCCCTCAATGCCCTGTCAGATTCTTTCCTTTCCTCTTCCTCTCTATCTCTTCTTTCCTTCTCCTCTTTCTCTTTTTGCACATGGTTTGTTTGCTTTCTACTTTCTCTTTGCTTTTTCAATTTCTCTTTTCTTACTCAAGAGCAAGTCAAGTTTATCTTTAAAATCTCTTTCCTAACGAGAAAACTTCTTTAGATTTTGAATGAATGCATCTCCTATATCAATGAAGTTTTCTAGTCAAGATAGTTGCTCTCGAGTGATCCTATATGAAGAGGGAACAAAATGTTTCCAGATGCATGCTTTCAATTCATAAAAGGTATTAATGCATGATGCTCTTCCCTTTTCCACTTGAAATTGCCTTTGATGCCACCACCCACATGCACGTCCTACAAATCTAGAAAAAACATGCATAAGAATATCATATTGACTATACCTATTAAAGAATGGTTGCACCAACTTCTCTGTATCCCATATCTAATCTATGAATGATAGTGGACCTATATCCTCCCCAAATAATGGAATGGCACTATGAAATGTATGATGCAACTCATGACTATCATGCTTATGCATCCTAGGACTATATGGAGAATATGTACTCATGATGATTGAATAAACTTATGCACTTGGATAAAAGGGTGAAAGAAAAGGACTAGCACAAGTGTACCTCTAGGTAAGTGAGGTGAGTCTCACGGACTTCTTAAGTACCAAGGCTAATCCTTGCCAAGGTTACACTTGCAAAAGTACTCAAAGTTCACACAAATGTTCAAGTAATAAGTAGATAGAATCACATGAGGCAAAGCACACAACAAGCACAAACAAGACTCAAAGAAAAGAAAAGACTAACACTAAAAACGGACCCCTAAATGGGAAAATTTTTAGAGACTTTGGTCTCACAAATTTAAACCACTAAGCGTCTAACTATGTGGCCTAAAAGCAAGGTGAGAAAGCACTTAAAACTTTCAACACACTCACTTACTAAAACGATAAACTATAGTATGAAAAAGGTTCTACTTAGGAGATGGGATTGAACACCTTTGGTTTCCCAAGACACCTAAGTAGGCTATGGATACAATTGAGTACTTGAAAGCAAAAGAAATTGATGCACAAGTTTTGGTACAAAGTGAAGCAAACCGAGAGCAAATTGGATGCTAGAAAACAAGATTTTAAGGCTTTTTGGAGAACCAATAAAATGCCTTAGAATGCTTGAATTTTACCAAAATGAGTGTCCAAATTATACACAATTAAAAGAACTAAAAGGTGTGGCTGAAATGAGGTCTAAAATGTGCAGCCAAAGACTCCAAAACAGCACCAAAACAAGCTCTCCAAAGATCACAGCTACTGGTAAATGCACTATCCCGAGAGCAAAGGAGGCTTTGGTAGCCTTTGTATATGACCAATGTTCAAGCACCAAAGTGTGTAAAAGTTTCCTTTGCAGCACCACACTACTACAGCACCCAAAAAGAGCAACCAAATCTGCAAAAGAGTGAAATAAAGAAACAAAACAAACTATGGCAAGCAAGCTAGTTAGCACACACTCTCTCAAATGAATAGGCTCAAAACTCTCAAACTTTCAAAGATGAGGAGAAGGCAATATCCACCATAGAAAACATACAAGCTAAAATTCTACTTCAATATCCACCACCTAAGATGCTACCATATCATAGAAACCATTCTAAACTCCATAGCATCATCAAACAACCAAAAATCGATAGGCAAGTGTATGAACCAATCAAAGGATAAAGCAAGAAAAGCTAATTGGAAATGGACGAAAAACAGTGAGACCATTGCCTTACACATCCACAAGCATCACTTGAAGATCATAGTTCATTTTGTGTGATGTAGGACTTGGTTCTCATCAAGCAAGTGCAGAATTCAGCCATATGAACGAAAATTAAGATGAATTAAAGTGCTAAAACATGACTTAAGACAAAACACAACATAAGGAACTGCAAATTAAAAGCTGCACCGATTAAAATGAAGAAAAACAGCAAGGAGGAAAAGAACAAGTGCTCAAAAACGAAAATGGAACCTCAAACAGATTTGCACCAATGAAGCAAGGAGTACTACAAGATGAATCAATGGAGATTCATGTAGCCTCAAAGTCAAACGGTGGAGAGCAGCAAGAACATGAAAAAACAACAGAAAAATTGAAGAAAATAGTGGAGAAGAAGAGACAATATGAAAATTGAAACAAGACACAAGTATGAACCAAGAACCTTACCCAAACCAAGAGGATGGATGCACCAAATGCTTGGATGGCTCTAGATACCAATTGACAGACGTTCTTGGTGGAGGAGATGAAGGAAATCCATGGAGAATGATTATGATGAGTTGGAATGCAGTGGAATTTGGAGAAAGAGATGTAACTAGCTCTCGGAAATGGAGGATTTGGTGAAGATGAAGAGTAGAGGTGGAGTTATGGTATGGAAGGTGGCTAGAGGAGATGAAGGAGAAGGTTAGCCATGTATGCTCTCAAAATAATAGAAGAGTGGAGTGATCTTAACACAAACATTCTATTAGAAATTTCAAAAGTGATTATAATAGCCTAAAATTTAGGCTTTTATATGAAAGCAAATACACATAAGCACTCTTAGCCCTTGGATGAGAAAGGCATTCAATCTTGGTCGTGGAAGATTGCTTGGAGAAGGAGCAAGGCTCATGGCCATTGGATGATGCCTTGGAAAAGGAGGAAACATTCCTAGCCCTTGGATGCATTGGATCCATGAGGTGTAGGAAGGAATGTTGACTTCCACTTAGTCCACCTTGGACCTTTGGTAGCTCATGGCCAAATCTCTTATTGGGCTTAGTCAAGCCCAATTTTATCAATTCAACTACACATTGTTTGACTTATTATTCTAGAAAACAAGGCCTATACAATGGCCCAATTTAAATCTAAACTACGGTCTTCCATGCATCAACTCATATTTGGTAGATTTATTTGGCCCATGTGAATAAAGTGAAAAGCCCATGATTGACTTGATCATCTTGTGAGAGGCCCATGTGGATCTTCTTCATCATGCTTCTAGTGATTAGGCCTCAAGGTGGGCTTAGGCTTGTTGATGCATTTGGGCTTAGGCTTATTGGGATCACATCAAATGTGGTCTTCAACAGATACGAAAATGCTAACATAATGTTTCTAGCTTGGTTTGAGGCTAACAAAATTTATACAAAAGGAAAAGATTTGACTTCTTCTGAATTTCCAAGCAAATTTGTGTGGTTTGCTAAAGAAAAAGAATGGAAACCAAGGAATAAAGGCTACAATATTGGTAGACTTACTTATATTCCTCCTGGCTCTAGACACCTTTACTATTTGAGGATATTACTGGTCATTCAAAAATGTTGTATTGATTATGAAAGCAGAAAGACCATTGATGGTAAATTGAAACCTACCAAGAAGCTTGCTATGCTATGGGATTGTTGGCTGATGACAAAGAATATATTGATGCAATCAAAGAAGCAAGTGAATTCGCTTCTAGCTATCAACTTAGAAGATTATTTGTTACTTTATTGTCCATGAATACAATTTCTAAATCTGATGTAGTTTGGAATTCTACTTGGAGTGTCTTATGTGATTGAATTTTGTACCAAAAAAGAAAAGAGTTGAACTTACCAAGTATTGTATATTGTCATTTCTTTAAATGAATAGAAATATAATTTCTAATTGCATTACCTTTTTGCTGCAGGTCTTCAAATTGAAGATGCTGAATTACAAAAAATTTGTCTACTTGATATTCAAGAAATGCTAATGTCAAATGGTAGATGTTTGAAAGATTATCCTTCATTACCTCAACTTGATATTTTAGATTCACAAACATTGCAGAATAGATTTATTGGTTATGAGTCGCAGTATAATAAAGAAGACATGGCCAAAGAACATGAAATTTTGTTAAAATTACTCACTGATGAACAAGTTCATGTATATGAGGATATCATGACACCAGTACTTTCACAAAAGGGTTGATTCTTCTTTTTATATGGCTATGGTGGGACAAGAAAAACTTTTATGTGGAAGACATTGTCAACTGCTCTAAGAAGCAAGGGCATGATTGTTTTAAATGTAGCATCAAGTGGAATTGCTTCTTTACTACTTCCTGGTGGAAAAACAACTCACTCTACCTTTTGCATCCCACTCTTAATTAATGATTAATCAACTTGCAATATAGCTCAAGGTAGTCTTCGTGCTAAACTTTTAATGGCAACCAATTTGATTATCTGGGATGAAGCACCAATAATGAATAGAATGTGTTTTGAGGCATTTGATAGAACATTGAGAGATATTATGAAAAATGTTCATAATGCCAATAATGCCAACCCTTTTGGTGGTAAAGTTATTGTCTTTGGAGGTGACTTCAGGAAAATTTTACTTGTTATCAAGAAAGGATCTAGGTTTGATATCATCAAATCATCAATAAACTATTCTAAGTTATGGAAGTGTTGTCAAGTGTTAAAACTCTCAAAGAACATGAGATTAAGTATTACAATAGATACTCAAACAGCAAATGATATAAAAGAATTTGCTGATTGGATATTGAAGATTGGAGACGGAGACATGGATTTAAATGAGAATGGTGAGTGCATTGTTGAAATTCCAAAACAGTTGTTGATTGCAAATATAGAGTTACCTTTACTCTCATTGATTGAATTTGTGTATCCTCAATTTGTGGTTAACATGATGAAGTCTGGTTATTTTGATGATGGAGCAATATTGTCCCCAACAACTGATTCTGTAAAGGAAGTTAATGAATTCATGTTGTCTTTATTAAGTGGTGAAGAGGTAACTTATTTAAGTTCGGATACACCTTGCCAATCTGATGAACAAGATGAAATTCAATCTGAATGGTTTACATCTGAATTCTTAAATGATATCAAATGTTCAGGGATACCAAATCATAAACTAAAGTTGAAAACAAGTGTACCAATTATGCTCTTGAGAAATATTGATCAAGCGAAAGATCTTTGCAATGGCACAAGATTGCAAGTTAATCATTTAGGCAAGAATGTCATTTCTACAATTGTAATTACTAGCAAAAACATTGGTGACATAATATTTATACCAAAAACATTTCTACAGTTGGACTTTATCTTCCACGTCTTGTATTTACACATGGCCAACTATACGTTGCTACTTCTAAAGTGAAAACCAAAAGAGGACTGAAAATACTTATACTGGATGAAGATGGAAATGCACCAACACAACTAAAAATGTTGTGTACAAAGAAATTTTTGAAACTCTTTAACAAAGAAGAGATTATAGGTATGTAATTTATTATTTTTGATTTGGATTAAAACTTATTTGTTTTGTATAAACATAGATCAACTTATTTATCTTTTTGCTTCTTCTTCAATTGTTATCTTTCAAAGTATTACATGTTGTGTTCTAGACTGGAGCAAAATCATTGTCAAAATGCAAGGCTTAGAAGGAACATGGTGGTAGACGAAAGGTTGAATGCAAGAAGTAATAAACATTTATGTAAGTTTGTAACATCTCATTGTACAAATGTAGTTTGAAAACAGCTTGAACAAACAAGTGTAATTTGGTAACACTTCGTTATAAAGTGTTCTTTTGTATCAGCCATTTTTTTTTGTTGCAAATAAAAAAGAAGACAACAGAAGAAAAAAATTAAACACAGCAACAATGCTTTTGAAAGTACCAACATATCAAGTTTCATTGGACTGAACTAAGTTGAAATTTATATTTTTTTACTATGTATATGTTTTTTAGTAGAACTTCACAATGAACATGCATAATAAAATATGTTTTATTTAGTTGTGAGAGACAAATGAAATCAATCTGATAAACTATTGTAAAATGTTGTACAGAGGAAGCCATTAACTGAGTTGGAGTTTAGTAAGTCTTTTGTCTATTACCTAATTTTTCTTATATCAAAGATTTATTTATATTTTGTTTATATTTTGCACTTTTAAAGTCATACAATCATTTCAAAACAGGTTCAAACACAACTATAAACGTTGTGTACAAAGGAATTTTTGAAACTCTTTAATAAAAAAGAGATTATAGGTATGTACTTGATTATTTTTTATTCTTATTTTAACTTATTGATTTGTATAAACATAAATGAACTTATTTATATTTTTGCTTCTTCAATTGTTATCTTTCAAAGTATTCCAAGTTGTGTTCTGTACTGGAGCAAAATGATTGTCAAAATGCAAGGCTTAGAAGGGAGATAGTGCTACAAGAAAGGTTGCATGCAAGAAGTAATAAACATTAATGTAACTTTGTAACATCTCATTGTACAAATATAATTTGAAAATAGCTTGAACAAAGAGGTGTAATTTGGTAACATTTCGTTATAAAGTGATCATTATTAGTCATTTTTTTGTTGTTGCAGATAAAAAAAAAAGAAGACAATAGAAGAAAAAAATGAAATAGAGCAACAATGCTTCTAAAAGTAGCAACAATATATTTTTTATTAGGTTCTTAATTGATTACATAACATGGATGACATTTTCTTTTATGTATCATACACTTGACAATTTATTAAAGACATCAAATTTTCATCATATTAGGAAAACGATTATTTGACAAACTTTTTGACAAAGCTGAGTTGGCTGTCACATTTAAGTAGTTCTAATTTTTTTATTTTAATAAAATTTTCCATGCTAGGAAAGGAAGAAATACCTTGCCAAATTGCCTTTCCTCAATTTTGCTTTTCAACTTTCACGCTCCACTCTCTTTGTCGCGCTTCTCCCAAGTTTTCTTTGTTCTTTCTATGCTTCTCTTCCATACTTGTTCCTGTAAATTTGCTTTATGTTTCTCTCGCATTGGTTCTCGATAGAGTTTGATGTGTTGTTTTATGGATTGCGCTTTTTCTACGAAGTTAGTTTTTGGACCTGTCTTTGGTCCTCTATGAATACTTTGTTAAACTCCTTAAAAAGATAAAAACAAACCAGTTAAATGAGAATCCCCTTGTTGTTAGTCATCCAAATATGGTAGCTCAGGTCCTGGGGTGTGGGTTTCCTTGTGATATGCAATTAAAATGATGTGAATAAAAAAACTCCAAAATATTTTCAATAAATATGTACTAAACACATTGTAATTAAGTGGCAAACACAATTAGAATTTTTGCATAATAGATTAAACAGATTCCAGATTCATATTGACAATATATTTTACATTGTATTTGAGGTGGGTGACAAGTCCATGTGGAATCTAGCAAAGGTTGTGAGGTGTGGGTTTCCCCTATGATGTGAAATTAACATCATGTGCAAGAAAAACTTTAAAATATTTTCAATAACTATGTACCAAAAACTTTATAATTAAGTGGCAAACGCAATTATAGTTTTTGCACGACAAGTTAAACATATTCATATTGAAAATATAATTCACATTGTATTTGAAGTGGGTGACAAGTCCATGTGGAATTCAACAAAGTTGTCGGGTGTGTGTTTCCCCATGATGTGAAATTAAAATCATGTACAAAAAAAATTCCAAAATATTTCCAACAACTATGTACCAAACACGTTGTAATTAAGTGACAAACACAATTAGAGTTTTTGCACAATGACTATGTATCAAAAATGTTATAATTAAGTGGCAAATACAGTTATAGTTTTTGCACAACAAGTTAAACATATTCATATTGAAAATATAGTTAACACTCTATGTTTGATACCTAATACTTGGGAAAATAGTTAATATATATGTTTTAAATTAATTTTTTCCCAATTGCAAGAATCCAAGCCTACACATTTTCTAAATATCATTCAAGTTTGACCTTGTAAAAGTTGTTCATAACGTATCCAAGGTAGTTAACCACTTATTTATTATAATTATGAAAAAAAAATAATATTGCATTTGCCACATAATTACTCTATTTTTGATGCCTAATACTTTGGAAACAATATCTAATTTATATTTTTAAAATTTTTTTTTCCCAATTACAAAAGTTCAAGTTTACATATTTTGTAAATATCATTCAATTGTGAGCACGTAAAAATTCTTCATAATGTATACAAAGTAGTTTACCACTAATTTATTATAATTATGAAAAAAGTAACTGCATTTTTCACATAATTACTCTATGTTTGATACTTAATACTTTGGAAAAATAGTTAATATATGTTTTAAATTAATTTTTCCCAATTGCAAGAGTCCAAGCCTACACATTTTCTAATTATCATTTAATTATGACTGTGTAAATGTTGTTCATAACGTATACAACATACTTAACCACTTATTTATTATAATTATGAAAAAAGAAATATTGCATTTGCCAGATAATTACTCTATGTTTGGTACCTAATACTTTGGAAAATATATTTGGAACTTTGTTTTTGGAACACATTTGATTGTTTCTTTTTTAATTAATTCATGTCAACTTCAAAAAGACTACCACATAATTATTTGTCATTGTTCATCTTGATTTGGTTAACCCTACGTGCTAAAACTTGTATTGTGTTTGCCACTTAATGACAAAGTGTATGGTACTTAAAAAGAGAAAATATTTTCTAGTGTTTTTTCCACATCATTTCTATTTCACAACATGGGAAAAAACACAAACCCACTAAATTTTTATAAACCCCTAAGGACATGTGGTCCAAGTCAAATACACTTTGAAATAAAATGTTCATCTTGATATGGTTAACCTTGTATGTAAACTATTGTATTGCGTTTGCCATTTAATGATAATGTGTATGGTACTTAAAAATTGGAAATATTTTCTAGTGTTTTTTCCACATCATTTGTATTTCACAACGTGGTGAAACACAAAAACCCACTAATTTTTTATAAACCTCCATGTGCATGTGACCTAGGTCAATTATACTTTGAAATAAATTTTTCATCTTGATTTGATTAACCTTATGCGCCAAAACTTGTGTTGCGTTTGCCACTTAATGTCAATGTGTATGTTACATCATTTGTATTTCACAGCATGGGGAATCCACAACCCATTAAATTTATATAAACCCACATAGACATTGGACTCACCTAAAGTACAGTTTGAAATAAATTGTGCATCTTCATTTGGGTAACCTTGTGTGCAAAAACTTGTACTGCGTTTGCCGATTAATGACAAAGTGTATGGTACTTAAAAATTGGAAATATTTTCAAGTGTTTTCCACATCATTTGTATTTCACAACATGAGGAAACACACAACCCACTAATTGTTTTATAAACCCCTATGGACATATGACCCAGGTCAAATACACTAAAATAATGTGTATAAGGAAACGCACATCATAATTCTCTATCATATGCAAAGGACTCAACTCCCTTTTATACACAAACAAAAGAAGCATCATAAATAGAACCTTTAGATTGGTTATATATATGGATTAGACAATTTAAGACTAATTTGGAACTTGACAATTTAAGATTAAATAACTTAAATTAAGAAAAAAAAAACTCTGTATCGTCACAACACCTCAAACCTACATATAATTCTACTCCTCTAAGGATTAAATAAATATATTAAGGGTTTTAGTTAATAACTCTAAATTCAATAACTGCATATAATTAGGCAAATTTAAGAAAATCCATGAATATTTAATCTACACATAGTCCATGGGATAAGAATTACACCTACTTAGAATCTTAAGTACATTATTCTTTTAAGAATTATGATTTCATTTATTAGATGCCAAACATTATTTACGTTACACATTGTTTTGATCAACTTCTTAGATCATTTCCTCAAACATATGTACATTCTTAATATGAAATTCTTCATAAGCCTTTTCAAGCTCATCTTGAGTGATATAGTCGCTTCCACTTCTATCAAAAAAATGAAAAAGTTGCACCTAAATGATCTTCTCTGTAAACCTTGTTTAAATGCAATGTTGCAACAAACAATTCTCTATAGTCAATTGTAAAATGTTATCAACATCAACCTGCAATGAGAAACAAAATTGGGAGATGAATTATAAGAATATGGTACTAAAAATGTGTGACATCATGTATGTGCAAAGGTGACAAATTTTTATTCAAATAATTCAACTAAAAAGTAAAAAACTCCTCCAATATTTGCTATCAGAGCTGGTGTAGAAGAAATAATATCAAATAATCAAATTACAAAGTTCAGGATTTGGAGGATATATTTTCACAATAAAATATAAAATATTGATATTTCTTGAACTTGTAAGCACAAACAATTAAGCATGTTTAAATAAATGGTCAAAGATGACAAGAGACTAGTACTCTTGGGTTTCTTGGATCCTCAAGCCATGAAGGAAACATTTCCCATGTAACTACAGATATGGCTGTGAATAAAGCTACAAGAATTACAAAAGCAAAATCTCAAAAGGATCACCAAATCGAAGCGGTTGAAGATTACTAAAATAAAGACTAGAGGACTTTCAATTATAACAACAAAAAAGACATAGGAACCTAATCCAACTTTTCAACACTTATGGAATCAGCAAATCATGCAAAAAAAAAATTGTAACCTAACACCATCCAAGTCTATTGTCTCATAATTATTATTGTCTCAACATCACCATCTACGAAAAAGAATGATTACTTTCCCTAAATTAGAAATCAAAACCCAAATACCAAAAAAAAAAATCCCTAAAACTACAAAATGAAATAAATTCAACAATACAAAGCACGTGAAAATGGGGGCAGGGGTGCAAACACAGAGGCTTCGAATAAAATTCTAAACCTAGAAAAAAGAATAATAGGATCTCGAAAAAAAACAAAATACAAGAAGAAGGAAAACTAACCTACGATGTCGTCGAACTCCAACATTGGAACAACGAAAGCAATGCAAATGAAGGCGGAAACAGTGAGGATGAAAGCCATGTACAAATAAGAACGCACCAAACCCTTAACATGGAAGTAACCTTCTGAGAGAAGGATTGAGACAAACATCTGCTGCGAAGGATTATGGAGGAGAAGTAGCGAGACACCGAAGAGAGCTTGAAGGAGGGAATGGTAACACAAAAGAACAGCTATAGAAACTTTGAAAACGAAAGCTAGGGAAGAAAGTTTGACAGTGTTTATCCCTTCTCAAAGCCAGCACGAAAAATTATCTACAAATAAAAATAAATTAAACAATGACATATAAAAGCCAGCTCAGCTTTGTCAAAACTTTGTCAAATTTTGTTTGTCAAAGAATCGTTTTCCTATATATTATTGGGTAGCATGGCTCATTATTCATTGTCATTACCAAAAGTATTACATCTACAAAAACCCGTGCAACACAAGTTTCCTTTAATTCAATTATGTTAAATTTTTTTGACTTGTCAAACTTATTTTTTTATTAACATTAAAATGAGAACATGTCAAACAATACAAATAACTCAAATACTAACATCAAAAACATTTGACACATGAAAAATTTTTAACATAATTAAATTAAAAAAAAAAATTATATCTATTCAATTTTAAAGTGAGACCAAAATGTATAATAATTTTGGACATATCTAATTCTAGTTTCACATTAGAATTCAAAAACTAAAAACATATTTAACCCTTGAATAAATTAACTAAATGCTAGCAAAAATAATTAAGAAATATAGATTATTTTTCGAAATTAGTTATCAAAATTGCGTGATATCTAGTTTTTTCTGTTTCATTCAATTTTAATACCAGTATAAATGAAATATTTACTATTAGACGAAAAAGGTATCATATGACAGTTACTGATATCATTATATTTGAATTGGAGTGTAACATTATATTTGATCATTTCCACCTCAACTGAGCCGATATAACGAATTGGCACACACAACATAAAAAATAATAATAATAAAAATAAAAAGGAAAAGTCACTGAGAGAAAACTGTGTATTACTTATAAATATCTATTTTGTTTCAAAGATGGAAAAAAATGTATGTAGCTCAGTTAAACATTTAGGTATCAGATTACACTACACTACAACATCAAGGGCAAAATCCCGACATTAAAATATAATTCACTCTCGCAATCTTCAACTATCTCTAAAGTAACCTCAACTTCGCTGAACTCTTCAGCTCGAAAAGGACCCGCTTCAACTCTGATCAAAGTTCAGGGCAGCACCCAAGGCATACACCATAACAGTTTCTACTCAATTTGACATAAAATATTCACATTTTCTGAATTGAATGATGCCTATGATATGAAATAAAGTAATCATCATTAATCAATGTTCCTCGAAAATGATGGTAATGGCATTGAGTCCTGTGGGCGAAAGATTACAAGCACACCAAACATCCCAAGCATTGGAAGTACAAGAAGCCACTTCAACAGTTTATAGTAGTGCATATGGAATGTAAGGGAGAAATCATCAGAGAAATACAGTCCATTTCTGTCAACCATCTCAACCAAAACTGTTCCCGTGGTCCTTACCGACACTGTTGGCAGCTTAATCTGATATTTCCCAGGTAGATCATAGGTATTGTTCAACTTTACTGTTCTCTCTCCTTGGTAATTCCCAGGTACTAGCAAGGATGTCTAGTGAATTTACACAACATGAAAGAACAATGACACATAAATTCGGTGCCTCCCAGTGAATCAGTAACTCAAGAAATAAATTAATTTGTTTGGGAACTTACAGTGACTTTGTATGGTCCTTGATGCCCAGATGGGTATCTGTAATTATCAACAATCTCAATTTCCACCCAAAAGCTTTTGCCTTCCTCATCACGGAATGCCCTATAAGGATGGGTAACATATATACCTTCACGATTGTACAGATTTGCAACGTTGTTTCTTCCTTGACTAGGCAATCTCCATGCCTGAAATAACGTACAAAGACATTAGTACCAAAACTGAAATCGTTTCAGTGATCAAATTTCAAACAAATCCTGCCTTTAGAGGATGATGAGGAGATGGAGTTGAGAAGCAGAAGACATTGCCATTCATAGTTGTGACAATTAGATCAAGATCATCTCCACCATCAACATTGTCTGCCAAGACCATGCTATACCTGTAGCAAAAAAAGACTCAATATTGAGAAAGTGTGACAGAAAGCATATCCAAGACACGGGTTATAAAGAATCTCTTACGAAGTTTCACCAATGTCAACAACATCAGCACATCCAGTAGGCCCATCAATGAGGTACAAATATCCATCAAATGATGTGGTAACAATAGTTAACCCCTTCTTTTTCTCTTTGGGTTTATTTAAATCAACTAGAAGAATTTGATTCATTATTCTTCCATGAGTTGGATATGGATACCGCCCTATAGATGACCCGTCTCTTCCATCCAGAACATGAATCTTCCCAGATAGTGTTGGCACAACAAGCTCAGTATGGCCATCCCCATCAATATCACCAACAGTTGGACCCTATGGAAAATGAGACACTGTCAATCGAATTTTAGACACAGAAACCACCTAAATGGTCTCTAATGCAAAGGTGAATGAGTGGAAAGTGTGTGAAGCATCTTATCAAATTAAGCAATCCCAGAAAGAATTAATAAATTCAATCAACACATCTAAATTAAGTTTAAAGTGCAATTGCCCCACATGAAGTGACATTCACATGAGTAATCTAAAAAAAATAATCAATTTAAATTAGTATATAAATTTATTATATTCTTATTGTTTTTCTTTTTCTATAAAAATGTGTGGTTGTTTTAAGGATTTTTTTATATTATATCTTAGGTTACAAAAGTTTCTTTATTATGTATCTTTCAATTCATAATAAGATTCAATTCACATTTCTAAATAAACTAAAAATCTCGATTTGATAACCATGATTGCATTTGTAAATCTCCCAAACCATACTCTTGGAGACCGTTTAAGATCATATAATGCCCCTCAGAGGCAAACCTTATTCGATCCAATGTGAATTTCAAATCTGAGAGGAATCTCAATATACACTTTTCTTTTAAAGCTCCATGAAGAAAGGCACTATTCACATCAATTAGTGTAATTCTCATAAAAAATTAGCTCATATAACAAGAACAACTTGAACTATATTCATCTTTGCTATAGGAGAAAAAGTCTCCTCATAGTCAATTCCATAAGTTTGATTGTACCCGTTTCCAACCAATCTAACTTTATACTTGTCTACTGACTCATCTACCTTATATTTCACTGTAAATATCCATCTACAACCTACGACCTTTTTGTCTCTTGGTTTGTCAACAATCCCCCATGTTGAGGTTTTTTTTTTTTTCTGATGCATAATCTCTTTCATGGCTTGAGTCAAATGTTCAGTTCTAATAGCTTCTTTAGACCCAGCCAAGAATTTTATGTCAACAATAAAGCTTCAATGTTTGTTAGAGTGACTATCAGTACAGACATGTTGAGAAATAGCAGAAGTATTTCTTAACCACGAATACTTCAATGATGCCCTTACTTATGTAGTCATTTACCATAATAAAAATATTTGTCTAAAACTCCTGCTAAAAAGACTTTTGATAAAAGGATCACTCTATATCATACTCAATTGAATCATCGCCAAAACAAACCATCAGCTTTAATACCATGTTAGATTTCAGCTTAAAACCAATCAACATTAAATGAAGTTGCCCAAGCACTCTAGGACTTAGGCATGCAATGTAGGACTTCCCAACAATTCCCCTCTACATACAATTCCCTTCCCAATTTAAGTCCTTAGTTGTATTGTTTACCATAATGGGATACATTTGTCTAAAACTCTTGCCAAAAGGACTTCTAATACAAGGACCATTCTATATCATAATCATTTGAGTAATCCCCAAAGCAAACCATGAGCTCTAATACTATGTCAGATTTGAACTTAAAACCAACAGACAATAATGAAGTTGCCCTAGCACTCCAACACTTAAGGTAAGCAATGTAGGACTTCCTAACACTTCTCCTCCACATGCGCTTGTCAAACTAGGCAATTACCAAGATGAGCTATAGGCTCTAATTGCAAGTTAAATTTCAATTTAAAACCAATTGGCATTAAGTGATGTTGCCCAAGCACTCCAAAGACTTGAGGAGGGCAGCATGGGACTTCCCAACAAAAGTTAAGGTACAAAATTCAATTAGTAAAAAGGATAGCTCTTAAGCAATATTGTGAAGACCAAGACTAAAAAAGTGTCATTCCAGACCTTTTCATCTACCTTTTCATGAATTCTTGTGTTTTTCCACCTACTCTTGTTACAAGAGGGACAATCGCAATGTTGCATGATAAAACCTTTGGAAGTCCAAAATCCCTTTAAAATCGTGTATGATGTAGAATAGAAGAATATATGATGAAACTACCAAAGAGCTAGAAGCACTCATTAGTACCACTTAATATAATTTATTTTTATAGTGATTTAAATCAAAGAGCAATCATAAGAGATGTAATTCTCTGTAACATTAATAGCCATTATACATGAATCTTGCTATTCCATGCAATCCAATACATTAATTCTTAGGAATATAAATAAATTCTAACTACCACTTTGATACCATATTTTTTAACAACCTTCTTGACGAATAACATAGAACCATGGTTTTCTAGTTTAAGGAAGTGTAAGCCTGTGAATGTTTTCATAGAGTGAACAGCTTCATTGGACGCCGGAATCAATCTTACACAACTTTTTAGACTCATATTGTTTTATTGACTTCGTCTTCTACCCTTTCTTCATCTTCCAGCATGTCCACAAGAATGGCTAAAAGTAAACGAGTAGCTATAGTTTTCAAATTGGAGGAAGATTAATATTCACACTGCATCCGTCATGATTTGGTTCTTAAAAGGCATCTTATTAGGTTAAAAAAGCAAGGTATATATAAATAGTCCTTGGCCTTAACTCTTAAGCCATATAAGACTTTCAAGTGTATAGGACATAAGTCCCCCAATTAAGGGCTAAAGGGGAAGGAGTGTATGGTTTTTAACCACTTTTTTGTCCCCCACAAATAGTGCCAATGTTTAAACCTTAAGTTTGCTAAGATAGCATCACCACCAGAGTCAATCACTACATTCAAGATATTGCTCACTTTGGAGCTTGGAGACTCTCATAGTTTTGTCCTTAAAAGGCACCACAATGATATAAGATAGGAACCATTATTTAAATAATCAGTGGCCTCAACTCCTAAGTGATGTGCAGCTTTTGGGCATACCAAAACACATTCCCTTCTAGTCTTGAAAATGTAGATACAAATGGCCAAGAGTTCTTTTTGACTCAACATTATCATGTAAATGTTGGAACATGCTGAGGGCATAGGATGAAGAGATCGAGTGTGCAGCAATAGAAGACTCCACACAGCAAAATGTTAGAATGATTGTGTCTAATAAAGTCATCTACTCAAGGAAAACAATTCAAGATTTAATCTTTCCTTGAAGTTGAAAACTATAAGTCTTCATTCATTGACAGGACTGTTCAAAAAGGGGCTCCATTTGAGTTTAAGCATTCTTGTGGTTGTATTGGAAGATTAAGAGAGGATAGAAGATGAAGATATTGAGAATGCAGTAATAGAAGAGTTAATTCTGCAACATGCCAAAATGATTTTGGCCTCAAACAAATTCATTCACTCTCTAAGAGAATTCTCAGATTTATAACATGTTCGAACATCCTTCTTCATAAAGACTATTAGGAGAGAGAAATAAGAAAAAAGATAAAGTTTCTCCTAAAACTCAAAATTAGTTTATATATAAACTAATTTATAGAAATTCTCTCATATGACTTCTCTAAATATTTATTTCTTATCTTGTGCATAAGCTAATTTTAACTTATGCAAAAACTCATTTCATTTCTATTTTTTATGTTTCTCTTAGATGTCTTTACGGAGAAGTCTGTCCTAGCAGGACCTTACTCTTACTCAAACCCGAAACCCTTAGTCCTTCATCATTCTTCAACATTGTTCAAAATTAATAATGATACAAGCAGAGCAGAGATTAACAAATGATGAAGTGACTCCTAAAACTAAAGAAAACAAGTTTTTAGAAACAAAAATTCAAGCCTTCTAGTCTTCCATCCCAACCAACCACCCCTTGCTACATGGAGACTATAACTATCAAGTTTATAACAATTTATAGTATGCTAGAAAGAAAGCAAGCCAAACATTTAACTGGAGTAATACATCGACTTCCCCTTTTGTTTTTTCTTCCTTTCATCTTTAAAAGTCAATATGCATCATTTTGACCTGTACAATAACAGTCTATGCTCATTCTGTAATTGTCTCATCAATCTAAACCATTTAGAAAATCCTATATCCTAGATATTAATTGCTATGTAAACAAGAATAAATACTGACAACATACATGGCACAAAATCATGCAATATTCATTAAAAAGCTATGGAAGATTGAGATAGCAAGTTACCTGCGGAATAAGACTCTTCAGATGTTTTTCCCAGACTAAATCTCCTTTTGGAGTCCATACAGCAACATTTCCATGTGCATCAGCACTAACTAGTTCAATTTTCCCATCATCATTGACATCAGCTGCAACAACAGATCCTTGAATCTCGGCCATCTCAAGAGGAAACTTTTCTCTAACCTTGCCTGTTTGAGAGAAACAACAACTAAAAACTTAATTTACCAATGTAAACGTACTTGTAACAGAATTGAGTATTGACCAAAAGGTAACAACGCTCCTAAAAGAACAATTTACAATCCATGAAAATTAAAGCAGAAAATTAAATACATTTATTCCACCAATCTGATGAATCATGACAGAAAACATGTCCAAGTCCAACCTTGTATTGCTACACACCATTCAGTATGGAAACAACATAAAACACCAGAAAGAAAAAACAAAAAAAACCAGAAAAAAAAAAAAAAAAAAAGGTTTGTAAAATTGATAGACATCTTTCAATGGAGGACTAAAACATAGCAGAAAAATAGGTCTGTAAAAGTGGTAAACATCTTTTAAGGGAAGAAGAACTAAGACATGACTACCAAACAGAGAAATCCAAGAAGACAATGTCGAAGCCTGAACAAACCATTTAAAATTAACTAAAGAGAATACTGCAATAGCAATCTCTAGACATTACCATGATGATCCAATACATAAAACAGGCCATACGAGGTTCCAACGAGAATATCAAGATTCCCATCACCATCCAAATCTACAACAGTTGGGGAAGAATATATGTAGGCTCGGAAATTTGAAGTATCTGTACTCAGGTCAAGATCTGCAGTCCATTTAATTTGCTTCGTATCCAGATTATAAACCACAATACCACCAGCAACATATTTCCCAATGTCAATATCACCCAGTTCTTTCCGATGCTCCTGGTTGTCATAATACCTGACAGCTTAAAAGGTGGATAATTACTGAAAAACCAGTAAATCAACAAATGATCATATGTAGATGCAGACTATACCAATACAAGTTAATAAAAAAAAAACAGTAATCTACTTTTCAAATCAATGTTACACCATATTGTATTGGATGTAATAAAATAGTAAAACTGAGTAGTGCTCCAAAAACTCGTTTGTTAAAAAAAACAAGTATGCCAGTCTTACGACCAAATAAAATAAGCAAAGATGAATAAACTATTTTAACTTAAAAATAGTATGATGGCTTGATCTCTCAATAACTTAATCTCACAATTTTTCTATACCTACAATAAAATAAGTAGAAGAAAAGAATTTCCTCTCGTGTTCTATTTTTTTCAAAAATAGGATTGACAACACTATTTGGTAACACATTACATCTCCAAAGCAATGCATGTGGCTACTATTCATGTATGTTACAATTAGATATAAGATACATACGGCAGAAATCTTTTATAATCACGAATATCTTTTACAATATTTTAGAATCAGAAGTATCTATACTATATATGTATCATTAGAAAGTTTTATTTATTATGTTTATTCCCATATCATATCCTTATCATTAGAGAATATCATTTCTCCTCTAATATTGTATTGATTCCATTTTCTCAACAAAGACAAAGCATTTGTGTCATCTCAAACACATGATTTCAGTTCAATGTCTCTCTATTTTCTATAGTTTATCATTGTATCCAGAAACTTCTGAAAACCGTGTTGGCATGATGGACCCAGTCTCAAGTGGAAAGACCTTTTTGAGAACCTTTTCCAGGTTTGCTCTCTATTCCGGCAGCATGTCCAACTATCTCCTTCCATTTGCTCACATGACCAAAGGGCCAAGACTTGCTTAAAGCCAACTTACACAACCATCCGAACACAGAATAGAACAGTGCGAAAAACACACCCTCATGTGTGTCTTTTCCATTTGCAGACTCACCACCATTGTTGGCACGTGCAGTTGTGCCTGACTTCTAGCTACCCATCGCCATGTTGGCCTCTTCCATCCTGACACAGTCCAAATAGTTACAGCTACGTCGCATTTTGTTTGGTTGTTCAATCTGAGTTTGTGTCTCTTGCAAATATTTTATTATTATTTTCCCCATATTTCCATAGGAAAAAAATGTCTAAAAGAACAGTTGACAAGCCTCGCAACTCCAACAACATATGAGGACTTCCTCAAATGTGTGAAACTCATCAATCTACTAGTAACACTACTTTGGTAGCACACACCAGTAACTCTCTACTTATCTCTCTCAATCTCCTTTCCTTGGTCCTTGGATCATTGACTCTAGCACAACTGATAATATATTTGATAATCATTCTCTTTTCTCGCCCCTTACTATTAACAATTTGCCTTCCATCATTGCTACCAATAGTTTACAAACAAAAGCCTGTGGCATTGGTACTACCCAACACCCTTCATTTCTTACCATTGTCTTCGATCTTTATGTGCCTAAATATCATGACATTATCTTCACCATCACTAAAAATAATGCTACCTTCTAGGATCAAATATCAAATTGGACATTGGCATCAAATGTGAGTCACTGCAATTACTCTCTCTCTCCATCAACAACTTGGCGTAAATGTGTAGTTTCTCCAATGATATGATTCAAGCACAACTAGGATATCCTGAGTTGACAAAATTGTAGAAACTGGAACCAAGTTTAAAAAGCTCTATGTTGAATTGTAAGTTGTTAGTTGGGTAAACACATTCATCAATCTTTCTCTGATAATATTTACAAATGAACTTCATCTCCTTCTTTAGTTCACTCCGATATTTGGGGTTCTACTACTTATGATTTTAAGTATATTGTCACCTTCGTTGATTACTATTCTACTTGTACTTGGATTTGGTTGATGAAAAATCAACTCAAATTGTTTTCTATCTTTCACACACTTTATAATGAAATCAAAACACAATTTGGAACATGAAAACATGCTTTTTGCAATGACATCCAGTGTTATTATCCATGGCATCCAATGGTATTCTTTATCAAACTGTGTTCTCAAACTCCTCAAGAAGATGGGGCAGTTAAATGAAAAACACACATCTTAATGAAACTAGTCAGATCCCTCTACTTCGGAGTCATGTTCCACACCGCTTTAGGCAATGCTTTCTTGACTACATCTAATCTCATTAATAAGATTTTATGATCAAGTACCTCACTGTGTTCTTTTTTCCTAATTTTCAGCCTCAGTCCACGTGTTTTGTACATACCCACACACCTAGTGAAGAGAAACCTCTCCTCAGTCATTCAAATGTGTCTTTCTAGAATATCATTGTTCTCGAAAATGCTAGGGATGTTCTTCTCCCTAACTTAACCAGTATTTTGTTTCTAGTGATGTCTCTTTCTAAATATTTTCTAAATTTGTCCCATATTATACACTTGGTTCTTCTAATCAAGATATAAGTAACCAGTTTCCCACCTTTGTCAATCTTCCTTCATCACCACATGATCTTGTGGTACCTAGGGATGCTTCTCCATCACCACTTACTTCAATTATCTCACCACTGCCCACAACTTATTGCCATTCCAGTACAAGAATCATCTTCAGGGGATAATGAAATAGTGGAGATCATGTCTAAAACTTTCCCAAGTTGGACACATGACTTATATGCTCCAGCTTGAGCAAGAGTGTTAAAACTCTAATAAGTCGCCCGATCCTTTATAATCAAGAATATCTTTTACAATCTTTTAGAATGAGGCATATGTAGATTATCTATGCATTATTAAGAAATTTTTGTTTATTCTTGTATGATATTTGTATTCTTAGAGGATATTTATTTTAAAGGGTACAACATCTCCTTTATTTATTATATTGATTTTGTTTTCTCAATATAAAATGCATTTTATACACTTCCGAAACACATGGTTTTAGCTCAATGTCTCGCTATCTACATTTTAACAATATCTTAAGTAATAAGTTAACAAAAGATTTGAAACAAAATCATCTTTATCACAATTGCATCATCTTAATTTATAACATCATTCCTTTACGCAATTGCTTGCAGCACTATGCTGACATCTATCTTGGAGTTAAATCCTTATAAGCAAAATCAGAAAGACCTAAATAACATCGTTCTACCCAGAACAAAATAATATAATAATACACTCTTAAGTCTTTGCTATCTGATAATGTATAAAGCGACAAGGTGATGCCAAAAGCCCATCACACCCTTCACAAAATCGGCTTCCTTTCCCTCTATTGCTTGTCCATACAGATTAAGTTGAAGCACTGTTATAAAAAATCTACTACAGCAGCACCATGGCAGAAATCGGTGGTGGAGTTATGCCTTGCAATAACAACATGGTGGTGGCGATGCGGGTTTTTCATGGTAGCCAATGCGGCCACTTTGGGTGTCATGGAATAGCATCGTGAAACAGACATGGCAAAAGTTGCAGAGTGGCAAGACAGCACTTAAGGGAAACGAAGGAGTAGCGTTGGCAGCCATACAAAACAACAAAATAGCAAAGACGGCAGTGGAAAACTAAAAGAGAAGAAGCTATGGACTCGACCTACGAAGTGAAAACCGTGTTGGGACAAACAACTCAACCCCAACCTAACATTACAACAGAATATTGACATAGGATACCCTACCCACACTGAACCCACAACCTCTCTTTCACTATTGTGCAGACCCACTGCTACAGCAACTGCTGCAACTGCCACTGCCGATCAGGTTGCTGCTGCTACTGTTAACGCTGACGCCGCTGCATGTCCATCCTACCCACATTGAACCGGCAGCTCCTACATTATGTTTCATTATATTTAAATTTTGAACTTGAAAATTGTGGCTTTTAATTTTCTTTTTTGTTATTTGAATTTTTTAAATATGATTCCTTATTAGCTATTTATTGTCTTTCATTATTTTTGAGTTACAATTACATTTCTTGACTTTTTCAAGTTATCAATATCTATATTTTGCATTTTCTATATTATATATTTATATATATATATATATATATATATATATATAATTTTATTTTTGTCCATGCCATAACTCATTATGGCTTCCGATATATTGTTTAAAAAGGAATTTTAGGTCTCCGATATTTTCAATTATCCATATTGATAACACTGAGTTGAAGTCATGTATATTAAATTCATTTGTCTGTGTTCAATACAGTGAAAACTATGTATGAGATTAATCTCCCTTGTTTAGAAAATACACATAGGGTACTGTATTTATAATAGAAAAATATGGGCTAAGTCCAAAATACAAATAAGGAATAATAACAAAGTAACTGAAGATAAAAGATAAGGATAAGATATATATCTAAGATATATAATAATCTAATATATCTAACAGTCTCAAGACTGAAGTGTGCAGGAATCTTTTTTCATCCATTATTTATTTTACAATGATATTCATTTGGGTATCATAGCTGTAAAAATAAAGGGACAAAGGACTGATAATCATAACGAGAGAAAAAATTGTTAACTAGGATGCATGTATTTAATGGAAACAAAAAAGCTGTACAGTAGCATCGTACTTTACCATGATATTCCAATGACATCATTATCCTTGCATGAAAACCAAATAAAAGTATTGGTGAAATTTAAAAGGTGTGTAAGCTACAGATGGACTCACTCGTGATCAAAGAAATAAGAAACAGCAACAATCATTTCTGAAACACCATCATTGTCAATATCTGCAATGACCTGAAAAGGCAAGAAGATGACAAAATGCAAAAGCCATTGTTTTTATACTTTTCTCTCTTAGAACTAAGCAGAATAAATATTTTGTACATTTTATAATACAATAACAGAAAGGTAAAACAGGAACTCACAGGAGTGCATAAAATGTGAGAGTCAACATTTACATGATCCTCTAATTTATCATGCTTAACTTCAGTCCATTCTTCATCACCCCACATCGTTTCATCAACATAATCATCATAATCATAGCTATACTCATCAGCCAGCTCTTCACTATTACGGAATAACTCAAAAGATGAATCAGCATCAGCTTCCAAGCCTTCATCATTTTCCACAGTTGAAGCATGAATACCCCCTGTTTCAGAAACACCTTGCTTTGCTTCTTTGGAATTGTTATCTTCCAGCAAACGTCTCCCAGTGCTGGTCTTATTATCTGTGTGAACAGTTTCCAGAGACCCAGCATTTACAGAGGAATTATCAACATTTGTTGGCACCTTAATACTTTCATGTACTTGACTTTCATTTATTTTCTTTTCTGGCTCAAGATTAGGCACCTTAATACTCTCCTCTACTTGACTTCCATTTATTTTCTTTTCTGGCTCATGATTAGGCACCTTAAGACTCTCATCTACTTCACTTCCATTCATTTTCTTTACTGGCTCAAGATTAGACACCTTAATGCTCTCACCTACTTCACTTCCATTTACTTTCTTTTCTGGCTCAGGATTAGACTGGTTTTTTGTGTCAAGGGGGTTCTCAGTAGATGTAGCCACTGAAGATTTAGCTTCATGCCTACTTCCATTCATTTCTACAAGGAGAATTATTACACAAAAGATAAAATTAATTAAATTTAATTAAATAAATGTACATTTTGCAACACATGGACACAAAATTGTATGCAGTTGCTGAACCCTATGAAAGCTATTTTATTAGGTTGAAGATAAAACATGAGAATCTCTAAACGTTACACTTGCAAAAAAGTGATCTGAGAAGTAACCACAGCAGAGACGTACGAGACATAGAATTCTTGATAGTAGCCTCTTGGACAAGTTGGTCATCATGAATATTAGGGTGAGAACGATCCACTGGGTCAGGATTCAAGCCCACAAACCAATCTTTTAGCACCTTCCTACGTGGGATCTCTAGTTTATCTGACATTAGATAGCCCGAAACCCTAAAAATGGTAACTCATTACAACCATGATAAAAGCACCACAAGTGAGGGGTAATTGTTATTGGAAGAAAAAATTGAAAATATGAAATAGGAAAATGTCACCTGAAAAACAGCACTTCACCATTGTAGGTTGCCAAAGCTATTTCTCTCACCCCATCTTTGTCAATGTCATATAAAAGAGGACTAGAATGCACAGTTGATTGGTGAAAAGCAGGCCAGCCTATGTACCATTCAGAATATTATGTTTAGAAAACTCAAAATCAAACCTAAATTAATCTATCACAATCACAAGCCTTGATTCTAAGCATTCGCAGTCAGTCAGTTTACGCAAGTCTGAATAACAACATTACCATTGATCCCATTCAGTATTCTCTCCCCACCACAACCTTATATAGTAATATAATTTTCCATAGTTCCTTGAGTAGGAGCCATGGAGAAGTATGGGCCCTATTAACAGGTTACAAGTGATAGTATCAATAATTATAGGCCATGTTCATATGGGCCATACAAGGTCAAAACTGTTTTCAGCACCAAAAACAACTATGCCTATGTAGTACTTCATTGTCAAATTAAACATATCTCAAGCCCAAAAATAAGTTTACCGATATTTGTTGGAGTTTCTACATCAACTAGAGATATGGGTAAAAAATTATAATATATAAGTGGGTACAAATCTCACCTTACAAGTTAATTTTGAAGGGTTGAGTTAGGCCTACAATCACTTTCTAAGAATATTAATCATTCAGCATTACTAAGGGTAGGTTGTCTTACCCATGTCAAAGTTTAAAGCAATATTGCTCTGGTAAAGTGTTGTATAAGCTAGAACCACCACATTAACTTCCAGAAGTCGTACAAAATAGGCACAGGCCAAATGCAGTTACTAGCTTACGTACCTCCATATTATAAAATAACCACCACATTAACTGCAAAACTTATTCTGTCTGAGGCCAAAGCCCTTTTAATCACAACCTTACGTACCTCCATATTATAAAATACAACCAACCTTAATTTATCTACAACTAAACCATAATAATATAAATATCATCAGGGGAAACAACATGTATTTTATGCTCTATAAATGTTGCAACCTCAACAACATCATTGACCCAAGCCTATCACAAAAAAATAGTAAAAACCCAAAATCCTTTTACCTGGCATTTTGTCCCCATCAGCACCTTCTAGAACCTCGAGGTAGTGAACAAAAGAGGGAACCACGACCTCAAGCTTCCCATCACTGCAAAACAATAGGGCAGACATTTGACAAAATGAAAATAGACAATAAAAAAAACACAATCACTCAACAAGTAGAGCACATAAACAACTTACCTATTAATATCTGCAATCAAGGGATTTGCATAGATACTTGAACTAACTTCCGTTTGCCATCTGAGCTCTAAATTCTTAGGGCACTTTGAATTCACAAGAGCATCCTCATCTCTAACAAAGGCCATAAGAAAAGGGAAATCAAGAAGAGAGTAATTAGAAGTATAACAACTACATACAATGCTACAAATTCTTAGAACATGTTAGATTCCCTTCTAAGTTTATGGTGTTGAATACCATTTTCTAAAACAATTCCGCACTACCCAATCAATTTATCATCAAAATCTATTAAATTATAAAAATTGTTCCTAAAAAAAATTAAAAAAAAAAATAGATAGGACATTTTCTCATATTCTTCTCATAGTTTTCATTTTGTTCAACTTCTCCCTCCATCACACTCTGGTGTGCGACGCACGCACAACTCTTCATCAGACCACAAAGCAACCTTGCTTAGTTACACATTGAAAACTAAAAACAGTTTTTGAAAATGAAATCAATCACACACTCAGTACTACTGTAATCAGAATTAGAAGCAACCTGGTTAAGTTACACATTGAAAACTAAAAGCAGTTTCATAGAATGGAAATAAAACACACCCTCACAGTACAATTCTCTAATCAGAATTAGAGTTGAAGCTCCAACTCGACAACCTACAGCGACCTCGGCGCAAACCTTTACAACGCAGATTATCAGGGCCAATGTCAAACCCCAATTCTATATACGATTATATAAAAGTTTCCTCCTAATCAATATGTGTGACTGGTTCACCGTATTATACACAACGTCATTCTTTCTAGCTCGGCAAAAAAAATAAAAAAGCGACTAGTTCCGAAATTAAACAGATTACCAAACTAGCCTTAAAATCGAAAGCCATTAAGTTAATGCACGGGAGTGTTACATTTCAGGGTATCCGAGTGAGTCCTCAGAGGCTTCGCGCTCGCGGAAGCTGTTTTTGCTTTTGGGTGCATCGGAGAGAACGACGGCGGCGTGGTGGTGGAGAAGCAGCAGAAAGAGAAGAAGAAGAGGCTTGGTCCGCGAGCACGGTTTCATATCATCTGCTGGGGAATTGGCTCCACCGAATTGCTGAATGATGCGATTGGTTTCAGTTGAGCATGCGGGAGCGAGATTGTTCGGAGAAGGTGAAATGAAACCCTAGCTAGCGCAGTGGCAATAGCAGGGTTTCGGGTCTAACCGATCTGCAAGAGAGAAAGAGTTGACGGTGATGCAGAGAAGGGGTTTTGAATTATTACAGTGCAGTTTATACGAAGGAAAAGGTGGGTGCATCTATTCAATCGGATTTAATTTGGGACACGGTTAAAACAATTGCTTTGTATGTAATATTAAAAAGGGAAAAATGGTGTTACTTCTCGGCGCTCTCAATGTAATCATCCTAAATCATATGCATATTGTTTCTCAGAAGCTACAACAAAAAAGCGATAACCCATCTCCGTCGTAATTTTTTTTATTATTTTTTTATATTTTTTATAATATATTTTTTTTTTACTTTTCTATTCTATGTGATTTTTCTAAATAATGTTATTGTTTATTATTTATTGTGTTGAAATAATGTTTTAACAAGAATATCCGATTACATAGAATCAAACATTCTAAATGATTAATTATGCATAGCATGTGAATATATATTCTGCTTTTTAATATAGCAATAGTATTATTTTTCACAACTTATTAGTTTTTTTTTTCTACATTTGTTTGTTTCTTCCTTTTTTTTTATATCGGTATATTCCACATTAGAATTCATACAAATTCATTATCCAACCTACTAAATAATATTGGGTTGGGTTTATGCATTTTGTACACTTCAAAAAAAATAAACATTATTGCTATTTCATTATATGATTGAGTAAAGAATAGACCTCATCGTAGAGATGAAATTCAAACATACATAACTATAAAATCATAGTAACAGTCATGGTCTTTCTTTCAATTAACTTCATCCAAAGACTTACAGGAACATTTCCACTATTACATAAAAAGTCATCAAACTATGAGATATACTAAAATTTCTATATTATATACATCCATCAAACTAAGGAAACAAACACTACTCCAAAGTGATCCACTCTACTAGCTCTCGAAACATTCTCTACTCACACCATAATTATGATCATCACAAAAGAAAAGAAAAATATACAATCATAAACAAAGGAGAGTAAATTATTACTAACGTAAACACACATAGAAAATTTATAACACAATATCTCAACCAATTAAAATCATAGCATTTAATGGTCTAGTCATCACATCATTCACAAACACCTAAGCAGAGTATAATACTATACTTGATATCCGGATTTATGCATTTGACTCGAACTCCAAAAGTCGTGCACTTATCGTCAAATGAAATTGAAATCATTAAGCCTCAAGTGTTACAAACTAGTAATAGTACATGGTTTCCCTTCCTCGTGATAGGGTGAATTCTCTGTAGCTTAAAATAAAAAAGGTCCTCCACCTTAGAACCAATTATAAGAACCTCTTCACCACCTAGACCTCATCATTTACATGAGTTTGTAAGTCTAGTAAAGTATTAGAATGACTTCAAAGGTGTCCTTAGTCAATGCATAACCCTAACAATTTTACCATACCCTTCCTCTTTAGGAAGAATATGGCCATTCAACCAAAACATAACATTCAAAGCAATATATCACATCCCTTTATATTGAAATAATCTCCTTGAAACATTTCACTTAATTCCTTGCACATCATCTCATCATATTGTCATGTTTTACAATTCATATCACACACATTCTATCATTCACAATACACATTCTTTTATTCCAATATCAAACCAAAACTACAAATAAGTGCAAAAAAATATATCAAGACATCAAGTAGAAATGTTGTTCATAAAAGAGAAACCTAAAATAGAGAAATCACAAGAGACTAGCGTTTCTAAATGCAGGCCTCAAATCAAAGATCCTAGTGGTCAAAACGAAGAATCATATGCTTAGGACATGTTGTCAAAATTTCAGCCCAATCTGACAGTTAACAAAGCGGGAATCCCAAAGATGACTCTGAACAAGAAAACCCAACTTGCCCAATGAGAGAATTGCTCACCTAGCAAGAAAACCTCTTTGCCAAAATTCATTCGCTTAACAAGTTGTTTGCTTACCCAACGAATCTACATAATGCAGACACCCAAAATCCTATAGTTTTGACAACATTCAACCAAACCAAGGCATTCCAAAACATTTCATGCAATTCCATATACCAAATAAGTCACATTTTGGGAATCAAGAATTCAACCAAGTATCAAATATCCCCAAATCCACATCCCATTCCAATTCTTATACACTACATTGCTCATACCATATGTAGATTTATATTTATGCCTAAGGTCACCAAAGTTTAAAACTTTCATACAAGCATTCCACATCCTCATACCAAAATTCTCAACATTCAAGACCACATACCAATCATGCTTTAAAAATTATTTTAAAAAAGTTACCTGTGAAAAAGAGCTTCGTATGTAAGAATTATATAATTTTTTTAATTAAAAATAATATATTATCTATGTGCAGATTTTGTAGATACCATATCTTTTATTTCACCTCATACGTTTAGGCTTTATTTCACCTCTAAAAAACTGTTATAATCCATCCCCACACTACAAATCACGTTGAGACAAAACACACCATCCTTCACCAACCAGACTTGACCTTCAGTAAGATGAAACACAATCTCAACCCAAACATTGTACGTCCTTCATCCGGCTGAGGCCACACATAGCAGTTTCAATCATCGTTAGAAGCTTCGTCGGCATCATCGTGTCGCCTTTTAGCTCGAACCCGACACTCATGCAAGAAAAGAGACTTTGCATCCCATCCTCTAGGGACAACAAGGTTCATGTCATGATCACGATTCATGAAACAAACCAGAACAAGGCTCTTTCACAAACCAGAAAGAATAGTACACAAATCCTAATATGGTGGAAGGAAGCATAAACCCTTCTCGAATTGGGTTTTTTTGGTCAAGTAGGTAATGGGTTTAAGGTTTTACATTTTGGGTTTTTTTGGATAGTTTTATTGAATCCACCATCTTCCCAATCTTAGTATAAATACCTTCACGAAATCATTTTCTCTCCTCATGGAAGCCATTCTTCTAAGTCATTTTCTCCCTTTTCCTAAGTATTTTTTCTTTTTTTGTAAGTTCAATTTCTCTTCTACTTACTTTCTCTTCATCTTCAATTTTATTTTAAAGTTTTTGTTTCTCATAATCCTAATTTCAATGATATGTGTTTTTGTCGAAAACGGGTGGGCACACGCATGACAGGAAGGTGTTGCCCAAGGAAGAGGCGATGATGACAATTAGAGACGTCGTGGATGCTCCAACAGGGAGCAACTCTGATATTGTGATTGTGGTGCACACCGATGCTCGACAAGTTATGTATTTGGAGGAAGCATTCAACAATTTCCAATGATTCTTCAACTACAACTTCATCTTCTTTTAGTCAAAAGAAATTGTATACAAAACTCTAGAAAGGAAAGTCAACTTTTTAGAAGCTTTTAAAGCTAATGATGCCTCAACTTCCTGGAATTGCTCCTATAAAATTGTCTTGGGAAATTTTAAGAATAGGGTATTAATTCAATTTTGTTCTATCGATTGATACTTGAAAAATGATTGTATCAATGCAAGTGCTTTAAAAATAAATTATACAATATTGGCATTATATCTTGTAAGTGTTTGATGAATTCTTGACATTTGTACATCTTCTGCAAAGACTAAAAATGTTTGCCAACAAATGTTGGTTTAAGAATGAAATAACATATTACATTATTTTTATGATTGAAGAGAATCTGAGGATATGTAGATAATTTCTAAAAAAATTGCTTTAAAATTTTTTGAAGTAATTTTAAGTTGTCATTTATTTAAGTAATTTTAAGTTGTCATTTAATTTCAAAGAGAATTGCAATGTCTTGTTAGCTTGAGAGAAGTCGTAGACGATTAGAACTACTTCTCAAGGATGTTGCTTGTGACTATGATCCTTTGGAGTACTATGAAACATTTAATCAATTTTGTAACCTCTGCTTCTTTATTACGAATCTATGAGATTATTTCTTTCCTTTTACTGCTTGAAGGGTTGTACGTAATTAGCATTTAACTCCCCATTTCTTCAGCAATCATGTGGATATAGGATGTTAGCTAATGGTCGGCTTGCTGATCTGATTTGTAAAGTTGCTACGTTTGGAATGGTGTTGATGAAGCTTAACTTACATTAGGTCTTATTTAAATTGTATATTTAATATTGCTTGAATGTTAAACATGAAGAAAAAATTCAAAATGGTGCTAACCTCAATGACACTCAAATATTATGGCACATAACCATTGGATTGAACTTCTGACAAAGCTATATATTAGAGAAAAAGTACAATATTAGGTTCAAGCTCTATTTGTACATAGAATAGAATTCTGAAAATTGAGAAATATTATTGTAAAGAATAAAGACAATTACACTCACTATTGTGCTTGGGAAACAAAAGAATATTGATGGTATTAGTGTGTAAAACAATAGAGGTCAAAAAATTATAAAGTACAAGTTGTAATTAATAAGGCCCAAATCCCTTAATGCATCAGTGGCAGCATCCTTACAAATGTTATGTGTTCTCTTGGTTTACCCTATGTATTTCTCAATTCCATTTAAAAGCAAGCTTGCTCTGTCTAATACAAAAGTTGCAACAAGGTTACCATAAGGAGGTAATAGGATTCATATTCTTCAGTTTATAACAATCTTTTTATGTCGCATTTGCCTCATATGCAATACTTTAAAAACCAAATCAGCTTTTGTTTTGGTTATAAAGATGCTTAAAGTGGTTTGATAACATTGTGGTTGACACGGTCAAATTAATATTACTTATCTATAACAACTTTAATATTGCTTAGCAAGTAGTCAACAAAATAAAAAGGGTAAAATAACTCAAAGTCGTCTCCCGACGAACACGAAATTGAATTCTAACAAACTAGTCCTTATAAAAACTATACAAAAGGGTTAGTCAACTAAAATTGGGAAAAATAATAGAAGAACATAAAGATAAAGAAATATAAAAAAAACAATGACAAAGAAAATAGATTGATTCTACTGCTTTTTCATCGGTTATCTAAAGACTATTGCTCAATTAATTATCATTGTAGAATATCAAATTAATCAATGTAAATTCTCAATTAATTTATTGGCGTTCTCATAATTAACCAAAGTACATTCTCAATTAAAAGTAAGAACTTTGTAGATTAATCATAGTAAATTTAATTAAAGTACATTCTCAATAAATATTATTATGTCTAATCATGTCTATTCTTTTACCTCTAAGATTAAGCAAACAACTAATTAACCAAAGTACGTTCTTGATTAATTTTTGTTAAAGTTTTCAGATTTAATCAAAGTACATTCGTAATTATTTGCAAAAACTCATTCAATCACATGAAAGTTTCTAAATTCACCAACATTAAAAAGGCTTTTTACAACAGGTGTAAATTCATGTCGGTTGCATTTATAATAGGTGTAAATTTACGCATGTTACAAAAGTAATAAACATAATTTTTTTTAAAATTTTTTTTCCATATCTGCACCAAATCTCTTTGCCTTCTCCTCCTTTGCATTCTTCTTCTTCTCCTTCTCCCAATTATCCTTTTTTTCTTCTTCTTCTTCTTCTTTTTTTATCCCCTTCTTTTTATCGTTCTTCTTCTTTCTCTCCTTCTCCTTCTTCTTCTTCTTCACGTTCTTCTTCTTATTTCTCTCCTTATTCTTCTTTTTCATGTTCTTCTTCTTCTTCACATTATAACGTAAAATTACAAAAACAAAACACATCTAATATAAACTAAATTTTGAGTTAGAAAACACAGAAGAAAAAGGCAAAAACCAAGCTTTTTGTATGGAGAAACACTACCATGGTTCGCATTGTTGTTGTAGTTAGGTGAAAACAGCTTCGTCGTCGCTCCTCTTATAAGGAGACCTACTGTCGTGTCGCCACTGCAGTTGGAGCAAACACCATCCTCCGTCGCCTATGCACAAAATTGAAGGATTTCAACGTTTCAGGAAGCAAAAATGGAGAAATACATAAATTTAGGCACACAAAAATGGAATCAAAGGAGAAACAAACCTTTGAATGTCGTCCACTACGTGCGCCACGAAAACAAAAAAAAAAAAGTTAACCCTTTTGCCACTTGAGGAGAAGACCTGAAATATAAATTTTAACGTTTACGTCTGACGCCCTATGGTCAGGCTTAAATTTACGTCTGATCATAGGACGTCAAACATAAATTTACGTGTGACCTTATGTAGTCAGACATAAATTGCGATATTTACGTCTAACCCTAGGGTGCCAGACATAAAACATTGACCACTTATTTACAATTTTGTCACTAGTCATTTTTAATGTCTAATTCCTCTACGTCAAACATAAAATCATAAACATTAATAGTTTGGCACTCTTTCTTTCTCCCAAATGAAGCTTCTCTCTCCTCCCTTAGGGTTCTGTTGCGTGAAGGATTCGTGAGGTTGCATCGTTGCCAAAATGTTCATGACATATATGCACTTGTGATGGCAGCATGGGTTTAATGTGGTTGACGACGTTGGAGGTCTGACGAGCAGTGTGGTGGTCTGATGAACTTCATTCTGTAGATGCGCGAAGGTTCTGGTCCGTTCACATGTGTTTTTTGTAGTGGAATTTTGAATTGTATTTTCCAGAGACGTGAGGATGGTGCGGGACTTGCTCGTGTAGTGGTGACGACGACGTCCAACGCCTCACTTGCGGTGTTGCTGCATTTCTTCTTTCAATGGTGGCACGAGGTGGTTGAACGACGTAGTGCATAGTCTTAGCTACCGTGATGATTTGCATGGACAGATCTGCGTCGTAGAGACTACCATGGGTGGTTCATTCGTGTTTATAGTGGCTGATGTAGGGATGGTGTCAAGAGGTTGAATGTTGAGGGTTCGTGGTTTGATGAGGTTTGATGCAAAAATGGGAGAAGGTTGAAGATGATGATGTGGCAACGCCTAATTAGTATAATTTTGTGAGTTGTGGTGTTGTCACGTGTCACCATATGGGTGGACAGATTTGAAAAGGGTGGATCGCCACATGGCATGATCTAGTTAAGCTAATTTAGTGAGTGTAGGAGGGATGAAAATAGACATATTAGAGGTGCAAAATATTTTTTGGGTGGCCCATTGCCAAAAAAGGGGAGTGTATAAGTAATGTAAGGGATCCAAAAGTGATTTTTCTAGAACTTGCTGATTTTAGCCTCTTTTTAAGATGTTTTGTAATTTTAATCAATTTAATTTCACACATTAAATGAACTTAATTTGAACTTCAGCTGCATAAAAAAAGTTAGAATATCTAAGAATGTTTTATGCAAATAAAAATCACTTTTTAAGACATTTTTATCACACAAGCTCAAATAGTCTAATTATCAAAACTATCAATTAAATTATTTTTTAAGCACAAGAATTCAACTAAATTCCCATAATTAAAAATTAAATGAGGGTAAAAATACCAACTTATCATAGTGGTCAAACTAATATTAATAAAATAATGCATAATTGTTGAACATGCTTATATGAGATTGATAAGTCCATTATTCTTGTTATTTTCCTCGACTAAATGTGCTCTTTTGGGTTAGTTTTAGTGGTTAATTTTTAGTTTTTAGATTAGATTTAGGTTAAGTAGTATTTGATGTTAGTTTTGCAAATTTATTTTAATTCAAGAGCTTTAGCATGTTTTTAGTGTAGATTGTAGGAGGATTTTAGAAATAGTTTGGGTTTGAAAAGTTTAGTTTGTTTATGTTAGTCATTTTGTTCAAGTTTAGTTTTGGAGTTATAGAGTAAAGTAAAAATTTAGCCTATTAGTAGAAGTTTAGCTTAAGTCTAGCTTAGTTTACCTTAGGTTTGAACATAGTTTTTACTCTCTTAGGCTAATAAATTGCTAACTTGTGGTTGAATGACTTAAGTTCAAAAATAAATACTCAATTCCAAGGAAGAGAATTGATCTAAATTTGAGAAGCATGAGTTATGTAGCATAACAGGATTGTGAACCAATTTGAAAGAGAAATGTAATCATAGAGGTTGACTATATGGTTGACTTTCTCAAAATTAAAATTCCAATTTGTGATTAAAGAGTTTGAAACCTTCAAGAACACTAAAAGAGACTAAAACACAATTGAATTGTCATGAAGGAAGCACTAAATTTAGAAAATACGAATCAAACCAGAAAATCTTGGTGCAAAAAGGTTAAAGTTTGACTGAAAGTTGGCTTTTCAAATTTGAGCTCTAAGGCAAGTGTAAGCAAATAAAGCATGTTCAAGACACTTAATGACACATGTTGAAAGGAGAAGTAGCCATTGGAATACCATTGAAAGGTATCAGTTGATCAGAGTTACTCAAGCTCAACTTTAAAATTAGTATAATTTGTTTTTAGTATTGTTTCTTAGGGAATTGTAACTATAGTAGTTAGTTACAAGTTAATAGGTTACTAGCTCTATATAAGACTAGAAAACACAAAGCAAATAACGTGATGAAGGATTGACCACTCAAGGAACCATGGTGACTCCCCCAAGAAGTGTTACAAGAAGCATGACTAGAGGGGAGGATCCTTCTTTTATATCTCTATCTTTATTTTCCATCTTGTTATTATGATTTCCCTAGGTTGACTTAGTTTACTTAATTTTGGTTGACTTGTTGACCCTTGACTAGGGTTGACTTATTGACCAAAGTTGACTTGACTTAAGCCAACATGCTAATCCTTGTTTAATTTGTTTTTGTAGGTTAATTTAGTATAAAGGAGCATGATAGGTGGCACATGGTGATTGGAGAGCATAAATGATGTGGATGAGAGTGTAAAGCAAAAGTAAAAAGCATAAAGCAAAAGTAGACATTGTACCTTTTGTCTCTTTTGTTCTTTATGCTCCTTTGGCATGATTTGGAGACCACTTTGTCTCATTCTCCTTCACTTAGCCAAGAATCCACATGGGGAGACACACTACCATTTCATTTTGTGCTAACTTGAAGATGCTTCTAGAATTAGGGTTTTCTTGCTTTTCTAAATAACCCCTTTTACATCTTTTGTGTTTTACTTAGAGCCCCTAAGACTATCTATTTAAGGGGAGCTCTACCAATTGTAAAAGGGTTGAACATTTTAAATTAAAAACACTTTTTATTTCAACCATTTTTCTATGAACTAGCCCTCCTTCAAGGAATGGAGATCTCTCTTACCTTATCTTGCCTTTGCAAGTGGCGACACAACATCACTCATCTCTAGAGCTTGGTTTGTTTATACCCCTCTAAGAGTGGCGTGCCTCACTTCCATAGTCATCACTATCTATCTCTTCCACTTGGCTTTTGTTCTTCTTTATTTCTATTCTATTTACGTTTTATGCTTTCATCCTTGTTATCATTTGTAAACTCAATCTGTCTCCTTCTTCCTTTTGAGCTCTTGGAAGTGAACCTTCACATCTAGATAACTTGCTATCTTAATGTCCAGTGAGAATCTTCCTTCAGTTTTCTTAAATAATTCTTCATCATATTCGTAAATCTAAAAGGAAACAAGATAATCCTTCATCATAACGGTTCGTCATTCACACCACATAGCACACCATTCTCTCATCATTCATTGCACTTTTTACCTTGGTTTGGAGAAGATTTCTTGGAGTAGATCACACATTAGGCTACTCTTGGATATTTGATCCATTTTTTGGTACATTTCTTCACTTGTTTCGTGATTTGTAAGTTTTTGTTACATTACACTATGAATTCAATTCACTTTCACCGTTTATTCTTCATCAATTCTTCTTGTTTCATCTTCTTCATGAGCAAAACAATGAATGTTTGAGTTCTTGATTCTTTATGGTTAATTTCACATCTTGAATCAATATTGAGTGTAGAAATACATTCAAAAATTTTAGGAGCACATAGTTGCCGCATTACACAAACTGAATGCACAATCATCCTTAGCTAAAGTGAAATAATACATCAAGAAATCAGAATCAGAACATTTTCTGCATTTTTCATGAGTGTTCTTTCTTCTAGCACTTGATTTCAATTGCATTTTTTTCCCTTGTTCAAATCACTATTTTTAGTTTCAAATATATTTGTTTGTTGGAACATGTTCAGATGTTTAATTGATAATTTAGATGCTCAACTCGAAATCAACATATGTTCATCAATGTTATTCATGTGTTCATCTCGCTATTCTAAAATTTCAATTCGCATTTCGTCATTCTTGTAACATCCCTACTTTTAATAAATTGTATTATTTATTTTAAATAAAACACTTAGAAAATCTTCTATTTTTATTTATGTTTCGTATTTTATTATGATGTAGTTTAAACATTAAAAATATATTTTATCATGATGTAAGCTTTACTTATTGAAAATAACAATAAAAAGAAAACAAAACTAATAAAATATGTATATATATATATATATATATATATTAAAAAAATGTTAGGTAAAAATATATTAATTAAAATATTATTAAATAGGTGTGTGTATTAAAAAAAAATCTTCTAAAGAGATAAGAAGATAAAGAGAGAAGATAAGAAGAAGAAAAAAATAGAAAAGATAAAAGAAAAGAGAAAGGAAATACAAAAGATAACCTAAAGAGATAAACATTGTCTCTTCATTAATAAAAATAATGATGATTTGGATAAAAAATGAGCACATGCATGACTTATTTTATTTAATCTTCAGTTATGCACTGGTCCTGATTATTTATTTTATTAAATCTCCAGTTATGCATTGGTCCTGTTTATTTATTTTATTTAATCTCCAATTATGCACTGGTCTTGTTTATTTATTTTATTTAATTTATCTCCAATTATGCAATGGTCATGTTCATTTATTTTCTTTAATCTCTAGCTAGCTATGCACTGGTCCTATTTATTTATTTATTTTATTTAATTTATCTTTAGTTATGTACTGATTTGTTTATTTAATTTATTTTGTTTAATCTCTAGTTATATATTAGTCATGTTTATTTATTTTATTTAATCTCCAATTATGCACATGTACAATTTATTTATTTTATTTTATTTATTTCCAGTTATGTACTAGTTTTGTTTATTTAATTTGTTTTATTTAATCTCCAGTTGTAATGATTCTATTTATTTATTTTATTTAATCTCCAATTATGCACTGATCCTACTTATTTATTTTATTTAATCTCCAATTATGCACTAGTTCTGTTTATTTATTTTATTTAATTTATCTCAAGTTATGCATTGATTCTATTTATTTATTTTATTTTATTTATCTCCAGTTATGCACTGGTCCTATTTATTTATTTTATTTAATCTCTAGTTATGCCTTAGTTCTATTTATTTATTTATTTTATTTAACTTATCTCCAATTATGCACGGTCCTTTTTATTTATTTTATTTAATTTATCTCTAGTTATTTAATTTATTTTATTTAATCTCTAGTTATGTATTGTTCATGTTTATTTATTTTAATTTATTTATCTGCAGTTATGCACTGATCCTGTTTATTTATTTTATCTCTAGTTATGAGCTAGTCATTTTTATTTATTTCATTTAATATATCTCCAGTTACGCACCAGTCGTGTTTAATTCATATTTTTATTATTATATTTATTTTTAACATTCTAATCCTTATCTAATTATTTATTTAAAGTTCTTACTTTGATTCTTATTTTATCATTATTTTATAAAAAAACATAAATGTAAAGTAAAAGTAAACATTATTTTATTCAGTGAGCTTGGATAGAAGAAAATTACATGTACATTTTATTTTATTTTATATTCTTTGTGTATAGTTTATACAATGACATGATTTGATAGTCATCACATTTTATGACCTTTGAAAATATCCAAGAGTGTGTCAATTAAGTCTAGTTTCAATAAGTAGAGATTAAACCTGTGTCAGAGTGTTTGTATGTGGGAAGTCATAGTTTGGTACACTACGGGATGAAAGGTAGAAACCATGGTGGGGTCTAAGGAAGTTTTACCAAGTAGGTGAATATCTGGATAGTTCAGAATAGCGCACTGGACTAGGATATTCAAAGGCCAAACTTGGGACTATTCGATACCTGCTCGGCATCGCCAATGTTAGGTAGTGCGTATATATCTCTTTTATAGGCCTATAAATGGCTAATATTCTCAAGAAAGAAATAATTATGATTGTACCAATGTTCTATGGAGAAATACTCAACTACCTAATCACTTCCCAAAGTAACTTTTGATGTTCATAATGGATCATCATAAGTGGAATATGGATCCATATATCTGGTAAAACAAGATAAAGTTTTATGGTTGTAGGTCCAATTCTAGGCCCCAGTGTTTATATTGTTTGTTGAGTTTTTTAAGATTGATATTTAAGGCTTATAAAGACCTCACTCCTTTCATATGTACCTGTTGCATGAGCATAAGAGGAACCTGCTCAATGAGAGTTGTTTGGGATATTATTGGTGGATCTTCTGAAGATTGACTCATGGATAATTTCTATTAATATCTTTAAGAGATATTAAAAATATAGATAATCTTCTATTCTGATGTAGGACTCTTAAAATTATACAAATATATATTTTTGTAATATTTCATGAACAATTAAGAGATGTAAGATATATATATATATATATATATATATATATATATATATATATATATGAATATAAAGTCATGTTATTATTAATGTTCTCTCAAGGTAAATCTTATGGTACAAAAAAAATTAATTCCACATCTTTTTATCAAATAATAATTATTTAATATAGTAGTCAGGGCATCAAAATTCTTGCATCATTTTTCATTATTCGTGATTCCTTTGACTTCGTTTTGATTTGTTGAGTGTGGTAGAATACTTTAATTTCATTTTCAAAGCGCGACTTTTGCATTCCTAATTTGGTAGTTAAGTTTGTTATTTTTGATGCATAGATACCCTGTAAATTGTTTTCTTCGATTCTCTTTCACCACTAAACCAAATGCATTCATTACACTTCTGTTGTTTAATTCATGATGAAAAGAGTTGATTGAGATGCTAACTTCATGATTTCGGCACTGTGTGCAAATAACCCAGGTTGCCCTGCACATTTACAGAGGATAACTTCTCTGTCAACTTGTTTTCAATGTGTTATGCGTTCTAATTTGTGAAGTTTAGTCTTAATGGTTCCTGGTTAGTTTTAATCATTCATCAAACTTAATTCATTTGCTTAGATTGTGTGCATATTAGTTGCACTGCATAATTCATGTTCTTAGTTCTCCAGGACATTTTCACAAACACTTTGCATTCACATAGTTTCTCTTAGGAATTTTTGCAAACAGTTTGCATTATGAGTATTTCTACAATGTTCTAAGCAAGTTTGATGTGTGCAAATAACCTAGGTTGCCCTGCACATTTACAAAGGATAACTTCTCTGTCAACTTGTTTTCAATGTGTTATGCGTTCTAATTTGTGAAGTTTAGTCTTAATGATTCCTAGTTAGTTTTAATCATTCATCAAACTTAATTCATTTACTTTGATTGTGTACATATTAGTTGCACTGCATAATTCATGTTCTTAGTTCTCTATGACATTTTCACAAACACTTTGCATTCACGTAGTTTCTCTTAGGCATTTTCGCAAACAGTTTGATGTTTGAATCATGTTGCAAATCATTATTTGTCAGGGTTCCCTCATTAATATTCCATTTCCATGCATCACATGTTGTTTTAGTTTATGAATCATGCATCATTTTCATTTAATTTTCTTCATACATTAGTTCATTTTAATAAATAGTTTTCCTTCATTTTCAACACATTAACACATGCAAAACACACTTAAATTCATTGTCTCTCCTTGGATTGATCTTTGGTTTCACACTATAGTACACTAGTGAGGAAATCAGTTTTTTGTATAAGTCTTAGGTGACTAAAAGGTTTATGAAATGGTGTTGTTGCTGAAGAGATGCCATTGTTTGAGTGTTTTATGTGTTAATCGTGTCGTATAAATAACTTAGTTCATTTCGTTTTAGGAATGCTTGTTTAAGCCATTGTAAATTCTTTTGCTCATACTTACACCTATTCTGCAATATTTTTGGTAATATTTCCATTGAGTTATGGATGAAGGTATATGAGAACTAAGTCTTCACCAAAACCATTGATTGGAGTCAATTTGGAGTTGGAAAAAACCTTGACAAAGGAAAGAAAAGCTATCGTACCTAATCAGAGAAGGAGTATTAAGGAGGCTTTGGTGATTCTGGAACAACTGTAGCATTTAGAAGACGAAAGCATGTGCATCCCAACTAGTAGAAATCTCAAGGAACTAGCAAATTAGGACATTGGATATCAACACTTGTGTGTTCAGTTTCCATAAGCAAACAACAATAGTAGTTTTGAGCTTAAGTTTGTGTTGTTGCAATCTTCGCCAAAGTTTCACGGGTTGATTTGAGAGGGTCCTTACAAGCATCTAATGGAATTCTTGCTATTGTGTTCCACATTGAAACTAGTTGGAGTTTTAGAGAATATTGTAAGGATGAAAGCTTTTCCTTTCTCATTAAGTGATGAAACGAAAGTATGGTTGTGACACCCCGACTACTATATTAAATAATTATTATTTGATAAAAAGATATGGAATTAATTTTTTTTACCATAAGATTTTCTTTGAGAGAATATTAATAATAACATAACTTCATATTCATATATATATATATATATATATATATATATATATATATATATATATATATATTTTATATATCTGTATTTGTTCATAAAATATTACAAAAATATATATTTGTATGATATTAAGAGTCTTACATTAGAATAGAAGATTATCTATATTTTTAATATCTCCTAAAGATATTAATAGAAATTATCCATGAGTCAATCTTTAGAAGATCCACCAATAATATCCCAAACAACTCTCACTGAGCAGGTTCCTTTTCTGCTCATGCAACAGGTACATATGAAGGAAAAATATGAAAGGAGTGAGGTCTTTATAAGCCTTAAATATCAATCTTAATAAACTCAACAAACAATATAGACACTAGGGGCCTAGATTTGGACCTACAACCACAAAACTTGATCTGGTTTAATCAGACATATGGATCCATATTTCATTTCTGATGGTCCATTATGAACATCAAAAGTTACTTTGGGAAGTGATTAGGTAGTTGAGTATTTCTCATAAAACATTGGTATAATCATAATTATTTCTTTCTCGAGAATATTAGCCATTTATCGGCCCACAAAAGAGAGATATACTCACTACCTAACCTTGGCGATGCCAAGCAGGTATCGGATAGTCCCAAGTTTGGCCTATGAATATCCTAGTCCAATGCACTATTCTGAACTATCCAGATATTCACCTACTTGGTAAAACTTCCTTAGACCCTACCATGGTCCCTGCCTTTCATCCCCGTAGTGTACCAAACTGTGACTTCCCAATATAAACACTCTGACACTGGTTAAATCTCAACTTATTGAAACAAGACTTAACACTTACTTAACTGACATACTCTTGACTATTTTCAAAGGTCATAAAACGTGATGACTATCAAAGCAGGTCATTGTATAAACTATACACAAAGATTATAAAATAACAATAAAATGTACATATAATATTTTCTTCTATCCAAGCTCACATTGAATAAAATAATATTTACTTTTACTTTATTTTATTATTATTATTATTATTATTATAAAATAATGATAAAGTAAGAATCAAAGAAATAACTTTAAATAAATAATTAGATAAGGATTAGAATGTTATAAATAAATATAATAATAAAAATATAAATTAAACAGGACTAGTGCGTAACTGGAGATATATTAAATAAAATAAATAAATAGGACCAATGCATAACTGCAGATAAATTAAATGAAATAAATAAACAGGACCAATACTGGAGATTAAATAAAATAAATAAACAAACCAGTGCATAACTGGAGATAAATAAAATAAAATAAATAAACAACAAGACCAATACATAACTGGAGATTAATTAAAATAAATAATCAGGACCAGTGCATAACTGAAGATAAATAAAATAAAATAAAATAAATAAATAGGACTAGTGCATAATTGGAGATAAATAAAATAAAATAAATAAATAGGACAAATGCATAACTGGAGATTAAATAAAATAAATAAACAAGACTAGTGCATAATTGGAGATAAATTAAATAAAATAAATAAATAGGATCAGTGCATAACTGGAGATAAAATAAATAAACAGGATCAGTGTATAACTAGAGATAAATTAAATAAATATAAGAAGATAATAAATTTGAATAAGTTAAATGGAAGTAAATAGAATAATATATGATTCAAAATAAATAAAGGATTAATATAAAACCATGAGTTTATCAATTTTCTCTATTTTTTCTTTCTCTATTTTCTTTCTTTCTCTCTATTCTTTCTCACTTTCTTACTTTCTTATGTAAATCACCTTCACTCTTTCTACATTTCTTCCATGTATTTATTGGTTAGAATAAGATTCCTTTCATTAATGAAAGGTAAGCCAAAACTTTCCAAAGTAATCCATGTAATACATGTGGATCAAGTAATCTTAGGTCATCTTTCTTTCATCATCCTTTTGTTTCATCCATTTACAAGCCATGCATGTGCCCACTTGCCAAGTAATGAATGGATGCATTAAATGTAAGGTTATCACTTCTAATTATTCTTATCTTCCATGTATTTAGATAAAAATCCTTTAAATCTCCTTATCTCCTTATCTTCTTTCTTTTTCTTTTATTTCTTTTCTTTTCTTTGTTTTTTCTTTTTCTATTTTTTTCCTTATCTTCTTATCTCTTTAGAAGATTTTTTTTAATACACACTTATTTAATAATATTTTAATTAATATATTTTTTACCTAATATTTTTTTGATATATATATTTTATTAGTTTTATTTTCTTCTTATTGTTATTTCTAATAAGTAAAAACTATATTATGATAAAATATATTTTTAATGTTTAAACTACATCGTAATAAAATACAAAACATTAGTAAAAATAGAATATTTTCTAAATGTTTTATTTAAAATAAATAATATAATTTATTAAAAATAGGGACGTTACAATAGTAATTCTCCCGACCAACTCCAGTTACTAAATAGAATGAGATGAAGAGGAAATTTTTAGAGATGTTTTCCCCTGCATCAGGGACTATTGTTGTAAGGAAATTAGGCACTCTTAAGGAGAAACATTATTTTAATACTAGGAGCATTTTAATAAGTTTTGTGCTACTTATCCCAATCATCAAATAAGTGAACAATTGATGCTTCAATACTTTTATGAAGGGCTTACTTATGTGGATAGAAACATGCTCGATTCTACCAGTGGTATGGTGTTCATGCATAACACTCCAAAGATGCAAGTTATCTCATTTCCATCATAGTTGAATACAATCAACAATTCAGCATAAGAGGTGGCGAAAACCCCAAATCAGTGCATGAGGCAGAAGTAAATATTGTGGAAGGACAAGGCTTGCTGACAGAGAATAATTTGAAAATTGGAAATAAGATCTTGGAGTTAATTACAATTACAACTTTGACCTAGAAAGTGGACGATGTAATAAAACATTGTGGTTTATGTGCTGTTAGTGATCATTACACAAATCAATGTCCACAGCTAAAAGATGTGGCAAGCTTAGATTCGCAGCTAGTGGCAAGGTTAATTAGTGGCAGAATCAATCTCAAGGAAATCCACGATGGATTCCAAATCCTAACTATAAACCTACGAATTCATCCATGCCACATACACAACAATTTCAACATACCATTTATGTACCCAAATTAACTTCAAATACACAACTTTTGAGGCAATTCAAGGATCAACTGGACAACAACAACCATTCAAACAATCAGGATAAGTTGCACAACCACAAAAACAATAGAATGAATACTTCTTTGGAGGCAACTATCCAGGTTTTAAAGACTCAAATAGGACAGTTAGCAACTACTGTTAACGAGATAATCCAACAAAAATCTAATGCCACTCCAGCTCAACCACTAGTGAACCTGAAATCTGGAACGAGTTGAAAATGTGTGTTGAAGTTGGTGTAAATCTTGTATTGAGAATGTTTTTCATAGTAATATATACAATAAGAAAAACATGTTTTTCAGCAAAATAGGAGCCACCACACACATGGTAGGTTCATGCACCTTTCATATGCATATGGTTACAATATGTGGAAGTTGGGGTATTTATGCGACACTATGCCTAAGAGATAATGACACTCTAGATCATTGTTCACCCTAAAGTTTAGTATAGACTTCCACAATAACAAGAGTCCATTGGTATTTGTTAGTTACTTTGAGAACTTGTTATACATAATAATTTCCTTATCAGAAGCAAGTTATTCATAAGAGGTGGTGTCTTGTTTGTTATTGGGTTTTAGCAATAAAACATGGTACATCACTGTATGTTTTAACTTCTTTTTTTGTTTTCTTTTGTGAGAATCATTATTGTATTTCCTGTGGACATGACTAAGTGGTCATTTTATTATCAATTGGTTAAGAATTCACAAGCCTAAAAGTTATGAATTTTCTAAATCTTGTGATATTTAGATTTTGATGGTGATGGATTGCTTTGAAAAATTAGTATAGAGAAAATTTGATGCTTCTCATATTACCGAAGCTTGAACTATAGCTTTAGCTTCTTTGTGATTCTGTTCTCATCGCTTTTTATCATTCTTCAAGGTAGCTTTTTAAGTGAATTGGAAAATTCATGTATGAAAAATGGTGTTTGTAAAAATGAGTTAGATGGGATTTTTTGGACATTTATGATTTTTTAATAGGAGATATGATGGTGTACCTAAATGAGTTTAGGGACTATGTTTTTTTGTTCGCCCATGTATAAAACTAACTAGACTTTTAAATTAGTTGTAATGAGTGGAATCGCATATATTTATGCAACTATTATTATGATTCTTATAAAACTATCATATTTTTTTGAAAAGTTATAACTTTTTTTTTTCAGAGACTTCTACAAAGGTAGATGTGCATGTACATCCTAGCTCGTTTGGAAGTATGTATATATGTTATATGGGCAAATGTTGGATGGGAAATCCAGTGTGACATTTAGGTACATACATAATGTATCTTTTGTTTCATATGGTCATTTAGTGGAATTAAACTTTTAGTTTTGGATGATGGATAGGTTACTACATCATGGCACAATTTATACAATTTTGGTAACTTGGATTAACTTGAAATAAGTTATATAACTTAAAATAGTGAATTCCTTGTTTAATGGTTGTCATATATTTTTAATAAAAAATGTATTGCGAATTTGGTGCACACTCATTTGTGGTGTACCTTTTCCACGAGTATTTTTGTCGATAATTTTTCTACATTATATTTCATAGGTAATGTTTGTAGATAGTTTTTGACGCTTCATTTCCTAGATAATTACTGATGAATATTTCTGTAGGTAATTCATAGGTAAGTTACTTACGAATGCACATTTTCGTATATAAATTTACCTATAAGCTTATTACCTACAAAATGGGCTTTGTAGGTAATTGATAGATAACATCAAACTACCTACTAAAATTTTCCATTACATTCGAATTTTGGGCATAGATAATAACTAGAGTTGTTAAAACGGGCCACCCATCCCAACTCAACTCAACCCACAATGAGTTGGCCACTTAGTGAGCCAACCCAACTCGACTCACTTTATAGCGAGCCAAAAAAATTTGAACCCGACTTGGCCCACCACGAGTTGATGGGTTAAACAGGTTGACTAACTGAGTTACTTAATTAACAAAAAAATACAATTTTTTTTCTTCGGTCGTTAAAAAACTAAATTATAATTTTGATTAAAATGTAAATAAACTTCAAAACAATCCAAAATGATGTTAAAGTCAAAATAAAAACCAAAATCACAAAAATACAAATTACTATCTAACAACAAATAATAAACAACTCAACCCGACCTAAATGCAAAGCCCAACATAATAAAAAGCACTTGTGTCGCCCTTTATCTGTGAGTTGGTAAGCCAACCCGGCTCACCATGGGTTCAACCCGGGTGAGTCAAGTTTTTTATGGACCAGTCAAAAATTAACCCGTATTAAAATGTGTAAAAAAATTTCAGCCTATTCCGGCTCAAACCCATGGTGGGTCAGGTTGATCCACAGATTCTAACTCATTTTGACAACTTTAATAATAACCAAATTTCTTGTAGTGTTGTAAGTGATGTAAAACCCATTTTTTTTGCTTTCTAAAATCTATAATTAATACAAATTTATAATTAAAATTAAGCTTTATTCCTCCCTTATTTGAAAATCTCTACAAACAGAAAAAGAAAAAAAATCATTGTTTTACAAATAGACTTTATTGAAAAGGCAAAACCTAAGACTAAAACACTATCTAAAATGTCTTTCGATATTGACCATTTTCCCTAGTGTTGTGCATCGTTCTCAACACCTATATGAACATCTACTCCCATATAAAATACGATCATCGTAGGTGGAAACCACCAATGCAAGGGTGAGCTAACTTACAAACATCAAAACATTATAACAAGAATATACATCAGTCATAATATAATACTCACCGAACATCTCATAACACCATTCAATTCCATCAATTTTAAGCATTCACAAAGCCTATTGTCTTAAACAATAGTTCAAACATATCATCACACGTTAAAAACATGTCATCACAAGAATTAATACAACCACCAATGATATTGTCAAATGCAACTTAAGAATAATCGTTCCACTTCCCATTACTCTTTTAGTGAGCCTCGATGAAGTATGCAATTTTTCATTACTCTTCTCGAGAGCCTTGACAAAGTATACAACTATATATTACTGTTCTCAAAAGTCTGGATGAAGTATATAACACCCCGTTACTTTTCTCAAAAGCCCCAACAAAATTTACTCCTCCTAATACAACTACGTAGAGTTTCATCAAGTCACCGTGCACAAACATACCTTTACGTCTCCAAACAAGTACGTATTAATATGTCATCAAAATCAAAATAAATAATAGCCAAATCGAAACCTTTGTTTTAATATCTGCAATATTATCTCAAACTCTAGTAAATTAAAATAATATTGTTTAATGTTTCTAAGAATATAAATAGATAGTTTGGCCAGATAAGAACTACCCAAAATGATTACAACTTTCATAATACAACGTACCCCGCACAAAGTTTTCCAAGAACACATACACTCCTCAAACCCCTAAAATTCTATACTTATCACATACACCATTTTATATATAAATTTTATTATATATTATAAGTATATGTAAACAATTTATTAAAATATAAGTCCTTTGGTTACTAATTGAATTACACTACATATATAGATTCGACTACACCTTTCTACCAATACATAAAATGAAAACACTACACCTTAAAGTGTCAAATCACGCTTTAGCTTTCCTGCAACCAGTATATATAAAAACACCACTCGCACACATGCTCATGTTGTCTTTACCTAATAAAAGAAATACCCACCAATTTGCAATGCCAAAAACATTTTAACTAATGAAAAATTAAATATATTTCTTTATACCAATAAAATAATTTACACAGTAATAATATCGAATCATAATACTTTTTAAAATAAAAAATAAATAACTAATATCAACAAATAACAATATTCACAAGATACAATACAAAAAAATCGTGTTAAATACGATGAATATTTAGTGTAAATTAGAGTTGTCAACGTCAAAATGGGTTGGAACCCGCGAGCTAACTCGGCTCACCACGGATTCGGGTCAGGTTGGGTTTAAATTTTTTTACGAATTTCAATACGGGTTGATTTTTGACCCAATTCATCTAGAACCCGGCTCATCCGAGTTGAACCCATGGTGAGCCGGGTTGGCTCACCAACCCGCAGATAAAAGGGTCACACAAGTGTTTTTTATTAAGTTGGGCTTTACATTTGGGTCATGTTAGGTTATTTTTTTTAGCCAACCCATAAATAATTTGTGTTTTTTATTTTGGTTTGTCTTTGGATTGTATTAAAGTTTATTTAGATTTTAATTAGAATTATAATTTAGTTTTGACTGAAAAATAAATAAAAAAATTGTATTTTTTTTAATTAAGTGAACCCGTGAGCCAACCCGTTTAACCTGCCAACCCGTGGTGAATCTGTAACTTCCTATGCACCTTAGCAAGCTCAGGGGAAAATGGCTCATCACAAAAGTAGCATAACCCCTTTGCTCTCCTTTCTACCATAAAAGCAGAACCAAGCTGTCTTGTAGGCTTGGTTCCTACTTTAGAAGACTCATAAGTTCCCAATATATAATCAGTGCTCTTAAGAGCTTTAGCAGGAAACACTAATTTTGAGCTTTTAGCCATCAAATTTCCACCGCCACCCGCCTTAGAAGTTGACTCGTATATTCTAGCTAATGAAAAAGCCTTGTTTACAGACGAAGGCTGAAACATCCGAATCATCATCTGCACCTCTTGCTTCAACCCTCCAAGAAACAACTCAACTAATGCTCCTCTAATAACTCCATACAAGCCACCAAGATATCAAACTCCTCGTGATAGTTAGGGACAAAACCTTTCTGCCTCAATTTCATCAGGTCTGCCATCGGATCTTTAGCAACCTCACCAAACCGTTCTAGCACAATCTTAGTGTATTCCTCCAATGGCGGCAATTTATCAACTCTAATTGGCTTAACAAAGGCAATATGCCATTGTAGAGCTTGTTCCTCAAAATTAACCACCGCCAATCTCACCTTATACTCCTCTGGTGTATGATCCACCGAAAAAAATGTTTCACATTGAATCAACCAATGCTTCACCCCATCGCCATTGAACCTAGGAAAATCAAGCCTAGCTAAATGAGTACCATACGAGTAAGGAGAAGATCTCTCACCACGACCCGAAGCACTCTGAGCTGAATTATGTTGAAGAAGATCTTGAATCTTCAGCAACAATGTAGAAGTCAAAGAATCGGTTAAAGAAACCGTTAACGAACTCGTAAGCGAATGATGCAGCGTTTGCTTCATTGACGCGCCAAAATCGATGAATCGTGTGTTCATACAATCGTTGATGCGTTCTTCTTCCTCCCGAGTCTGATTACGAGTTGCATCAGCCATCAAAAATCCACAGAAAGGTAGAGGATGATACCAATTGATAAAATCAAACTAGGAATACTGAATATTCGAAGATTGATGAAGAACAATGAGGGCTCTAATGGAGGAATAAAGTTCGAATATCATTCATATGGAAGAGTAACAAAGATTACAGAAGGAAGGAATTGTTCTCAAAATTGAATGAATGAATGTTACAACAGAATATGCATTCTTCCTATTTATAGCCAATAACAACCACTAACTAACTTCCTAACAAAATAACAGCAAATCAATACGTATTCTACACACATATACGATCCTTATACTCATTTAATACAAAGGATCGTATCAATTTCAATGAGGGCCATCATAACTAAATTTCCAAAAGGTACTCAAAATTTACACAAAAAAACGTTTAACAAAAGAAGTAGAGGAACTAAGGGTTACCCCTCTCTTTTTGTTTGTAATGGGAGAACTTGATGTACATCACTGTCAACACCCAATTTCGTTCAGGTAAAAAATAATTTTGTTTTCAAAAAATAATTAGGAAGAGGAGGAAATAAAAAAAAAAACAAAAGAGCAGTGAACATTGATTTAAGTATGAATTTATTCCTACTTTATTTTCATCTCATTTTAAATTTAGTTTAATCTTGTTTTATTTTTTTTAATCTTGGTTTTCTTATCTTGTTTATTTTATTTTATTTTATCTTTTTTATATTATATTATTTGATTTTATTTTTATTTTTTAGTTTTGGTTTTAATTCTTAATTTTGATTTTAATCATATTTTGTGTACTTTTTTATTTTATTTTGTTTCATTCCTTTTTCCAAAAAAATATGTATATAAAAAAAGAGAAATGAAAAAAATGAAAAAAAATAGAAGAAGAGGTTAACATTAGATCTAAGGACTCTGATAGGTAGGGATGGTAGCTAGCTGGCCATGGTCATGATGGCTGAACAAGGAAGGAGCAGGAAGCAACATCTGCTCTTAGCCTTATCCCACATCTCGAGATTGGAAGGTGCAGAGAAAAGTGAAAAAAATAAAGGAGAAAATTACATAATAAAAACAGGGAGATTCATGAAAGGGGGTGAATTTTTTTACTTCAGAGGGGAGAAGGCACTAGAAATCAGGGAGAGAGCGAATGAGTCCAAATTGAAAACGGAAGCAAAATTGTTAATGCATTAAGTTTTATTTTCACGATCGCGGGGCATCCACGACCTTCTCCACCATTCTTCATTTTCTCTTAAACTCATAATAGCACCAAACAGTCACGTTTCATCTTCCCCAATCACACAATCAATCAAAACAGAGAAGAAACAAAATTGCCGACGATAATGTCGTTGATGAATCGAACTTCAAGTGGCTGAGTGATGGCAGCTCCGATCGTAGTTGAGGGCACCGCAGTGAAGCACGATGGTGTTTATTCCAGGACCCGGTGTGGCTCACGTAAGCAAAAGAAAGAAAGGACGTCGGTGCTTTCGATGTTGGTGACGTCACCAGCGAGACTCTTGGTCGGCCAAGAGGAAGAGCGGTGGCGCTGGTCACGCAGAGGGAAAGGGTTGCCATGGATGAGAGTGAAGGAGAAGAACCGGGCTCTACGTGTGCGTGATAGAATAAAACGAGAAGGGAGGAGATTTGGGGGGTTGGGTTCTCGCTGACGACGCCTCCGGTGGTGGCTGGCGTCGACGACGACGTGGCGTCGCGACGTGGTGGCATAGCGCGGTGGTGCAGCGGCTGCGAACTGTGCAAGGAAGAAGGCAGCGTGTGAGCGTGTGAGAGGGAGAGAAATAAACCCTTTTAGGGTTTCTGTTTTTTTTTAAATAAGAAGTTGGGTTTGGGTTGGCAAACCCATTTTTACTCTGTGCACCCCATCTTTAATCTCTGCACACCCCTTCTTTATCTCTACGCACCCCATTTTTAATCTCTGCACACCCCCATTATTTATCTCCGCATACCCCCTTTTTCTTAATCTCTGCACTCCTATTTTCACTTCATACACTTCCATAATTACGAACCTTGCACCTCTGCCACACTTGTTTTACTCTGTGCACCCCCTTTTTTTATATCGCACTCTTGTTTTAATTTTATGCTGCGAGTATCCCTGATATTTACTAATCTCGCACCCTTGCCACATGATGTGACCCAAATAAGGCTTATAGCATTGGGCCAACGCCTAGGCCCATTCCTTTTAATTTCTTTTAATTCCTTTATTTTTAATTAAATAAAAGTGATCTAATTAGGTTTGTTTTGCTAATTGCAGCCTAACTTTCCAAGCTGCCCAATTCTTGAAGTTGGGCTTGCAGCCCAATTCTTCTCTACACCAAATGCATGTAGCCTTACCTTTTTGTCCCAGATTGGGCTTCATGTACAGCAACCTACAACACCTGCATTTTAAATTCTGTCCGTGACTGGATTTGCCATGTGAAGCAGCCCATGTTGCTTGTGCAGCCCACTCTATTAAGCGTTCAGCCAGAAATACTTCCTTTTTGTTCGCGCATCTAAAGCCAATGTGAACAAGTGCTAGTGGGCCTTGATATAGTTGTAGCCCAAGAATCCTTTTCACGGGAAACCATATAGGCTCAAACAGGCAACACGCAGCTACCCTTCTTTCAGCTCCTGATCAGGCCTTACGCAACCCGTTTCCTCTAAAGATAACGCATCCAGCACACCAATACCATTCTGCACTCCTCCACGCATCTGGAATGTGATGTTGCCTCATGATTCAGCGTCATTAGGCTTAAGCCCAATCTGCAGCAACTTACATGTCTCCAACACACAGCCTTTGCAGACCACATTTCAGCTAGGGTTCCATTTCTGCAGCATGAACCCAACACATGCTCGTGGAGCGCTGCTAGGGTTCCTCGCGCGACCTCCCTTCTCATTTCAACCTACCAGCAAAACAGCGTGCACCATACAAGCTCAAACCTTTACATTTCCCAGTCGGGTGCGCCCCTTTCCTTATGGTTCATTCCAGCTTGTCTTACGAAGGAGTGAAACCATTAAGGCTAGGGTTTCCTTCGGCAGATTAACATCATCTATGCCGCCCACTCTCACGCGCGCCACAACCCTTCATGTGTTCAAGGTTCTGTTCTTGACATCTCCCTTCACGTGTATCACACCTTAGGTTAGGGTTTACTTCTTTTCTTTTGCTTAATCTTCTCGACTGCCCTTGATCTATAAAAGGTGCAGGCCAACTCATTGTAATTAGCTTTGATAATACAGTGTGGTTTTTGATAATTAGAGATCACCTTCCTAGTAGAGGTTTTACCTCCTAGGGTTTGCGAAACCAGTGAGATACGAGCGCAATCCAAGTGATTATCGCTAGTCTTAAGCCTTCCGCTGCGTTTCCCTTACCTTCCGCGAGGATCAATCGGTAGAACATCGATTGGAATAGGTTTTCCGGCGAGTACCGCGACGGAGAAGCCTTATCATCACACTTGTTTCATGTTTTACTCTGTGCACCCATTTTCCTTTATCTCGCACAGTTGTATTAATTTTATGCTGGGAGAACTCCCTGATATTTACTTACCTCGCACCCCTACCATACTTGTTTCATGTTTACTTCATGCACCCTCACATTTACCTCACGCACCCCTCCTGCTTACTGCGTGCACCTCCCATATCTGATAACTCGCACCCCCTATCTCTTTGTTTCTCATTTTTGGGTCTGTGTTTATGCATTGCTCGCTGCACCTCCCACATTACTCATGCGCCCTACTATTGTTGTTTTTGATTTACTTTTATCTTTTTGTTATTAATTTTTTTCCTTTTTCCGAAAAAAGAGAAAATGAAAATATTTTAAATTATAAAAAATTACAAAGAAATAAAAAAATCTAAAAAAAATAAAAGATGTTCTCTTTTGCTTTATTGTGTCTGTTCGGTCGCCCGCACAATGTGACACTCATTTTCAAAATACCAAAAATAGTTTTCTTTCTCTTTTAGTGTCTGTCCGACTGCTCGCGTCATATGACACATGTTTTCAAGTAATTCAAAAATACCAAGAAATATATAAAATTTCAAAATATAAAAACATCAATGTTTTTAAACAAAGATATCTTTTTCAAGAACTATGTAACACTGATTTCTCACTTTAAATGAGAATATGTAGGACCAAGGTCAATCCTTGTCGGGCCCAAAAACTTAAAAAAATATTTTTGTTTCTTTTTAGTATTATTTGTCTCACTATTTTTGGGGAAAATTAATATTTTGAAAACCACATCAACTTTGCATTTTTAATTAAAGGTACCGCCTTCGGGCGAGAGTTGTAGGGTGCTAACACTTCCCTACGCGTAACCGACTCCCGGATCCAAAAATCTGGTTCTTCACAGACTTGCTTTATTTTTATGGTTTTCCATAGTTTTCCAAAAATAATTGTGGTGGCGACTCCAATCTCTTTTTAAACATTTTCTTTTTTTGGTTCGTCGTCCCGTCGCGATTTCGGTTGCGACAGATGGTGACTCAACTGGGGACTTTAGAAATTCAAGCCATTTAATTAGATATGCAAACTAGATATGGTTTTTCCTTTTTTTTTCTTTCCCCTTTCTTTTATTTGTATATTCTTGTCTCTATTTGCATATGTATACATTTGTCTCTTGTAATAATTGTTTTTGAATTGTTTTTCTTATTTTGTTAGATATCTGGCTGGGAAATTTTTTGGTTGTTTTGCAGGTGGGGTTATGGTATGCATCATTCTCCTTCCACACACACACATTGTGCATATCATGAGTGAGGCCCTATACTCGGGTCTATGTAACTTAGAATTAGAGGGGATTGTGTAGCAGTGCCATAGTGGATGAACTTCCTAAGTGGTCATTGTGAGAACCCCAACTAGAGTTTGCTTGTTTCCTTAGTACTCTCACTCCTTGTTGTAACGAAGTACTGGAGCTTCACATGGATCTTGGAATGTGAATGTATTGGTTTTTTGTGTTCGTCCCCAATTTCACCCCAGCTTTCTTTTTTAGAAACCCTAAACCTAATTTCGCAATTCTGATTTTTTTGAAAAATAATTCTCCCACCATAAATTATAAAAACCCTAAACCCTAATTTAATTTAACATTTTTTCTTATCCTAAACTAATTTAATTACAGCTGCCCATTCCACGTCAACGTTTTACTACCAACTCAGTGTTCAGCAAATGGTCAACCTTGCCAAGTCACTGTTCACCTAACGCCGTTTGTCCAGACTTGACGGAAAGGGCAAAAGTGAGACTTTTAAAGTTAAAAGGGGACCATTTTGAGATTTCCAAAA
>Ga0214543_1000458_pt1 | contig 67926 bp, 30 predicted proteins | sample CNSS2metaG_FD_160094 | JGI IMG/M metagenome (GOLD analysis project Ga0214543, IMG submission 160094) | Root nodule microbial communities from cowpea collected in UCLA plant growth center, Los Angeles, California, USA - CNSS2 | ecosystem: Host-associated > Plants > Roots > Nodule | place: USA... | reverse complement strand
TATATAATATTATTTATTATTTATATATATATATATATATATATATATATATATATATATATATATATATATATATATATATATATAAACTCTGTCATGTGATTAATCTAAATAACTGGAAACAGATAGAAGCATAAAAAAGGTAATAAGTATACTTGTATTCTAATTTTGTGACAACTAAGTGGTAGTAAGGATAAACCGACACAAACCTAAGGCATAAATTCATGAGTAAGTAAATGAATAAAAAATTGAGAATTAGATTAAAATAGAAAGGCACTACTGTACCAACCCATTAGTTAATACCAAAATAGTTATATCATTCAACCGTTTCACACCTGTTAAGTCCACCATATAAGGATTTGCATGTGCACAAATTAATAGAATTGTCCATATTAATAAATCACGCTTGCACTTTTCTTGAGATATTTTTCTAATAATGTTATCAGTATTTTTAAAATTCCATGTTAACTTTTAATGTATTTTAAAAAACAATAAGTTATTAACCTTTTTTTTTCTTTCTACATTATACATGTGCTCTCTTAACTTTTAAAAACATTATATGTGCAGTGTTGATTGTAATAGTAAAAAGATAAACATATATTGAGAAAATATAATTTTATTTTAGTTTTGCCTTTTATCTTTATAAGTGACATAATGGAAGAACAAGAATTTGAAATGGGGATGAAAAATGTGGAGTTGGTGTTTAGGAAAGGTTTTGATGATTTCGATTTCAAAAGCAGAAGACAATAGACTCAGAGTGTAACATGCATTTATCTAAATTCGGTAAGTTCAGATCCTTATGCTCAAAATAGAAATTTCCAAACATTCAAATTATATCATATATATCAACTTATATATATTTTTAATCGAAATAGTCTCACATAATTTAAAAATTAATATTTAAATAATTTTTTTTCATTATCTGAGACATTTTTTAAAAATAAAGTTATAATAAAATGAACGTTTTAAAAAGCACAATACCTTTAGTAGTTATTTTTAACTATACTACCATATTTACTATCGGAATAATATATATATATATATATATATATATATATATCATTTAACCTATACTTGTATATAGAGTTTAATGATAGAAATTAATATATGAGTATTGAAAAATTAATTTTTTTTCAGAGAGAAGTGAAAAATCATGAAAGAAAATAATGAAGGTGAAGAGTGGTTGGTGTGATAACCCATACCTTTAGATTAATAAGATGGGTTGAAATTGAATTCAGAAAAAAGAAAATATGTCCCTTTTGTTGAAGTCAAGGTCGAAATGAATATCCAAAAATTCAACCAACAAGTGTCCCACGTTTCACAAATCTACCCTCTAATTTTGTCCCTTAGCTGCAGACCCATCATATGCCACCACGCTTTTCTCGATCTTCGAGTTCTCTCAACCAATCCTTTTATTTCACACATGCCTCTTCATACATACAGCATTCAATACACACAAAATAAACAAATAAATAAATAAATAAAAATACTTTTTACCCTTTCCAATATTCTCATATTATGTAAAAAGTTAATTTCTTTCTATTTATATATTTGGTGATCGAATAAAGCACATAAATTTAAACAACATGCAAGTGACCCCTCACGACCGTACATATAATTTACCCTGTCTGACCCCTCAATAACACCCGAGTGACCCATCCACACATACTAAGCTAAATATCAAAAACATCATAGAAGTACACACACTCTACATAACCAAATCAAACCCAACCAACCAACAACCTTTTCCTCTGTTCTTCACCTTCTTCACCTTCAAACCAAAACCATGCTTGAGGAAGCAGTTTCATCTTCCCCAACATTCTTGGCCACCATCTACAGCTGGTTCACACCCACCGTCTTCTTCCTCCTCCTCCAACTAGTCATCGGAACCATCTTCATCATCTCCAACCTTGCCAAACACCACCACCACCATGACCCCCATGCCCAACATCATCAAGCAAATGACTTTCCACATCCCCACCTCCCAAGATCCCCTTCAATCTTGCAGAGACTCAAATCCATCAACTTCTACCCCTCCCAAGACCCTCCATACCCACACTTTCATGAATCCCACACCCAAACCCATACCCATGAAAATGAAAGCTTCCAACTTGCTAGATCTCCCTCACTCCTTCAAAGACTCAAATCCATCAACCTCTACACTTACCTCCCCACCGAACCCTTCACTTCAAAACTCGCTCCGCACGCCGCCACGCTTTCCCACGCGCCCGACAAGCCCCACGTGCCGCCGCCCCAGGTGGTCGAAACCGACGAGGAAAAAGAGGAAGACGACGACTTTCCTGTCGTGAACGGCGGCTACGACTACAGCCTCGGAGAGCGCGAGGAGGGTTCTTCGTTGGACGAGATTTACAGCAAATTGCAGCAGCAGGGGCAGGATGGTCATTTCACGAGGACGCACTCCGACACCAAGCCTTCTTCCGGCGAGGTTCCGGTGAAGCTGCCGCGGAAGATGAAGAAGTCGGCCAGCAGCAAGTCGGCGTTCGCGCACTTCAAGGAGGAGGATATCGTGGAGAGCCGCCGCCCGGCCACCGTGAAGGAGGCGAAGGTGAGTGCCGCCGCCGTCGACGACGAGGTGGACGCGAAAGCCGACGACTTCATCAACAAGTTCAAGCAGCAGCTCAAACTGCAGAGGCTGGATTCCATCATGAGGTACAAGGAAATGATTGGCAGAGGATCTGCCAAATAATTAACAATTATTAATTATGAAAGTAATCTTAATTTTGTTACATTTTATTTAGTGTAATATTTTTTTGTTAAATTTTAACTAGCTGTAAAATTAGTAAGTTTTCTTTCTCTTTTCTGAATTGGTTATGTTCCTTCTGGATTATGTTGATGAATGAATATGTGTTCTTATTGTTTCTATTTAGTTTTTGCTTATAACATTGTTGCAATTTGTAATATGTTGTTATTGTTCCACTAGATTTGGGTTTTGTTGGGGTTTGAGTTCCATCTTTGACTTTGCTGAATAATAATTTATGGAGAATCCAGCTGAGATTAATAGCATGAACATGTGGGAATCTTGAGAATCGATTTTGCCTCCGACAAACTTGGTTTTAGGACAAACACATGTTAGATGTTTGGATATTGATTTCTTTTGAGACTTTTTGCTTGATAGAAGGAGCAAAAGCTAACATTATGTCAGGTTCAAAAGGTATATGTTAAATTTAATGGAAATTTTAAATCAAATTGCATCTCTATCAATGTAAAATATATGTTGATATTATCAAGAGTTTATTTTATAAAAAATAGTGTGTAAAATGATGTTTTTATATATTTATATAATTTAAATTTATTTAATTTTTAGATGATAAGTTATACGAGATTTTCAACACATATCAAAATAATCTTAAGCTGACAGTAGATATTAACATATGTCCAATAGTCAATTAAGATACACTTTAGATGATGATGATTAGGATATTATATTAAAGTGTAAAATTTACAGAAAATAACTTTTTGTTATATTTAGTTAACATGAGATTTTTAACATAATTAATATTAAACAGATAATTGACATATAAATTACTATGACTTGAAAATTAATTTTAATGAAGACAAATTAGACTCAAGTTTTGTGTGTAGCTATAATTACTTAACAATCAGGTATAGTTGAGATGATATGGTAGAAGAAATTTTTATTTTTCCTATTTGTGGATTCATATGGTGTTTTGTTTTCTTATGAACTTTGACATTACTAAACGAGGAAAATCTTCAAACTATGATGTTTCCTTATTTACGAACCATTAGTCCCTAGTTTCTTAGACTCACGTGTACGTTTTATATTTCTCTTTTGTTTTTTAAGAGGAAAGGGTTTCGAGAAGTCTAAAATAGACATTATTCAAAAACATAATATTTTAAAATAAAGGGTCACGTAACTTTTTCAACATTTTAATTATTCAACTTTTTTAAATGTTTGCATATTAAATAATAGTTTATCCAAAGTTATAAAACCTGGTTGGTTATGATTTATTAAAAAAAATTGTTATTTGAAAGGTACGCAAATTTAATATATTAGATTCCCCATGTTCATCCCTAATCTTCATCATTTTTATATTAGTTTGAATTTATGAAATAACATATATGATTTAAAAAAAGATCTTATCTAACATAGTTAATTAAATATTTCAACGAAAACTAATGACTAAAAATAATAAGTAATCATACTAATAACATTATTTTAAAAAACTAAATCACAACAAACTATTTAATTCAATTCTTTTTTAATATCACATTCAATTTAAACCAAGCTAAACCCCACTTTTTTATATATAATTTCAAAATCTTGAGTTGAATTTTTGTTTTTATTTTTCAACAAAAACACAAATAAGATTTTATCTTCCAGCTGATTTTATTTCTTAAAAATCAATCTCATTTTTTGTTTCGATTTACCATTTTCATATTTTTTAAAGTATTTGATTTTGTCTTCAAAAATTGAAAAAGCAACTTTGTATTACAATGTAACTTGTTTGTTTATCCTAAAGCTTAAATGTGGCTAATATGTTTAAAACATTTTTTCACCTATTAAATTACAATGTATTTGTATATTTTAAAATATCTAGTGGCTATGCATTTTTATTTCATAAAAGACAAGTTATTTTTACAATTTTTCAGATGATTTTAATAAAAGCAAATATAACCAACCCAATTAATTAATTTAATCAAGGGCAGATCATTTAAAGGCCCTCTATTTTTTTTTTAAATGTTTAAAATTAAAAGATGGATTTCAGATGTTTGTTTCGAAAGATGGATTTAGAAGAATGAATTTGAAAAAAAAATAGTTGTTTGGATTAAAAAAAAAATTGTGGTAAATAAAAATATTTGAGATGAAAGTTTATGAAAATTCGTGAGTCAAGTGATATATTTGATAAATTAAAAATGTTAAAATTAATAAAAAAAGTTTATACCATTATTAGTATAAAATAAAAAAATATTAAATAAATTGATATATAAAATAATTTCAAATGTATAAATTAAAATCAAAATGTATTTGAAGAAAAAATATTTTAATTTGTATTAAAGAAGAAATTTAAAGTCAGAAATTAAAATATATTAATACCAAAAATTAAATTATTTTACTATTTTAATTATATATTTATGATAATATAAAAATATTGCATATACATATAAATTAAAATATAATTAATATATAGTTTTATATATAAAATAATAATCATTATTCACTTTTTGCACAAATCTTCTTATGCATTAAGAAAGTATAATTGATACTAACATGCAAAAGTTCAGAAGGAAAGTAACCAATATATACAATATATACAAATGCAAGTTTTTTTTTTATGTGGACTGCAAGTTATGCGGGCTGAGCTTTTACATGCTAGCGAGTTCAATATTTTAGCTTGCCCAACATTTTTTTGGTGGGCTTGCGGGCCGGTCTGCTAAGCCAAGCAGACATTGTCACCCCTACTTTTGAAGATTCACCACCAAGAGTAATCTACATGAAGAGTTCTACCAAAACCCCTATTCAATTTCTTTTAATGGTGGGTTTGAAATTTTGCTTTGAAAATTTGTGCATTTTCTATTTGTAACAATTTGTTTTCTCCTACATTCAAGCTCCTTCTTGTTTAGTATGTTGCCTCCATTCGTCCTTGATGAAATTTCCTTCCGTTGAGACCCTAATGTTATGTAGATAAAGTGTTTTACTGTGCGTGCAAAGCTATTTAGGGAGAAAAGAACAATACTAGGTCAAGAGGTAAGAGAAGCTAATCTAATTAAAACTTTAGGATCTTATTGTTGAATTTTAAAAGAAAAATATGTAGTATGATTATTGTAATTATTTGCTTGCTGTAATTTGAGATTAGTTTTAGGATAACGAAGATTTTGATGAATATTGTTACTTGCAATAATAATTTGGATACTTATGTAATTAATTAGTCTTGGAGAGAGTTATTTCCTTTGAATTGTGATTTTTTATAAATGTGATGAGAAACTGTTGATTTGGATAGATTGATTGTGGTTGGTACTGTTATTCAAAATCAGTGTGGTTTGATGATGGTATGGTGGAACTTGCTGGACCGAGAAAGTAAATGTGGTTGATAATGTATTAATGTGAAATTTCTAACTATATATGGAAGAATTAGCCTATATGATGGAAAAATAGTGTGTGTGACATTGGTGTTATTGTGGTAAAGCTATCGTTTGGAGTTGTAGGGTTGTAGGAATTGATATTTGATATTGTATGATAATTTTCCTTACAAGTCCCTAAGTACTTAAAACATATTGATTTAAAGAGATTGAAATATGTGAATTTGGAAGGTGGGTGCAAAAGAATGAGCATGTTTGACTGGATGTTTGTATTACAATAATTTTATTGAATGTGACTTGGTATTTGTATTTTTAGATTGTGGTATGCCTATATGATTGTTATAACATGTGAGTTAGAAGTGGTGATTTTATGATGTTAAGAAAATGCTCAAATTGTATAAAACAAATTTATCTGCTGCATTGCCACTAGGCTGTAATTTTGTGAATTCTTCCATACTATATTGGTTTATATCTTTCTAAATGACTTCCATTGTATGCTATCTTCCATAATTATGATTGTTTCCCATTTGTTTAACAATGTATTAGTAGAGATGAATGTTTTAGTGTTAGGATGATTAAGTTAGCTACTTCCAAGGGGAAATGCTAATCTATGATGAGTTTAAGTGTTTTGAAAGGGACTTGTGATGTGAGACTATCTAAGTCTACTAGTATTTGACTCATATAAAGGATGATAACTAGGTGGTAAGAGTTGAAGGAGACTTCACATGACAGATGTTATTATATGAAAGATGATCATACTCAAGAAGCTAGTGAAGTTAACCCTGTCAGTACTTGATGACTTATATGATTGTTCCATTTAATTATTGTTGTTGAGAAAGAGGAGAAGAGACATAGTATGACAGGTGCAGAGTCTCATGAGCCCATTCAATACATTAGTCTTCCAGAAGCAAGAGTCTAATGTGCTATGGTAGTTCTATGTTTGATCCTTAGTCTTTTATTCGATATTTTATATATTTCAAATATTTAATTACACAACATTTGTAAAAAGATATAATATATTTAGATTAAAATTTATTTTTCTATATATTATCTTACCTTGCATTTTTTATTTTATATATATATATATATATATATATATATATATATATATATTAATTTTTTAAAACTTGATCTAGAAAAATATTATCAAATAACAGAATATCCAATGAGTCAAATAAATGAAGTTAAATGGGTCCATATTAAATATAACTTCAAACCTATAATTTTTCAAAAGAAATTTCAATATAATTGGTTTAAAAAATTTTCTTCTTGAATAGAGTATTTCCCAACTAATTCCACAATTATTGTTTGGCTTGTTATTTATTTTGTTCATAGTTGGTCCAATAAGTTCAAGAATATGATGGAGTTAAGAACAAATATAAATATATATATATATATATATTATATTAATAAAAATAATTAAATATATAAATTTTGAATATATTAATTTAATTTTCAAAATTATGGAACAAAATCGTTTAGTATCCATAATTTTAACATGTGATAGGATATAGCATGAAAAAAAGAGCTTATTTTATTATTTTTATTTAGTAAACAAAAATTAGATTGTGAGATAGGTTTATATAAAATTACTTTTCAACATTCTTCAATAACTTAAAAGTGAAAATAAGTTCTTAAGATAATAATTTCTTATTCCTTTAGTTATGTATTGGAAATTAATTATAACTATTAAGAAGAAGAGGTAACTTGGTATCTTAAAATTTTCACATGGTTAAAAAACCTTAGATTTTTTTTTTAATTTTATATCAAAGAAAATGTAGGATAGAAAAAAAAAATACAAACATGGACAGAAAGAAATAATATAAAAAACTCGAAAGTAAAAAAGTCACTTTAAGAAGAATGATACAAAAGGAGTTTCACTAACTTAATATTGGATTACAACCATATTTTATATAAAAAATATAAAATATACAAATATATATATATATATATATATATATATATATATATATATATAATATGCAAAAAAGTTATCAAGAATACTGCAACATCATGTAAAAGTCTATTACATAAACACACTAAATCTAAATGTACGAAAAAAAAAAACTCGACAAAGTTATGAAAATATATTAAAGAAAGACATTATTTGTATTAATGATTATTAAAATAAACAAAGTAAGAGATGATGTAATATTTTTCACCAAATATTTATCAAGGATTGTTTTTTTTAGAGTTTTTGAAAGTGAAAACATGTTTATAATTGTCCAGATTGATAATTTTTTAAATATGTAAGAAAATATTTTATTCAAATTGATTTTTAATAAATATAATATATTATTGTAAGATATAATTGATTATATTATAAAACATAATTGATTGTATCGCAAATCATAATTAATTATACTGTTTTTAGATGACTATGAAAAATAAATGAACAATCTAATTAATTATTTGAGAGTGATAATCAATTATTTGTAAAAACTTACATTTGAATTCAGATTATCAATTAATACTCTGTAAATATTTATATTGATTTTTAATAAATCTAATAGATTATTGTAAGATATAATTGATTATATTATAAAACATAATTGATTGTATCGTAAATCATAATTAATTATATTGGGTGTAGCTGATTTTGAAAAATAAGAGAAAAATATAATTAATTATTTGAGTGTGATAATCAATTATTAGTAATCATTTATATTTGAATTTAGATGATCAATTAATACTTCGTAAATATTTATATTTAATAATCCTTATTAAGTTTTGAAGATGTGATTAATTGTATTTATTAAAAAGTAAGTTTTGAATTGATAAAATAGATTATATTTTCTAATTAATAAAAGGCTTAAATACATTTTTCGTAGTGTTTGTTGTGGATGGTCCTCATTTTGACAAAATGTTTAAAATGCTCATCATTTTTATCGAATGATTACAATGGTCTTCATTTTCGCAATTCGTATTTTATTTGGCCCTTCTCTGTGACGTCGTTTAAATCAGTAACAAAATCATCTGTACAATACACCTAACACACCCTAATGTACAGTATCACCTATACAGTGATCCGTTACTGATTTAAACGGCGTCACAGAGAAGGGCCAAATAAAATACGAATTGCGAAAATGATGACCAATTTAAACATTCGATAAAAATGAGAACCATTTTAAACATTCTGTCAAAATGAAGGTCATCCGCAACAAACAGTACAAAAATAGGATGAAAAAGGTATTTAAACCTTAATAAAATATCATTTTATCCTAAATTGAATACCCCGATAACTATTATTTCTCCCTTCTCTCTATTCCATTCAATAATGATAAAGGTTAAGAATGTGGCTGAAATAGCACTCAATTATTATTATTCTATTCACAAATTAGAATTTTGTGAGTGTTATTGTTTTTGATGGATTTGTTTTCACCGACTGAGGCCCAAAGTTAGAAGAACAGCTTTTATCAAGGCCCAGTAGGATGTCTTTGATTTAGGGGCCCATTGATCAATTATTTATGAAATGTTTCTCAACTAATGTTTGCATGACAATGACTTTTTTTGTATTATATTCAACCAATTAAAAATTGTTTTTAATATAGTCTTTAAAATAGTTATTATTTAAATAAATAAATAAATTGAGTTATATGACAATTTATCATCACAGAAGAGTAAAATAAATAAATAAAGAAAACTCCTATACATGCAAAAAAATATTTTTACTTTTTAAGAAATGGATTATATACTTTCCAAAAAAAAAAAAATCCATAGGTCTTCTCTAATACTGTTTATAAGTCAAATGGCAATTTAACATTTTGTGGTGATAGTAGATTCATGCACTTTAATATATTTCAAATAGTTAAAATAAATAATATTAATATTGTTAATATTAAATAAAGGTCCAGTCATTTGTTGCGCATAAATAGATAACAGTGTGAAAAAAAAACATAAATACCTAATAAAGTGACAAAATATGTTTTTTGTATCCTAAAACGTAATACTATTTGATTTGGATTTTACTTTCTACTATCTAAAGAATGCATCATCACATAAGTGAGAAGCAATACAATAATACTTCAATGTTGAGGAAAACAAAACATCTTCATAATATTCCGGATCTAACTTTGAACCATAGAATGAATAAATAATAATAATAATAATAATAATAAGATAGAATAATAATAAGGGTTAAATATGTTTTTTGCCCTTAACTTTAAGTGAATTTTGGAATTAGTCAATTTCGAAACTTTGGACTAATTTAGTTCTTTATATTACGAAATACGTAAATTTAGTCATTTTAATCAAACTTTGTTAAGTTTATTTGACATCTCAAACACGTCTCATAATAGTATTTGACTTAACATTAAAGCAAAAATGTCAAACATTATAAACAACTTAAATACAATCCTGAGGTGCGTACGATACATCAAATAAACCAAACAAAATTTGGTTGAAATGACTAAATTCACATATTTCGAAAGATGAAAGACTAAATTGGTCTAAAGTTTCGAAATGAACTATTTCTAAAATTCAAGAGACCAAAAATATTTAACCCTAATAATAATAGTAATTTAGACAAAAAAAAACAGTGAAGAGACGATGTTATTGACAATGACTTTTTGCTATGTATGATAGTTTATTGAAGTTAAAAGTGGATTGATGGTTACCCATGCTATGATGTTCCTTTCACTTGGATGTGTAATTGGTGGCTGGAGGCTTTGTTAAAAGGATTATCACTTCTTTCTTATCAATATATCCTCTATTTTTTTTATCAATATATATTTTCCACATTTTAAATTGTATAAATATAGATAAAAAAAATATAAACAGTAGAATGGTTTTATAAGGACTTGTTTTTATGTATTGATTATTTTTTTCAAAACAATTTATTAAAATTCAAAAAACAAATCCGAATCTAAATATTATAAAAACTCTTTAACAACAAAGTATTATCTTAATATTAAACCATGACTATAAATTCCAAAACCAAAGAAAGTTACTATTATAAGAAACTTCTTTTAGTTTTAAAAACTTTTGTAATGGTAGAATATACGTTACAATAACATTTTTTATTAATTTTGCAATCTTGTAAGAAACTCGTTAGAGTTACTCTAGTTGAAATGAAACCTTATGTTGCAAAAATGTTTGTCTGTAATTGAAACAGAATTTAAATGATGAGATATTCTCCTTTGAATGTTGACTGCGTGTTTGAGAAAAATTTGGAAGACACTATGATGCAACTCTCAGACCAAAGATTATTAACAGCACAGTAGTTATATCTCTATTTTGAATGTGAATTCTAGTGTTCATAACAACAAAGATCAAGGAATGAAAAACAATGGACAAAACAGGTTAGCTCGGATCGTTTTGACTCAATCCATTCTTAACTTAAAAAAATGGATTGGATTAGACTGACCTACTAATATAAAACGGATTGAAAAATACAACCTATTGACTCAATCCATTCTTAACTTAAAAAAAATGAATTAGATTAGACTGACCTACTAGTATAAAACGGATTGAAAAATATAACCTATTGACTCAATCCATTCTTAACTTAAAAAAAATGAATTAGATTAGACTGACCTACTAGTATAAAACGGATTGAAAAATACAACATATTAACTCAATCCATTCTTAACTTAAAAAAAAAATGAATTAGATTAAACTGACCTACTAATATAAAGCGGATTGAAAAATACAATCTATCGTATCAAACCATGAGTCGACGAACTGGTCTTTCACATATTTTCTTTTTAACTTTTATTTATAAAATGTATTTATATATATACTTATAAATAAATATTTAAAGTATATTTAATTATACGAATACTTTTTAGCTTTTGATTGATCAATTAATATTTTTAATTAGATAAATTTAAATAATTATTATATTTTAACACTAAATTAATCAATTATAAATAATAATTGAAACTATTTATATTATAATCATAATATATATTTACATGTTTAATAAAATATAATATAAAAATTTAAATTTCTAATTATTTTTATTTAGAAAATAAAATATAATTATTTTTATTTAGAAAATAAAATAAAAAATAAAAATAGATCATACCAATATTTGATAGATTAGACAGATCGAGCCAAAAAGACCCGTAAACTGACCATCGGGCCGAGTCCACTTTGCCACGTTAAGCTCAAGTTTCAGTTCTCCATCTCAAACCCTCAGGAACACTACATTCTCCACCGAAACTGTGCAACTATTTCTTCCGTTTCACCTATGTTAGATAGGACCATGTTTTATACTCAATATTGTAATCTTCATCAAACATTTTCACCTCTAAATTGTACATCTCCGAAACCATTTATTGAGCAATTTTCCTTCGTTTTACCAGTTGATCAAAGCTGCACCTAACTATGATAAACATTTTCTGACTTCTTTCTCGTAACATTAAACAGTCAACACTTAAAGATACATCTACACTGTTTCTGATTAAAATATCATATAGCTGAAGAACTCCATAATGTTGTCGGTTCAGTCCCCAAAAAACTTCAACTTAGATGCAGTAAAGGATAACTGAATCTGACCTTTACTGTGGCCAACAATAGCTGTAATTAAACATTTCTGCTCGCGGAAGTGTTGAACAACAGCTCCCGAGTCCTCAACCTCTGTAGTAGTTACCATACTCAAATCAAACTTCACTTTCCCTAGAAGACAACCACATGAGCTGTCAGCAAAAGTAATTACACTTCAAGAAACTTTTGTCTTTAGCATTAAAACAATACTATGCTCACCAACACGGTAGAATTACTTTTACATTCGTGCTTATGATAGACTGATTCCTACTGGATATGAATTCATATGTTTCTGTCTTGGTTTATTTTAGAAAAATAAAGCTATGAATGGAAGATAATATATCGTTTGTGTTATAGGAGATAAAAACAGGATTATGGCAAAGTGCATTATGTGCTACTATTTGGTGTATACGGTTGTGGGAAACACTTGATTCTTTAAGGAGGTTTCTGTGACACAGAAACTGATTTGTGGGATAAGGTTAGGCATATTCGGAAGCATGTGACCTATTTAAGACTGTTTCTCCAACATATTATTTACAGAGAATGGAGAGAAACTATAGGATTGTACCACTACTAAGAAATTCTCCTGAAAAGACAGGAGAATTAAACAAGCATGAAATGACATTCAGAAAATTTAACATAGAGTACATTACTTGCTCCAAATGACAATGAATTCCAAGGCATAACACAGATGGTTATGTAGTAATAGAAAGACCATGGGGCACATAATGAAATAAAACTGCAAAAGACCAAAGCAAAAAAAAAAGAAGAATAAACAGTGTTTACATCTCATTCTCAAGCATGAAGTGCTGAACATAACAAGAATGAGTACTATACTTAACCACGCATGACCAGTATCAGTCGTTTCTTTCTTAACGATTTCCAAAATGAGATTAGCCAAACCCGCTACCAAGACAACGAGTATCCGAAGCATGTAACCAATTTGCAAATCTTATTCTCTTTTTAGATCCAAGGATTACCCACCAAACAAAACCTAAATACAGTTTACCAAGTTCTTTTAGCACCGTTCTCCAATTAAAAATTGAAATTCTATCTCAGCAATCTATGCCAAACTTTAAGGGAAACCATTGTTACGCAGATTACCAAAGTAAAACTCCATTTCTGAAGAGAAAACAACTCCAGAAGCCTCTATGAAACTGTATCCAAGCCTTGTCCTTATCAACCATCAACGAAAGCAAAATCACACGAAGCTCCATCAAGTCCTCCCATTCATCCATGGGTGTTAACAGCCTCCCAAACCAAATTCTTGGGAGCCGGCCCAGATCCATCCCTGGCCTGCAACGCCGCGTTTCGCAGTGTCTGAATTGTGAGGACATTGGCCTTCCAAAAGGACACACAATTGTAGGGAAGGTTATGCTTCTTGCACAAATCCTTAACCAAAGGCGCGATCTTTCTCAGATGGCAGCGCGGTAGCCGGGGAAACAAATGGTGCTCCACCTGAAACTGCAGGCCACCATGAAACCAGTCCATCCAAGCAGAACAGCTGACATCAAGAGTCCCATTAGTCTGCTTCTCAAACCAGTCATCACCACTTGGAGGACCAAGGTAAACTTTGGAAGAGAAATGGTTCAAGCAAAACTGCACATGCTGAATACCCGTCACAGAAAAGCTTGTCACAACGAACAAAACCCTCTCCCACCAATTTGGCAAGAAGGAGACCAACAAAGGGTACCAAATCCAAAACGAAAGCAACCCTAAAAGCTCAATTCCTCTGCTCTCCACTTTTCTGTTCGACAACAAAAGGAAAAAAGACTGAGCAAAAAGGTTAACCCTGGCGAAGCACATGACGGGGTAGTAAGTCCAATGCTGGTAACTGACCAAAAACCTAGCGAGGGAATCGAAATAGAGCTTTCTATCGTAAAATCTGGAAGTCAGGGAGTTGAAAAACTTAGAGGAGACCACGAAGAATGGTAGGTGCTGAAGATCTGGGTCGAAGTCGAGGCTGTTGCACGCAATGTGGTGCGCGTTGTGGTTCCACTTCCACCAGGCAATGCTGATTCCGGCGAGAACGTTGCCGGAAAGGATCTGCGCGGCGCGGTTGAGGCGGCGGTTGAGCATGACGTTGTAGTGGCCGGAGTCATGGCCAATCCAGCCGCTCTGAATCCAGAGGAAGCCGATCATGGCGCCGGAGAGCAAGTGAACGAACGTGCTGTCGGAGAAGACGACGCCGCAGACGCAGAGAGGGAGGAGGGTGAGGATGAGGGAGAGCAAGATGAGGGTGGTGTGGCCCTTGCGTTCGAAGAGGTTGAGTTCGGAGAGCTTGGAGTGGAGCTTCCGGTAGTCGGAGGAGGCGGCGGAGACGGCGTAGTCGGAGAGGAGGGCGCCAGTGGAGAATGCGGGGAGGAGGGCGGCGGCGGAGGGCGGGTGGAAGGCGAGGAAGGCGTCAGTGGCGTCTGTGCCGGCGACGGTGAGAAGCGGGAGGGCGCCGCCGGGATGGCGGTGGAGCCAGGAGGAGACGTCGTAGATTTTGCCGTGGATTGAGATCCACGCGTCGTGGCGCGTGTTGTGGGTGCGAAGTTGGGAGGAGGAAATGTAGGTTGCGGGAGGGTCCATGGTGTGAGAGCAGAGTGAATGAGTGAAGAGAAGAGAGTGTTCGGTTTTTGTAACAGTCTCTTCTTCGTCGTGTCCCGGCAAGGAAAGTGCGCAAAATCTTTAATTCAATTGAAATCTTCCCTAACGTTTCTCATTTTTTTTTTTAATTTTTAAATAGATTTTATTAAACTTTAGGTACTATTTTTCAATCTTAAACATTTTTGTATGTTTAATTAAGTATATATAAGAATTATTTTAATTGTTTAAATTTAAATAATTTCAAATATTATTAATTTAATCTCGATCCAAATATTAATGACTCCTTGTTAATAATCGAGATATTATTAACTCAACTTTGATCAAGGTGTTAACTTTTAGACTTTATTCAAAATAGTTTTTGGACTAATTTTTTTGACTAATATCACCTTCTATATAGAATATATCCCAATCAAATATAAACTATAATTAATACGGCAGTGTGTTTGGTTAACGTCAATTGGAATTGTTTTTAGATTAATGTTAGTAAAAAAACTATGCAGTTAATATTAACAAAAAATATTTCTTTTAATAACAAAAGTTAATATTATTTTTTAATTAATGTTAATAAAAATATTCGACTATTATTGTCAAGACTATTTTTCACTTAATTTTAACTAAGATTTGTTTGAGTTGATATCTAGTCATATAATTTTTTTATTTGATGTGTACGATAATTAATTGTTCTATCATTTTTTTTTGTCAAAATTTGATTGTTTTTCTGAAGTATTATATTTGGAAACTTTCCCTCAACCTTGTGGACAAGGTTATCAACTTTTTTAATAAATATTAATTAAAAAATAACTAAAAATAAACTTAGCCAATAACATCAAAAAATATTTATAATTAATATCAGTTAAACTAATTGTTGTAATTTTAGAGGAGTAAAGTAATTATTGTCTATTTTTTGTTGAAAAATTCTCAGTGAACCACATAACAAGAATAATAGACAAAAGAAGTTGTTATATTAAAAAATATATACTAAACACAATTTTAGTCTCTAAGCAGAGGGATTTTGTGGCTAACAATACCTCTTAAACAACAACTTATGCAGACAGAAAAACCTTTGGTTTTAATAAATTTTATATGTGAAGTTATTCATAAATTATAATTAACTATTTCGTAAATAATAATTTTGTTATCATTATGGTAAAAAAGGACAAAGGGTTAAGAGTGCAATGATTTGAAAAAAAGAAAAATAATTGAGTATATGGTTAATGTTAATCTCCTTTATATCCCCTCTCACGAATCTTCCTTTTTCTTGTCTTGTTTTATTAGACGTTTAGGAAAGATATTAATTTATTTTGTTCTCTTTTGTTTGTTATTTTACAGAATTGAATATTTTTCTATTGTATTCTTATATATAAAAGAGAAGAACAAATAAAATAAAATAAAATCTAATTAGAGTGCTACTAGTATAGAGATAAGAGACATATTTTCAAAAGGGAATAAGTGTTTTGAAATGTAAGATATTAATTGTGTTTTTTAGTTCTGTATTAAAACATTAAATGCCAGATATAATTGAATGAAAAGAATAAATGTTGAAAATACAATTAATTAATAGTTTTGAGATATAAAAATCTTTCCATACTTGTTACAAATCGGATTTGAAGAAGAGTAAAAAATCATTAAAGTTTAATTAATTATTTTATGTTCTATATATATATATATATATATATATATATTACTTGAGTTATTATTTTTATAAATATTCAGTTATTCTTTATGTTTGTAAAAACATTGTTTACTTTCCATTTTTTTAAGCAAAAGTTAATGTTTTCCATTTCATTAAATTAACATTAATGATATTTTAAAATGATACAAATCAAAATTTGACATGTTAAAAATTGAGTATTTTTTATTTTGTAGGTATCACATGTTAAATATAATTTTAATATATATTAACTTTTAGATTTTGACAATATGATACTTTGAACACTAATTTAAAATATTGATCATATTGATTTAAAAATAAAAATAAAAGGTCAATTAAGTTAAAAACGAATATGAAAACTAAAATATATCGATGATTTAAATATATTGACTAGATTACTAATTAAATTAATTATTGAATATTATTATATAAATTATTGTTATAGGATGATTTCGTATCATAGATCATATACACTTTTTTTCTGTGACAACGAATTGAATTATTAAAAAATATGAGAGAATTCAAATTCTTTTATAAATTAAATTAAATACTTTTAGCTTAAATGATTATGTGATACGATAAAAAATAAATAAATTGTAAGAACCAAACTAGTTACTGCTTATAAAGGCAAACCACTAAAATAAATTTACCTAAAGGGAAAAACTAATTAATTATGTCAATTTTATTTTGTAAACAAATTTTTTACATATTTTCTCTTTAATTGGGGAGTTTCAAAAAAAAAAATTACTTAATGATAAAAAATAACTTTATCATTTATTTATATTTTTACTCTTCACGTAATCTAAATTTATACATGTGTACATGATGTACAAATTAAAAGAGAAATGTTTTTCAATAAAGAATTTCACTTTAAACAAAAACACCACTTAAAATACTTATACAATGTAACAAAATAAGTGTTAGAATAGAAGTTTACTAGTTTTATTTGGATAAATGAAATTGATTACAATCGTGTATTTTAGATATACGTAACGTAACATTTTAAAAGTTATATTTTATTACACTTTTTAATTTAAAGAAAAATGGAAGAAATTGGCATTGGATGTGTGGTGAGTGATAGATAGATGATGAATGGTGGATACCCATTTGATAAGGACATGTTTGGCAGAGTGGGCTCTCTTGCAGCTAAGAAAAAGATTCTTTTCTCCACAAATTAACTCAACAAAATCAATACTTTTACACTTTACACAGAGTATGATGCATTCTGCAAGAAATAGGTGAACAAAAGTGAATTACATAAATATTATAGGGAAAAAGAAATATTAAAGGAGAAACTTTTGCATGTAAAGGTGACTTTATATTAAAAAAAAAAAAAAATAAATATATCTTTCATCCATCAAGTTTTAGTGAAATTTAAAATTAGTCTTTTTTTTTTTTAATTTTGACTAATTTAGTCCTTCATTTTTAGAAATGCATGGATTTAATCATTCTAACCAAATTTTGTTAAGTTTATCTTAAGTTTTAGACACATTTCATGATAGTATTTGAATTGTTTATACCATTTAACACATTTTCGCTTCAATGTTAATTCAAATATTATTGTAAAACATGTCTGAAATGTCAAATAAACTTAATAAAATTTGGTTAGAAGGACTAAATTCACACAATTCTAAAAATGAAGGACTAAATTCACACATTTCTAAAAATGAAGGACTAAATTAATCAAAAATTAAAAAAAAAACTAATTTCAAATTTCAATAAAACTTGAAAAACCAAAAACATATTTAACCAATATTAAAATGACATATATAATTTACACGACATCATTTCACCCTTTTTAGTATTAGATTGTTATAAATACAAATAATATTCTCACAATAGCAGTTAACCAAAGTCGAAAAAGAAAAAAAGAAAAAAACAATAAAGATTCTTTATAATTTAACTTGGATTTCGTTATTGATGAGATGTCTTTTATCTGCAAAAACAAGATCAATTTAATGTAAAGTAACAGAAAGTCTATTGTATATCATAATTTTTCTTTATTTTAACCACCCAAGATCGCATCTTAGAAAAAAAAAAAAAGAACTGAAAAAAAAGTAAAAATAGAATAGTAAAAGAAGAATAAAAACAAAAAAGTATTATGTGTCGCTTTAAATTTAGGTTAAATAACAAAGCCCAAGATTATGACAGAGAATAACAAAATGTACATAGTACACAAACTACAACTGTCAAAGGAGAAAACCATTAGCTGTAATAACAGGCTGTCTACTTAAAAATTGTAAATTTTCACTATCATATGAGCAATTAAATTAGAATTTGTTCAAGAAAAAAAAAGAAGAGAAATTGAATGGTTCATGATAAAGTTATAATTTGTTAAGGTTAAAACTTTGGATTTCGAAATCATGAGTTACTTTTACACATGTTGAGAGAGAAAGAATGAAAGGTTTGAAGGGTCCTACCTAAGAAGTTTGTTGAGTTGCAAAGGTAAGCTCCAAAAAGGTGAATAATGAATGATGCAATGAATGAGTGAAGTATCCAACAAAACCTTTCAGAATATGCCACATGCAGATGCTTCTCTCCACTCAAATATCTACATACATTATATGTGACATTTTCATTGGATGCTTTTGTTTTCTGTTTTTTTGTTTTGTTTCCATGGAAGCCCAACAACATAGGATGCTTTGGTTTTAAATACACCAAATAAATGGCAACGTTGTTATTTAGTCTTAAATAGACCAACAATTTTATTTATTTCTTCCAACTGTAAAAATGTTTCGTGGTTACCTTTTGTTGTGAAGTTTCATGATTTAGTAAAAAATGATGTGAAAGATATGAAATTTAATTTGGTGTTGTAAGTAAATGTTTTCATTGCTCGACTAATCATGATTTATTACCAAATACATCTAATACACACAAAAGTGCAAATGGAAGGAATATTTTGGCATAGTAGTATTATTACGAAAAAGAGTGTTGGTTCTATGAGATGACATGGAAAGACTAAATTGTTGATATGTGAATAAAATCGGAAAAAGATACACTTGTACAAGATTATCTGAAGTTTAAGTCAGTAAGAATAACAGAAAATATGATTATAGAAGAGTATATGTGAATGTAAGTGAGTACTCTTTATGAGAATGCGTCATATTTCTAATCTGTCGTTAAGGTAATTAATTGATAATATCATTAATTGACAAATTATGCCTTAATAATATTATTGATGGACAATTATATTTTCTTGTAATTTATTAGTTTTATTTCTCTCTCTCTCTCTTTCTCTCACTCACTCCCTCTCTTTCTCTCTCCCCCTCTCTCTTTCTTTCTCTCTCTCTCTCTCTCTCTCTCTATATATATATATATATATATTATCATATTTAATGAGATTTGTGGTATATTGTGCTAATAATTGTATTGATTTTAGTGTAATATTTTATGATATACTATAATCGTTTTATTATGAGAATAATATGTACATATTTTAGGATATTATGGGAATATTATATTTATTTATTATTCTTTTCCAACTCAGATGGATGGGAAGTACATAAGTCCCCGAGCTTGGAGCTTTACAAAGTGAGCAGACAAGTTTGTAAGTCTAACTTAGTATAATCGAGTTGGAATGTGTCTGTACTTTTCTGAATTGTCTTTGGTCGTGGTGTTTAACTTTGTTCATTTTCAAGTGATGTGGTAATTCATTTTCAAAACATGCTTTTGACCATTCATTTGTGGTTTGCTATTTTTCGAACAACCTCAATTTGCATTCTCCAACCTTGGTTGGTAGAGTGATGTACCCACGATATTCAATTGTGCCCTTTTTAGGTTGAGGTGTTCTAGGTATTGTTTGATCTTTCAAACAAACTCAAATCAATTTTTCTACCTCAGTTGGTAATGTGTAACTCCACTGTGGTTGGTAGAGCTTAGACTAATTCACTACCTTAGTTGATAGGGTGTAACTCCACCTCAATTGGCAGAGCTAGCTTCGACCGATTCACTACCTCAATTGATAGTGTGTAACTCCACCTCAGTTGGTAGAGGTTGTATTGGTTCACTACCTCAGTTGGTAGGTTTTGACAAGGCACTCTGTCGAGCATATTATCTATTTGAGATTCGTGCTTATCATCACTGCTTTAACATTGATAAAAATATTTATAAGGGGACATTGATGACATTCCCATAAACACTAATGCAACTACTTATGTTGATAAACCTGCAATGAATGAAATGTTCTTTCTTATTAGTAGTATATAATATGTTTTCAACCTTTTCTATTTTAGTGTGCTCACATCGTCATAGTTTCATGGGTGTTAATGTTTATCTTCTTGGGAGGGATCATCTCGTTAGATAAAGCTTTCTTGACTGAGGATGTGCTAAGTAAGATCATGAGGTAAAATTCTTCCTTGACTGGGTACTCCTCGGGAGGGATCATCGTGTTAGATGAAGCTTCTTTGCTCGAGAATGTGTAAGTTTGGATCATGAGGTAAAAGTCTTCCTTGACCGGGTACTTCTTGGGAGGGGTAATCGCATTAGATAAAGTTTCCTTGCCCGAGGATGTGCTTTACAAAGTAATTCATGAGGTAAAATTCTTTTGTGATTGAGTATTTCTCGGGAGGGATCATCGCGTTACATGAAGCTTCCTTGCTCGAGAAAGCACTAAGTAAGGATCATGAGGTAAAAGTCTTCCTTGTCCAAGTATATCTCGACATGTCTTACCTCATGAAACTTCCTTCATATTAGCATAAATTATAATAACAAATAATATTTGAAATAATGTGATATATTTGATTGATGCCTTGTTAAAACATTCTCAGCCAAAACTTTCCTCATCTGGGTTGTTATGTAGAGTTGGTAATTACAGATCCTAGTCTCTTTCTTCCTTTTGTGTGGTTTCATATGAACAAACTATATCTTTAAACTTGGTCTCAGAAGCCTATTTATATTATTCTGGTTCTTATAAGGATGATATTGCATTGCCTTGATTCTTAGTCTCAACATTTGTAAGTGTCGTTGTTGTAAACCTGAGATTTATAAAAAGGAACCATATAGAATTACATGAATGTAAACATAAAGTATTGCTAGATTGTTATGTAGACTATACACTAGTCATGTATGGTTTTCCTCAACAAATAATGTTCAATCAACTATCATCAGATACCAAGATCACGTCCCCTTTTTATCATGTCATAATCACATATTGCTTCAAATGGGACTTTACTCTGACCATCATGTCATATCATAAAAATCTTCATAAATTATAGTTATAGAAATTTTATTCTTGTAAGCAGGATTCTTACATTCTAGCCATTCAAACTGTATTATCTTGTACTCTATCATGTCATAAAGCAAGCTTCATAATTTCAACCAAATCACACCATACACAATCCAATATCTGATATTACAAAAGCAAAGTTTCCATGCCTGACATTCTATGTTGTAGGTGATTTTCAAATAAAACATGAAAGGAAATTACCTTAAGAATGTAATTTTGATTAGCTAAAAGCAAGCAAACACTGACTTATTCTTGCAATAATAATCTTATATTAAATAATGATTCTATTTAACTTAGTGTATCTCTATTTGAAGATAAACCTCGTAGGTAGCATTTATGATCTCTAGATGATAAAGTTAAAAATAAAGATAACAAGCATATCCTCTTATCTTCATGTATAAAGAAGAGTGGTGGGTACAATTTTATTATTAGTTAATGGTTAAATATATATAAATTTTTTTTAATCATTTCATAGAATCAGCCTATGACAGATTCTTTTTATGACATACTTACTACGAAATATGCCTATGAGCTATTTTGTGGTCAATACTATCAAATGAATCCAAAATGTACATTAATCCTTAATGAATCCATACCCTAATTCATGATGAAATAAAATGCGAAAGCATACCTGAATTTGCCATTGAAAATTATATGGTTTGTCATATTACAACGAGTATATGATCTTCCAAATATAGAGGACCTTAGGTACTTCCACCTTGGTTGACAAGGATTTATATTTCTACCCTGATTGGTAGGAATTTATACTTCTACCTTGGTTAGTAGAAATTTATAGATGAAGAACACAAAATAGAACGCACAAATTATGTCATATATATTGTTGTACGAAATAATAATAGAGTATAAAAGCATATGAATAAGCATAGTTATTTTATTATATTTTTTTCATAAATTAAATAAACCTAATATATATATATATATATATATATATATATATATATATATATATATATATAGAACATGATGGTACAGTAATCAAACAATTTGGGAAAAAATACTAACACATGTAAATACGATGCCAAATGAGCCAATATGCAATTGGAATAACAAATAATCTTGTTTTGAATTCAACTCATTTATTGCAAGATCAAGAATCAAGTATTTTTTTTTCTCTTGTTTTTGTTTTAGTTATTGTGTTGCACTTTATATAATATAAGTAACATAAACTCACATAAGATATTCCCAAATATTCAAAATAAATAGTGCAATAATTTTATTCACTATGATTAGTCTTTTATTTGATACCTTAGAGGGGTGTGGGAAGAGTTTTACCGAGTCCTATGGTGAGCGCCAAATATTTTACTAGAAAAGAACATGGAATTCTCCAAAGAGGGCATGAAGAGATTGAATTGTTGATCTTTGAATAAAGTCGGAGAAAGGTCCACTTATAGAAGAAAATGAGTATAGAAAAGGTATATGAGATTGAAAGTAATACTCCCTATGAGAATGCATCATAGTTATAGTCAAGTGTGAATCGTTAAAATATTTAATTAATTTCATTGATTGATAAATTATACCTAAGTAATATAATTAATTGACAAATTATACCTCTTTTAATTTATTATTATTATTATTGTTATTATTATTATTACGTGTTTGTGATGTTATAAGAATACTATATTTCTTTAATATATTTTTTCCAATTCGGACCAAGGATCAATACAAATAGTTTAATCGTGCATAATATGGTTATTCACTTGAAAATATCAAGAATATAAGATCAAATTTTGATTAGATTTAAGGTTTTAAACGTAAAAGTCATATCATAAAGATTTTTTTTTAAGTTACATTATTTAGATATTTTTAATATAATGATTTTATAAGATCCAAATTTTTATAATATTATATATATATATATATATATATTTATTTGTGAGATAGTTATGACTCTTAAATTAAGACTATTTTAAAAGACAATGAAAGTTTACTAAAGTTCATAATGAACTCTAAAATATTGTAGGTGTAGGCCGGCATCATCCCGAACCAACCAAGATACACATGCGACCGACATCATCCTGGCCTAAGCAGTGGTCGCCCACATCCCGACTCGGTGGTAGTGGAAGGAAACCTTTGCAGCCTAACTAAGCACAACAACCCAACAAAATACAGCAGTCCAACAAAGCACCATGGGAGCATTAACAAGGCAATAAGGCCGGGTATATCTCAGCCCATTTGGTTGTGTATATCCCGGCCCAATGATGCGATGGGTGGAAAAAGAGAACTGCTAATTGACAATGTACAGACTAGCAACACATAATCTCAGTAAATAAGAAAAAAAAACTCTGATTATTGACAATGTACAGAAGAGCAACGCGCATCTCAATCAATGAACTTACGCGCGCAATCTGAGTCAGAAAGGAAAGAGTTGACCTCAAGTACAAATGGGTCGCGAATAATAATGACAGGATTGCAAAGTGAATAATATAAATTAGAGTCTAGCAGCTACATAGAGGTATGCTTTTTTCACTTTCCTAGATACACCTCATGTCGAATCACTATTTGACTTGAGGGTCGGAGTGCCTGCAGGTAACCCATCCTCAGAGTTCACGTAACAAGTAGATCTAGGGAGAGTTTGGAAAAGAGCGGAGGGAGAATCAACACAAAGGATTATTGAGATTGTCTGATTCTATACTAAAACAATTCCAACCAGGTACAAATAATAATAATAATAATAATAATAATAATAATAATAATATTATTATTATTATTTATATTTTAATAACTTCGAAGTTGGAAATCACTTTTATATGTTATCTTAGTAACAATATAAATAATATTCTTAAAAGAAAGTTCACAAGATAAAAATACGTTATTAATTTGAGTTATAGAGGATTCAATTTTCTTAAGCAAAATCTTGAATTGAAGTTTTATAAATATTTTATGTTGGGAGGAAAGATCTTATTAAAGGGGACTTTTTAAATGTATATTTAGTAGAAGAATCGTAAGAGAATCTTAAACTTAAAGTTGGAGTCTTACAATAAATTTTTATTGAAATATTTTGACGTGATATAAAAAGTCCTAACTTTAAGATCCCAAAGTTATAAAAGTACAAAAATAATTTTCACGTTACAAAATTTTTCCTTTCATTGAAGTTTAACTACAAAATTATAAAAACATAAGTATTATAAAATCTTTGCATTGGAACAAAACTTACAAAAAAAAAAAAAGTCTTAAAAATTATCTGGCATGTAGAGACCTACATAAAGTAAACATAAGACCTTATTATGAATTTTGCAATGGAGATGACGAAAGTTTCAATAATGATTAGTCCTCGAGATAATGTATACTTCACACTAATAACATGGTATGCATAAACAATTTAAAAGTATTTCAGATACCATGGATTAGTATTAAACATTAATTAAGATGTTATTCATTTACCTAAATGTATAATTATATACTAGTTACAAACTTATGGAATTTGAATAAACAAGTTTTGTTTCTCGTATGTGATGGACGTAAAACTCGGAAAAATTATAATAATTAGGAAGGTGGTTTATTGTTTTTCAATTATTTAAAAATGATTAATAGTTTACTAATTGTTTAAAGATTTATTTTATTTAAAAGATATATATATATATATATATATATATATATATATGATATTTTATGGTTATTAGGAGTATCACCAAAAATTTCTTAAGAGTATATAAGGTTTGAAGGGTAAGAGTGAAATTCATAAAAAAATAAAAAAATAAATAAATATATATATATATATATATATATATATATATATATATATTAAATGAGTGAATGAGTATTATATTTGGGTGAGAAAGAACACAACTGAGTAGATTTGAAGGAAAAGTAAGAGTAAAATTCAAATATAGCAAGAAGGGTAAATGATGAGTTTCGAAAAGGAAGAAGGAAGAAGTAAACAAAAAGAGGTAGGAGGAACTTACATTCTTGTTTTTTTGTATTCTTGTGTTATTGTTTTCTATGTGTTTTGAATTTAGGAACGATGATGTTTCAAAGGTTGATGAGTATTTTTAATTCATTATTTAAATATGAAGATAAGATTTTATGAAATTGCATGCGTATTTGGGTAAATGGGTTCAAAGGATGGATTTTGTGAAAGTGAATATGTTTTTGTTATTTGTGAATGTATGGTAGGGCGATGTGTTTCACTTTTGACTGGGGAGGCTACCATGTGAGGGCAATGTGTTCCACCTTTGGCTAGGGAGACTTTCGTGTGAGGACAATGCATTCCACTTTTGGTCGGGGAAGCTGCCATGTGAGGGTGATAAGTTAAACTTTGGATGGAGAATGAAAGGCCGAAAAGTCTATGAGAGGGTGTAAAAATTATGTAAGTAGTTTATTAGGTGGATTTGCATGATCAGATGCTTTGTGTTAAGGTCATTGGTGGGTTGAACTAGTGTGTCAAATCACGTGTATTTACATTGTTGTTTTGATAACATGTTTTGGAGTTAGGGTATGATTATGAGTCGGGTTAGAATGTTGGTTGAGAGATATGATGTAATTTTTTTATATTGTTTAGTTGTGAATTGTGATTGTAAGATTAGTTGTTTGTATGTTGACTCACCCTTGTTTGTTTGTGTGTGATTGCGATGATAAAGTAGATATAGATGAAGATACACAATGATTAAGAGACGTGTTGGGATTTTAGTAAAGAAGCTCATTTTAGGCATTTTTTTTTTGTAAAATAATGTATTAGGGAGATTTGAATTCTATTTATAGTTGGTTTATTTGATAGATTATATTTTGGATCTTGAGATGATTTTCAGATTAAATAAATTTTTTTTTTCAAATTTGTGTTCGTAGATTGGTAAGATGTTAATGACATCCTAGATAGGGTGTTACAATGGATCATTAATTGATATTAGTGTTGAGAGGTTTGCTATGGGAATATAAATTGATTGTCACAAGTTAAGTGTGTACTTAGAAGTTAGTTAGAAAATTATGTTGATTTGAACAAGTAATTGTATTGATGAAATTCATCGATTTGTGTGGGATGATTGTATTTGAAAGTAAACAAGGTTTATATCACCTTTGGATGTTATTGTTGCTTTGTATGAATGATTAGTTATTATGTAAATTTAACAATAACATATTATTAAATTGAATCAAGATAATGATGTTTTGAATTGTGTTGAAAAAGAAATATTTAATTATGTTATTTGTCATTTAAGTGAGATTCAAGTAGTGACTTCTAATAATATGATAAAGTTGAAACATCTATGGTCGTTAAGACGATATAGTTCATTGCTTAAGTCATGACTTATTGTTTGAGAGAGGAATGACCTAAATTAATTATCCCTCATCCAAAGACATATCACTTTAAAGTTAGGAAAACACTTGAGTGACAGGTTCTATAATTTAATTGTGAGTTTTCTTGTTGAGCAAAGTAAAGTTATTATTAACTCTTTCTTTTTTAAAAGAATGTTTCTCAAGTAAAAATATCTTATTTAAGTGATGTGTCTCTATTTTCAAAAGCTCATATATAAATGTTTTAAAATCTGTCTAAGATTATAATGGATGAATAATATAAATGCAAACATAACCTATGACTGTGGATTGAGTTATGATATTATTGAGTTGGATAATAAATGATACATGTGTGAGATGATATTTTAAATGAAATATTCTAATTTTACTTATAGTCTAAATTAAATTATATAGATTAAGATACCATTAAGTAACTTAATGGGACTTTTGCATTGATATTTGTGAAGTAAACTATTTTGAGGAAAAAAAGTAGTAGTAGTATGATAAAAGACTTGAATATAGAAAAACATTAATCTTTAGTAAGACACCTATCACTCTATTGAGAGTGTGATACATACATACTTATCACTATTTTTGTAAATTTAAAATTCAAATATTATTTATTTACGTGTTTAATTAATAATATTTCTAATCGAACAAAATTAAATGATAAGAAATTATCCAGATGTGAATTTATTTGTCGGTAACAAGTCTATAACCGATTCACAAAATCTACTTTACTAAATATCTTGTAATATCATCTCCATCTTAAAAAAAAAAAAAATATTAAACAATTACGTGCTCAGGAATTGAATAGTGAAAATTAAAATATAAAAACACACACACACACACAAGGCAAGACATGAATGGCTAAGGATTATCTGGTGTAGATGGACCACCCTTATCTGCAGTTCGGTACCTTTACAAACTATCTCCCATGTTTATGTTTCATCCATTCAAATTTGCCTATTTTCTTTTATTTATAATGTTTTTAAAATTTTCTAGTATGATTTTTATCTCTCTGATTAATTAAACTTAAATATATTTTCTACTTCTATTTCTCTATATCCTGAATACATGTTTAAAAGTATATACTTTGAATAACGAAAAAGGAAAGGCTTTTTCTGCTCAAGTGAGAAGGAATGGAAGTAAACACAAAAATTGAGTACATATTTTATACTAATTAAAAATTAAATTACAACTCATTCTTAACATTCTCTAGTCAAAACGTTATTTGTTGCATTACGATGCAAACATTTGTTTAATTTTTTACGAAAAGCAAAAAAGAATGTAATAAAACAAAAATGTCTCATTTTCAAAACGGGGACAGAAGATGCCAATAAAAACTTAAAAAAGAAGTTAACACTAATGAAACTTATCCTTTTGGAAGACCGTAACAGAAGATAATAACCAACAATGGAAATTTCGATGCACTTATGGATCAAATGCAGAAGCTTTATATCTTTTCATGACCACAGACCAAAGTGGACCACCAGTACCTGTCCATGAGCTTCCATCACATTTCCTTGCTTATTTTATTCCCATCCAAACAAAACATACATTTTGAAGGCTAAAGAAACAACAAGAAGTTAAAACTTGTACAATAATTGCATTTTACAGTCTTTTCTGAAATATGTGATATTGGGTTGTGTTCATGGTTTATCCTAAAAGAGTATGTAGTAGACATACATGAAATGTATAATGTTATGACCACAAATAAATCTGTAACTGCTCTTCAAACTTGACAACTACGTTTGTAATCTGTAATTACAAATGTAGTGGTGAAGCTCGAAGAGTGGTCTTGTTTGGACAGATGCCCTGTAATTCAATAAGCAGTGCTGCAGTGCTTCATGTAACCCATCAGATGAGTTAGGTTCTTGCTTATTATGACTCAGCTGTAGTAATTGTAAGGGCATAAACTTCTAACATCAGTGATAAGAGAAGAGCTTACATTGACAACATGCAACCTGGCATGTGCTTATAATGATGTCACAGTACTTGTCAGATGTGTGTATCTATTAAGGTCCAAAAGTGAGAAACTTGTGTTGCATTTGTTAATCTTCTTTAGCTATGACAAACGCTAATTATCGGCCCTCAGGCTTGGATGTTAGAAATGGGACGAGGTTTGTCCATCTTTCTTGTTAATCAATTTATCAAGAATGTGTCTTCATTTGCAAGAAAATTGGTTTGAAGAGAAGTACTGGATTCCCATACTTTGCAAGAACTATAACCGGGAATGAATCTTTGCCTGCTTTGATGTATCTTTGTCTTTATCTGCATTAGTCTTGATGAATTCCAAAACTAAGCGGCTCAACTTATCTTGATGAGAAGAAAACTCATGATCAGCTCCTTCTATGATGCACAATTCATGATTAGATATGAATTTATCGAAGTCCAAAGCATCTTCTGCAGGTACAGTTTCATCCATGGATCCATGAATTGTCAACACCCTGTCTCAACAACATTAATAAAATGATTCAAAATTATAACAGTTAAACACCAGAAGCAACTGATTTTGCGACATTATCAATGATGCATATTGTTAGATGAAATAAGAAACCCTACCTGCAATCTTGGGGAATCAATAGGCAGTCAAGATGGGTTATAGTAGATAAGCGGTCCATCAAACTTTCTTCAGTAACACGATACATAATCTTCCCTGTCACAAGAAAAGGAAAAAGTGAATCAGAATGGTTAAAGTAAATGGACAACAATTAAACTACAAGTATTGGGCAGACATCGTTTTAAGTAGCTTTTGGAAGCCACTGTGATTCAACATGAAGTGGAAACCATAAGAGCTGATAACCATGAAATCAAATACAGCACATTAATGAAAAAATGTGATTCCAAAACCTACGACTAGATATTATTAGAATCACAAAAGCAGTCACATCTAATAGTTCAACTCCTTCCATTTTAATGTAAACCTAAAAGTGTTCGTGACAGCAAAAAAATAAAGAAGCATGAATAAAATTGACTAAAACATGAAAAAAAAGACCCACAAATGATAAACAAATAGAACCTGAAGATTATTTACATTATGTTCTTCACCTCTTTTATTTTTTACATCTATATATCCATCTTGCTTGATCTTTTGCATAAATCTTTTGCCCAAACGACCTTCCATGCCTCTCACTAGATTGAACCGACCAGATATATTGACAACAATATGAATATCCTTATATTTTGAGGCATAAAAGAGAACCACATTACCCCCTGCATAAATCATAATAGTCAGTGGCTTAACAAAAGGGATTGAGAATTGTGAAAGACATCTGCAGAAAATTCTGTAATATTCACAGAGAACTTAAGTTTCAATTTACAGAAAACTAAATTCTCCATTCGAACTGTACAACTAAGGACATGTTTGTTTGTCAATTAAAATAGTCTAAACCTCAATTGAACTCAATTGATCAAGACACATGCTTTGAGTTCAACTGAGGTTTAGATCGTTTCAACCGAAAAACAAACATGTCATACATCTTCAGTTTAATCAATGTGATCTAGGTTCATGTTGTAAACAATATTTTCTAATCTTTAAACATTTTCACCTCTAAATCGTACATATCAAAAAGCATTTTTTGGGAATTTTCCTTCACCTTACCAATAGATAAAAAAGCTACACCTAACTCTGATAACTATTTTCCTTTTATAACTTGTAACATTAAATACTCAAAACTAAAGATACATCTACACTTTTATGATTAAAAGATCATATTACCACCTGAACAATGTCATCATTTTTTTGTCCACGGAAATGAAAAATCAAATATAAATTTAAACCTTTTTCTTTGCATTTTCCATGATCTCAGCATACAGTTTCAAAAAATCACCTTGAAATAATTATCTTTTTCAGTAAGGCCTACAATCTTACATCTATTCTATGCACTAAAGAAACAATTCTGACAATAAAAAAACTCTAAAACTGAAGAAAACAATTTCAAATTGCCACTGAAGAATTCCATATATGTTTGTTGTCTGTTTAGTCTACTGATAACTTCAGTTACATATAAGGATAATTGTAATCTGACCTTTACTATGACCAACAATTGCTGTAATTACATATTTCTGCTCACGGAAGTGTTGAACTACAGCTCGCAGATCTTCAACCTCTCTGTAGTAGTTACCATACTGAAATGAACCTTCACTTTCCCTAGAAGACAATGACATGAGTTGTTAGCAAACGTAATTACAATTCAATAAACGATTTTTTTAGTGTTAGAATTAGAACAACACGTACACAGTACACCCTAGGTTACTTACAAAGTAGAATTTATTATGGCTGATGGCAAAGTACAATCTTTAACACAGCATCTGGAACAAGATTAGGCATATTTGGCAAGCATTAAGAAGGTTTATTTAACATATTAATAGGTTGCAGGGAATGGATAAGAAGGGAGAGAAAACTAGAGGATCAAAATCAGTCCCCTCTAACATTGAAGAGATTAGGTTTTCCCTCCCCAATACACCCTCCTCTGATCAACCAGTACATACTAACAGGTATTTGTTGAGGAATTTGGCAGCTCAGTTCCATTGAGGATTTCTTTTTGTCTCTCTTGTTTGTGTATGTTAGAGATGTCCTAACTAATAAACATGCATATGAACCTTTACCCAACTGCTTAATCTTTTAGGGGAGATGTTCTATGGCAGTAACGTGCATTATAGTCAAGGAGGATTCCTTATCCTCACAATTCATTGGAAGCTTCTTCTCTTTATTCTATAGAATTTCTTCTTTTACGAAAAAGAGAATTCCAAGATTCATATTCCTAAAGATATGCCCTAAAGTTTTAAACTCAAGTCACTGATTACTCTGAATCATGAAGATACATAAAAGGAGTGCTAACAACACACTTTCAAATACGCTTTAAATTCGAAATGAGACACAGAAAAGAAAGTTTGAGATTCCCAATAAAATTCAACCAATAATTCAGAGTGTTATCATAGGATAATACTGTTAGCATTTCTCTTCAAAAACTTAAAATAATTGAATAGACAACAAAAATCATATACAAACAAATCAATTTTCGTCCTCAAATGTTTATATTCCTTAAATAAATTGAAATTAACTAATTTAAGGTCCATACTCCTTTGCTTAGTAGCTTACCCATTTCCCGCAAAGTCAAAGCGGAAAGCACTAATTCCATCTTTTTCCAGAGCATCAGCAAGATTCACCATGGGAATCCTTTCCTACAGATAAAACCATTCAACCTTTAGTTCAAGCTTCAAAGCTACCAGTTTCACTAAATATACAATGATGAAAAATTAAGGTCAAGTTTTCCTAAACTTCTTCCTAACAGTTCAAGGAAAGAAAGAATCTTCATAAAGAACAAATTAGCTTATATATAAAATACTAGCAAAAATATTTTTTTTTTCAAAATTTCCTTTATTCAAGTCATTCTCTTCTCCTAGCTAACGGAAAAGTATTTTATCCAAAATACCATGATTAAATAAAAGTTGGAATAGCTCCACAGTACTTTATTTCCTCGTAAAACAACAAAAAATTTTCTTCTCAACTCATGCATTGAACTGCTCAATTTTGTAACTTAAAACAAAACATGCACAAAGTTTACTAAGGAAAAGAAAATAGGATTTTATTCCCACGAAATATGCGAAGAACAACAACCTTGGACGATTGGAAGCCATGGCACACGATAACAAGCGAAGCTGAAGCCGAATTATGCAAGATCCCCACGAGATTCTCACCATGGTTGTTTCGTATCGTAACTCTCCTTTCAGCAACACGATCACTCATTTTACCAGGGTAATTAACAGGATATCGTAGCGTCTCGTGAGATGATTTTTGATTCCGCGATTTTGTGATGTAAGATTGAGTGAATAATAGAGATTAGGGCAAGGTGCAACTCTGCGAGCACAGCCTAATTTGATGAGCGTCAAAATCATTTTTTCAAAAAGGAAATAATAAAAATATTGTTTGAAGAATTTGTGTTTTCATATAAAACAAAACTTATTCACTAATTTTAATATCAAATATGCACTTAATAATTACTGTATCTTACATTTTTACAAATCAAACATGTCTATAATGTTAATGTTAAGATATTATTATATTGAGGTTAGATGTGATATAATTGCCCAATAAATGAGTGATTTATGATATTATACAGAGGAAAGAAAAAGAGAAAATGTTTAACAAAACTTAATTTATGTATTTTTTTTCCATGATAATATACTTTATTTAAATAATTGTTCATCTTGAAGTACCTTTTATTTTTAAAAGGTGACCTCTAGCACTTCTATCTTGTTTATTACTACTATATCGGTCAAACTTATCTTAAAGACACATAGATCAAATTGGATAAAAACATATTTAAAACTAATTTATAAATATGTTTTTATATTCACTAAATTTTCAACAAATGCATATGATTTTAAATTAAAAACAAGTTGATATAATTCATATTTTGTATATTTTTATATGGACAATGATACTTTAACCCATTTTTTTGATCTGCTTTTAAACTATCACTTCAATCACTGTTAGATCATTACATCACATCACTTAAAAGAATCAAAATAAATAATCTAATAGTGAGTGAAGGAGTAGGTTAAGAGTGGGTCAAAAAAAGTGGATTAAACTATCTTTATCCTTTATGTAACAAATTTATCAGAAGAATTCTATAAAAAAAAACAATATTGTATGATCAACAAATTAGTTTACGACCAAAATAACAATTTTTTAAAATTACAAAAATAAGTTCATAATTTATCATTGTTATGACTTCTTTAATTTCATTTCATTTCAGTTTATTTTAACATTTTAAATTTGACCTCATATTTTTCAAGAAATAAGCCAATAATTCTTTTTATTAAATCTTATAATAATAATAATAATAATAATAATAAAATATTATTATAATATAAATAAAAAATAACAAGTCACTACTAAATATACTATTTTAAGAAAATAATATATAGTACAACTAAAAAATGTCAAATATGAATTATTATTATTGGAAACTATTAACTAAGGAAAAAAAGTGAGACAAAATTAAATAGATTTAAAATAGTAAGAAAAAAACTACATAATCATTATTAGTGAATTTGATAAAAAATAGATTAAATATACTTTTATCTCTAAATATTTTTTTTTCTAGAAAAAGTGTTTTACAATACCATGTAGTGCAAAAATGAAATATGTATATAATTTAATTTTAAGAGAAAAAAATATAATTTTAAAAAATAGTTTGCAAACAAAAAACATGTATAATTTTAGAAAATATTACATTAAATTATTTTAGAAAAATGAGATCAAATTTAAAAAAATTAAAATAGTAAGAAAAAATTGTAGAATTATTATTATCTTGAATTTGAGAGAAAAGATTATATCAATTCCTTTTTAAAAATAGACTAAATTGAAAACATTTATAATAATGATACAAACTTTGAAAAACTATATTAGAGAAAAAATAATATTTTTCCTCTTATAGAATAACATTATTTCTTCCTTGTCCCTTTAGTAGAGAGGACTATATTAAAATTATTTGTTATTCAAAAAAACACATATTTTATTCTATTTTTTGATTTAAGAATATTTTTGTAAGAAATATTTACAATTTTTATTTTTAAAATTAATTTTAAAAAAATTGCTATCAATTTGTTTAGTTATAAAACATTTCTTTTAGAAAATTTAAAAAAAAAATACTTACGTATTTCATAATTACATGAAAAATAATTATTTACGAATAAATTATCTGTAAATTAAATTTTTTCAAAGATATAACAAGTAATATCTTTCTACAATTTTTGTTAACAAATTTACATAAAATAAGCTTATTTACAAATAATAAGCTTAATGCAATAATAAATTACTTAAATTTAAAAATGTACAACGCAATCTGACTTTACAGGTTGTTGAAATATAATATTTTTTTGTTTTACTATTATTCATATATGGTACTGTGTTTGAATCCTACAACAAAAATACAGGAAGCTACGAAATTTTCACTCACATCCTTAATCTAAACAATACCATTTTTTCCTACAAATTAACTACTTCAAATCCACACCCCAATCTAAATTCTACATTAAGGTTATGACTGTGCTTTGACTCTATATTCTATCTCTTTGTTCTTTATATAAACAGTGGTAAAACTGAAACAGTAAAATAAGAATTCACTGTGTTATTTCTCTAAATTTCTTCAAGTCAGGGCATTCAGATCAAGAAGAGAAGTAAATTGAACACGGTAATGTACTTGAATTTATTTTTAGTCTCTGATGAAGAAGACCACGTGAGAGAGTCCCAGATTGAGTAGGAGGCACTTGAAAATCTATTAATTTTTCATTGTACACTACAAACAATGAAAAAAGTATATGCATATAATTCTATGCCGACTAAAATCCGAGGTGCATGACCTGAGTTTTCCCATGTGAAAAACCTGAATAATTACTATAAGAACATTTGCAATCTAGTCGTACAAGTTATGTTTGCTCCTCTAGCATCTTTTTCTGCTAAGATCCTACCGGAGCACTTTTAGCCTTGGCAGCAGCAGCAGTAGCTGTAGCTGCAGCAGTGGCTGTGGCAGCAGCAGAGGCAGCTGCGGCGGCTGCGGCAGCTGCAGCGGCGGCAGCAGCAGATGCAGGGTTACTGGATGATGGAGGCACCGTGTTGGATTGTGAACTGCTCTGAGCTTCAACTGTTTGTGGCTGCATCTGATTTCTAACTTCGGCAAGCAATGTCTTTATCTGAGTTCCTGTGAGGGTCTCGTGCTCCAAAAGAGCATTTGCAAGTGCATGAAGCTCCTTGTTGTGAGTGGTAAGAATGGTTTTTGCATTGTTGTAAGCCTTCTCGAGAAGTTGCTTCACCTCATTCTCAATGAGAAGCCTTGTCTCTGAGCTCATGCTCCTCCCACCATCTGTGTAATCGTGAGTGACTAGTCCAACTTCTTTGCCCATGCCATATTTGGTAACCATGGTCCTTGCCAAACTAGTTGCTTGCTTGAGATCTGAGGATGCACCACCAGTGACTTCATTTTCTCCGAAAATCAGTTCTTCGGCAACCCGGCCTCCCATGCAAACATCAAGCCTGGCAAGCATCTGTTTGCGGGAAATGCTGAGGTAATCGTCTTCGGGCAATTGCATAACCATCCCAAGAGACGTTCCTCGGGGAACTATGGTTGCTTTGTAAACAGGGAGAGCCCCATCAGTATACATGGCAACAAGGGCATGACCACCCTCATGGAAAGCAGTGTTCTTTCGTTCCTCCGCAGATATAACAGCTGACTTCCGTTCACTGCCCATCAGCATCTTGTCTTTTGCATACTCTAAATCAGCCATTCTCACAGCTTTGGCACCATCCATTGCAGCCTTGATAGCAGCCATGTTAACCATGTTTGCAAGCTCGGCCCCGGAGCACCCATGTGTTCCTCGAGCAAGGGTCCATAGATCAACATCTTCAGCCTTCAAAACCTGTATTTGATTGGAGATAAAAATCCAGAAAAAACAAATATAAGTAATGCTGATCATGGTTACACATGTAATGGATATAATATCTAAACTTCAAAATAAATGGGTGTGAGCTCATACTCGAGCATCCAATTGATAGCCAATCATAGCCCAAATAAAAAGCATTAAACAGCAATGTTTAGTACCAATATAATGAGAGTACTAACCATGTACCTCTGAGTTAAGGAATCATGCCGTCCAATCCAATCTACCAAATAAGATTCAAGCCGATGAGGGATCTTAAACCACCCGAAGAGGACCAGATATTTAGAAAGGCTATTCTAAAAAATATAGGCCTTAGTTTCAATAATTACACCAGTTTTAAACACTGCATTGTTAGGACTTAGTTTGAATAATTACCATTTGATAGTTTCTGCAGGGAATATATGTAGTTTTGTTTGTATTTGTGTCTGTTTTTTAATTTCTTTTTGGAGGAGGGCTGAAAGAAAATCCTATGATTTTCTGTAATCTAGTGTGATTTAATCACAATTTGATGCTTTTCAACTAGGTGTTCTATCAGGTTAAAGGAAGGAATTCTTGTAACCACCAAAATGTAAAATCACGATGTATTCAACCGAGACTGGATAACTTGAAGGAGAAATTCGAATGGCTATAAGCCAGGCTTGTGCCAGGGTTGATGTGGAGGAGAAATTGGCAAAAAATGGATGTGCATCAGGGCAGGCGAAGGCAAATTCTAAGAAGATTATGTTTGAGATAAGAAAACTAATGGTTGAGTCGCAAGTGTGAAGATGAGCAACGCAGTTCGCCACACTGAGAAGGGAAAGGATCATGTTCAAGCAACCATGACATGGATGGTATCAATCAAATTGCAGTGAAGGTGGAACTGCCTTCATTTGACAGAGATGACCCTATTGGGTGGATTACTAAGGGGAGGAATTTATTTTGAAGTTCAAATACAAGTGGAGAAGTCAAACTAAATTAGATAAGTATGTGATAAACTTTGGATGGTAGAAGATGAAGAGGGAAATAATATATGGTTTGGGGGGCAATAATATGAAAGTACTTTCCAAAAACTGGCTGAAATCAAACAAGAGGGCTATGTGGAAGAATTTATAAAATAATGAGTTTTTATCATCACAAGTTCAGCGTTTACCCAAAGGAACAACTTTATGGATTATCTTTTGGGTGGTTTGCAAAATTAGATGCAATGCAACTCTTCAACTCAACAATAATTCAAGCCATGCCGCTTGCGCACATCTAGAGGGAAAGAAATGTACTTATGTATATTACAAGGAGCGCAGGTTGGAGTGAGAAAATAGGGTCTTCTGGCAGTGTTTCAAGGTCATCAGAATGGCTGTTTGGCTCATGACGAAATGCAGGATCAGTAAATAATAGAAGTCACCTACAGTCTGATACGCTGGACAAAATCATTTCAGTCTAGGGCTAAACATAACAAGCACAATCTGGCAAAAATAAAGGACTCTTCATCTGTGGCTTCGTCGGCGATATGAACAAAGGTTAAGCAGAAAACAAAATAAAGGCAGGAGACATTTAACATACCAATAGCTGATGGAAAGAAAAGGTAGAAGATTCTGTTTGAGAATGCATAACTTAATTCTACAAAATCAACTTCTAAGATGAGTACCACCCAAGATTTATAAAGACTGCATTGGGCATACCACATATCTCAAGAAAATGTTGGATCTCAATCACTTGAGAGAGTCAACATTTCAATGGCTACATACTTCAATGCTTCGACCACCTTGGTCAACTCCTTTTGCAGGTTGTCCATTCTAAGACACTACCAATAAACCCTGATAGACCACGATTAAGGTGAGCACTGAGCACAATTAAGACAACTTTCTAAAACACCCATTCACACCTAGGCTATAGGCCTATGGCACTATAATGCAGGACCCTAACAATGGATCTAGGAACTAGACATTGGCAATCAACTTTGATAGGCTGTAATTAGGGGGGGCTAGGGGTTACAGCAATAAAGGTAAATACACCCTCGCACTCAGCTATAGGCCTAGAACATGGAAATGCTGGTGACCTAACAATAAATCTAGGATAAACTTTGATACTGGTTTGGACTTAGGATCGAACTTAATCCCAGTAAACTGACTGGGAAGGTGAGGACAACTGATAAGTACCCAAGCACGTGGTGAACACATCAAACACAAGAAGTTAATCCAGGACAAATTTTTGACAGCAGAGAAGTAATGGAGAAAAGACTCAAATCAAGGAATATTTTGGGCAATGAAAAGCTTTAGCAATAGAGAATGCAACTTGAGAACACCAATAGGTTTTGCAGCAGCAGTTTACAACTTTTCTTTTGCTGAAGGAAAGGATTCCTCAGCCAAAAGCCATGAAACTAATTCCCTAAGGCATAGAGATCACCGAAGTGGATTTTGCCTCTCCTGACAAAGTACAGTCCATATAAAAATTTCTGAAGGAAGGTCATGATAAGGTGTGCCAGAGACCACCCAGAGACATTATTTGGAAAGCCCATTCTAGGAAATATAGGAATCAGTTGTAAAAATCATTGCAGTTTTTCTTTTTTGTCAATATATATTGTTTTTTGTCAGCTGTGGACTCAAACACAACCTATCCCACCCTCTGCCTTCAACTTTGACCACCAAGCCAACCTTATATCCCAAATCACCACAGTTACTAACTTCACTTTAGGACTAAACTGTATTAATAGGTGCAGCTTTAATAACTGTCATTTGACAGTTTCTAGAGGGAATTAGAGGGCACGGGATGTTAAGGACAGTTATGTGCTTAGTAGATTTCTGGAGGGAGACAACCTCCGTAGGAGTTTCTCAACACTAGGACAGAGATATTGATGTACCATCCGTAATCTGGTGTGATTTAATCCTACTTTTATCTTTTTCAAATTGGCATTCTATAACGTTCTTTGCAAGAGATAAAATCATACCTTTGACATGTGTGATTCCAAAATCTGCTGTCTTCCTTTTACATCCGGATAGGGAACATCAACATTGCGGTCAAACCGCCCAGGTCTCACCAATGCATCATCCAATGATTCTGGAAAATTAGTTGCACCAATCACAATTATTCCCTCATTTTGCTTGAATCCATCTAGCTCAACCAATAACTGATTTAATGTCATCTTCATGTACATTTGGTCCTTTGGATGACGGCTTCCTCCAATAGCATCAATCTCATCAATGAATATTATACAAGGTGCTCGTTTCCTAGCAGCAGCAAAAAGATCTCTCACCCTTCGTGCACCAACACCAACATACATCTCTTCAAATTCACTTCCACTGCTGGAGAAGAATGGAACCCCAGCCTCACCAGCAATAGCTCTAGCCAACATTGTTTTTCCAGTACCAGGTGGACCAACAAGCAGAACTCCTTTGGGAAGCTTACCACCAAGACGAGTAAACCGCTGTCACAAGGGAAACAAATCACAATTATAAACATGATAAGGAAATGTACAGGCTGTTATATGTTGTCAGGATATAAGCATATAAAAATATAACAGAAGAGTGTGAAAAAGGGATGTGACATCAAACAGAATCAAACTAATTCAGGTATTGACTAACAAATAGCCAATTTAAGTAGTTATCATCTTGTATATGTCACCCAATTTTAGATTGTCAAATGAAATCATCAGTTCATCAACACCAATCGAAGTAGAAACAACTACTAAGAATATTAAGAGTATGTATTGTTCTATTGGTGTTAGATAAGGTATCATCCTGAAGTAATAATTCCCAAATCCAGTTACTATGTTTGCTCCAACACAAACTGTGCTAAATATATTGATGCTTGATAGGCATACTGTAAGCAAAGGAGCCAAGGTACACACCTACTGAATAGTGACACAAAAGCATCTTTCAAAAAGAAACATACTATAAGACTTGAATTTGGATGTGTTGGAAAAATCAGTGAGTGTATTCTCAGCTGATGTATGTGTATACATACAAAATGAGTACAAGTATATCTCAAAGAGGAAGGTTACAGCCTATATTCCTTAAACTAAAGATAGATACACCCAAAAACAGCTTAATGTAGTTGTACACCACTATAACAATCATATTTTAATAGTAAGTTAGTATTACATCCAAGTTATTTGCGTATTAGACATTATTATCCAAAGAAAGAGATCCAATTTAGTTACAAGTTTACTTGAATTAAATCACCCGTAAGCATGAATTTATGGCAAAAAATCTACCTTAGGATCTCGAAGATAATGAACAATTTCTTCCAGCTCAGCCTTTGCCTCATCAACACCTTTTACATCACTAAATTTTGTGCTTGTTTCCATGGTGGGTTGCACTTCTTCATTTATACCAAGTCCTGAGAAATAGATAAATGCAAACCAGAGAACATGTCTTCTAAGATCAGATTAAGAAAACTATATGAAAAGACAATACTGACTAGGAAATACCTTTACTAATTCCTTTATCTTCAATGAGTGCTCCTATACCAGAAATCACGAAAAAGGACACCGCAATGGTCCTGAGAGTGCGCCATAACTGATCTTTTATATTCCCACCTTCTTTAGCCACCATATGGATTGGATTACTAGCAGTTCCAATAATATTGTCTTTTGTTGATTTTCCTAAATTTCTTAAAGCAGAAAGTCCAGCTGCAGTTTCTTCCTCACTCGCTACTGAATTGGACATGCCTGAAAACTCATATCACCTCTGGTCAGAATTTATGGTCTAAAAAATATGCTAGACAAAATTATCTAAAATACTGATGTAGTATGATCAAAATATCACTTTAGAAAAGTATTAATTGAAGTGCCAATTTTTGTCAGCTGAATATGTTTTTCGTCTTGCATCAATTTGTTATCATACTTGTCCAAGGACTGCATCAAAGGCCAAAAGATGCATAACATTCCTGATTCCAAATTTAATCACAAAGAAAAATAAGATTCTTTATCAATCTGATTAATGATACAAGACAGTATTTGAACTTTTTAATCCCCGGAAAAGATTATTGTCTGACAGTACAACCAGACAAATGGATTATTGGCCCGTTAGAAATATAAGAGATATTATCTAATTTTTCTAACAAGCACAGAACATACAGTGTTTGCTGACTTGAGAAAAGCATATAAGTATGGAAGTTTTAACCAACTGATTCTGTTACTTCAGTAATATATCAATACCCTACTCATTCAAGAATCTCAGATAAATGAGACAAGATATCAAAGTACAACTTTAAAAATGTGTGCATGTGTCTGTGAAGAGGGAGAGGAGACTACACAGAATGCTTGAGTCTTTAACATCAAATCCTAGCAGTCACTAAATGAAGAGTTCTAATAGAAATGGGAAAAAAAACCCTTACCCTGGGACTTTTTACTTAATTTACAACCTGGAAAAAATATTACCATTTCATGGATTAGTGGATAACCCAGCTTTCTAATAAAAATAGTAACACTTTTTGTTTGTAAAAAAATTTGAAGTCAGGAAAACAACTGCTTGGTCAGTGAATTCTAGCAGACACAATTTGACCATTTCCACACCCTCTACGAAACACAGTACCCTGGACAGAAAGCAGAACCACAAAAACCAGATATGGTTGTTTGCTTGGCAAAGACCTTGTATAATTGAATAATGAATAAAATTAAAAGGTCAGTTAACAAGTATTGAAATATAGGGTAATCAAGCACACAAATATGAGCAGTTCAACCCAAATAAGCACCTCTCCTTAATGTCTTCAGTAATTCACTTTCGTCAAGCCTATCAACTTTCACCAGTGCTTTCACGTATTCGGAAAGAGCCGAGGGACTATTGTGCAATGATGGTTGGCTTTCAAATACTCTAATCACAGCCTCAGGATCATTCTGATGGTAAAGTTCTTTGAGATAAGCAACTTCAGCGGCTTCATCTGCATCACGCGCTCGACGTGCTATACTGCCAAGGTAGCTAGACTGGAATCTCTCTTGGGCACCCAAAAGTCTAAACCCTACATAATTTTGAAAGTGCAAAAAACAAAAAGCTAAATGCCAAACGGAACACAATATCCAAGTACTTGGAACATGAACGTATACTGAAATTAAAAACAGGCAGGCATGAATAATTTCACAAAGAAACCAATTCATCCCCCACCTTCAAAGAAAAAAAGGGAGAAAGATAAAATAATCGCACAACACAAAAAGAAATTGTTGAAAGTTAATTCCCAAACCATCATAATTAGGGAAAAAAATAAAGCTATATTAAGAAAAGTAAAACTTTTAACTTACATAAGCAAATGACTAGAAGCTAATTATAAGAATAATGCACGGTCTAGGAGGAAGGGATCTATACCTGGACGATGTCCAAACTTATTGACAGAAAAATAGCTTGTAGCAAACACACTTTGAATCTGTCCAAATTTGGATTGTCGTCTTGCAACCTGTAAAAATAAATTATGAATGTAGCTAAATCGTTAAATAAATCCAAGATACAAAACCACATATGCCAACTAGTATTGTGTAAAAACTAGCAACATAATCAATAATGAACACAACGTGCATAATGAACACAAGTTCAAGTTCTCATATTTACCTACTGTCTTACACTTATTTTTTGGTGTAAATGGACGGGATTGAAAGTAGAACCAAGAGCAAATTATCAAAAGCTCGACCACTAATAAAAACACTATAAGATGAACAATAGTAAGTTAAAGACTAGCTGTGCGAACCCGATACTTGAAGCCTCCACAGGATATTCATTCGTAAGTCACAGAGCAAAAAACTCCATACACACAAATTACCATATAACCCAACAGTCTGAATTCGACATGGATGCAATCTTCACTGCTCCTAGAAATTCTCAAAAACAGAGGCAGACATTTGTGATAAGGCCTACAATGACTTGGGGGGGAAATATGCCTTTTCCCCATATAGCAGAAAGGTTTAAATTATCTTGTCCTGAATCAAAAACTAGAAGAAACCCCTTAGACCCATTATCCATTAACTTAAAAAGAATCTAGAAGGCGGATGAAGGAGAAAAGGGCACAAAAATCAACAAGCCAACCCTATAAATTGCCAAAATTAGGGTTTCAGGAAAGAATAAAAAACAAGAAAGACATTGACGAAGGACGTGTTGGATTGAGGTACAGGAATCAACTTACCTGCGATATCAAAAGCCTCAAAGCCATGCTCGCTTGATCGAGCTATCTCAATTGAATCACGAAATTGTTGCAAATGGCAATGATCCTTCTTAAGGTTGGTGTTTGTTGAACTAGAAAGAACAATTTTTTTTTCTTCGTTTTCTTTTTATGATAGACACTTGAATGAATAATAGATTTTTTCTAAGAAAAACAACTTATATGTGTAGTCATATAGGTTAGATAAATCGGTAATGTTAAAATATGAGAAAGATTTTTGTTTTCTCACTTACAGAATTTTGTTTTCTATGTAGTTTCTTTGTGATGTTTGTATTTATTTATTTATTTTATTCATTAGATATTTATGCGATTAAAAAAATCGAAAGACTAATAATGTCGGATTTAAATAAAATAAAGGTCGTGATATTTGAAAAGACTAAAAGTCAATAATCAACGAAAAAATAAGAATGGAAAATAAATAAAAGGGTTATACAGGAAGCGAAAAACATACAGACTAAATTATAATTTTTCGATATTAAATAAAAATATATCCTTATTGATTAAAAATAAGTGTGGAGATCACACCACACAATCCGTTGATTATTCCACGGTATTGAAATTATATTATCTAATCAATAACAACAATAAACTACCATAAAAAATTAAATTAAATTATTATCTAAGGTATGAATTTATACGATAACTTATAAATTTAATTAATAATTTGGCCAAAATATTAAAATTTTTTATTCATTTTAGTTTTTATATATTTTTATGCAATTGAGTTTCTATTCTCTTTTAAAAAAAATCTCTCTTAATTCATTAACTTTGTTAAAAAAAAAAAACTCAATATGATATTCTCCACTAAATTGGATTTAATGTCATCTAAAAGTGTTATGTATTAAAATTTGAGTCTGTCAAATGTTAAAATTTGAATCATTTTCTATTTATAAAAAGATCATAGAATTCTAAGATAAAAAAATAATTCAAATTTTGACACGTAATAAATTTAAAAATTTTGACACATAATATTTCTAACTTATGTTAAAGTTAACTTAAAATAAGGAACCACATTTAAAAAATTATGAACTAAAATAAGAAAAACAAATATAAAAAGCAAAATATTAGTAGTGATAAGTTATGAATGAATGAAATATACATGAGTGAACATAATTACTTTTAAAAAAAAGTAAAAGAAGTATTGTGTTTACATATTTAAATTGTATATTAAATTTAGATTTTGAAGGAGATGATTTGACTTTAATAATATTGCATTTATATAAAAAAAATATTAAGTGATCAAAAATATTAAGTGATGAAAGTTAATAGAAATGGTTTCCCATGTTTTTCTTCATATAAAACAAACAAACAATGTATTAATCAAAAGTTTTAATGTCAACTCAAAAGTTTTAGCAAAATAAAAAAAGACAAATTCATGTATTAAATTGACTAAGACGAGAAAAAAAAAAACTACAAATGTCAAAGGATTATTTACATTTGTTGTTCACCTCTTTTGCTTTTTAAATCTATATATCCATCTTGTTTGATCCTTTATATAATTTTTTTGCTCAAACGACCAAATTTATTTACAACAATATGAACATCCCTTAGATTTCGCAAAATATTGTTTTAACCGGCAAAGAAGTTGATATAACTTTTCCCCCTTATATTTCTGTCTTAAAAGTACCTTCCCAATTTGTTAAAAAAAATCCATAAATGATCAAAATCTATGATCCAACAAATTCGTTTAGGAACCAAAAATAAACGTTTTTGATCTTCAAACCATTGTCTGTTTTTAAATTATACAAATAAGCCTTGCAATTTATTGTCATAAAACCAAATTGATCTTTCTTGAAAATTAACAGTAAAGCTAAAAATAATATTTAGAGATAAGTAGTAGCAGAACAACTTTTTACATGCATAAGTTTAATATAATAATGAATTACTTAAATTCAGAAAAGCATAACGCAAACTGAAAAGAACAAAGAATTGAAGATGGTAATGTGTTATAATCTAAGCTTAAATACCTTTTCCGTTCTCATTTTCGTATTATTTGTTGCGGATAGTCATTTTGACAGAATGTTTGAAATGGTTCTCATTTTTACTGAATGTTTAAAATGGTCCTTATTTTCACTATTCGTGTTTGATCATTTTCTGTCACGCCGTTTAAATCAGTAAAAGAGTATTGTACAAGTGATATTGTTTGTATTACGTTGCATGGGATGTGTTACGTATACTGTACAAGTGTGTTAATCTATAAACCAGGCAGAACATTATAACAATCCAAGCACAAACAAACCCAAAATAGAATTACGAAAATCCTAACCCTCGAGCAAACACAACCCAGAAAACCCTAAACCCACTTAGCTCGTTGATGATGATTAACTTGAGAATTGAAATGAAGAGCTCGACCGCAATCCAACGATGAAATGACAAGTATTAGCTGTTTCTTCTACAAATCCGAGCTTAAGAAAGACGAAGATGAAGAAATCGCCTCTAACAATGAAGAGCATGACTGCAATAACTCAAGCCCTAATTGCAAAATTTTCCCCAAGTTGGAAAGTTAATGTTAATTAGCATATGTACCGTACACGTAACACACCCAATGCAACGTAATACAAACAGTGTCACCTGTATCCGTTACTGATTTAAACGGCGTCACAAAAAAAGACCAGATAAAACACGAATTGCGAAAATAAGGATCATTTTAAACATTCGGTAAAAATGAGAATCATTTTAAACATTCTGTAAAATGAGGACCATCAGCAACAAACACTACGAAAATGAGGACGAAAAATATATTTAATTCTATAATCTCTGGTAAAGAATACAAAGAATGAGAAAAGTAAATGCATATACTTTTATGTCAACTAATCTAAGAAGGTTCATGAGCTGAGCTCCTCCGTGTGAAAAACCTGAAAATTTTTTACTATAAGAACATTTTCAATCAACCAGCATCTTGTTCTGCTAAGATCCCACCGGAGCTCTTTTAGGCTTTGCAGTATCAGCGGCGACGGTGGCGGTAGATGGTGGCGTGTTGGATTGTGAAGTGCTTTGAGCTTCAAGTGTTTGTGGAATTGTAAGTTGGGCAAGCAGTGTCTTTATCTGAGTTCCTGTGAGGGACTCGTGCTCCAAAAGAGCATTTGCAAGTGCATGAAGCTCCTTGATGTGAGTGGTAAGAATGGTTTTTGCATTGTTGTAACCACTCCGGAGAAGTTGCTTCACCTCATTCTCAATGAGAAGCCTTGTCTCTGAGCTCATGCTCTTCCCACTATCTTTGTATTCGTGAGTGACTGGTCCAACTTCATTGCCCATGCCATATTTGGTAACCATGATCCTTGCCAAACGAGTTGCTTTCCTGAGATCAGAGGATACACTAGAAGAGACTTCATTTTCTCCGAAAATGAGTTCTTCAGCTGCCCAGCCTGCCATGTAAGTATCTATGGCGGCAAGAAACTGTTTACGGGTACGTTGATTCTGATCTGCATCGGGCAATTGGATAACCGTGCCGAGAGACGTGGCACAGGGAACTATAGTTGCTTTGTGAACAGGGTCGGCACCATCGGTATAAATGGCAGCAAGAGCATGACCAGCCTCACGGAAAGCAGTTACCTTTCGTGCCTCCTCAGATACAAGAGCTGACTTGCGTTCACTTCCCATTAGGATCTTGTCTTTTGCAAACTCTAAATCAGCATTTGTCACAGCGTTAGAATCATTCATCGCAGCCTTGATAGCAGCCATGTTAATCAAGTTTGCAAGGTCAGCACCAGAGAACCCAGGTGTTCCTCGAGCAATGATCCTTAGATCAACATCAGGATCCTTTAAAACCTGTATTTTAAAGCATGTAAAGAATCTATGATCGACCACTTACCACCAAACAAAAAACTATAACCATTAATCAGGTTTAACTCCTTTTCCTTACGAATATAACAGTACAAGCATTATGATTCAATTGTGACCAGATTTTATTGGTTTCTGTCGCGAGATAATTAATGTCATGTGGACCAGATATCGATGTTTGTTCTATGATGATGGTGTTTGTAAGAGACAATACAAAGCATACCTCTGACATGTGTGATTCCAAAATCTGGTGTCTTCCTCTTACATCCGGATAGGGAACATCAACATTGCGGTCAAAGCGGCCAGGTCTGACCAGTGGCATCATCCAATGATTTCGGAAAATTAGTTGCCCCAATCACAATTATGCCCTCATTTTGCTTGAATCCATCTAGCTCAACCAATATCTGATTTAATGTCATTCTCATGAGTTGGGTCCCATGGATTTCGCTTACCTCCTATAGCATCAATCTCATCAATGAATATTATACAAGGTGCTCTGTTCCTTGCTGCAGAAAAAAGATCCCTCACCCTTCGCGCACCAACACCAACATACAACTCATCAAATTCACTTGCACTGCTGGAGAAGAATGGAACCCCAGCCTCACCAGCAATAGCTCTAGCCAACATTGTTTTTCCAGTACCAGGTGGTCCAACAAGCAAAACTCCTTTTGGAAGCTTACCACCAAGACGAGTAAACCGCTGTCACAAGTGAAACAAATCACAATTATAAATATCACAAGGAAATGTAAAGTGCCTGAAATGTATGCAACAGGAAGCATCAATTTATGCCAAAAAATCTACCTTAGGATCTCGAAGGTAATGAACAATTTCTTCCAGCTCAGCCTTTGCCTCATCAACACCTTTTACATCACTAAATTTTGTGCTTGTTTCCATGATGGGTTGCACTTCTTCATTTATACCAAGTCCTAGAAATAGGTAAATGCAAACCAGAGAACATGTCTTCTAAGATCAGGTTAAAAAAACTAAATGAAAAAACAATACTGACTAGGAAAATACCTTTCCTAATTCCTTTATCTTCAGGGAGTGCTCCTACACCACAAATGAAGAGAAAGGCCAACACAATGGACTTGAACGTACGCCATAACTGATCTTTTAAATTCCCAACTTTAGCCACCGTATGGATTGGATTACTAGCAGTTCCAATAATATTTCTTTTTGCTGATTTTCCTAAATTTCTTAAAGCAGAAAGTCCAGCTGCAGTTTCTCCCACACACGCTATTGAATTGGACATGCCTGAAATCTCATATCACCTCTGCTCATAATTTTTGCTCTAAAAACTATGCTAGAGAAAAAAACATCCAAAATACAGATGCAGTATGATCAATATCAGTATTATTGAAGTGCCAATTTTGGTCAGCTGAATATATTCTCTGTCTTGCATCATTTTGTTCATGCAGTCATATAAAATCATACTTGTCCAAGGACTGCATCAAAGGCCAAAAGATGAATAACATTCCTGATTCTAAATTTAATTTAATTGCAGAGAAAAATTAGATACTTTATCAATCTGAAAAATGTGAAATAAGCACCTCTCCTAAATGTCTTGAGTAATTCACTTTCGTCAAGCCTATTAACTTTCACCAGTGCTTTCACGTATTCGGAAAGAGCCGAGAGACTATTATGCAAATATGGTTTGCTTTCAAATACTCTAATCACAGCCTCAGGATCATTCTGATGGTAAAGTTGTTTCAGATAAGCAACTTCAGCGGCTTCATCTGCTGCATCACGAGCTCGACGAGCTACACTGCCAAGGTAGCTGGACTGAAATCTCTTTCGCCAACCCAAAAGTCTATACCCTACATAATTTTCAAAGTGCAAAATGCCAAACGCAACTCAATATCCAAGTACTTGGAACACGAACGTATAACTAGAAGTTAACTATAAGAATAATGCATGGTCTAGGAGGAAGATCTATATACCTGGACGATGTTCAAACTTATTGACAGAAAAATAGCTTGTAGCAAACACACTTTGAATCTGTCCAAATTTTGACTGTCGTCTTTCAACCTGTAAAAATCTCGAATACAGACACAACCATTCGTTATAAGGCCTAAGAAAGGTTTAAATTTTCTTATCCTGAATCAAAAACTAGAAGAAACCCCTTAGACCCATTATCCATTAAACTAAAAAGAATGTAGAAAACGGTATGAAAATCACAAGCGAATCCTATAAAAGGTACATTAGAGTTTCAGGAAAGAATAAAAAACAAGGAAAACATTGACGAAGAGGAACAGGAATGAACTAGCCTGCGATTTGAAAAGCCTCAAAGCCATGCTCGCGTGATCGAGCTATCTGATTAATCCTTGCAAATGAACCTTCTTAAGATTGATGTGTGTTGGGAATGTTTGAATGAGAATTATTTTCTTGAATAAACGGAAAAAGAAAATCGATAGCATACCCTTCACATTTTAATTATGAAACTGAACCTCTTCTCAGTTCAGTTGTGTAACTGAGACTCTTTCCTTCCTTTTCACCAAGAAAATCCCAAAAACCGATTTCCATGCAAGCTTCTTCTTGATATATAATCTACAACATTAATGAACTAATTTTAATAAAAATACTTTTACAAGTTAATAATAATTTTTATTCAATAATTATAATAATAATAATAATAATAATAATAATAATAATAATAATCTTTTACAATAAGAAAAAAAAAGGACATAGTCATATGTCTCCACTAATAATTTAAAAATATTTTCCACCTCTGTGACATTATGTTTTAAGGTTGGAATTACAAGGGGTTGATGTGAGATGTATTATTTCATCCTATTTTTATACAGCAAAAATCTATACCGTAAAAATTTATACGTAACTCTCTCTATCCTATATCTAATGGATATAAAACTTTCCGGGTTAAATAAGATTAAATATATTTTTAGTCTCTCAAGTTTTAGTAAAATTTGAAATTAGTTTTTTTTCAAAAATTTTGACCAATTTAGTCTTTTATCTTTAAAAATATGTAATTTAGTCTTCTAACCAAATTTTGTTAAGTTTATTTGACATTTCAAGCGCATTTCATGATAGTATTTGAATTGTTTACCCCGTTTGATATATTTTCATTTCAATATTAATTCAAATATTATCATAAAATGGGTTTGATATAAAATTTTGAAAAAGAACTAATTTCAAAATTCAATTAAACTTGAAAAACAAAATCATATTTAAGCCAAACTTTTATTTCATTCACAGAAGAAGTATCTCGTGATTGAGTTTATTCCCGTTTTATTATTATTTAATTATTAATTAATTAATTATAATAAAAAAATCATAAAATATGAAAATAATATTTTCAAATATTTAATATTAAAATAATGTTTAAATGTTAAATATTTAGAAATAAATAATAACTATATAAATTTAGTACTAAATAACAATTAGATTAAAAACGAAAGAATTATATAAAATATTTTGTAATTCCACACAAATAAAATTTTATAACAAAAACAACAATTCTTTTGAAAACGTTAATAAAACAAAGTTCATAAAAATAAAATTATTTTTCAAAAAATATAAAAAAACAAATATTCATAATATCTCAAATGTTTTTACCTTTTTTTAATTAAAAAAATTTAAATTAATAATAATTTAAATTTTGGATATAAATTTTTTATCTTTTGAATTTTGCGACAATAACATTAAATTATTATATTATAGTAAATGAATTTTTTTTTTAGTAATAAAATTACATGTATGAGAATTAGTTAGAAAATAAAAATGATTATATAAAAATCATTGAAACAATATTTTACATAATAAAAAATAAATAAAAGTATTAAAAAAAGTATAACTAATCAAATGTGTGTCCAAAAACTATTTGATACACCTTTAAATGAAATTGCACAAAAGACAAAAATTATATAATTAAAGATATAATAAGATAGAAAATACTTTTGAGATTTGAAAAAACTTTTCATTAAATTAATCGAACTATCGAACTATTGAGAAATAAAGAGAATTGTTTTGGCAAAAAAAATTATTCAAATGAAACAAAGATTAAGGATAAAAAATAATAAAGAAATGTTTTTTTTTTATATTACATAAATGAAAGGTTTATATAATTGAACAATTAAAATTGAGAGAGTCAAACATCTTCATGTGAAAAAATAAACAATAAATAAAAATACTAAAAATGAGTAGAAATAATCAAATGTGAGACCTAAAATCTATTTGATTAACTAAAATTGATGATACACCATTTCAACATAACTACACCGATAACTCTTGATTTGTTCCCATTTTTATTGACTAAATGCATCTCTTGAGTATTGTTTTTGTTCTTAATATTTTTGAGTTCAATATGAGTTTGGTCCTTCGAATACAACGAAAAATTACAGATGGTTCCTGCTTGAAACTTTGATTATGTTTGATTTCTTACTTTCAAAAACATTGGTTTTAGTCTCTCATTTCCAACAATGTTAAATTGAACCATAAGGAGTTATGTTAAACTGCTTTACTTGTTATCTTGTTCAAGAGATAAACTATAGTCTTAAGCATTTCTCCCTATAGTGATTCTGGTAAGGAAGAATGATTAATCATACTTCTCACCATATCATTATGAGTATGTTCTACAACATCGTTCATGCTTGGTTTCCCAAGCATTGTATACCGAGAAACAATGTCATACTCTCTTAGGAAAAGTGCAAAAGAACGTTGTTCATATGATCCATCATATTTACCATAATATTCACCGTCGGTCAAATTGAGACTTCTCATTAATTAAAAATATTTAGTCATACCTTGAATAATTATCTATGAACGCAATGAAATAGTGCTGCCTATTCCATGATGTCATAGGGAATGGTCTAGAAATATTTGTGTGAATTAATTATAAAACGATCATTTTTAGCCCGTTGAGCTCCTAATTTTTTAGAATTTATTTGTTTACCTTTAATACATTTAACGCAAACCTCGAAGTCTGACAAATTTTCTAAAATTTGTTTGTTTGTTTGGTTGTTTGTTTATTTATAATATAAATATATGTATAACCCTCATACAAAATAAAATTTTTAACACAATTGTATATAATTTTCATTTGTTTAAAATTGTTGAATAATATAATAATTACTTTTTTGCATACTTAAGAGGTATACTATAATAATTTTCATGTAGATGATCGGAGAATCAATATATTAATTTTGATTTTGTTAATTTTTTGGAAATATATACTTAAAAAATTGATTTAACCGTTGGTTATAAAAATCAATGTATGAGTCTAAGTTTCATATTAAGATGAGGAATTGAGTAAGATATAAAAGAAGAAAAATCATAAACTCATTTCTTAGGGTTTTGGGTGGAAGGTGGTGTTAATATCCTATATGAGGTAGACCCATGCTTCATTGGTATTGTCTTTTTTTAGTGATCTTCTCTCAAAACATTTGAACACCTACAAAGATGAAAACCCATTGAGTTGGAGGTGGTGTGTAAACGAACTCATATCTCATTGATGTTGTATCCAGATAAGATGACATATTTTTATTTCAAAATTAACCATTATATATGAATGATATTCATTCAATAATTTTGTATATGAATGTAATTAAGATATATCGAAGATCTCTTTGGGAAAATGCTCCATTAAGTCCCAACAAAACTCATTTGAACATGATTTGTGTTCGCAATTCTCTGGCATGTACATGAAGTGATGAAATGATGTGGATAAAGAATTAGAATTGAAAAGAGTGGTTGGAAAGTAGTGCAGTACCCTTTTTGTTTTTATAAGCAAAGTGGGATATTCTGTTGGTTTTGAAAGAAGTTCCTGAAAGTTAACACACATTATCTGTTGGTGCAATAGACATGCCCCTAATAGCAGAGAGGACACAGTAGTACAATTATACTATCTCGTAGCCATCAATCATATCATGGAAAAGAGAGAAGATGCTTATAAATATAAATATATATGAGCATTATTATTGAGCACTAGCTAGGTTCTGCAACTTGGCAGCAGCACCTTCTTCCAAGTAATCAGAGAGCATTGCAGCTTTATTCCCTCAAGATGCGAAGCCATGAGTCCCTATTTGTTCACGTGAAGGGATAGCCATAAGCATTCCAGAAACGGGTGAAGATGAAGCCATATTATTATACCCTGTTGTAGTAGTAGTAGTAGTTGTTGTTGTTGTACATTGAGGCACGTGAACCTGCTGCAGAAACAAGTGGGGTCTCACTATCATCGCTTGTGAAGCTGCTGCTGCACTCACTGTTACGCCTATTTGTGAGGCTTTTTGCAACAAAGCAGTGGCTGACATGTGAGGAGAAGTCGTGGAATAATGGAAGGAACTGAAAGAAGGAAGAAAAGAGGGTGTTGTTGTAGAAGAAGAAGAAGAAGTAGTAGTAGTAGTAATAGGGTTAGGGTTTTGATCATGGTGGAACAAGGAGTGGTGTGGTGTTGAGAAGTCTAAGGTGGTTCTCAGTGATTGTTCCAACACTGTTGGAGAAGATAACCATGAAGGAATTTCTTGACCTAATAGGTTCAAATCTTGTTCTCTTTTCATTACCAGTGATGATGATGATGATGGTGGTGCTTCGAGTTGAAGGCCATGGCTTCGAAATTGGGACTGAGATGATAATAGAGAGTGAGGGTTCACTGCTCTTCCACTTTCCTGTGCTAAGGCATCACAGAAGGCTCTGTGAGTGATAAAGCTGTCCCTTCTGCAACCACACAAAAGCCAAACAACAAATTCAGTTTTGTTTTTTTTTTTTTTTTTTTTTTTAATGTTACATGATTATGTTTTTCATGAGACAGTTTTGTTTAATGCAACTCTGTCGGAATATATTTATATAAGTTAATTATCAAACTGAAAACTATTAGTATATATTATAAATAATTCATATTCAGTGTTCTTTTTTTCATGTATATAAATGCACACAGATTCCTTCCTAGCTAGAGTACAGTTTTTTTGTTGTTTGTACTGTTTTATACACTTTCCCTTTTCATCTATATAATTGTTAATCCACACTCTTTCCTCTTCCTTCCTAATACCTGGAAGTAAAATAAAAAAAATAAGAAATAAGTTTATTTTGATTCAGAAAAAAATAAAAATGAATAGAATGTGGAACATATTTATTAATTATTAATATTTTATTTTATTTTTTTGTTTTGTTATAATGAAAACCATAAATATTAATAAAATATTGACAATATGGTCATTAAATAGAAATATACTATATGCTTTTTTTATCACCATGTAATCAATTATGTCATTATATATATATATATATATAATAAGAGTGATGCAGGAATCAATGTTAAATTTTATATTATACATATTTTCAGAGAAAAATAAAATGTCTGTGATAAGAAAAGCTTAGACTTATTTTCTAATGAAAATAGATGTATATTTAGTCTAAAAGAAAAAAAGAGAGATGAAAATAAATGTATTTAACTATAATGATAAAAGAAAAAGTGTTACATGAAAAGCTTGAAGTTGAATTATAAGTTTTTTTCCCTGAGTTGAGTAGGTAAAACTGAAATTGTTCATTAATTATTCCATCGAGTTCGAATATAATACTGAAACTTGTCTCAAGACAAAAAATCTATCTCAATTTTGTCTCGAAATTCAGATGAAATAAAAATAAAAAGAGACTTATTTTGCAAACTCAATTTACAAAATAAAGTTATTGTTTAGATATTTACTAAATTTGTCATTTATTTGGCTCCTGCCAAATATAGATTTTTTCGTAACAAATATATAAATTCGACTCCCTATTGTGGATTTACATTACCAATCAATGTAAATATATATATATATATATATATATATATATATATATTAAAATAAAATTCTTGATTAATGATTAATTTTAGTCAAAAAAAATAATTAATCACTATGACCAATTTATAAATTAAAAGTTATTGATAATTAAAATAGTTTCGAAAAATTATAATTTGTCTTTAAATTGATAATTAAAATAGTTTTTATTATTAATTTGTCTCTAAATTGGTCACTAACATTAACTACATAAGTTTTGACTACCAGAAATATTGGTCTGTAAATTAGTTTTCAATTAAGAAATTAATTTCTAAATTAGTCTCTAAACATATTTTTTTGTCATAAAATTAATAATTTTTTGATAGTTTTCTTGGTGATATAAATAAACTTTTTATACTAATAAATTGCTTAAATTTTGCTTCACTGTTTATGCCAATGTTTTTACTTTATTAACTAATTAGAAATCCAAGTTATAAACAAATTCACTATTGGAATAACAATGTAAAAGGTGTTTTATTATATCAACATATTCTAATTAGTTTTTAAGCATACACTCATATAATAACCATATAATTAATTAATTATATAATTTCTATTAGTCAAAGCATACATATAACAATGAAGATAATACATAAACCTGTTGTTGACCAACTGTTATGAAATGATTTTTTTGACAGAAAATTAGTTAATTTGAGCAATTTAGATTGTGGTTTCAGAAGATAAGCTGCTTTTGGAATCTAGGAATGAGTTAAAAGCTGATTAATTAGTTAATTAATTATAATCAATTTCGATGTATTAAAATATGTTAAAAAGATTTAAAAAATTGTAAATATGTAATGCAGAATAAAAAATAGGATTGAGAATTTTGACTGAGGAATTTACCTAGAGAAAAGGGTACCACAGTCACACTTGTATTCTCTGGTGCCACAGATTTTGGAGTGAGCTTTCCAATCAGATTGAACTGCATAGCGTTTGGAACACTTCTCACACTTCCATTTCTTCTCTCCATGCTTCCTGAAAAAGTGCTTCTTGATTCCAGTGAGGTCCCCAAGGGCCCTTGAAGGGTCATGGTGAACACATGATGCCTCTGGACAAACATACACTTTCTTTCTCACCTCTTTGCTGTTCTTCTTCTTCAGCTTCCATGGCAGATTGTGCCCTCTTCTGTGAAGCTGCAGATTCTGATCCCTTTGAAACCCTTTCTGACATATCTCACACACAAACCTGTTTGTTGCCAATAGGGTCTCTGGAGTCAATGCTATCACTTCTGCATCAGGGTCTGAAATCAACCACACCAACAAAATCAACTCATACACTACTACCTCTTCAATTCAAATTCAACAATTCACAAAACTTACATTAATTATTACTAGCCTTTTCAGCAAAGGAATCATGTTTTTAATGCAGAAACTATAACTGTTTGTTTTTTCTTTCTTTCTTATATTAACCAAACACTTCATATGAAGGGTTTTATGATATAAATTTGTTGAGTTCATGAAGTAATAATATTAAAAATCATATTTTGACAGATAAATGTATATACATCAAAAACTGATTTTGGCTGCAACGAATTAGAGAGAGAAAAAAAAATGGTATGAATTAATGTATGACCTGGGTGGCCTGGAAGACTTCTCTTCTTTTTTGGTTGTGGTTCTTGATTTATTGAAGTGGAAGAGTATTGGTGAGCATGGAAAAAACCATTGTCATTTCTGATTCCTGAAGAAGCACTTATTTCACTCGATGCAGAAGTCAAATTAGACATGTTTTTTTCCACCACCAAAACCTATATATACACAAGTAGATTAGGTAAGAAACCAAACTACACTGCACAAAGGTGAGATATTCACACAATATATACAATATGTTGATGAGAAAATAAAGTTATTTGCACCAAAAGAATTTCTGAGATCTTGCAGATGAAAAGGATAATACTATAATGGATCTGATTTTCTTCAGCTGATGGATCCTGCTTACTTATATAGCTTTCTCTCTTCTTCAAAATTTTCAGAAATTCTTGAGAAAACCACCAAATGAAAGAGAGAGAGAGAGAGAGAGAGAGAGAGAGAGAGAAAGAGGAAAAAAGCTGAGAAAGTTGAATGGATCCCGAGAAGGATTTGCCTTCAAAGCTATGGCTATTCACTTTAATCACTTCTGAAACTGCCACAACTTGTTGGTAACTTAGCATCAAGCATCAAGCACACCAAGCATCAAACATGAAGCATCATCACCTGGTATAAGAGTGTGAAGAAAACACATATATGAGGTAAGTGAATTTCTTAAGTATAGATCTCAGTATCTAAGATATCAGTGTTTAATGTGAGTAACCAAAAGAAAAGAAGAGAATGAGTTAATTATTAGGTACCTACTTGAGGAAGTTTTTGAGTTGTGAGTGTGTGAAGAGAGAGAGAGAGAGAGAGAGAAGAGATTGGAATGTGGATGAGGAAAAGGATGTGTTTGAAGATGGCACGTACAAGAGACCAAAGCACAAGCCAAACTGGCTTGTTCTGAAGTGCACTTTCTGTCTTTTCCCCCCTCTTTTTTTTTTTTTTTTTCTCTACCTCACAGTTTTTCTTTTTAAAAATTTTCTTCCTCAATAATTGCACATTATAACATTATCATTTTCTTCCACACTCTTCAATTTTTTTTTCTTCCTCAATAATTGTACATGGCATAATAACTTGATGATTTTCTTTCTTCTGTGGGTCAACTCTGTGGAGACTATATATGTATACAATGTGTTTGAAATATATGTTGTTATTAGAGTTATGATTCACATTTAACATATAAAAATAATAAAATTATTTAAAGTAGCAGTCTTAAGAAAATACTCAGATGTAAATTATAGATTTAAATTTAATTTGATTCAATAAACATGGATCTAATAATTAGTATCAAACTACTTTAACTAATATCTATATATTATTGATTATTTTTAGTGACTTTTTAAATTAATTATAATTCTCAATTTCAAATTCAGTACTTTATTTAAGATATCCCATTTAGTTTCATTTAGACCAACCATATCTTACTATCAATCAATTTTCAATGATGTTTTTACCAATTTAATTATTCCAACATAAAATTCAAAATATATAGTACTCTGTGTAACTGTATATGGTTATTTATTTTAATTTATGTAAAAATACATTTTCATTGAAATTAGAAAAAATAAAGTTGACCATTGTAAATTCTATATTAAATTCTATATTAAATTCACAAAAATACACACACAAAAAACTAATCCATGTTTAACTGTATTATTTTACAGTGATACGTGCATAATATATTTTACTTGAAATATAAGTTAATATAAATAATTATATATAAGATATATATAGTGAGAAATTCATGTAAAATTCATTAAGTAATATAAAAAAGTATGACAAGTTTTAGCAGTTAAAAGAGAATATGTTGTACTTAGATGCATAAAATGTATTTTTTATGATGTGACTACTGATATAAAAATGACCTAAGTATAAAAATATAAGAGATAAGATGAACCTATCTTCTCTGCATAAGAAAGATGCATGAGTAGGTTATATAATAAAAACATTTTGAGAGAGAGAGAGTAAGAAAAATGATAGAATGTTACACGAAGAGGGTATACAAAATATTATTCTCTCTCTGCATGTTTTGTTAATGGTGGATGTCTGACATTGATTGATTATTCATGCCAAACATTCTGTCTTCCTAAAAAGTAGAGATAAAGTGTCCGTGAGAGTGTGAAAGATGAAGAAGAGTGGCTGATAATGAAGTTTTAACATCAGGGTAATTCGTAAGAGACTTCAAATCCAAAAACCAAATATGCTTTTCTATCTGCATTCACAGACACAGCCTGTGACAGCCATACCCTCGTATCATCAAATTTTTATTTTTCTCCTTCCACACAACCACACAAAATCTCCATCATGCATATATGCAAACATATTTATTAGATCAGTAACACGTTTTAACTATCGATTAACTATGTTTTTATCTTTGCGATTTTAACTTTGATTTTGTCTTCATATTTGAAAATTTTTGGATGTATCAATTATCACCTAAGAGTGTTAAGCGTCTTCTCGCACACCAGTGCAAAAATGATATTAGACCGATTCTGGAACGTGTATTAAATCGATTTCGAAACCGATCTAATACAGACCGATGTAGTATGTTTGTTAGTTATTAGATCGGTTGCAAAAAATCGATCTAATGTATCAATATCAGATCGGTTCCCCTAACCTGATCTTACATTATTCATTACGAATACATCAAGATGAAGTGCTTTAGATCAATTTGAGTATAAACCGATCTAATATGTTGAGCACTTTAAAAAAAAAAGCAGCAAGCATTAGATCGGTTAAGACCATAACCGATCTAATGTTTGCTGCTTTTTTTTAAAAAGTGTGTTTTGCAATTGCAACTAACCAAAACCTGTTGCATTAAAAATCAAATAAATACAGGCAGTGCAGTTCCAGCAGTTTATAGAGTACATATTTAAAAAACAATTCAAATCCAACAATGGATTTGACCAAAATATTTCCTAAGTGAAAGAAAACTAATGCAACAAAGGAAAAGTTTTACATATAAACATTTTTAAGCTGCAAGAAGTAATTGGCCCATTCAGTTCTTACTTCATCAATCTTCTCAGATCCCAATGGTTCAACACTTTTAAAAACATGTTTCAAAGAGGAGTCTTTTGATTCCTTACCTCATCCCAAGAATCTTTCAAAACAGCACAAGCTATGGTCCACATCCAGTACATGACATAGTATCCACACTCAAAACTTCCTTTTTGGATATTACACTAAGAAGATCAAATTTATAATTAATATATGAAAAAAAGTACAAATCATACAATATAAAAGATGGAAACTTATACCTTTGGAGAAATCACTTTGAAATTTTGTGAAGATGAAGTTGATTTACCACCCAACACATTGTACACATTCAAAGCACTAAAAAGTTAAGTCACTTGTCAATTACAACATATTTCATGACATAAATAACACATTATAAAGGGACTACAACATACCTTTGTAGTATACTTCTCATGGCTTAGGGGATGGGTTTGTGCAATGAGCATAACCAAACTACAGTATTCTCCATTAGACAAATAATCACCAATTGCCAATGAGACCTAAAAAAGAAATATAATTAGTGATTTGAACTAGTTAATTAATAGCTCAAGTGACTAAGATGAACTTACGCATGAATATAAGGTGCCATGTAAATTCTTTTCTTTGATTTCCCCATCCAATTTTGAATATACGTCTGACATTCCATATGTTTATTTCCAGAATTTTGTATATGCTGAGGCTCAAGGAAACCATAGACATTAACATTCCCTGTTTTGGAAACATATTCGTTTAAATACCTGCATTCAAACCATTAAGCCATTAAGTTTAGAGACAATTATTGATTTCACAATGTAACATAAAATGTACTCACAGTATCCATAGTTGAATAACTGTAATGTTCAGCATCTGCCCCTGGATGATTTCATACACATCATTCATATGGACATATAGTGGTATATCACTATTGTCAACACCGAAGACTGTTTTATCCCAAGGAATGACAAGTGGTTTTTGAAAAAGAGCTCCGACTATGCCAGCCAACTCATGAATTGGACTAAAATTTTGCTTAGGTTGGGGCTGGGAATGGGCCTCAGGGCTAAAAGCACATGCAACTGGGGACTTTTGTCTGCTATGAACCTACAAAATATAATAACAAAGTTAAATACGAAGTTGGTATTAAATTATGAAGTATATCATTGTAAAGAAGAAAAATATACCTGCTTCTTTTTTTAAATAACCTTAACTAATTGTTTAGGCCATGAGATGAATGTTCCTATAGTGCCTCTCCAACTAATTTGACCTCCTCTATGGGCACTGGAACTGGAGTTGTGGCATCTCTAACATCTTCAACTACCACTCTAGCCAAATCATCCGACATTTGCACAATATGCATGGTTGATCCCCCTGGATATAATCTCCCAATGGCAACTAAACGAGGAGGGACCTCTCCAACATACAACTTACACCTATTTGAGATATTCATCTTTGTGACCTCCTCTTCATCGTCCTCTTGTACCACATTATGTTGTTGCGACATTATTTGAGATATTCACCAAACAATATTGTAACATTTTCCAGCCCCTCGACATTATCAATGAGATACCATCATTTTGGAATTTAGCATTTAGCATTTAGCAATTTTCCTCAAAGCATTTAGCATCTGAAATTTTGGAAGTTTGAGAATTATCAACGAATGTCTATGTAGAAGTCCAATATTGTAGCTAACCTTTGGCGTATGAATATTTGGTGTTGTTTGTTAGGTCCCCGACATCGGCAGCATCAGCGACATCAAGGTTCGTGGTGCGGCGAACGGCGCTTCGTGGTGCGACGAGGGTTTCGTGGTGGCGTGACAGCGGAGCTTCGTAGTGCGACGACAGCGGAGGCTCGTGGTGCGACGACAGCGGCGCTTCGTGGTGCGGCGACAGCGGAGGCTCGTGGTGCGGCAACAGCGGCACTTCGTGGCGTGAAGGTGGTCGTTAGTGGCGCGAAGGTGGTGGTTCTGGTGTGGAGGCTAGTAGACCAAAATGGAAAGGGTTCGTGGTGTGGAGGTGTGGAGGCTTGTAGGCTCGTGGTGCGGTGAACGAAGAAGAAAGCAAATGGCGAATGGAGCAAAATGGCGATGATGCACTGTGGAGAAAAACAGAGAAGATGAACAGTGCAAACGGATGCACAGTGAGGCACGAGAGAGAAGAAGGGGTTCGCGGGTTTGTGCAAAAAACATTACATCGGTTATATTGCCAACCGATCTAATATTTAAAAGCATCATTTTTTAATTTTAAAAAATAACATTAGATCGGTTCCCCGCTGAACCGATCTAATGTATACATGTTAGATCGGTTCCCCACACAACCGATCTAATGCAAATGAAGTTATTTTCAAAATTGTCATCGCGTGAATTGTTAGATCAGTTCCTACACAACTGATCTAATATGCTTGATCTTATAACCCATTTTTGCACTAGTGGCATGACAAACAACAAATCATGCTGACCTTTTAAGATGTTAATAGAAAAGAAATTTATAGACTACATTCAATGTGATTTGTTGTCTTCCTCCAAAAACATTTAATATCATTGGACGAAAAAGATTACATCCATGTATTTTTTTGAGTATAGAGACTTACCCGGATTAAAGTTGTCATGAGAAAATTCTCAATTATAAATCAAAAGTAGTTAATGACCAATTTAGATATTAATTTACAAACATTAAAAATTATTGGTTACTACAATAGTCATTATTATAAATAAAAAATGATAATTAGGATTGATCACTAATTAATTAGAGACTAATTTAGAAACTAATTCATTTTTGTAGTCAAAACCTACGTAACTAATTTCTAGTAACCAATTTTATTTGGTAGGGGTGATCATGGATTGGATTTTTAATGATCTAACCCACATCCATTTTGGATCCAAATAATTGGATTAGATTTTCGATCCAAATCCATTTTTTCAAAAAAAGTAGATTGAAGTTTTTAAAAATCTAGATTCAAATATTTAGATCAAGTTTAAATCTAGATCTAACTATTTGGATCAAGTTCAAAATCCAAAATCCAATTTTCATAAAATAAATTCAAATTAAATTTTTTAAAACTTGTGTCCATAGGGCTGACGCCATAGAATTTGACAGATTTTTTGTCGGGGGCAACGAGGCCAAATTTCAGCATGGGATGAACTTGGATGACTTTTGAACGAATTTCGGTCGGGGACGACATGACCAAATTTGGGTCAAGGTCGACTTGACAAAATTTCACTCGAGATCGACTTGACTGGACTCGACTGAATTTCAGCCAGGGCCTATTTTGCCTAATACGACCAAATTTTGGCCAGAGCCGACTTGGCCAAATATGGCCACATTTGGGTCAGGGCCTGATGAGTCAAATTTTGGTCAGGGTTGACTCCACTAAATTCGTCGGTCGGGACCGACTTGACTGAACATGGCCAATTTTCGATCACAGTCGACTAAGTTGAATATAGTCAAATTTCGTTCAGGACTTACTCGACCGAATACGGCTAAATTTGGGCTAGTGCCGACTCGACCAAATTTTGGTCATGACCAACTCGACTGAATTTGGCCAAATTTAGGTCAGGACTGACTCGCCTAAAGATGACAAAATTTTGGTCGCGATCGACTTTGCCGAATACGACCAAATTCAGGCTAGACCAACTCAGTCAAATTTTGGTTGAGGCCAACACGACCAAATTTTGACCGGAGCCGACTCGACTGAATTCGACCGAATTTCGGTCGTGGCCGACTCAGTTGAATACGGTCAAATTTCGATCGTGACCGACTCATTTGAATACGGCCAAATTTCATCCTAGGTCGTCTCAGCCAAATACGACCAAATTTGGGTCAGGGCCGACTCGGCCAAATCTCAATCGGGACCAACTCGATTGAATTCGACCGAATTTTGATTGGAGCCAACTAGGCTAAATACAACCAAATTTTGGTCGCGATTGTCTCGGCCGAATACAGTCAAATTTTTTCTAGGTCGACTCAGCCCAATGAAGTCAAATTTGGGTTGGGGTGAACTCAACCGAATACTTCGAAATTTTGTCCAGGACCAACTAGGCCAAATTTTGATCGGGACTGACTTGACATAATTTGGCCTAGTTCAGCCAAATTTTGTATAGGGTCACGCCAACTAAATCAAATACGACTAAATTTGGGCTAGTCCGTCTCAACCTTTAGCCTAACCTAACCAAAAATATAAACTGAAAATTTGGATTGGATGTTTTGGATTATCCATTTTGAAAATCTAGATTTAGAGTATGGATATACAATCTATAAAATATATAAAATGTAGATCAGATTGATATCTAAATCCAATAAAATGGATTGGATTTTTATTAAAATGAATATTAAATAGATTGGATCATAGCAAAAATGGATTGGATCATGAAAATTAGATTTTTTGTCCATCCTTTGTTTAACTTTTCAGATCATCATCTGCTTCCTTCCGCTCATTTAAGAGTTTAATAAATATAAATTATTATTGTTATCCTCATAATTTTTATTTTTATGTGTTAAATAAACATTAATTATTACTTTTACCCTCATATTTTTATTCTTTCACTTTTATATGTATTTAATCTCTTTTTATTAATACATTGTTTTACAATAGTATAATTTAAATTTTTTAGTACAAATTAATGGATACATTAACAATTCTTTTATTAAACTTCTAAAATTTTCAATTAAATTGTAAGGTTTAAAGTTTATGAATATAAATTTCAAGGTTTAGTGTTTACGGAAGTCGCACGTCGCAGGTTGCACGTCGCACGTCGGACGTCTCACGTCTCACATCTCTCATGTCTCACGTCTCACGTCTCTCACATCTCACGTCTCTCACGTACCACATCCCATGTCTCACGTTCCACGTCTCACGTCTCACGTTCCACGTCCCACGTCCCACGTCTCACGTGTCACGTTTCATGTCTCACGTCCCACATGTCACGTTTCATGTCTCACGTCCCACGTGTCACGTTTCATGTCTTACGTCTCACGTCCCACGTCTCACGTCTCACGTCTCACGTCCCACGTCCCACGTCTCATGTCTCACGTCTCACGTCTCACGTCCCACGTCCCACGTTTCACGTCCTACATCCCACGTCCCATGTCTCACCTCCCACGTCTCACGTTCCACGTCCCACGTCCCACCTCCCACGTCTCACCTCCCACGTCTTATGTCCCAGTCTCACGTCTCACGTCGCTCACGTGTCACATCCCACGTCGTCTCACATCTCACGTCCCATGTTTCACATCTCACGTCTTACGTCTCACGTCTCACATCTCACGCCTCACGTATCACGTCCACATCTCACCTTCCATGTCACACGTAGCACGTCTCATGTCCCACGTCCCACGTCTCATATTATTGCACTGAAATACTTATTCTTTCATAAAATAATGGTGCTTTGGTTTACTGGTTGCAGTATAGCTAAGGTTCTTCTTTGATGTTTATTCTTCTTTAGATAATAGTTTCTTATTGATCAAAAGAAGGAAGAGAAAGGACATTATTTTATCGGAAATAGGAAAGCTAACCTTATGCAACAACAATAATTTGAAGCTTTTGCAGATGTCTGCTATCATTACATGAATGATTTTAGAAAAATGTTTAGATGTTGGTAGGCAATATTGTTTTATTGGTTTTCTGTTCTGACATTCAATATGCGAAGAGATGTGTCACAAAATTCTAATCAAGGGTGGGCAAAAAATCCATTTTTTATAATCCAATCTATTTTTTCTATTATCTAATCCATTTAATATCTATTTTATTAAAAATTCAATCCATTTAAAGTCCATTTTATTGGATATGGATATCAATTTGATATATATTTTATATATTTTATGAATTGGATATCCATTCTCTAAATCTAGATTTTCAAAATGGATAATCCAAAATATCCAATCCAAATTTTCAGTTTGTATTTTTGGTTAGGTTAGGCTAAAAGTTGAGATTGACTAGTTCAAATTTAGTCGTATTTGATTGAGTTGGCGTGACCCTATACAAAATTTGGCCGAATTATGTCAAGTCGATCTCGATCGAAATTTGGCTCAGGTGGTCCTGGACAAAATTTGGAAGTATTCAGTTGAGTTCACCCCGACCCAAATTTGACTGCATTGGGCTGATTCGACGACCTAGACAAAAGTTGACCGTATTCGGTTGAGACAACCGCGACCAAAATTTGGTTGTATTCAACCTAGTTGGCTCCAATCAAAATTTGGTCGAATTCAATTGAGTTGGCCCCGATTGAGATTTGGCCGAGTCGGCCCTAACCCAAATTTGGTCGTATTTTGCTGAGACGGCCTAGAGCCAAATTTGGTTGTATTCAAATGAGTCGGTTACGATCGAAATTTAAAAACTACACTTTCACATATAATTAATTATGTTTAAAAAATAATTTTATTTATAAATTATATAAAAAACATCATAATTTATCATAATTAGTAATAATTAATTTTTTTAGTCAATTCCATAAACTCTTTTCCAACTAAAAAACACTTTCAATAATTTTCAAACAAGAATTTGCAGTTTTATAGAGAATATTTATCTTCACATGATATTTTTCATTTTCTTTCCATTACTATGTGTTCTTATCATAGATATAATAGTCTCACATTGCTTAAATGTCGAGACTTAGTTTAAATATTTTTTCTTCTTTAAATTTTTGAGACATCTCCAAAAAAAAGAAAAAAAATTATGACAAAACACATATTTTAAAACACCCAATACCTCATATGTATAATCTAATAAAAGTATAATTTATTATATAGGAATAAGAAAATTAAGAATTAGTTAGATGTGTGAACAAGTGGTAGATGATTATAGGGACGAGAGGTGTTGGGCCCTCCTAAATTTTTTAAAATTTGGTATATATATATATATATATATATATATAAAATGATAATTAAATGAAGAGTTTTCTATTTTATTTTTTATATGCATGTCTTTAAATTTTAATAAATATTGAAACATAAAATTAAATATAATAAAAATAAATAAAAAAAATTTATGAAATATATATAGGAAAAATTAAGACATTTTTTTTTATATTCTCTTTTCTTAATTGTTAAGTTCGTTTTTTTTTTCAACAGTAAAACTTATTATTTGTATTATTTTTTCACGGATTTTTTTTTATTTACGAATAAAAGAAAGGAAGTAAAACACAAATTTATTGTTTATACTCCTTTCCTTATATTTTAAAAAGAATAAATATATCTTTCTTGTTTCACTTAATAAAATATTAATATTAATTTGACGTAAGGCCATGCTTTCGTATATCGAAAGATACAACTAATATATTCAATTATTAAAGTTTTTTATTGCATTATGATACGGACTTAGTTCATTCTCCTATGTTATTGTCATTGTGAAAAGAATATTGAAATAACTATTGCTTGTATATGTTTAAATTTTGATCTTGGATTAGTTTTTCTTAGGTTTTCATATTGATCTTCAAGTTAATTAATTAATTAAGGTTTTATCCACTAATATTAGAAGCGATCAATAATAGTAGTTGGGAGTTTTATGGCCAATAGTGTTTTTTACTAACGTAAATTAGAGTTAATATCAGTACAGTTATTTTGTAGTAAATATCAACAACATTTTTTAGTTAAAATTAGAAGTTATTTTTTGATGATCTTTACAAGATTGAATTAATGTATTTATTTTTTTATTTGTTGTAATTAGAAAATCATGTCCAAAAAAGTTTTAAAGCTTAACAAATTTGTTTTTTTTATGCAAATAAAACATAATGAAAACAATTCAACCTCTTTTAATTTCTTGAAAAAATATATATTTTTCTCTTCAAATACACGGTCATAACACTTTTTTTAAAAAATCCATCAACTCTCTTCTTATCTAACTTATACCTTCATTGTCTCTTCTTGTCCACAAAACTAAAATGTATTAGATATGGTCAATCGGAATCTTGGATTCTAGAAGTATTTTTTATATATGTATTGCTGCTTTTATTAGTTCATTTTCTATATAAGATAGTTTTTTTTTTTTTTTTTAAAAAATAGCTTT
>Ga0214543_1000457_pt1 | contig 67933 bp, 28 predicted proteins | sample CNSS2metaG_FD_160094 | JGI IMG/M metagenome (GOLD analysis project Ga0214543, IMG submission 160094) | Root nodule microbial communities from cowpea collected in UCLA plant growth center, Los Angeles, California, USA - CNSS2 | ecosystem: Host-associated > Plants > Roots > Nodule | place: USA... | reverse complement strand
AAACACAAACAAACATATATATATATATATATATATATATATATATATATATATATATATATATATTTCTGACAACAACAAAAAACTATAAGAAAACCATTCTTTCTTACTTCTGGCTTGATTGGGTTAAATTGATTAAAAACAATCTTGATGTGTTCACTAAATTAGTATCTGTTAAGAAAGGCAAAGTAATTAGTTTGTGTTTTATTATATCATTCCCTACACTTATAGCATGTAATTCTAGAAATAAGAATTTACCTCACTTTCAACATTCGAACATACTTTAAGAGATTGATTGATTCCTTATTTATCTAAGTGGCAAATCTTTTCCAAACCGAAAAATCCTCCAAACAATTCTACCCTACCTCGGATATGGTCGGTTTACCAAGAAAACTCCTTTCTCTTCAAAATTAACTCTCTCTTTCATTGTCAATTATATTCATCTAATTGCTTCTTAAATTAAACATAAACAAATGTACTATTCTCAATTTTTTTTATTTTCAAGTTTAAGAAAATGTGAAGTCCCAGTTACAGTAATAGAAACATTTTTGCAGACACATTAAAAAGCAGAAGACTTTCAATATATTCTCTTGCTTCTAGATCGGTAATAGGGTATAATCTCATTTACTTGTGAACCCTCGCTTTGGTATAAATTCTCGGTTTAACCAGAAACGAATCACTCAATTTGTATCTGATTGTCGTATTCCTTCTATGCATGTCGTTCCAAGAGTTGGTTTAACTTTTTTTTTTTCTCATTATTTTTAATATTTTTACTTGTAAATATGCATTTTATCTATTAATCTGTTTTCTCTCTTCATTTTTAAATCTGAAATTTTAGGTTGAGATCACCAATTTAGATATTGCTTTTTTATGATAATTTTCAAGATTTTCTTTAAGATATATATAATTGAAATACGTTAAAAAAAATATAAAGATGTATACGTTTTTTAATCACGTTTTTACAAAAAATTAACTATGATAACACACGTGCATCCTTCTTTTTCCCTTCATTAACTTTGTACAGTCATTTTTCCTTTAAAGATCGTAAAGCTCAAAAAGAAAAAAAGAATACTAAAGAAATAGGACTTAGGAGGATGTAGCTAGTTCACTTTATATATACACACTAGACCAAAACTATGTGGTGTTTAATTTGCATAACACCGTCGCAGACGTGTGCGTATGTAGATTCTTTAATTATATACTTCGTATTATCCAATTTAATTAACTTTATCTCTACACTATGTCTTAATCTCACCGTATAATCCAAATATAAAATAACGTGTCTTTATATACATGTAAATTAAAGGTAGTTTTATAGTTTTAAAAGACAAAGCAAAAATACTTTCTCTATCATTTGAAAAAAAAAAAAAAAAATTATTATCTTAGGCACAAAAATACTCCTTTTTTGGCAAGGGGGGGAGGGGAGAGGGAGTAACAAAAGTGTCAAGCATTTTCGAAAATCAATTTGTGGTTGCTAGTATGAACTTTTTATACTGTTATTGAATTAAAATTAAAATTTATCTTAAGTGCTTAAGTAATAAAATTCCACATTAATTAATATAAACATTTACATGAACTAGTTAGATTGTAATAAACTCAGTAGTTAATTACAGCCTTAATCTTTCACATTATAATATGCGAATGAAAATGTTAGTCCAGAAGAGCAAAATGAATAAGAAAAAGAAAAGAAGTGTTTTTGTTTTGAGTATTTTGCACCGAAATTTTGTAGTTACGTCCTTTCCCCCGTAAAGAGGATTAGAATCCATAACGTGTTTGGTTCCGTAAGAGAAGGAGGTAGCGTAACCCCGTTCACACACAGAAACAGAAAACACGCCCACAATGAATCAATGATGCGCTACGTATGAAAACGTCGACCATGCATTGAATGCCACCGGCTGCCACGTTGTCCGTACCACCCACTAACCTACAATTGCCGGTGACCTCTTTGGTGTCACTGTTTTTGGCTTTAACTATGGAACTTATGTATGTATATGTATTCATATTCATTCATTACTACTTGCTTCTTTCACTTCCAACTCATTTCCACAATCACCTTTCACTTTCTTCCAACCCACAAAGCTCCGCTATCAATCTTTCTTTCTTTCTTTCTTTCTCTCTTCTTTCATCCACCTAACCAGATCGATCATATATTTATCGTATCTATCTCACTGCTCTTGTAGCTTTTTGAATGAAGGATTATTTCAGATTGGGCATTTGAGAGATAAGTATATATATATATATATATATGGATAATAATACGGTGATGATGACGATGGGTGTGAAGAAGAAGGAGGATTATGCCATAGGGTCATCGTCCTTCCACTTTAATTATCCATTGCTTGATTTCTCTGATGACAAGAGCTCTTTAGGGTTTATGGAGTTGTTGGGTGTGCAAGAATACAGTCCTCTGCTTGATTTGCCTTTAGGGTCCAACGTGGAACTGCTTCCAACCTCTGATGTTAAGGAACTACCTCAGACTAAGAAAGATTGGTCCGAGGTAACCAACCAGCAACCTGCGACTCCGAACTCTTCATCCATTTCCTCCGCGTCCAGTGAGGCTCTCAACGATGAACAAAAGAATAGAACTGTAGACCAAACACATGATGAGCACAAAAAGACAAAGGAACAGTACGTTTCTTTCTCTAATGTTCTAATTCTCTCTCGCCTTTTTAAAATTCTTTTGTTTACTTCATTTTGTGTAGTTATTTGGTTATTTAAGCCTAGGATTCGCATTTTAAAAAAAAAAAAAAAAAAAAAAAACATCTTTGGTGTTTGAATGATCGGAGGAACAAAAACCTTGGGGGAGGTTGAGTGTGAATTACGCATTTGATAATCTAATTAGGGGTAGGGGATGATGAATAAGATGGGGGCTGGGTATTTGTTTTTTATAATATTTTTGTGATGAGGAATAGTTGTACGTTGATTTATTTAATGTTTGGAAGATTCTAATAAGATTTGATGGTTTTCTGGGATGGTTTTAGGTTGAAGGCTAAGAAGACAAATCAGAAGAGACAGAGAGAACCGAGATTCGCGTTCATGACGAAAAGCGAGGTGGATCATCTGGAAGATGGGTACAGATGGAGAAAGTACGGTCAAAAAGCTGTGAAAAACAGCCCTTTTCCCAGGTAACAACACTTTATCTCATTCTGCAATACACCTTTTGCTTCCTTCACTTCTTCACTTTCGGTTCCATTTTGTTTCGTTTAAACCACCCAAAAATAAATTAAACGCTCTCAACATTTGAACAGGAGCTACTATCGTTGCACCAGTGTTTCGTGTAATGTGAAGAAACGCGTGGAGCGATCTTTCAGCGACCCAAGCATTGTGGTGACAACCTACGAAGGCCAACACACTCATCCAAGCCCGGTTATGGGTCGCTCCAATAATTTTTGTTCGCTAATGTCTGGATCTGAGAACTACATGTCCCAATATTATCAGCAGCAGCACCAACAACCACTCCATGTCGATGCATTGTCTTCTCTGGGTTTCCTCTCTCCAAAGAATGTCACTTTTCCTCAAGAGACAGCGTTGTTGAGTGACTATGGGCGTCTTCAAGATGTTGTTCCTTCACTTATGTTCAAACAAGACTAGATGACAATTCCATTGCTGTTACTATGTGATTTCTTATTATTACTTTTTGTAGGAGAGTATAGATGAGAACTCCATTGCTGCACTGGAACATATATATATATATATATATATATATATATATTTAAGTTTTAGTTTTCCTTGATGGCTGGGATCAATCATGCTTGTGTAACCCACTTTATCTTTATGCACGTATATAATATACAGATAGGACCTTGGCATGAATATCGGCGTAGCATAGATAGATTTTGATCCGGTGCAGGCACTGCTTTCTCGTTGACGTGTCTTGGGATCTAGTTTCCTGTTTCGATCCGATATCTGATATTTAATGGATAGAAAATAAATAAAAGGACAAATAAGAGTATCCGTTGGTGGATTGGACTGTGAGTGAAAATGATAACAAAACAAAATAAAAATAAGGCAAATAGGGTTCTATCCTCTTTTTAATCGTGAGATTCTGACCCGTCGTTTGTCTTGTGTTTTTGTTTCTTTTTGTTGAGGGAATGTGCGTTTACCACTGGCACGACAATACAGATTATTAGGTTTAGGCTTTCAAAAGGGAATAATCGGGGTGCAAGTTTGCTTGCTTTGTCAGGTCCCTGTAGTCCAGCGAAAAGGAAATTGTAGGGAAATTTTCTTGTAATTTTTAAGATACATTGGTGAAAGATCGAACCCAATATGGTAACGGGGTAATAAATAGGAAGAGTAGTTCAACCATTGACAATCCGATCAAACTTTGCCATGTATTCCATTGATGGAATTGATTCATTGAAGATGTGAAAGAGGGTGAAATTAAAAGCACGAGAAGTGAAGAAAAGAAAAGTGGAACAAGGATTACATTTAAAGCGTGATCTGGCTTGGACGATGGAATAGATCTTCATAATGACTAGTTTTAGCTTAATCTGTGAAAGCACCATAATAGCTGGTGTCGTATTCTTTCATAAGTTTGGTTATATAGAGCAGGTGAGGATGTGGTCTAAGAGAATAATTGTAAGTTAATATAGGCATAGACCAACGCGCACTAAGAGGATGCATATGATACGCCACCATCAAAGAGCCACTGGGGCCCCGCTATTCCTTCCCATTATACGCTCCCTCTCCATTAAGTGGCAAATACATTGCATCGAATTAGAACTCTTCAATTCAGAAAGAACAGGGAATAATTACCAACCCATATTGAATTGCTCAGCCACTTATTGTCTTTTAATTTACCTATCTTCTATTACTTTACTCCCAGACAAATAAATGACTGCAAAACGATCCTGCCGGCTTGCGAACCATTATCAAACTTTGATAAAAATACAATTTCAAAAGTTATCCATTTGACTTAAATGTCATTATTTCTGGGTACTCCACAGGAACCTCTACAGTCAACAGAATCCAGGACAACGATGAAAGGTAACACGGAGTGAATGAGACGGGCATTTGGGTACACCATTTAGCACATGGCACCACTGCAGCAGAAAAGGCCATCATATTCATCTTCAATTCCAATATCAACAATAATTATTAGTACGCGTTGAAAACTTACACGTAAACTATATGTGGGTACCGTTCTGAACTTTGCAGACCATACAGTGGCAGTGGAGCCACATTTCTTATCAAGCTCCCTGATAGGCTTTAATCGATCTCCCGTTCCTCTCACTCAACCAATACAGGGACATAAAACGCCATCCCACAAACACAAGACTGAAGGGTATCATTAACATTTCAGACTATGTCTCGTTCTGGTAGTAAGTTTTAGAGTCATGAGATATTCCAGCTCCCATGAGTTAAAAGCTCAACCTACCTTGCCTCTCAAAAAAATCAAAGACATTTTTATAATCTAGATATATCCGAGAATTACTTACCATGATTGTATCCCTTTAAGACGCACTGTATACTGAGCTGTTAGGAAACTAGCAAATTTCCAATTTACAGACTAGCAATAGCCATTGAAATAAATAAATGAGGCAATAAGAATACGTACAACCTCGTGATAAACCGTTAGGCTTGGTTTCTAGGAATTTGAAGGTCAATATAGTAATTGTGAACAACATGTGCTTTCAGTAGCCTAAAAACAATAACATCACATCTATGCAACAACAGGACTTGTATTTGACTGTCTGTGGTCATGATTTGTTTCCTGCAAAACTACAGAATGTTAGATTACTTTTCAAACAATTAGGGCTTGAAATATAACCATGTTTATTGGTCAGGTAGTTATTTTATTTATTTTGCTGAACTTTTTATGGGAGAAATACATCTGAGAATGCACCTGGTGTTTTTCAGCAACTTGTTGGGAGGAACATGACGACAATTGTGAAAGACTGCAGCAATTATCCTCCAGCTCCGGCTGCTTCTGAGATTCTTTCTCGTACAAGGCATACTCTTCAGGCTTCTCCCACTGCTCCAAGAGTAATAACCATCACACACCAAAGTGACAGAAATCCAAAAAACAGATTGTATGAACAAAAGATCAAACAGTTGAAACATTACTCTGCTTTCACAAGTGACACAGTTGTAGTAGTACTTAACACCATCGGGGCAGTAGTGTTCACTCCAGTCACACTCTGGAAATTCTTCATCTTGGGGACTTGAAGGCATATCAGGTGGGGTATTGCCAGCAGCTGTACTAGGGTTGCTTCCAGTCTGACTAGCCAGCTGGGAGAACAATAAAGTGAGAAAACTATTGTAGTCTTCCAATAAAGGTGCTTCAACAGTAATTTGTCACATTAAATAATCCATTTAAACATTTCCAATGTATTTAATGGTCAGAGGTGCATAAAAAAAAGAATGGCCTCTTCAGTATTTTGCCATTACTTATACCAAATAAACTGAACTCTTCTAATACCATTCCTCTATTAGATAAATAGCCATTATACTTTTTGTTGGAGATCCCAAATCTATCCTAACAAGGTTTGTTGGACCAATCATGCCACTCACTAAGTCCCCAACATTAAGGGGATCGGAGATCTAAAATATACCAAAGATATTAGTCAAATTATAGTATATAGGTGAGTGCAATCCGCACTTTATTAATTGATTATGTGAGATTGAGTTATAATTAAATCTAATTTCCAAGACTTATCTTCCCAGGTAAGGTTGGTAACATGAATTGCTCGATGTAATGGGTTTCAATTACAGACCAAACTTTTCAGAGATACTATTGACCATGAGATCCCTCTGAACAATTTTCTCTTACATCCTTAGTTTCTCTCTACACCTTTTTACAAGACTAAAATCATCCTCAATTATAACAATGCATATAGTTTAACTGAAAGACACAAAAATCTAAATGCTTCAAAAAGGAAGACAGAGGCATCCAAGAAATTCATGAATTTGCCATTGAATTTGTAACAGCAAAGATGCATTTGTTTTTGGGAGAACTAAAAATATAATTTGAAGATTAAAGGCAGTTATGGTTAAGTAGAAACATAAACCCATGAGTACAATAGATAATAATATCAATTCAACAACACCAATTCACCTCTTCAATAACAGAAATTCACTTAAATCACGACCAAAATTTTCATAAAAGAGAGACTTATAATGATCAATGCATATTATTACCTGTTAGTAACTAACCTGTGAACTAAGGTGCTGCTCTATATTTTGAACTGATGAATCTGCCGGATATGGCTGTCTCTGCACCTCAGTAATAAATGGCTGAGACTGAGAAGGCAATTTTGGAGCTTGAATTGACCCGAAAGGCATCGAACCCAACTGTGAATGCAATTGTTGTGGGGGAAATGAATGTTGTACCACAGGAGCACCAGGTTCCCAGTTTTGCATATGAGTAGTAACTTGTGGGTGTGGAATTGAGGAATGATGTGGGGCAATAGGCAACATACTTCCTCCACAGTTGGGATCACCAAAATTTGGTAGTGGCCTGTGAAAAGACAATAATTTGCAATTTATTTAGCAAGTCATGTGTTTCGTAATTAATATAGAAGAAGGGCAAATGAAGCGAAACAAACCATACTGCTGGTTCTTGAGAACAGGGTCCAAAATTTGCATTCACAGATAAATAGTTGGACCTGAAGAAGTATACATAGGAATAGAACATAAATACAAGTCTAAAATTATCTCCTGGTTGAACAACAAAGGGAAACCAATACATAGTTGAATGATCTGAGTTCGGTTGAACAACAATAGACTTCAAATTCCTTTTTATAACAGGACTTTCTTTCATAAATATGACTAATATATTAAAAGCATGACAGTTTAACACCACTTAGAGCGTGTTGATTAAAATTTTAAGCACCACCCAAAAATCTTGCATCAAACATACCCTGATTCAAGTATAGCATGTCTGGCAAGGTTTTGACATAAGAACAGTGTGTTAGAATCCAATTGGGAGGTATGTGGTTTGCAGTTTGAATCCCACGTTCTATGTATTATGGGATTCTAGGTAGAAGTAACCAAAAAAACCAACGAGATCAAATTTAAACTAGTTAAGAATCGATTAAGCCATCAAACACGTTTCAACTAGAGCAGTTTAGGAGAAACAAGCCAGTTCAGATTGATATTGACTTGTTCTAAGATGTGGACTTACAGTCCACCTTGTCCACTTTACCAATCTAACCTAGCCTGGCTCACACTAGAAAACATGCACCCTTAAACAGTTAGGATAACGTATGAATTTAACATTTTATTTTCATTTACTAAGTAAAGAGTCATTGCCACTTAGCCAAGAAAATTAAATTTGCTGAACTGAAAAGTCCCATTCCCTCTACAAAAAAATAATAAATAAAAATCAAAGATTGTAGCATGTAAATGTAGTTGCTAACTTGTGATGTATTATTAATTTATTAATAATAAAAGATGTAATAAACATATTTATATAAGAGATAGATGGATGAAAAAGTAAAACCTTGACTCTCCTGTCCTAGGTTTCTTGGGATCCGCAAAACGAACAATTAATGGATGATCACAACCCTAGGTGATTAAAAAATAAGACTTTAGTTAACAATTGAAAGTGGACAGAGTAAGATGTATGAATTAAATAAATAAATAAATTAGCTTTACTCTCATCGTGAAGGTTCTATTCAGTCCTTTGATTGCAGCTAATGCCATTTCTCTGTTAGAAAATTTGACAAAAGCATATCCTAGGAAATTGAGAAATGCATCCACACGACAAGTTAGGTGAAAATGATAACCATGATAATAAGTAGATGACAAAAAGTAAATACAAGACTAGGTGCTAAAAGCAATCATAGCTAAAAATCCAAATAGTCCATCGGGGATTGACCACGGTCCTCTCTCTTTATGTATAGTATCCAAACATTGAGTAAATTTATGATAGAATAGGTCTGGAAATATGTAAAAAAAATTTATGGCAACATATAGTCTCTTCTCAGTATCAAGGAGATACAAAACAAAGATCAATAAAGATACAATGATTTTCTCCGCATCCCCAGTCTTCAAATAGTTGAGACGCCTGGACTCTACCCCTTTACCCTGTGCAAATTCTATTCCAGAACCCAAGGCTTGCTCTTTTCTTTCCCTCTTATTATTTACATTTTAATTATTTTCTCTCTAACTAATTTTCTCTTACGAAGCAATTAACTTGGGATCTCCTAACATTTAAGATTTTCATTGTAAGCTTCTTGAAGAAAATTTTGGTTCAATGAGGTCTGACAAAGATATGAAGAGTTCAATTTCACCCACTGTCTCTCACTCCTAGTTTTTAATATAGGTTAGTCTGCAACTTCTTTTGTTGGGGAAGAAATAAAAGACAATCCAATACATGTCATTCCTGAAAATATATTGTATGAAATACACTCCATGACAAGAGCAAAGACTAACCACGACTGGTTGCAATGAAGATATCTTCTACATGTCCATAAGGGGAAAATATCTGCACACAATAAGTATACAAAACTCAGAAACATAACATTAATATAATAACCTGCAGATTATAAAGGATATTCCAAATACTATACCATAGAAAAATGCAGCTACCATAATAAATAAATAGAAGTTATCATATCAACCCATTTAAACTGAATTAGGCTGCAAACAGTTACATAATAAACGTGTTGGTAACTAACAGTTTTTGCTAGCCATTTGCCACATACCAGCCTCATGTGAAGTGTCCACATGATAACCAATATTTGTTTTTGTATCTATATCTAGATCTGTTCAAATTTAATAGGAGCCAACCTAGGGAGTGGATCTAGGTACATTTCTACAGGCAAACTACAATTAGCTTATCCTTCAGCTAAATACAAATCCATGGATACAATCATTGGCATGAAAAAATGTAAAAGGTCGTTTTCAGGAGATGCTAAAATATATGTGGGTGAAAAGAATGTGAATGGTGAAACATACTTCTTCAATTTCCTTTTTTGAAGCCTCTTTGTTGAAGCAACTAACAAAAACTTTATCTGCCACCACTGAAAAACAGAGACAAAACAAGAATACAAAAGCAAGTAGTCAGTTGGGCACTAAACAATAAAATATTAGATTAGACAATCATATATTATAGTAGCCAACGACTATCCTAGGAAAAAAAAAGCTGAGAAGCTTGCCTTCTAAAGGATCTTTCTTTTCCATGTTACGGCAAAACCCACGAACCCCTAGAAAAAGAAAATAAAAAGGTTCACATAAACTAAACACAAGAGTTTAATTCTTTAAACTCATTACTTGCTGGAGAAAGTAAACCATGTTCCATGCCATGTTCTCATCAACCAAACTTAAAATATGAAGATAATAGAATGAACTTAGAAATATCAAATTTAAAACTAAAAATTACATACTAATAAGAAGGGCTTATCCCAACCATTCAAATAAACTTCTGCATACTATTTAAACCTCGTCTTTAAAGCTGCTAACACCATAAATATAAAACAATGACAACATAGTTGATTCTCTCAAAAGCTTACCTTCTAAAGGATCTTTCTTTTCCATGTTACGGGAAAACCCTCGAGCCCCTAGAAAAAGAAAAGAAAAAGGTTCGCATAAACTAAACAGAAAAGAGTGTAATTCTTTAAACTGCTCATTACTTGCTGGAGAAAGTAAACCATGTTCCATGCCATGTTCTCATCAACCAAACTTAAAATATCAACATAATAGAATGAACTCTTAGAAATATTAAATTTAAACCTAAAAATTACATACTCATAAGAAGGGCTTGTCTCAACCATCCAAATAAACTTCCGCATACTATTTAAACCTCGTCTTTAAAGCTGCTAAACCATAAATATAAAAATGACAACATAGTTGATTCTCTCAAAAAATAACCCTATGATTGGAAGAAGTAGAGTACACTGCTCCTGACTTCCTTGAATTTTGTCATTATTTCTCAAAACTTCCCACTATTTTGAAAAGCTGCAGAAACTTCCCTAGACATAGTATATAACTCAAATTTCACACAAAAGTTTTTCTATATTTTCCCAGAAATTATCCCTAAACATGTCAGGAGAAATTGTGGAAAAATATAGAAGTTCAGAGGAGGTGAGAGCATCGCATAGTATATGAATTGTTGAATCGATACGAAATTGCATAAATTTATTTATGTATCATAGGATACAAAGTCATTTAAGATTCATTTTGTGATACAAATCGATAGATAGTCAAAACACATCAAATTGTAAGATTTGAGTCTTGAATAATAACTACAAAGATTTCTTAAACGGTGGGGTCCATAGAATTTAGTAACTTCTACTCCCTGTTTCTCCTCTATTCAAACAAGTTAAAGCTACACAATCTCTCTCGTTTCTCATCCTTGTCCTATATTATCCAATCCGAAATATAGTGTGCAAGTTCGAGAATAAGAATACCACGCATTCTAGTATTCAAAATTTGTCCTTTCAAACTTACTCTTTCAAAGGAAGAGGCAGGCAAAGAAAAGAAAACAATACTCAATTCCGCATCAATCAGCATGTATAGGCAGGCAGCAGTAAATAAAGCAGCTTAATATCACGTTTTGTTGGTCAGTAAGGAAAAGCTATAATGCCAAGTGCAAAAAGTCAGTGAAAAAAATTTAGCTGCTTTAATTTTAATAACTTTATCTTGATTTTAATAATCTTTTCAAGACCTAGAGTTGACAACTATATCGTGACGTACATACAGAATCCATAATAAACTGTCCTAATAACTAATTTTCAAAAATTTAATTAGGGATTTAGCTTATGCAAACACCTATATTCATAATCGGCTAAGGAACCTGACATAGGCATAGTAGTACGGATCTTAATAAACAGGTTCAAAAGAACAAGAATTTTAAAAAAAATTACCAAGACGTTCAAGTTCTCGATCAGCAAATTTGACAACAACAGGATATGATTCCTAGGAAATGTAAATATGTCAAATAATAAAAACAAGTTTAGATTAATGAAATGAATAGCAAAGAAGAGGATTAACCAAACCATAGGTTGTTCTTCTTACCCCAACAAATGTATATTGATTGTTTAAAGCCTTGATAGCCCTGTCAGCTTCATCAAATGTTGCATATTTCACAAAACAACTTCCTGCATAAGTTTAACAAATTTGACCTAGCGTTAATACTTGTAGATATAATATCGAACATATTATATACACAAATGCAAGAATCAAATTAAATTCCCTGCTCCTCACAGTCATTGGAAGGCCAAAACGCACAAAATGTGGATGATACAAATAATAGTTACTATATATACCTTGCCGTACACCTGTTCTCTTGTCTTTTAAAAGAACAACCTCAACAATAGTTCCATGTTCTTCAAATACAGGACGGATCTGAAATGGAATCACAAAAATGAGAAGATATAGAAGAGTAAGAGCTATTATAAAGACGAAAAGAAAAAGAAGAAAGAATATTAAACAAATATAACATCACACATTCTGCTAAAAATATGCATGACAAAAATTCCAGAAGACAACATCACAGTGGACCATTCTTCACCTATAGGGCAGGCCCTTAAAATACAGGTAGGGACAATATCTCTTAGCAACTGACATCCTAATTACCCACCAAGAGTGTCGCTGTTGCTTTGGAACAGGGATTACAGTAACAATTTGAGCAAATTCGGAGTAGAAAATAGATTTCCAATAATAAAAATGGAACGTGGGTGGGATTGATTACAGTGTGTATGAAATGACATTTGTTATAATTTCAAATTACAAGTATGCTTAGAGCATGAAATGGGTAATAACTGTAACAAACTGAAGATAAATAAGGTGATGAAATAAAATCAATTTATTCCAGGATTCACCATTCCCACAAAATAGAGACAGGGATAAAATAAAATGATCATTTCCATTACTATATAGTGTGAATTAACTACTAACGTACGATATCCTCTATTATATCAACAGATTCAAACACAACACCAGTGTGAAAATGTTGGCGGTTCACATTTCACGGGAAATAGACTTACCTCAGCCTCCGTGGCAGTTCTCGGAACAGGAGCAACATAAACTTTCACATTATTCGCACTGTCCACTTGATCTGCGAGAACGAAATCGCATAACTGAGGAAGCTAAAGCGTGATAAAACAACACGGAAACGCTATTGCGCGTGCAAATAAAGGAGTTGTGAGAAAAATTGTAGTACCTGGAGAAGTTCCTTGGTTGGAGTGGTGCCAGGGGCGTTTGCGGGGAGGGCGAGGAACGGAATGGTTAAGAGCGTATCCCGAATCGAGGGGTTGGAAGTGGTTGAATCCGTTGCCATTGTCGTGAGAATGAGGGTTTGAAGGGTCTCCGTTGAAATTGAGCCTCTGCTCCATCTGCTCCTTTGGAATCTCCATCTCCGCACGCACCGCTGACGTGTGCCCTAGAGACGGGTTAACTCCAGAGTGAAGAAGTAGCAGGGCCTTTTCCTTTGCTTTCTCTTCTTCTGCTCAACGTGATGATGTGCTTTGCTCTGCGTTCCAAGCAATTCTCAGATAATCAGTCACCAGGGTTTAGCCTTTTTTGTAATAGAGATAAATTACTTTTTTTGTGCAGGATGAACCCGAATTTGTTTTTATTTTAAACTTTTTAACTCTTTTGTATTTATTAGAAACTAAATATGTTTTGTTATGTTTAAGAAAATAATTATCGTAGAAATTTCAAGGAGCAAATCTAAATTAACCTCGAGTTTCAAAATTTAAAAAAGAAAATCATAAAATCATATCGATAGTAATAATTATAATTATTAATAATAATAATCTGTCCCTTCTTTCCTCGTATTTTATCTGCAGTTAAGATATCACACAGCATAATCTAATTGACCTTCAACCCTGAAATAAGTAACTTTATTTATCGTAAATCAGACAATTATTAAAATATATATATTATGTTTTTTAAATAGGTACATAAATAAAAAATAAAAATATTAATTTATTTTTTAGAAATAATAAGACAAAATAGATAAAAACAAGAAAAAAATTATTTTTTTATATATTTTACATTAACTTATTCTAAATATATATAAATTTTGAATAAATTATTGTCAGTATTTCACATTTTTAAATATATATATATATATATATATATATATATATTAAAAAAAGGTAATATAAAATTTGTATTATTTTTATTTATTTTCTCTTATTATTTCTAAAACTAAACATTTTTCTACTCTTAATTTATATATCAATTTTAAAAACATAAAAAATAATTTATTAAAATCTAATATATAATTAAGAAATTTAATTAGAAAAAGAATATATATGAAGGTCACAACTAAACAAACGATTATAAAAAATATATAGTATATAACATTTTATTCAATATTCATAAAAACAAGAAAATATGAAAAAGTTCATAGGATAAAAGAAATTATTTACTAAACAAATATTTCATTATTAATAATTTAAGTAAAAAAGAGTTAGTTTTCAATTTTCAATAAAGAAATAGAACATGTGAAAAATCAAAATAAAAAAATACATTTGTATTTAACTTCCTTTTTATTTTCTCATAAACAAAAAATATAAAATATATAAGAATAGAAGATAAATACAAAATTTGAAAACTCAAAAGATAATGAAAAAAATATTAAAATATTTTAATAAATTTGTTTAATTTTATATTTTATTATTTATTAACGTTAAATAATATAATTTTAAAATTTTTTAAAATTTTTGGGGCATGCTCTAAAGAGATCCACTATTAATTATATATATATAACTTTATTTTTATATATATATATATTGAAAAAGATAATTACTATGTGTTTTTAAATATATTAAAATACATAGTGTATGTCAAAGTACAAATATAAATATAATGAAATTGTTGAATTATTAATTTATTATTCAACTTTTCAAAGTATTTGTTTAATTTTGTGACCTTGTTAAAATTTTACAAATTGTTATACATTAAATTTTTTATCATATGAACTTATAAAAAAAAAACGAGTTGGCGCGTATGCTACACTTATGAGGGACGGACTAGATTTTTCAACCCGCGTTGAAAATGCTGGACATACCAAATACGTGTCAGACCTAAACAAGCCAGACCGATCTGCATTACCACTCCTAAATAATGCTATATTGTTCACCAAGAGAAACATAAAAAGAAATTGTTGTATTTGCGAGGTTTTTTATATTTTTTTCAACTTTTATTTGTATTTAAGACTTATGACAAATGATGAGAAAATAAATTCTAACTAACTTTTAAACAAGATACAGAAAGTGTGACATAAATAAAAATTAATTTATAGAAATATTGACTTCCAAATTATCATGAAATATATCTATCAAAAAATGTAAGTGAACATTATCCTTCAAATTATAAATTGATTCGTATATTGCTCATAACCAGTCAAATATATTATATTGTTTTATCAGAATTAAACTTAATTTAAAAAAAAAAACAATTAGTTCCATCTTCGGTCCATGAACAAACTTATTTTCCCATAATTGGATCCAATAGAACGATAAAATATAACTACATAAGCACACTCTATCAGAGCCGAAACAAAATAACTAAACGTAATATTAAAATAATGACAAAATAACTATAGCAAAATCTAACCTTGTTGGGCATAACTTAAAAGACAAAAAAAAGAAAAAACTTGACGACACTAAAGGTCCATTCGTTACTTCAATATTTTTTGTAGTGGGATATTTAATTTCATCAAACCTAACGTAAATATTGTTAACCAAAAATATTTGTTATCATGAAACAAAGTACACACATAATATAAATCATACAAATTGACAAGTTCAAATGATGTGCGAAACATTATCTTCCCGATGAAGGACTTTTCGAGCTTTATATTAAGAATATTGTCCTTTGGATATGTGAAATAGTTCCTTCCAATTAACAAATAATCTTGTTGGGCTATAGCAAAATTATAACTACACAAGCACACATAACCAGAGTCGAAACAAAATAATTAAATGTAATATGAAAATAATAACAAAATAACTATAGAAAAATCTAACCTTGTTAGGCATAACTCCACCTTAAAAGACAAAATATAAAAAAAATTTGACAACACAAAGGTCCACTTGTCACTCCAGTAATTTTTGTCCTGGGATATTCAATTTCATCAAACCTAACGTAAATATTGTTAACCAACAATATTTGTTATCATGAAACAAAGTACACACATAATATAAATCATACAAATTGGGAAGTTCAGATGATGCGCGAAAGATTATCTTCCCGATGAAGGACTCTTCGAGCTTTATATTAAGAACATTGTCCTTTGAGTACATGAAATAATTCCTTCCCATTAACAAGTAATTTTGTTGGATTGATAAAAATATTACGTCTCGAAAGATCTCACATCGTCAATGATAAATTAGAGATTGGAGGTTAGGGACTATGTAATAGACTCAAAGTCCATGGTCAGTGGCAGAGCCACGAAAGAGCGGGCGGGGGCCACGACCCCCCAAACTTTTTTAACTTTTTTTTTAAGTTTTATGTATTTAAATTTGTTTAAATTATATATATTTTAAAAAATTTTAAATTAAGTGTATCATTTTAAATTAGATAGTAATCCACTAAAAATTAATACAAATCAAATTAGGTATTTTTTATTTCTTTTATAAAATATAATATTTAATATTAATAAATAGTGCAATATAAAATTAAATATAATAAAGAAAAAAATTGTTAAGATAATTTTTATTTTCCTTCACATTACTTTTTGTGTTTTTTCACGTGTTGTACTCATCTCTTACTCTTAACTGATTTCTTTTGTTACTGAGAAAACAAAAAGAAGTTAAACATAAACTCATTATTTTTGTCCTCGTCTTTTTCATATATTTTCTTATTCTTAAAGGAAAAAAAATCACTTAGTAGTGCAATACTTGTTTAATATTTAGTCCTATTTTTTTATTTTTTTTTATTTTTATATATATATATATATATATATATATATATATATATTTTTTAATATAGAAGAGCAAATAATGTATTATGTGATTTTTTATAGAGGGTTTTTAATTGTAACTTGATTATCATAATTTTTTTAGTAATTTATGTCTCTCAATTTTTGATTAGATTATAATAAATTATTTTGTAGTCTTAAACTTGTTTTATAAATAGGTATATTGATAAAAAAATAAAAAAAATAAATTTAATTTTTAAAATTGATAAAAAATAAGTGAAGATGAGAACAAGACAATAAGCTTGTTCATCGCATAAGCATAACAATGATCAAATAAAAGCTTGTGATAACTTTTGAATTGATATGTACATATTAGTAAAATGGAAAATGAATATTTTGTAGATATTATGGTTATTTACATTGAACAAAAAATAGCTAAAAAATGTACTTATAATTCAATTATTTGATAAGTTCAAGAATATGAAAAAATGAATGACAATATCATTTAGATATATGTATTTTCTATTATAATGATAACTATATTAAATTATGTATTAATTTTCACTGAATTAGTGACAAAAATGTTAAACATATAAATTGAGTATATTATTTTGGCTCCTCCAAAAATTTTGGCCACGATCCGCCACTGTCCATGGTGTTTTTTGTCCCAGTCAAAAACACTTTAAACTTTATCTACATTTCCTTATACATTTGTAGTATAATATTGTAAGATCTAGGTTAAATTTATGTTTTGAAGAGTGTAGGTGTATTTATATCATTGTGTATCTTTATGTTATTCTTATTTATCTTTTAGTAGTGTGATTCGTGATCCTCGAGAGTAAAGATAATGATTTTTTTAATTAATGATGCATTTTTTCATTATAAGGAAATATCTATTTAACCACAAACTTTAGTGACAAAAAATTGTTAGTCACTACAATAACAAATTTACAAAATAAAAAAATTATTGGTTACTAAAATAATTACTATTATGAATAAAAATTTATAATTGGTTTTTAAATTGATTTTTAAAATTTAGATAATAAGTCTCTGGCTACCAAAGAAAATTAATCACTAAACATTGTCTACAAATGTTTTTTTATAGCAAAAGAATTAGTTTAAGGTAAAATACAAATTTAAATAAACTTAATATTGTTAAAAATATGTAACAGAAATACCACTTTTAATAAAAACATAATTATAACATCTATATAAAAGTTAAATTTAATCTCAATTTGGAGGGGATGAAATTAAATTTGTTTTAAAAGACTTAAGATTAAAATGGAATCAAAATAACAAAAATATAAATTCAGTTGTTACACATCTTAAAAAATATAGACCTAATTGAAACTAATAAAAATCTATAGAACTATTTTAACCTAAATTTGGCCTAATCGAAAACATAGGGTTATAGGAACATAGTGTATTAAAGTTCTTGATATAAAATTGATGGAAAATGATAATTTAGCTATTTTTTTTAACAACAAACTTTCGATTTAGATAAAAAAAAAAGTATTATTTGATTATTTTATTTTAGTTAAAAAATAAAAATAAATTGATATATTTTAATTCTATTTATAGATTTTTTTTTTAACTATCAAAATTTTATTTTTTCAAAACATAATTTTCTAAAATTGATATTACTTTATTGATCTAAAGTGTTAGTTTGCTATACATATCTTATAAAAAGTGATATTAAATTTGTTTATCGATATTACTTGACTTTTTTCTGAAGTGATATATTTATCATTTTATTAATAATCCATTTACTTTAAATATTAAAATAGTTTCCTACAAAATATAACACTGTTATACGATATTATGTATTCTTAATTTAAATTTTTTAGTTCAAGCTCATATTACTTAACACTTTGACTAAGTTGAAAAATCCTCCCACAATATGTATTTTTTGGTTCACAGTACTGTAAATTTTAAAAGAATTATCCACTTAAATGTGAATATACATTGACATATTATCAGTAAAATTGAAAGAATTTCGGAAAAGAAAACTCATGCACATAAATTTTATATATATTTAGAAAAAGAATTGAAGAACAATATTCCCCTATACTATATTGATGATAATAAAAACATATTTTTATTTTTAATCATCTAACTAACAATAATAAATGTTATTTTTTAATATTATTATTGATATGTTCTCATATGATAAATATTCTTCAAATCAAATAGCATATTATATATAATAATTTAATAAATACATATAGCTAGTTTCCATATGTCTGTATGGGATGCACACTTACGTAATAGTTTATAAATAATAATAATAAAATTTATTTTTAAAATAACATTGAACCCGTGGAAATAAAATAATTTTGTATTATATTTAATCATAAATTATTATAATGTTTTGATTTACATTAATTATTTAAATATTTTATAATTTCTGTGATTGATTCGGAGTTTTTTTCTTCTTACATTTCTAGTGTGTTTTTTGAGTTGCATTTTCGGTTTATGATTATTATATATTTAATTATCTAAACATTTTATTTATATTTGGAGAAATGAATTCGGGTCGGGTTTGGGTATGCAACCCTAGGTAGAAAAATGTAGATATGTGGTCATTTCAGTGATTTATGGAAACGTAATCAACATCTCGCAGTGTTGGAGGATCATCTTCTTCATCCCGCACCGTAAGTCTTCTTCTCTCCTCAAATCAAATATCTTAACAATACCACTTCATCTTTTTGACTGCATGGTTTTTCTGCTTTTGCGCCTTTTATTTCAATGTTCGTATCGCAATCTCTCGTTGTTGCTGTTGTTGCTGTTTCGACGCTTTTCTTCCCCTCAATCTTGTTATAGAGCGTTTTTTCGAATCAATAGTTAATCGAGGGACTGAGAATACTGGCTTACGCACTTGTTCATGAATTTATGTTTGTCGCGGATTATTTATTGAACACATTCCTTTACAATAATTCTTGATGGTTTGTTATGCTATAATAATAGTTGGCTTGCATGTGTGCTAATTTATGGTTAGAGTTTGTTAAAATCTATCTGTTCCATTACAGTCGCACTTAGCTGAAATTGATCCACACAACTGTGCATAATTCTGTGAAGTTTACCATAAAATTTGTTCATGTTATGAGTACCTTTTTCTTTTAGTTTTTTTTTTTTTTCTTTATTTTAGTGAGTTTGAGGGTTGCTGCTTCATTTTTGGAAATGCAGGAGTTCAATTCAGTTAGTGTATATTTTTTGATGGCAAATAGACCGGATCCAGATATTGATGATGACTTCCGAGAGCTTTATAAAGAGTACACTGGCCCTCCAGGTTCTGCTGCTACGAACACGCAAGAGAGGGCAAAACCAAATAAGAGGTCTAATGCAGGGTCTGATGAGGAGGATGAAGGTCGGGACCCTAATGCTGTTCCCACTGATTTCACCAGCCGAGAAGCTAAGGTTTGGGAGGCTAAGTCAAAGGCTACTGAAAGGAATTGGAAGAAAAGGAAGGAGGAGGAAATGATATGCAAGCTTTGCGGAGAATCAGGGCATTTCACTCAGGTATGACAAGTTCCTCTACATCTCGAAAATCAATTCTACACTCTGCCTGCCAACAGTTTCTATTTATATGAGCACTTACATGTATATTACACTTCACAAACCTACCCAGTGCTAACTGGTTGACTTTTAAGGTATTTATTTCTTGTTACAATTGACAAGTTCCAACAGATTTTAGTAGATTGGAGGGGTAAGAGATATTAGTTGTCCATATTAGTTTTGGGCACTAGTATCCGTATTCATGGTTTCTTTTAGTTCTTGTTGATGCGGTAGAAACAAAATCACATGCTGACACTTTATTATTTTGAAGGAAAGGGGGAGGCCATCTATTTTTTATTTTAGCATGATTGACTTTATTTATCATTTTAGGGCCTCGCGGTATTGTGAACATGATTTGTATATAGAATTGTTAGTCAACTTGAAAAAAAATATTATGACCACTTTCATTATTTGATTAATGATATTGTACTTCACAATGTAGGGCTGCCCATCTACCCTTGGAGCCAATCGCAAGTCTCAAGATTTCTTTGAAAGGATACCTGCAAGAGACAAAAATGTACGGGCACTTTTCACAGAGAAAGTTTTAAGCAAGATTGAAAGGGACATTGGTTGCAAAATTAAGATGGACGAAAAATTTATCATTGTCAGTGGTAAGGATAGATTAGTTATGGCAAAAGGTGTTGATGCGGTACACAAGATTCGAGAAGAGGGTGAACAAAGGGGATCATCTAGTTCTCAAATGACCCGATCAAGATCACCTGAGAGAAGTGAGAGAAGTCCGGTTAATACACGGTTTCAACGCTCTGAGCCCCAAAGGTCTCATTCTGGGCCACGGAATACATCTCAATTTCAACAAAGGTTTGGTAGGCAGGAGAGGGCTGTTGAAGACCGAATCCGGGAGGATGTTCAAAAGTTTGCTAGAGGTTCTCCACAAGGTAGGGACAGCATAGGATCTGTTTACAGCATCCTTAGAAAGCTGGTAATCTCATGTTCGTAGCCTGATAGGATTCTGTACACTAGTACTTCTATAGTAAAATTTATTCTGGAAGGGCCTGCATTGTATTCATTTTTCTCTTGGTTGTCATTTACTTGCAGCAAGAGGTAAGTTCTTAGCCTTCAAGCATTATCTCCGTCCTGAAGGGTTTCCTCCATTACGAACATATTTACTGAAAGGATTGGCTCCCATGGTTTCAGTATGAGAATATAGAGATAGTTTTTGAATTAAAGCTATGTTAGCATCTTGAATCAAGTGCAATTTGTTGAATTAAAGCAAATCATCTATGTTGGCATCTTGAATCAAGTGCTTAACATACTCTTCATTTCATGAAGCTTTTGGAAATAGTGGAGCTAGAGGTCGATCAAGCCAGTCAAGATCTCCAAGGCAGGCCCCTTTTACAGGAAACTCATATAGTTCTTTTGATGGTCGTAACCAAAACATGGGTGCTTTTAGGAATGATGGCTGGGATCATAGAAGAGAATCTGGTATCCAGCCTGGTCATCAGTTTGATTACAATGCCTCCCCACAGACTTTGGAAGAGTTAGAGTTGGAGTATAAGAACGAGGCAGCAGAGCTGATGAAAATTCGTGACAGAGAAGAAGATGAAGAAAATTTCAAGCATCGGGAGGTATGGTTACTTGATGCGTGCTATTTCGACATCTTAATCAGAATTAACTATCCTTCATTCTTGCACGTTCCATCTTACTGAAAGAGCAAAGTATTGAAACCTTTGGTATTATTGGGAATTAGGTTAGCCAGCTGCTATATTAGAAGTGTTTTGTGTGATAATATTTTTATTTCAGTTAAGTTAGTGGAGTCCCAAAGAATCATCTTCAGTGCTGATGTTGGTATTTGTGCTTTGATTATGAGAATAATAATTTGTAAAAGGCAACTGCTTGTAACTACCTGAACTTTGGTTCTGTGATTTCTTGCAACTTAGTTTGTATAGCAAATTTTTATTATATATATACCTTGGTTTTGCAAGGGAAGAAAGGTAAAATCGGAAGATATGCTGTGTCTTTAGTACTGAGATTTTAATTGCCACAAATTATTATTTTTTTGCTTTTTTATACCACTTCATGATTTTTAATTTTGATTTTATTACTGGAATGAAGGCTATTAAAGATTTGAGGGAGAAGTACATGAGCAAAGTTGGCTTGGTAAGGGCTACACATGCAAAACAGTGGGAAGATTTCCTTCAGCATGATGCGCAGAGGTTTCAACAGCAGGCAGTTCAACAGATGTCTTCTGGTTATCGAGGTTTTAAACAGCAGAGCTTTCCTGAATATGATGGGTCCTCTGTCAATCCCCCTCCCTATCCTGGGACGAATATACCATTGGATTCAAGGAACAGGTTCTCAGACAACATGGAACCTTATACTACTAGGCCTCATGATAATTTTGGTGAATTTCATAGGCGTGGAGATTTTGCAAAAGCTTACAACAGATATTAAAATTCTCTATATATCAATCAAGTGGTGAGTTATTCTACTCAGTCTGTCAAACCTACGTAAAAATAGAATTTAACATAGTCTAGATCTTTGGGTTCCTCTCAACTGTACAGTAAAACTTATTGTCTCATTTTAGTAAACACCACTAATCAGATTTGGTCATATGGATCTGGGCTCAGGGTTGGATTGATATTCTGTTTAATTCATTTAGAGTATATATACGTGTACTAAGGACCCACTGTGTGATATTGTCACATAGAAGGTGCTGATTTTGTAAAGACCATAGATTGTAGTTGACAAAGGTATCATTGCAGTTTATTATAGTGGATATTGCAGATTTTTTTATTCTTTTTCAGTCATAAGCTTTAATTTTGCTTCAAAAAACTTTCAGGGTCCAGATTGCTCGAGTAGGCAGTTTAATGCAGTGGAGGACATAAGGTGGGTAAGCATGTTGATTAATCTTAGGATTGGGATGGACATTCATTTCAGTTGACGGATCCAGTTTTGTTTTGATATATAGTTGCTCAGTCTTGTTAAGAACTTTGCTGTTAGTTGTGATGCATTCGGTTATTTTCCTTAACTGGTAACGTGCTACTGCATCTTGGATTGTGTTACGAAAGATCCTTTGAAAGATTGTTTGATTTTAGTAGAATGAAATTTACGTTTTGTGACGACGCAGGTATTTGGTGTACCCTTTATGGTGTGCCATACTGATTCTCTAGGTTTGTTTTTTCATTCTTGATGTAAATTTCATAGTTATTATCGAATGATTTTACCCACAACGAAATTGTTTTCTACAATAAGTGGTATCAAAATGTGTTTATTTTTAGTCTCAAATTTGGCATAAAAGTCATGAATTTTTTATTATAATTTAAGGAAGTATTTTCGAAAAGCGGGAATGATTAGAAAAAGGTCGTTCAATTGTGCAAAGGGGCATTAACAACTGAAGATTTCGAATCCTGGCCATAAATTTTTACTTCACGAGTATGAGACGATTTAGAAATATATATTTTTAAAATGTATTCTGAATTATGCCCTCCAAAATGTACTTCTGAATCTAAAGTTACATTTAGATTACAATCCAAAATATATATTTTTTAAATGTATTTCAAATTCTGTAAAAGATAATGTACTTTTGGATCCGGGTTTGTAAACGTATTTCAAATTCTGTGATACAGAATGTACTTTGAATCCGGAATTGAATTGGAGATTGCACAATCTCAAACACATTTAAAATGTTTATTTTTCAATGTGCTTATCGGATGTCGAAAAAAAAAATGGAATACAGTAAACATTAGCTTAAAGATTTTTTTTTTTCACTTGACCGAATAGTTTTGTATTATTTAATGAATAATTTTGTTTGTTTAGAATCTCTTATCTAAAATGATACACATATTATATTTTTATTTTTTGAATAAATATAATTTTCGTTAAATTGTTACGAATTAAATTTAGACAAATTGTAGTCTATTTTGGTTTTAATTTGCAAAAGAATAGAAAGAGCGAGTTTCCACAATTTCAGTCTTATTTCATAAATCTAAATATGGGTTTCTTTTACTTGGTCCTAAATGTATATAACTTCCATTAATTCCCAACCATAATTGGCTATTAGACTTTATAATTGCTATACAATAACTAGAAGAAGAGTTTCGTTAAGGGCATTATTTTTTAATTTTTTTTAAACAGGACCTTGACATTCAATTTATACCTTGACCGAAAGTCCATGTTCGGTTGTTATTATTTCTGGATCGGTTGTTATTATTTCTGGAAGTTCACATCCCGTATTGCATTTTAGTTTTTTTAATTTAATTATTATTATTTTTATATATTTTATATATTTTATTAATTTATTGTTGCTTATAAAATAATATAACAATAAATAAAATTATAAAAATATAAATATATACTAAAAAAATCTATAAGGCATTACAAAATGAATTAAACAAAATAAAAAATATATTTAAAAAGTATAAATAAACATTAATTTTTTTAAACATAAATTATAAAATAATTACAACAACAATATTTAACCTAAACTTAAAACGCAAATTACTAACCTACAACTAGTAAAAAAAATAACTACAAAAAACACATATAATAAACAATTTAAATCAAGCCATAAAAAATTTTAAAAAATTAAGATAAAAAATTTAAATTTAAATATACAAATAAATAAAAGCATACCAAATATCAAATATTCGTAAAATAATGAATTAGATGTATATCATATGTCCAATTTCGGAATGTTGTTGTATGAGGTGAAGCGAGTGGGGTAAAAGTGTAAAAGGCAAAAAGGGTAGTTTCGAGATTTTAGAAATTGTTGAGGGTGCAAAAGAAAGGTTGGATGTGTAGGGAGAAGCCCCGAACATTGTTATCCAAAAAATGGTTTGGCCCATGGGAAAGAGAATTAGACGCCCATTGGGCCGTGACAAAAGATAATGAAAAACCGTGGGCTGAATTGTAATTACAGAGATTTCATCTTCCTCGCTAGCCATCAGCATTAGGTCTGGTCGTTTTATAATTACACACAAAAGCTAAGCCCTAGCAATAGCATCTTCGTTCCTGCACCAATTTGGACGGATCGGAGTTGGGGGATTAGGGTTTTGAATTTGATGGGTACGGAGAGAAAGAGGAAGGTGAGCTTGTTCGACGTGGTAGATGAATCTGTAGCGAAGATAGCGAAAACAAATGGCGGCGCCAATAACAGCGTTGCCAATGCTCTCATCAATCGCTGGAACGCAAGGCCTTACTCTCAAAGGTACTTCGAGATTTTGGAGAAGAGAAAAACCCTCCCCGTTTGGCACCAGAAAGAAGAGTTCTTACAAGTTCTCAAAGATAACCAGACTTTGATTCTTGTCGGTGAAACTGGTAGTGGCAAAACCACTCAGGTTTGTTTTGTCCAACTTATTTATATTTATAGATTGGTTATTTGTAGTATCATAATGTCTTGTAGCGTGCTTTAGGGCAATTTTTTTGTTTTATCTTGATAGACAAATGTTAGGACGATAAATGTGTTGTCTAGGTTTTACTATGTGTATATGTCGCTAATTAATGAAAGGTTTATTTTTTATATTTTGGGGTCGCAGATTCCTCAGTTTGTTTTGGACGCTGTCGAGTTAGAGACTCCAGACAAACGTAGGAAGATGATGATTGCGTGCACTCAGCCTCGGAGAGTGGCTGCGATGTCTGTTTCGCGTCGTGTGGCTGAAGAGATGGATGTAACCATCGGGGAAGAGGTTGGTTACAGTATCAGATTTGAAGACTGCAGTAGTGCGAGGACAGTTTTGAAGTATGTTTAGCTTGCTATGATATTGTTTTCTATTATTCTATTATTAACAAGTCCCCGTGATCAAGGATCCTTGGTCTGTGTGTCTCAAAAACATGTTAGCCTCTTAAAAGATATTCATGCCTTAAGAGTCTGTTTGGTTCGACACGGAGGACGGGAGGGATTTTAATTAGATATTATGTTTGATTGAGAGGGGGGAGAGGAAGCATTTTAATGTGTGTGTGTGGGGGGGGGGGATAGCTCTGTTTTTAATTGGTTCACAATGGAGTGGGGCGTGATTTTAAAAATGAATTTAGTTTCACACGTTATAATTTTGATGTTGAAAAAGTAAATAGATTCTCTTTTCAGTACAATTGTCATGTTTTAAGTAACCATACCCTTTTTTCATACTATTTCTATATATATTTAAATGATTAAAAAATGCATATTGAATTCAAAATATCATGCTATTATTACTTTGGTTTTATGGCGAAGGTATAGGTAGTATATATAGATAGATAGATAGATAGATATCTATTCTATGTATTATCAAAGAAAAGAATCATTGGCACCAAGCGTGAGGAAATGCAATGTTGATAAATTGAACCAAACAAAAAATTCTAAAACCATTCTCCCTCCCCCGTCATTTTCCTCCAACCAAAACTATATAAAGGATTAGTCATTGGCTCTTGTTATGGAGATACTGCGGCACAATATTTTATATTAACTTAAGTTTGATATGCTTTGTCTATACTTTTGTTTTCTTTCTGCATTATTTCATCCGGTCTCACAAGTGGATTTCACAGGTATCTAACTGATGGTATGCTCTTAAGGGAAGCAATGACAGATCCGCTTTTGGAACGGTACAAGGTTATTATTCTTGATGAGGCTCACGAGAGGACTTTGGCCACTGATGTGTTATTTGGCCTTCTGAAAGAAGTGCTTAAAAATAGACCTGACTTGAAGTTGGTTGTTATGAGTGCTACTCTTGAAGCTGAAAAGTTTCAGGGCTATTTTTTTGGTGCCCCTCTCATGAAAGTTCCTGGAAGGCTACATCCTGTTGAAATTTTCTACACTCAGGAACCTGAAAGGGATTACTTGGAGGCTGGCATTAGGACAGTGGTACAAATACACATGTGTGAACCACCTGGAGATATACTTGTCTTTCTGACTGGAGAGGAAGAGATAGAAGATGCTTGCCGCAAAATAACAAAAGAAATTTCTAATCTGGGAGATCAGGTGGGCCCTGTCAAAGTGGTACCCCTGTATTCTACCCTTCCTCCAGCTATGCAGCAGAAGATTTTTGAGCCACCCCCACCCCCACTGAAGGAGGGTGGAGTTCCTGGAAGGAAGATTGTGGTCTCAACAAACATAGCAGAAACTTCATTGACAATTGATGGCATTGTTTATGTCATTGACCCTGGCTTTGCTAAGCAGAAGGTTTATAACCCACGAGTTCGTGTGGAGTCTTTATTAGTATCACCAATATCAAAAGCTAGTGCACATCAGAGGTCTGGGCGTGCTGGAAGAACTCAACCAGGGAAATGCTTTAGACTTTATACAGAGAGAAGTTTCAATAATGATCTTCAGCCACAGACCTATCCAGAAATTTTAAGATCAAATCTTGCCAATACAGTTCTTACTTTGAAGAAACTGGGCATAGATGATTTAGTGCATTTTGATTTCATGGACCCGCCTGCTCCTGAGACATTAATGCGTGCATTGGAAGTGTTGAATTATTTGGGTGCACTGGATGATGATGGTAACTTAACTAAGCTAGGTGAGATTATGAGTGAATTTCCCTTGGATCCACAGATGTCGAAGATGCTTGTTGTCAGTCCTGAATTCAACTGTTCAAATGAGATTCTGTCAGTTTCTGCCATGCTTTCAGGTAATTTTCTTTTTTTATTTACATTGTAGTCTGTCCAGTATCCCCCATAATGTTAAGACAATGTAGTTATGCTGGGACCCATTTTGAAATGGACTCCCTGCTGTTGTGCTTGTGCAAGAGGATAATCTTGTGAATATGTTGGGGGATGTTTGACTGCTTACACGTGTGCTTAGTTGCACATGAATGTGGTCAGATAGGTGTGTCCTGTTAGGTTGTCATCAGCAACTGTCTTCTCTGGGTTCCATGCCCCCGGTTGGCATGCACCATAGGATTCTAAGTAAGTGCTGATGCATTAGTTGCAGTTTCTCAGTATTCTCATGAAGCAAATGGTGTGGTGTCGCCTCTATGCATCTGCTGACCTACCGTGGACCTCCTCTGTGATAATCAATTTCTTTCTTTAGTACCCAATTGCTTTGTCCGGCCTAGGGAGGCTCAAAAAGCTGCGGATGAAGCTAAAGCTAGGTTCGGGCACATTGATGGAGATCATCTCACGCTGTTGAATGTCTATCACGCATACAAACAAAATAGTAAGTAGTTATTTTTTGGTAGCTCGTATTTTTATTCAAGAACAGGTTACATTATAGATTTTTTATATTAACTTTGTTAATTGTAAATGTTTTTTCAGATGAGGATCCCTCTTGGTGCTATGATAACTTTGTTAATCATAGGGCATTGAAAGCAGCTGATAATGTTAGACAACAGTTAGTGCGTATCATGTCCCGGTTTAATCTGAAGCAATGCAGCACTGACTTTAATAGCCGCGACTACTATGTCAACATAAGAAAAGCTATGCTAGCTGGGTATTTCATGCAGGTAGCTCATTTGGAGCGTACAGGACACTACTTGACGGTGAAAGACAACCAGGTTTCTTAAGATGAACTGCGTTTTGTCTTGTGTTTTGTTTTTGACATCATAGGAGCTAGACTGTCAGCTCTATTATTGTACTTTTATGATTTCTAACGTTTATGTTCTGTTCGTAGGTGGTGCATTTGCATCCATCAAATTGCCTGGACCACAAGCCTGAATGGGTAATTTATAACGAATATGTTCTTACCAGTCGGAATTTTATTCGTACAGTTACAGACATACGAGGGGAATGGTAAGATTCTTTCTTTGTTTATGGATTGTTGATCCTTGTTCCATCAGATGCAAAGTCTTTAATACTTGTTATGTTTAGTGATGTTAAGTGAAATTCTGATGAAAATGGGAACTCGTATTCATTCAATTAAAATGGAAACTGCACGATGAAAACACTTAAATATAGTATTCAGACAGATACAATTTGTGACTGAAGTACATCATCAGAATTTAGAGGGGAGGGAGTTGGATTTGTATAGAATAGTGTTTTTTCTTAATATGATTTTGGGTCGTCTAGTATTTTTCCTTTTCCTGACATGCTATTCTGATTTACACAGGTTGGTTGATATAGCACCACATTACTATGATTTGTCTAATTTCCCCCAATGTGAGGCAAAGCGTGTTCTAGAGAAACTTTACAAGAAGCGAGAAAAGGATAAGGAGGAAACTCGGAGTCGCAGATAAAAGTCTTAGTAGCCATCCACACTTTTTTTTTGCTTTTGGATTTGGATTGGATATTTCCTCTTCTTTCACTGAGACTTAGATCATGATTCCTCGTAGCACTTTTGCCATTTACCACCCTTTATTATTAAATCTGAAAGGAATACTGATTGTCAGTAGTGTAGTTAAAAAGGAGCTATAAATTTATGTACCATTGCTAGAGTAATAGTGAACAATTTTTTAATCACCGTCCATCTTCTGTTGTATCTTAAGCCCAAATTTGTTTTTGGATTTTATTCTCGTTAAAGGATAGATACCCCTTATATGTCTGGATGTCGGAATTCATTATTTGAATGGTAGTATCATATATACTAAGCCGAGATTGTTTATTATCACTCTAATTTATCTTTTTGGCTATTCTTTTATTACTACTTGTATTGTTACTCGTTCTCTCACTACTCGGTCGTCACAGAAATGTGGCCAGTTTCCAATTATCGTGCAGTGTTACAGCATATACAATGATGCACTCTTATAAGCAACTACACAAGATTCTTTATTTCATTATGCTCCATTGTGAAGAGTTGGAGTTTATAAATAAGAACCTGTATAAGAGTTAGCTATTGGAACTGGTTGTAGGATTTTAGTTAGATTTGCCAGAGGTAAAATGCGAGTTACCATCTAAAATTATTAGATTAATAATGTGGGAGTATATTTCTATATGAAAATTTGTGATCCTCTATATGAAAATACTTGTGTTACATCATATTTTTATTTTTATTTTTATATTTAAATTTTTTATTCATTTTGATCCTTATATTTTTTTTAATTGAGTCTTTTTTTATAAAAGATTTCATATAATATATTTTATTATAAAAATAGAAATTAAATTTAATAAATCAATATAAAACCAAAACGAATCAAGACTTAATTATAAAGACTAAACTACTATTTAAATTTTTTATAATTATATATTAATTTACGTAAATAATAAAAAGAATGTAGAATTTAAATGCTATTGTTTCTTAATTATACGTGTCTTTACTGAAATGCATACCTAGACGTTAACAACCAATTCAATAATATTAATTAATAATAATATGATAAAAAATTACTCGTAATTCAAGAGATGATGTTTTACAATAAAAGTATATACTGTATCGTCGACAAATCTTTAAATATATTAATTGAGAAAAAGATTGATATCCAGTTAATAATCATTATAAGAATTTAAATATATAATATAAAATAATAATAAATGTACTTAAATGATTATATTTTTTGATATTTTGAAAAAAATATGAACCACATATTTGTGTCTTATGCAAGGAGGTGTGGATATATAGAATGATATTTTTGAAAATAATGGCATAGTATATGAGAGTAAGATTTGACGACAACGGTCACAAATTAAAATATTAGAGCACACCCCACTTCATTTAATTTGATATCAATTTGATGTAACGACTCTAACTGTCATGTCGGATTACGTAGCTAGTAAGAACCAGATAATTTAATTTAGGAATGAGTTATTTAAATAAAACAAAGTATAAATATTTAATAAATTAAGTTAAACTATGTATAAATAGAAAAGCTTAATTATTTAATTTTCATTTTATAAAAACTATTATCTATCTAAAATGAATTTTTCTCTATTTTTTCTTCGTCTTATTGAGTTATGATCATTTTTATTTCAAAATCCTATTTGTCTTTGGGGTGCTAAAAAAAGAGGAGAAAATAATTTACAGATTATTATTTTTTAGTTTAAATTTCTCTTTATTTTTTATTTTGAATTAGTTACATATTGAGTTATTTGAATGTCTAGAAATAGATATTTGCAAAAAAAAAAAAAAACTTTATAGATAAAGATGTAGTGACACTTTGGTGATATGAACTTTCTGTGTTTAAATACATTCATTATCTGTAGTAAATAAGGTTATATGTGTTGGAGTAAAAGGGTTATTTTTGTTTAAAAATTGATGGAATTACGAATTTTAGGTTAATAAATGGTTTATTTGGAGTAATTTGAACTTAACTATATTGTCAGAATCTTGGTATAATGGAAAAACTATACACCATAAGATATCGAGTTCCTTAGAGATATTTTTGAATAAGAGTTAAATGAGTAAAGTTGGTTTCGAAAAGTCTAATAAAGGTGTTGATTTAATAATTCAATGTGAATGAATGTTGTATTTGAGTTTGACTTATCAAGACTAATAAAGCTTAATGAAGGGAGTACGATGATTAAACAGATTATAATTGTATCATATGATATTTTTCACTCAAGCAAATTTTTTGTTGATTAAGTGGAATTAAAACCGAGAGTTTAAGTTGATGTTAAGTCAATTTTCGCTATAGAAAAATTACAATAAAAAACCATCTTATCAAGGGTCTATTTTTGTTCAAGCATATATATGTTTATATGTTTGATCAAGTGAAGGAAAAGTATTTATTTTTTCTATTTGTTTTAAAAGTACTAGCGTAAACACAGGCGTATTGCGCATGTGTGTAAGCATTTTTTACATATGTGTGATATTATATTAATAGGTGATAATATTGTAATGTTATTAAATTAATATATAAAATAAAATTATATTTATTAAAAATAAAATGAAATATATAAGTAAAAATGAGAGAATAACGATTGATAAATAGAAAAAAAAGAGAAGAAACAGAGATAGACGATTATATAAAAAAAAGTTTGTAAAAATAACGGTCAATTTTCAAAAATTTAATAAATAGTTATATTTTAAAGGATAAAATTGAAAATTTAAAATATGGACATAAAAGAGGAAATCCTCATTATATATTGTTATAGATATTTTTATCATTAAATGACATACAAATATATAAAAAAAGATATTGAATTGTATATTTATTTAATTGATTTACTGTTTTTATTTAAATAAATTATGTTGTATAGAAAATATAGTTTAGAATGATATATTTGTGTGAAATGTATGAATTTGAGGTTTCTATATGAGGTGATATATGTGGATTATAGTTTCAATTTATATATCAAACATAAAAACCTTGCAACATAAATTCTGGCTTCAATGATATTTTAAGTGGAGGTAGATTAAAATATTAAATTGTGAGAAACTAAATGAAAGTTTATTGTATTGTTTATAGAGGTCTTAAAAATAAATTAAAAAATGTTTAAATATGTATATATTTTAAACCTACGTACAATTAATGGTCTATGTTAAGATTTACATATACTTCAAATACTAAAAAGAGTATCAAGTGTTAGTTTCTGAATGTTACAAGTCTTCTATAAAGCATTAGTACATATTTCATGTATATATAGTATATGTATATAGATACAGACATATCTATATTTAATATTTATTGAAATGATGATAAATTGAACTGATTTATGTATTTGTTGTTAACATATATTTTTTATTATAGTTTAGCTTCGTGTGATGACCGATGTAATGAGTGTGTATCTTCGAGAATAATTATTAGATGATTGTGAATGGGTGATTGAGTTTAATATCTATTCTAGTTCTAATTAATGATTATTAATTATCTTATTTAGCCTTCTAAAAATTATTTATATAAAAATGGGTCAGCACATAAGTATTGGTGGTTAAAAAATATTTAATAATTTCTTAGAACTGAAGGAATGATATTATAATCCAGGAATAAAAATAAATAAAAATATATATGAATAATGCTCGATTCCAAGATAACAACGAAGACAGATGGCGAAAACACAAGGACTACAAGTCAAAGACACTCTTTCCCAAACTTTTATTTTTGTCTAGTTTCCATCACAAACGGTAACACGAGGCAATAAGCACATGCAACAATAAAACGTTTTGATCATACAGTCCTACCAGTTTTTGTGGTTGAAACCGCACCCTCGTTACCTGCTAAAACCAAGTACTTGTCTTTTCGGTTAAGCGTGGTGCATTCAAATCCCAGAACCCTCCCAATTTTCCTCGATACTTCATTCGCCACTTCAAATCTCGCTTCCTCACTCATTCTCCCACTTCGTAGTGAAGGTGACGACACATTCTCAAGCAGCTGAACAGAGTAACAAGGTGTCGGATTCATCATGAATAAAAGTGGGTCCAAACACTTAAGACCCCCTGCAGTTGTGCCGTGAAACATTGTCACTCCACAATCCATAGCCACAGGAACTATTTCCTCGCACAGTTCCGAAAACAAAGGACTGAACCTTAATAAATACGCTTCTCGACACGTGGTTCCTTCCGGACACACAACCAGGTCACCGTCTTTCAGCAACCTTTTCATCATCTCTGCATCCTCGTCGCGGTTCCTCGTCAAACGCACCGTTTTTATCGGTGCGAGTATCTCAGACATTTTGCTTAAACTATATGTCACAGCCACTAGGTCTCTCTTTAAAGTGAAGGCTAGGTAGAGAGGGTCCAACAATGTTCTGTGGTTGCATGCGTAAAGATTACCCTTCAGTTTTTGTTGGTCTTTGGTTTTTTTTGGCTCTGATGTTGTGAGATGAAGGCCTGTGAATGCTAATAGTGGTGATGAGATGTTGTATGGAAGTGAAACTCCAATTATGATCCTAATCAACGCAATGAAGAAGCCACAAGGAACCCACGTGAATAGTGCAAGAGTGGTTAGTGGTGTGGGTTTGAAGGCTAATCTTCCGTCGTGAAAGATTAATGGCTTGGGGTATTTGTCTTTTGCTAGGGTTTTCCAGTTTTTCTTCTCGGCTTCTGTCACCATATACACCTCCTAGGTTTTGTCCACAACAGAAAAATCAAATAACAAACAACAAAGAAAATTGAATTGATTGGGAACGGAGTAAAAAAGACAAACCTTGCACGAAGAAAAGAAGGAGTGGCCAAATTGTTTCTCGGATCCTGATACACCAATCATGTGGGAACAATTTATTTTGCCATCGTGAACAAGATCCAGATTATCATGCATGCAGTTTCTCTCTTCCATCAACCCAACGTAGAAGCCATTGAACAGTTTCATCTCCCTTCCCACAACAAAATCAACCTCCAAATACTCCTTCAAGAAGCTTTCCACCATCACTCTTGGCAACTTGCTCAACCCCACTTTTCTGCGACATTTTTTCAGCACCTCGAACATTTCTGATCCAACATCCTCCAAGAATAACTTAGGCAAAACGGCCCTTCCCACTCTGCAGCTATCTTCTTTGATCCCAAAGAAGCATATCATAACCATGATCTTTAGACTCGTTTCATCATCGACTAAACAAATAAAAGGGTACACCAGAAGCAGAACCATGGCTCTTAAGAGCCCTCCTGCTTCAAATGCAACGAGCATGAAGTATGGGAACATTGAAGAAGATTTCAGCAATGTACCTTCTACATCAAAGACTAGAGTGTGGTCATTGAGATCTGAACGATGAAGCAGAGAGTGGAAGCTCTGGTATTTGAATAGACGAGTTGCAAATGTGATGTTACTAACACTTTTTCGAACCATCTTTTAATATGAAAAGAGATTTGAAGAAAACTCACTCATCGCCATTATAGTAACTATACTGTGTATATATACTTGCGTCAAGACAATAACACCTTCGAATTTTGCTATTATTACCAAAGTGTCCTATTGGAGTTTGTTTCCTCTTATGGTGACTAATTAAGAACTTACTGGCAGAACAAGTGCGGAATAATTTTATTTCATTTTGAAGAAAACCGATACATATGACTTCATAGTTAGGAATCTCTACAAATTTGGAATGTATGCCCTAGGAAATAAAATTTTTAAGCGTTACAATTTATTTATGGCACTCAGGTTACACTCTTAAGTTCTCAACCAAAAAGAGTTATGTCATGACTAATAACTATAATTTTTAATCTAATAATAAATATTCGATCGTAACAATCGGTATCAAAACAAGGTCACAAATTTGATTATTAGTGAAAAATTGTTACAACTTGGTAGGTCTAGTCATAATTCAAGATAGAAATTTTCCTAACTAATGAGTATAGTTTTTAATCTAGTGATAACTTATCGATCTTAATAATTAATAGAATTAAAAAAATATTATTGGATTTTTTAATACTATCTTTGCATTAAAATTATATTATATTGATACCTTAAAAAAAAAACACTTATATTTTTAAATTTTTTAAATATTAATCATCGATACATCTTGAAGATACAGCAAAGCGAAGAAACCATCCAACACAAAATCCACATTCCCTTACTTCTCCGGAAAAGATATGGGCCATTGATTTGCAAGCACACCATACGTTATTTCAAGTAGAAATATATTAATGATTAAAACTATTTTATAATTATAAAATTTCAATTGAAAAATATTGTTATACTTTTTGTATTTATAATTTGTTGTCAAAATTGTCATTATCAAAAAAAGTTCTCTTACTAATTTAATAATGATAATTAATTTATACTTTAGTATGATTTGTGGTGTGACAATCTATACACAACATTAGTTAGTGTCCCATGATTTTTGGGACCAAATATGAAAAGGGGCAGGGTTTAACATTTAACAAATATATATTTCTTTAATATGATATGAAAGAATATGATAAAATTCACACTCACTGTTATTATTTTTTAAATTTGAGGACCTTCTCTGTCTGGAGAGAGATATTACTTTCTTTCCTGAATTTTAAATAATAATAGAAAATTAATAACAAGTGGTTCAGTTTTCAGGTTTTCATCTACCACGTACGTGACATTTAATATTTAGGTATTCAGTACTCTGAGTAACATTTAAGTCTTTTTTTCTTTATATATTTAGTAATAATATTTGAGACTCATAATATAACGTAAGGTTTTTCTAGACACTCTCCAAGTACAGAAAATTATATTTTAATTATGTGTAATCATATAAAATTTTTAAGTATTATTTTTAATTAAAATAATTTCATTAAGTATAAAATTATTATTATATTTAATAGAAAAATTTTAAAGACACATTCATTTAGAACTAAAAACCAATTAAATAATATTTCGATTATTCTACATAGGAAAGGATGCCCAACAACTATTTTCTTAACATAGGAAATACGTTAAATCGTTTGAAAAATATATTTTACCTATTTTAAATTTATTATTCAAACCCAAATACCATGCTACTGATATAGAGACATATAGTCACCGACATATGTAATATATTGAAGATGGACAAATATATAAAATTAAAAAGAAAAAATATTTTATTTTTATATATAGGTTCATCGTCATATATACATAGCACATGGAGTTAGGACAAGTCAACAATTTTTTATTTTCACATACTCTTGTAATTTTGAATACTCTCTTTAAAATTTAGAGTCGATTTCAAATCTTATAAATGCATAAAATCATTTTATATTTTTAAAATTAATGCATATAACTTCATTAAAATTTAAATTAATAAATTTTAATCTTAAAATCTTTTACAATGATATTATAACTCAAAATATTTGTACTCAGTCAAAACATTTACGTCACTTTTTTATATCACAATAATATGTTTAAAATCTTACGCTAACATACTTTTTTTTAGTTAAGGTAAATCTAAAAATGGTCTTCAGTTTATATATATAATATCTATTAAGAAATTTGAATGTATCAAGAATTTGAAATTTTAGTTTATAATTTTCAGTGTTGAGGAAAACCCATATTGAAATAAAATGAGTTTATACTACAGGGATTTATGCATTTTTTATCAGCCAGAGGAAACATATCATAGATAAATTACAAAAGGTACTAAAGATAAACCTCTCCCCAATTCTCCACCTTCTTCTTTCTTAAAACGACATCTTTGTGTAATTCTGAATAGGTTTTTAATTTTCATTTTAAAATGTATAATATAAAATGTATTTTTTATTTATATTCTATAATAGACAATTTCAAATATAAAATTATATTTCAGATTATAAATTCTAAAGTACAATCTTTATGTTATGGAATACAACTTTTACATTTGGATTGTGTATTGCTGAAGTTAAAATGAAAGGAGGGTAAAATTGAGATTTCAAAGTGTACAGAGGTGCAGGAAGAAAACCATATGGAGGTGCAGGAAGAAGCTAAGCAGGCCGGTTAACACGAAAGACTAAAACCCAAACTTTAACTAAGTTGGGCTAATAGGGACGCACTTCTATCTTTGCTGTGATTGTTTCTGATTCTGCATTTATGGCCATGGCAGCTCCAACTCTGACCTCAATTCCTTCAAGAACAACCTTGAATCATCAAATCCATGGCCTTCAACTAAAATTCTCAGTTTCCACTTTCAATCCTCCAATCCAAAATAGAGGAAGGAGCGTTCGAATCCGATTATCATCTTCCCCCAATCACAACCAGAATCAGTCCTCTCCCGGATTATACTCCGCAAAGAAATTCGAGCTCACCGCATCCAACGTAGACCTGGTTCTCGAAGATGTTCGCCCTTACCTCATCGCAGACGGTGGCAACGTCGACGTGGTCTCCGTCGAAGACGGCGTCGTATCTCTCCGTCTTCAAGGAGCGTGCGAGAGCTGCCCCAGCTCCACCACAACCATGACGATGGGAATCGAGCGCGTTCTTAAGGAAAAATTCGGAGATGCCGTTAAGGACATTCGCCAAGTCTACGATAACCAACCCAAGGAAACTACCGTCGAGGTCCGTTTTATTTATTTTCACCAATGAAACCAAGAATAGAATAGAAAACTTTTAAAATCCGATTTTCAAAATACGAATTCACTTTTTAGTTTACAAGTTTAATTCAGCGTAGTGATTATCAGAATTTATTCAAACATGTGGTGGTCATAATTGCAATTTATAGGATACTTACTCATTAATTGACATAATTGAACTTGGTGAACTGAAACACACAACTGCAATAATGAAGAACATTAGGGTATGAAATTAAGATGAAATGAGTTTGAAGGTTGTTACCTTTGTGGTTTGTATTGCGGTGGAGCAGGCTGTGAACAGTCATCTTGATGTACTACGACCGGCCATAAAGAACTACGGAGGGAGCGTGGAAGTGTTATCCGTTGAAGGTGAGGAGTGCCAGGTTAAGTACGTTGGACCTGACTCCATTGGATCCGGAATCAAAGCAGCCATCAAGGAGAGGTTTCCAGACATTCTCAATGTTACCTTCTCTTCCTAGCTACCACCAACATCATCATCATCATCACCTTCTCTGCAACTATGTCTTAATCTGTTCTTCACTTGTAAACCATCATCCTCAAATAAATGTAGAGTTACCAGTAGTGGAGGGAATATAGCAGTTCTTTTCATTGTTTGACTCTTAAGTTTGGATTGGAAACTTCCTCTGGTAAATGTACTACACTTCTTATGTATGTATGCTATTGTCTCTTCTTTTCTTTGGAATGCTAAATTTTAATTGATTGGTGATTAGTTTTTACTTTTGTATGAATACAGCTATTTTGATATATGATAAGTTTTTAGAGATAAATTATGTAATAAAATAATTGAAAGACTAAAGATTTCCATGCTTATAATCTTCAGAACTTCTTTAGTGATTTTTGTCCTTTAAGAACTAAATTGGGTCAAATATTTTTTCTTAGATTAATTGGGCTTTTATTCTTGGTATTTCTTACAAAATACAGAAAAGAAAAAAAACAGTTCGGTTTTAACTTCAAATATAATCAATCAAAACATCATGACATGCACTATTTTTTTCACATATCTCATCTTTCTCACTCCCGTAATGAGAAGCACAGTGCCCACACTTCAAAAAAATCAACATCAGAGTTTTGATGTTAATTATGTTCCCAAGAATTGTTGCTCGTATTAGTATTATCCCATGGTTTAAAAACAGTAAATAAGTAAACATTCATTAAAAATACAATTTGTCTCCCCTTTCCTTATCTTACTTCCGAACATTCTAGCATAGTGATTTTACTAATTTCCTCGTGTGCGAACTCAAAAATTAACTTGCATTGAGAAAGCGAATATCTTTAGTGCAGTTTCTTTTCTTTTGTTAGTGCAAAATTTGAAGCAATGATTACCATGCGTAAGAATACGGCTCATGGCTACACAACAGGACACATTATTACAGTGTTTATGTTGTTAACCCACCAACAGGCTTGCAAGAAATACCTGAATAAAATCTTTCGCTTAACAGATTAATATTTTAACCCGTCAATAATTATTTGTTTGCGTGTTTTCAAGAAATACCTTAATTATTGCTCGTCACTTGTATTCTCATTTTATATTTTCTTTTCATATTTCGGTAGCTTCGATAAGGGTTGTCTGCGGAGAAAAGGAGTCAAGAATATAGAACAAACAAAATCATTCCAAACAAGGGAAAGAGAAAAGTTCATCAATCGGCTACACCTGGCCTTAGTTCCTATGCTATTCCATGAATTTTCCAAGACAACAGCAAATTTAAATTAAATTATTTTCATATAGTTTGAATTATCACAACATTTTTTTCATTGGATGTGCAAGTGTGCAAACGATTAGAAACATACATGAACCGATGTAGTCGTTCCAATTGCTCCCAATTTCAGCATTCATAAGCCTTCAGAGACATCCGGAATTTCCATTTCTAAACTTATATACATGCATATCCAAATTAGAAGCCATTTTTGTACCTGGTATGTGGTATCCCTACAAAGCATTATCAGCGTGAGAAATAAAGTCCAGCTTCTCAGGACATGCTAAAGATGGGAGATTCATTCATCGCAGGGATCTCAAGTTTCTCTTTACATTGAAGACCAAGAGTGGCATAGTCTAAAATTGCAGGCCGAAGTAAACAGAACTGCAGTTGGACTAAATATACCACAATCAGAATTTCCAGGTGTTGAGTTCAAAGCCAGTTGCCACATTCATAATTTTGATTGAAAAAATTCTTGGAATTGAAACACCTTTTTTTTTTTCTCGGTTGCCACCTGGGGAATAACATGCAAAACACTTTTCAATAAATACAATGCCTCAACAAGCCTTGTTGTGCTAGTTAACAATAGAACAGAAAATTGAAGAAACAAGTACCATAAGGATGCTGAAGAAGCAAAAATATTATATTACAAAAGCACACAAATGGTAAGGATGAATGCTAAATTATAAAAGAACGATACAAACTACCAGTGTGAATCATCTCTGAAAAATATAAGCTCTCACCAGAGGAACTAGAGATCTGTAGCCTTTAGTTTTCTAGGTCTTTTATGAGCCGATGGAGCTCCAGGTGCCTGCAAAAATTATAATTTGAACAGATCAATAATAATGCACTACGAAAATAGTCCACATGTAAGCGGGAATCAAGCAGTGAAGAAAATATTTAGACAAACTTTGTAGTGTACCTTACGCTTTTGGTCCTTTTTGCCAACCCTTTCCACTGAAGCCATATTTATAAACACGGTTAATAATAAATAAACAAAAAACTCATCAATTACAGGAAATTAGGTAGAGCAGGTGCAGACAAAATCTATTACCTCCAAAATTCATTGCATCTGGAATGAATGTCCGATCCTGATCCCCAGCACGATGTAAATGCTGTCAGTAGTTTCCAAATCACAGATTCATGGTTAGGGAAACGAAATAGGATAAAAACAACGAAAGCAATAGAAGGGTAAATAGAAAAATAAAAGCCAGATTTCTAACCTTAGGTGTGCCAGGTGTTTCACCATATGACCCATCACGAAAAGAGGAACCTTCAGCCTCTTTATATTGAACCTGAAACAAATATTTTAGCAAGTAGTTAAATAAAAGAAATTGGCGGAAAGCAAGCCAATATTGATTTTGCTACTCCTTGAGAAAAATAAAGCTAAGAAAGGCATATGGACATTCTAAACAGCGTAATCCCCAAAACCACAGTAGCAAGAATACCTGTTTCTGGAGATTAAGCCAAGTTAGTATTTCTTTTCTTAACTCAAGGTGCTCCGCACAAACAGCTTTTGTTGGAACTCTTGGTTTCAAGTTGACCTGCAATCATAGTAGAACTAATTAAAAAGGAAGTGCACATGTGTGTGCCCTGTGCACGGATCACTTCACAGTAATTAAGAAATTTTAGTTAGTCATTAAATTTGTCAACAATGTGTATTATTTTTCCAGAATTACCCTTAAATTATTGGGATCGCATTCTCTTAATCTCTTTCTACCCAATTAACTAATGTATTTTCACTTAAGTAATGACTATTTGCATCCTATAAAGAGGTAAAGGGAATGAAAGAGGCAGCTCTGACTCGTGATTACCCTTTCGTGATGAGTCCAAGAAATTAATTTACTGCATTTATTATTTATTGACTAGAAAAAACTGTCTAGTAATTAAGGGCAACTTTTGAAAAAAAAAAGTTAGTTCAGTAAAATAGTTTGGAAGGGGCCTTAAGCATACTAAAAGGTTCCCTTGAGACAGAAAATATGGAAAAAGTGCTTAAGAGAGATTATTTAATTTCTCGGCTAATTCATTCATTTATAGGAACCCCTACATCAAAGATGTATGAAAAGTAATGATCAACCTACACATATATGTAACCTGTTCTAACAAGTTAACCATTCAACTAAGTCAAACAATTATGATAGGTCCCTATAGAAAAACAAAGGAAGTACTAATTAGTACTCAAAAGATATTTGTTAAGTAATAAACAAGTGCAAAGTATTTAACGGAAAGTACAACAATTAATACAAAGGAAACTTAAAAGCGTTTATTTTTCATTAAATAATGTTCATTTTTTAATCCTTAACAGGTGTCTAACGTTTCCTTTATATATTGTTACAATTACATATCAGTGAATACCATATGAATACCACGGACAAACATATGAAATATCTTAACTATATTAAAAGTTCAAGTGAGTAAAGACAAACCCCAAGGTCTTGCAAGGTTTGCTCAACCCGTTTGATAGTCCGAAGTCCAGCAGATGAGTTTGCAGCTTGCACCATTTGTTCAAGTGCATATGTTCTCAAATATACACGTAGCTGAAACATTCCTCGTCATTAGACTATGTTTAATGTAGTAGGATTAAAAATTTGTGAAAGTAGCATCTAAAAAAAGTCATTTGAAATAGTGTGATTAGTGCAAGATCAAAGTTTTTAAATATTGAATAGTAACATTCCTGGTGAGCATGAAGAGAATGAGCTTTGGGAAATGGGAGGTGTTTAGAACAGAAGTGTCAATGAAGAGAAGGCACAGGCTGCATCACTGAGATCCTTCTATATAACTTACCATGCGAAGAGAAGCTAGAGTAGATGCATTATCTGATAAAGTAGGAGGCGCAACCATTGGTGGAAGTTGCACATTCGATGGAGATACAGTTTCACCAGGGACAGCCCTCTCTGTAGCTTCTGCACCAGCATTAGGAGCAGCCAAGTGAGACTCTTCAGCAACCTACAACACAAGATAAAACACGTGTCATCTGAATACATGCAAAGCTCCAAAATTTCTAGAGTATTCCATGAGTAAACAAAGAGTGAAGTCTATCCTACACACATTTGTGTGACAGTGGGGACAGCCCGTATCCACAAAAGGCATCCTTCAGTACATGGTTCAATATAGGGCAATGTTGGTAATTGTTTTTTAAGTCTCATTTCATTAATTGCAACAAAAAGAAAAATCCATATACATAAATAGTTAGCTCAGGCACAAAAAGAAAGTCCCTATAAATGAATTGGCTCACAGCCAGGGGTGGAGCTTGGTGCACAATTGATACTCTCAGCTGGAGCTAGTAACTAGATTGATTCATAATGACATACACAAACAGGTGCTTGTGCATCTTAAAGTGAAATCGTTTTATAAATTCCATGAATGCTGCTGTCCCAAATTGGTTATTGTGAACTGTGAACAAGCAATTCAATGACAGCCTTTCAACAAGTATATTACTGTCAGTAAAATTGAAAACTAATAAGGTTATGAGTACACAGCTCTAGTTACCTCCTGGCGCAAATGAAATGATAAACAGCAGAAAATTTTTCTATGAAACTCAATTAAATAAGAACATTCCATATTAGTCAAAGGTCGTATCACAAACAATCAAGAAATCAGAATTAAAACATTTGAAATTGATTCCTTATAATAATTCCCCCCTCCACAAGTAATTAATGGCATTATAGAAAAGCATTCTTTAAAAGAAATTACCTTGGGTGGAATGCGAGATTCAGCTATCCTTTTTGCTTCAACAAGAACCTGCATAAAAGAACAGAAGTAGGTATTATACCTTATTTTCTTTGAAGGTACACATATTGCAGAAACTAATGACTATAATCTAAACAACAGTTCAAAACCTCTTCATCTCTGCGTTCTTGTTGCCTTGTTTGAGAGAGGACCATGGACAGTGCTCGCTTTCGCTCCATTTCTTGTGAAACATTATACAGTTCCTACAATGGGGAAGGACAAGTTATCACTATGATCAGGTCCAGTGTTCAAAAGCAGATTAAAGTTTTTAAACTGCACCTTAACAAGAGGATGTGCTGCAACATCCCCAGAAGATGGAGCTCTAGCAACCAATATAGCCCGCGAAACTACATCACAGGGCATGAGATAAAAGGTCATGTGAAACATATTACCATAAAATCAAAATAAAGTATAATAAAAAGAAACATGCAGCATATAATAATTGGTTGAACAAATACATACCACTATAATATCTATCCTTTAATTCCTCTACAGTTCGAGATGATGGAAACCTATCGGCTATTACAACAAATCGGAGATCAAATCTCTCGCACAAGTCAAATAGTTGATCAGTCTCCTCTTTGGTCCACATCTACATATGTAAAGTACAATCGAATAGAGCAATGCACTTAAGACATGATAAAGATTGATCTAAAATATAATTAGGATTCAATATTACACGAGTTGACTTTCAATTATGAAAAGCACACAGCATAGTTGCAGTTAAGGGTAAGAAATGTTACAGATGAAAAGCACAATTTAGTGTGTACAAACAAAGCATATGTGAAGTTAAACTAGGCTCGCAGATACAGATCATTCCAAATTGATCACAAATATGTCCCTGTGTTTATAGTTATACCAATAATCATTTTCTGTATTTGGGAACTAATCATCGTGATACACAGTGTAAGGAAAAAAAAAAGTATGAACTCACATACCCATCCACATAGTTAGCTATCCAATTCAAAAGATAGATTCTTTTGATTGGAAAAACCTAAGGATAACAATAATTCAAATTCTGACCTCTAGCATTATCTTATTCAAAGGCTTTAAAGAGTATCCAACATTTTACTATATCATTCTACAAAAACCACCAACTCCATCACGAACAACATTAGGTATCCTATCAATGTGGAAGGGAATAAATCTTCCTAAATTCTCTTACATTAATGTACAGATAAGCTCAGGCAAGACCAAGGGTCAAACAAATTTTGTCACATCAAACCAAAAGGTATTTCTCTCAAGAGACACCCCTCAGCAACGGTAAACAAGAAATTTGGCCAAAACCAAATTAAGCAGTGTTAAGTATGGTTCTAAATTCTGATGATCAAATTAATAGAATCCTAATGTTGTTTCATAGAAAAAAAAAAACACTAATCCAACTTCACACTAAACTTGAGACTCAAGGATGTGAAATGGAAACCAGGGAACAGAGATGTGTAGTTGCATAATTGAATAGGGAGAAATAAGAGAACTATGACCCCCCAAACAGCGTTAGTGGCACACTAGAAAACCCATCCTTGCCCAAGCTAGAAGCTCATAGTAATAACAGAAAGACATCCATGAATACATGCATCTCACTCCTCCCCTACCACCCACTATTGGTGGTCCCACAAGCTAAAACAGAAAACATAACAAACCAGACTAAATGTATTTTATTGCTGATTTTCTTTTATGTTTCTCCAACCATAAAATCCCTCCACGTCCTAGGGATGTTTGCTTATCTCATCATTAAAAGTTGTCTATCAATCCATCTATATTTTCAGACAAATTTTCGTTAAACTAATGACTGAAGAAACCACACAGAAATAACATGATATCCTTCTCTTCTAGGAAAAGAACTTCCCATACTGTGATTTATAAATACCAACATAAGTAAAAAGCAATGTAACGCTTAATCGTGTTAACCAAGGTAGTTGAATTGGGATACAAAGTGCATCACCAAGGTACAATGTAACCCATAAACCAATTTGCATCACCAGACTTCTAAATCATATCAAAGTGGTAGTATTGTAGCACGTCCTGTGTGATACTAACTACCATGGTGTTAACACAAATTAATTTAAATGGAGACCCCACTATCACAACTTGATACACCGACTAAAATACGTATGGGGTAAACATTATAGTTTGAGTAATTCATTCATAAATTTACATAATAATATACATTTAGACATGTTACCCACAGGATTTGTCAAATACTTGTCATACTCCTCATCTGTGTATTTGATCACATCAACTGCCTGTACCAAAGCATGTAAACTAACATTCAATCATACAAAGAGGTATTGGCCAAAACCAAATTCAAAAATAAAGCAGGCAAAGCATTTACCTTATTATACTTGGCAAAAGAATAGTCACCCGTAGGAGGAACACCATTGACAACTCGAACCTGATTTATTAGACAAATTACAATTACTCGTATGCTCAAAATCAAGAATATGGTTAAGTTTCTTGTTTAACCCTTGTACTTGTCTCAATTTTATGTGTTAATTCTATACAAGATAACTGGAAGCCTAGTTCCTAGACAACTTTTTGCAGCAGTTTATTACCACGACAGAACGAATTTTGGTAACAGTAAAATACCATCAAAAAGATTCAACGCATGTGTGTCATTGAGTAACTAAAACTTAAAATGGTAACAACTACAGGAAATAATTTAATATTTTAACCCACATAATATATAAAAAATTATACTGAGACTATTTCTGACCCAGTGGTAAAGTTGCAGATTATCTTTACGAGCAGAACTGGTGAAAGGAAGCCACTGCCAAGTGATCTGAAGAAACATAGAAAAGGTGAAAATACTCAATAAACTAAATCACTGAACTAATTGAGCATTGTCAAAACAAAACTAAAAGAAAAAACGAAGAAGCAACCTTTTCGAGAGGAGGAGGCTTTTTCTTCAATTGAGAAGCTTCAATAGCAGGCATAAGAGGGGCCAACCCACCTGTAAGCGCATACACCTACAAATAAAATTCAATTGAATTGAATGCAGTGACCATACACAAAATTTTGAATACATGTTATTGTTGAAATAGGTACCTCGCGCGAAATGCCATCAGGTTTTCGTTGAGACTCTTTGGGAGGTCGAGACTTCTTCTCAAGAGAGGGGAATGAGTTTTTTGGCAATCCCAGGATATCTTTGGCATCCATAATTCACAATTATACACACAGTTAGGGACTAGTTAGGGTTTCAGGATCAAGGTTGGAATTTGGGGAATTAAACAGGGTTGTTCTTCCTGTTTCAGTTTTCCCTCTCACTTTCTTCAGTGTCATATTAAAATTTTAGAATGACATCTTAGCGACGTCGTATTGGTTTCCTTGTCATGACTGGGTTTTTCTATTTTCTCAAACAAAAATACACCAATTTCATTAATATATATTTAGTCGTACTTATTTCATGAAATTATAAAAAATAAAAAGGTTGTTATCTATTCATCACAAATTCTGAGAAAATAAAATATTGTTTAACTCTACATTTAATTATTGACTTAAGTAATATTTTTGTCTTCTAATTTATTAGTATGATTTATTTTGATCTTTTTATTATTTTTTATTCAATTTAGTTCTTTAATTATTTAAAGAAGTTTAATTTGGTTTATGCCAATAAATTCACATTAATACCATTTCCATACATATTATATAATATTTTATATAATTTTCAATTTTTTATTATTTAAAAAAAATCATATGTCAATAATTGTATTATATATCAATTTGAAATATTTTTTTTAACTTTTAATTTTTTTTAATTAAAAAAGTGTCACACAGCAACTCATAATTTGCCGAGCAAAATCCACATTATCATTTTACCTTTCATGTTAAAACTTAACTCATTTTAAATCTATTATTAAAAAAAATGTCTCATAAATATTTTAGTTAAATATTTAATAACTAACTTTTATTCATTAAAATATGAACACAAACTTCATAGTTTTTCACTAATTGAATAAATATAGAATAATAACGTTGACATATATATAAACAATTAAGTAGAAATATTTTTCTCTCTTAACTTTTAAAAAAAAGTCTCATTAATATTTTAGTTAAATATTTAATAACTAACTTTTATTCATTAAAATATGGACACAAACTTGGTAGTTTTTCACTAATTGAATAAATATAGAATAATAACGTTGATATATATATATATATATATATATATATATATATATATATATATATATATATATATATATATATATATAAATATATATTTAAGTAGGAATATTTCTCTCTCTTAACTTTAAAAGAGACGAGTCTCGTCTTTAAGCATTCGTATTTTCATCTATCACTTTAAAAAAATGCGTTTATTTTGTTGGTACCGAATTATTTCCACATATAATGGAGCTTTTGTAAAATTAAATTACAAGTTAACTTAAAACTTCAATAAATGAAAAATTATTTCACCTTTTCTTTTGACTTGTTTTAAGAAAAAAAAAAAATTCTATAGATATTCACGAAGATCAAAGGGTTGTAAATAATTTAAATTGTCATGCATACCACTTTTGGATAACATGCAAGATAATACTTTGAGGAAGTTTTAAGTAAGAGGATTGATTGATTTGAAAAATATTCAGAAAACTTTAATGACGACGTTGAGATATTAAAGGAAGATTGTCCACACACATTGTACTTAATTTAATCTTGGAAAATTATAATATCTGTGTAGAGTACATAATCCGTGGTTTAATAAATACTAGTTGTATCTTATAAGAAACTGTAATGGAGAGGATCTTCTAACAAGAGTTTTTAAAATTTTACCATTGGTTATTTTTTCAGGGAAGTGAGTTTACTAAGAAAAATAAGAGAAAGTATTACTAAAAAAATTATAAAATTGTAATTGCTTATAATAGAGCAAAACTTCTAAAAAGTTGACCTGGGTTATTTAAAAGATAATAAAGTGAAATAAAAACTGATAGATGTATACAATATTTTCCCTCAACTTGTACGAGGTGGATTTTATTTCTTTTTAGGATCTCCCTAAGATATACTTATTTTAAAAAAATTATCCTAAATAAATATATTTTCACTCTGGTTCTCAAATTATATCTGATTACTGTATTCTGGCATAAATTTTTTAATTTTATATATATATATATATATATATATATATATATATATATATATATATATATATATGAAATTAGGAAAAAGAGAAGGAAGAAAACTAGGTATTGTTCATTGATAAAAATTTAACTCAAATATCGAATTTTCAACCTATAAATAGTATAAGTGTCTAGTTTAGAAATTAAAGTAAAAAAGAGTTTATTCAAATATTTTTTAAATGAATATATTTTGAGAAAAATAAACTATCTTTTTATCCTATTTAAGATATGCTAAATAAGTTTATTATCTTTCACGTGCTACTCTTTTATCATTTTCTTTTCATTAGTATATATGAAAAAAAATATTTTATTTCTATATTATTTTATGACACCAAAGACACTTATCCTATATTTTAATTTTTTTTCTTGTTCGCCGTATGTTGCTGGCCTAATTTTTTATAGATTATTTTTTAAAAAAGAATTATCTTAATAAATCTTATCCAATACTCTTTAGTCAACTAAATTTTAATATTTTTTTATCGTCTGGGATGAGAATTTCTTAACGAAAACCATAAAGAGATTTAGATTAATAATTAAAGTAAGGATGAATTTATTTGAAGATTTTTTTAATTGATGATATATTTTGAAAAAAAATCGTTGACCCTCTAAATTAAAAATTAAAGTGAGAATATTTTCATTTAGTTTATTTTGAAGAAAAAGAATGCGTTGGCCGCCATCAACATATGGGTCCTGCATACTACAAAAAGTAAACCTAAAATATGGGTCCTTCATTTTTTTTTTCTTTTTCAGTGAATGTTTAAATCTAAAAAAGGTCCTCAAAATCTGCAAACTTTTTTTTTATGTGTGTTTGATGAGGACGATGGAAGCGAAGGCAATGGTTCGTATTCAATGTTTCCAGTTCACGCCCTCTATTATTTTTTTGTTTCGCTCCCAACCAGTTCAATAACTCATTCTTCAAAAATTATCAACGTCCTTTCCATTTTGGTGGACAGTGACACAAATAAGAGAAAAAACAAATTTAAAAATAATAAATACAACATCTCATAAAAGAAATGTATAAATAAATATAATAATTTTAATATTTAACATAACATTCACAAATTACAAATACCAATACCTTTTTATTTTTCTTTTCTCATCTGTCAAATCACCTATCATGTACATACTTTTCTCTCATTTTTCTCATGTTTCAAGATTTAGACAACAAAGGCTGTCCCAAAGCATCATCCACCGCTACGAATGCAGTGGCAGTGATGAACCAAAAGTGTAGAAAAATATAAAAAAGGAAAATGTTTTATTGTTCCCATAAAAAGTGAAACAGCTTTTATTATTCCGATTCACTTTGAAAATCTTATACACATACGTACAACAAATAAAAGATAAATAAAATCAATAGCTACATATAATCTCAATTATGCGATATTAAGTAATGAAATTCCTTGCATTAATTATAGTATGTATATAAATGTTGACGCAACAAACTTTTTAACAGTTCTGCTTTGCGTCTCGCATTTTGCCGTCGTTCTTCCTTCGCCGATTAGAGATGAAAATGGAGAATCATCCCTAACTGTTTCAACAAGGTTGGTTTATTGACCTAAATGTTCTCCGTACACTAAATTTGATTTTTCAAATTACAATTAGTTTAATTAAACTTCCTTCGATTATCTATATATATACATCTAATAGCAGTTTTGTGTAAGCAAGACCTAGTCTATAGTCTATACCCTCCGCCATAGGTAGCTGTGGTGCATCGATCAAATCAAAACAGATATTTTCTCTTATATACATACCGTGACAGCAATGGTTGTGGCTTCTCCAACATTCAGCAAGATAAGTTCCAATAATACAAAGGCAATGAGAATCCCAACCATTGACCTATCCATGGAAAGGTCACAGTTATCGCAAACTGTGGTGAAAGCCTGCGAGGAATACGGTTTCTTCAGAGTGGTTAACCACAATGTGCCGAAGGAGGTTATTGCCAGATTGGAAGAGGAAGGTGCAGAGTTTTTCTCAAAATCCAGTCACGAGAAGCGTCGGGCTGGGCCCGCGAGCCCATTCGGTTACGGCTTCACCAATATTGGGCCCAATGGAGATATGGGTGACCTGGAGTATCTTCTGCTTCGTGCTAACCCTCTCTCCATCGCTCAGATATCCAAAACCATCGCTAACGACTCCACCAAGTTCAGGTTCCTCCCTCTTCACTATCATTTCATTTGCCTCTTCTACACTTTCTTTCACAAAACGACATTAACTAACCCAAAAAAATATTATATTTTCATGCACACTCTCTGACTTGAAACTTCCACAATACAAACTTAACTTCATCTTTTCTATGTTTTTCTCTTTATGAATCTCTATACAAAAATCCTAATGTTGGCATTTTTGTTTATAAATTAACCAATTTCATCTTTTTTTAATCCAACATAAAATAAAATATTAAAGGCTTAAAACGAGTAAATTAAACTGAATATAGAAAACAAGTTAAAGAATAAAAAGAGCGAAGAGTTCAGTAAAAAGAAAAACAAATGTTTTATCGTTACCCTAATTTTTATTTAATTTTTTGAGATAAAAAATTGTACAGAAGTAATTTATTAATTATGCGTGAAAGAACATAGATTAAGAAAGTGGGTGAACGTTGTAATTTATTAATTTGTACAGTCCTTCTTTCTTTGTTTCTTAATTTTTCAACTATTGCTCTTTGACGTATTACACTATATAGAAAAAGGAGATTTTTTGGGTCTAAATTTATTTTATCTCTAAAATATAAATTTTACAAAGAAAACAAAAAACACTTAACTATTAGTTTAAAGAAATTCTGATTGAAACTAATTACTCACATTTTAAATGTAGATATAATTTTAATAAAATACATAATAACAAATAAAATCACATAAAATAATATATATATATATATATATATATATATATATATATATATATAATATATTATAATATAACAAAGTTATATGAAAACATAATAAAAAGATGTCATGGATTTTTCCAACTGTAATATAAGACTCTTTTTTTGGTCATATTTTTTTTAATTTAATAGTATTTTTATCTTTATAATTGTAGTAATAAAATATTAGCTCATTTCTACTTGTTTCCTTTATATGGTTTAAAAGTAGTTAATGTAATTTTATTTGTTAAATTTATCCTCATTTTTTCTATTTTGCTCTTTGATAATAAAAACGATAAAAGAAAAACGATTATATAAATAAATATTGTCATCATTAAATATTGTCATCATTATGTTAATTTAAAGAAAATGATTACAATATTTTTTTTTAAATTGTAGAAATCATAATAATTAAATAGTAAATAAAGAAATTGAACTCTTTTTATAATATAAAGACAAATATTATTAAACATATTCTTTAAATATTACTTAAGTGAAATATAAGCTTTAGCTTTATTTTTTTCTTTTTATGTTGAATAAGTTTTTTTTTTTTATGTTGAATAAGGTAAACATCTAAAACTTATGTTAAATCAACTCAACTTAATTTATTTATAAGTAAATTTTAAAAATGTAATTTTGATCGAACCAACGGCAGGTTAAAGGGAATAGTTTTCTTAATTTAAAAATTCTGTAGCTTCATACTTTTTTTTTCTTCGATTTAATTAGGACGAGTCAACCCAATTATCTTATCTTCGATCTTAGATTTGTTTGGATGGATGGGAGGAAGGAAGGAAGGGAAGTGAAAATTGGAGAGATATAATTTATATAAATGAAACGAAAGTAAAAATTAAATATTTAATTTAGTCATTTATTAATATATTTTTAATTTACTTTTTAAGTCTGAATTTTAAATAGTTAAATTAAGTAGGTATGTTTATATATATATATATATATATATATATATATATATATATATATATTATAACAAATAAAATAAATAAAATTTTTATAAAAATAATATTACAATTTGATTTTTAAAATTTATTTTCTTTAGAAGAATTAAATATATGTTTATATAATTTTAAATCGTAAAATTGTAAATTAGATGTATAAATTTATCATTAAAAACTAGCGTATATCAATCCGGTATACAATGAATAATAGTTACATGCATAACCTTTTATCTGCTCTCTTTTATACTTCAACAAGTCCAAACCAGTGGAAAGTAGGAAGATTTACTTGTTTAAAATTAAGAAATGACTGTATTTAAAGGTTTAAATATCGTATTTTATTGGTTTTAAAGTAATACAAAAGTGATACAGTATATGTGCTGAACACATACCTTATAAAATTATATTAGCATTTTAGTTTCATAAATGGACCATTAAATAATATTTATGAGCACTTGCTAATATAGTGGAAACAATCATCCCCTTTATGTCTACATATTTGTTATATTACTAACTAACAGATAATGCGTTATATTAACGAATATAGACCAATTTAAGATACAAGCAACAATTTGTGCACCATCTATGTAATTAGTGGAACATGTTAGATAGTTAACTCGCAGTAGACAAATAAAAATTGAGAATGAATGTGATTGTGATTGTGATTGAATGGGGCTAACTGTGATATGAGGTTGGGCCCAATGGCCCATCACATGAAAGAAAAGTTAATTGTACGACAACCATGTTACTCTTTCAGAGTTCATGAACCTTCGTTAGAGAGGACAACAACAAATTCAAGTTATTCGTGGTTGCATAAGTTGCATCGGTTTCTCTTCGTACAATCCTGCGAGCGTGACTATGTTGTCCTTTGGTTTCCCCAGAATAGACCAAATCTTATATCACTAACTAACAAGTTAGTAACTGACAAACCCAAACAAAGACATTTTTTTTTTCTGAGCAATATATTAAAACATAGACGTTGGGTGGGTTTCCAAATTAGACGTTGTTGTTATAATTTGTTATTGGTAACCATGTTACTGTGTTTTGTTTTTGGTAGTACGGTGGTGAAGGAATACGTGGAAGTGGTAAAAGAAGTAACGTGCGAGATTCTAGATCTGGTGGTTGAGGGATTAGGGGTCGGAGACAAGTTTGGTCTTAGCCGTCTCATCAGAGATTATGATAGTGATTCTGTTCTAAGGATGAATCACTACCCTCCAATGAAGGTGAAGCGGAAGGGTAAGAAGAATAGCATTGGTTTTGGGGCGCATTCTGACCCTCAGATGTTGACCATCATGCGCTCCAACGATGTGGGTGGCCTTCAAATTTACACCCGTGACGGACTATGGCTTCCTGTCCCTCCTGATCCCACTAATTTCTTTGTCATGGTTGGCGATGTCTTGCAGGTTCTTTCCTTTCTCACTTTTACTATTCATATCCATTTTGAGGATAGAAAGATATAAATATCATTAATTAATTTTATAAATTATTTTAAATATTAATACGGTGTTATTAATTTTATTATGAAAAATATTTTATAAGATATCGCTTTTTAAAAGTTAGAACTTAATCGACATTTTTTAAAATATTTTAAAAATAAATATCAAATTAACATATTAAAATAATAATAAATATCGGTGGATATTATCTGATTAATTAAACTATAATTATAAAATAAATTACAATTCTGACGTAAATTACAACAACTAAGAATCATACACATAGATGGTCATGCATTGATGTGCTTAACATAGAGTGATAAATTTTGTGTAAAGGTTATGACAAATGGAAAGTTCATGAGCGTGAGGCACAGGGCATTGACGAACACATTGGAGGCAAGGATGTCAATGATGTACTTTGCAGCGCCGCCACTTGATTGGTGGATTGCTCCTCTACCGGAGATGGTGTCGCCACCAGAAAATGAAAGTGTGTATAAGGGCTTCACATGGGCCCAGTACAAGGAAGCAACATATTCTTTACGCCTTGGGGATTCACGACTTGATCTCTTCAAGGCCCACTTAGATACCCATCTTCTCTCTTCCTCTCAATCTCAGTTTCAATGTTGATATCATGACTCATGACTTGACTTGGGATTAGTAAAGACTGGGTAGCTTTTTTTTCTCCTTTTTTTTTTGGTTTGGAGTATTTTTATATTCTTTTAGAAGTTCAAGTTAAGGATTTCTTTGTTTACAATTGAAAGTGTCAATTGAAGTGGTAGAACTATGAGAAATTTGACACCACTGAAGTCCATTTATAATTCACGGTATTTGTGATATGATGGTAATCATCACACATCTAAATTTTCAATGTAAAATGTGATACTATTATTACAAACAACGACTCTATTAGTGATTAAAGGTCTTTATATTAGAAACATAAGCAGATGTTTTGAACACGACAAAAGGAACCTAGCTTATTAATTCCTCCTTAAGAAATGGTAAATGTTTTCCTTTTTCTAGATCATATTAGTTCTTTCCTTTTTCATTACTTTTTTTTCTCATTATTATTTAATTCTATTTATTCGTATTATAATTTATTATTTTAGTATTTTTTTTATATTACGTATTTATTCTGTTCAATTATAAAACAAATTTTTATACTTACATTAAAATGTGTATTTTCATTCATTTAATAATTTTTATTTTAATGTTCATAATAAATCTTGACGATTTATTAATAAAAATAAGTTAAATTCAAGTAAGTCGAAATTGGACATATTTTTTTTTACAACTCTTTAATCTTTAATATTTAAATTACATTCTTCTTATGATGTTGAACAATAGAACATACTTTAAAGTAGGTTGTAATTTTGTCTATTACTATACTGTTTTTAAGAATTTTTTACTTGCCATTAAAATGTGAAAATGAAAACGAGAGTATAAGTGTCATGCGAGTGATGACTACCAGAGTAAGAAAGAAATGACAATTACTAGAATGAGGATAGATGACAATGCAAACAGGGTGGTGTAACGCGAGAGTGTTGGGGAGAAAGAAAAAAAATTAAACTTATCATGCTGGTTATCGGAAGAATCAACATAATATTTTTATTTTAAATTTACAATAATATAATATCTCACTTTTTTATATATGTTCAATATGTAACATAAAAAATCCTGTACTTTATTACAAAAATTCATCACTCTTATTTTGTACATCGGTTACAGGTATAATTCACATAGCTCCGTCATATTTACAACACTACTAGTGTTTCATTTATTGTGATGTGTAGATTATAACTGATATAGTAAGATTTTAAACACTATTTCACCTTTATAAAAATATATATAAGATATTATCCGTCGTAAATTTTATCTACGAATCTCTATAAATATGAGTATTTTTGTCATTTCTAATTATGTTTTTAAGTCAATATATAAGATATCATCACAGAGTGTAACGTAAATTTGTGCCTGATGGTAAGATATGCAATAAAAAGCTAATAAGTTAAAAGAAAAAAAATATTGATAAGAACTGAAGTTGTTAATGTAGATTTTGGCTGAGTTGTGCTGTGACCACGAATGGGACAGAAGAATATAAGAAAAGCGAAGAAAGTTGAAAGGGCAGTTAAGTGTGAACAACTCAAAAAAAGGAAGAATTAACAATTTTGTTTCAAAGGTTGCGGCCGTGAGTGCCTCAACTCTAATAACCACAAACTCATCCAATTTCTTAACTTAATTCATTTAATGTCAAACAAACCTATGTCACCTTCTCTTTCACTTCTTCTAGATAACACATTATAGAAAAATCGTAACTTCCAATTTACTCCTACTTTCCAAATTATTTTTCCATTTCTTTCCCTAATAACCCAACCCAACTTTTTAAGCTCAAAATTATAACAACTCATATTTTGTGAACTTTTAAAAATCCTTCACCTCTTTGTTGCGGGTTTTTGACTAACCGCATTGTAATCCTCGCATCGATGGGGATAATTATTTAAATCACTTTGCTTATCTATGTTTTTTCCTTCTAATTTTGTGATTTTACTTGTGTAGGCTTAATCTTTTTGAATGATATTGACTGTGAAGAATTTAAACAAAAAGTCAGAAGATTTACATTAAGTAAGGATGAATGGGACCAAAAATATATATATAAAAAAACCATAAACTTAATGTCATAAGAATTTGGATTAGAAGCAATGTTAAGTTTTTGATACATGAGTTGACTTATATATTAAAGGGTTAAATATGTTTTTTGTCCTTTAATTTTTAGTGAATTTTAGAATTACTCTATTTTAAACTTTAAATTAATTTAGTCATTCATCTTTCGAAATACATGGATTTAGTCATCTTAATCCAACTTTGTTAGGTTTATTAGATATTTTGTACGCATTTCAGGATTGAATTTGAGTTGTTTATTTTGTTTGACATATTTTTATTTTAATGTTAAGCCAAATGTTATTATGAAAGACACTTGAAATGTCAAATAAATTGAACAAGATTGGATTAAAACAACTAAATCCATATATTTCAAAAAACAAAAGACTAAAAAATAAACTAATTCCAAAATTCACTAAAAAGTTAAGATACCAAAAACATATTTAACCATATATTAAACATACATTCAAATCTCTCATGGTACACACTCTCACTATTGTTCCAACTTTTTGAAATTTTAAAATAAATAATAACAACTTAAGGAGTCAATGTGTTATTATCTATTTTAAAACTCATTCTAATTGTTATTATTTATTTTCAATTAGAATAAAATTAGAATAACTTAACTTGAAAAAACATGTTTCACGATTGTTACAGTTGATGAATTACGAGGAGCTTCGCAAGTTCTTTAATGGAAGTGTTAATGCGTCAGAAATCATCAGCGAGCTGTTGCTGCAAGAAGCAAATATTCTCCTCCGTCCACAAATCAACGCCACCGAAACCATTTCCTGTTATCTCCGAGTACCCATAATTTCTCTCTTCCCATACCCTGCTATAACCTTCTTCTGCACCATAAGAACACCAACTTCCACCACCCACTAAACTATAAGACGCGCCGGAGTCAGAGAGAGAGGGGGCGTGGACTTCAACCGCCGATGAAGCCTCTGACACCAAACCCGCGTTACTGGCAGTGGCGGTGGCGGTGGCTCCACCACAAGGGTCGCTGTGGGCTTTAACGTTGGAGATTAAAGCGGTTTGGGCTTGGCCTGATGATGATGATGAGGCCTGTGCCTGAATCCGCTCCAGCATACGTGGCATCCACTCAAAACGCAACGTGTCTCTGAATTGTTTGCTGTTCACGTCACATTTCAGTTGCTTAGCCTGCTTTACCACTCTCGTTCTCCAGTAGTTCTTAATCTCGTTGTCTGTTCTTCCCGGTAAATGTTCCGCTATTTTCGACCACCTAAACAAATACCACAACACCACTTTAACGTGTTCTGTGTCATGTTCAAGAATAAACACAAATGGTGATAATGATGATGATGTATAGTACCTATTGCCCCATCGGGAATGGAGGTCAAGAATCATGAGCTGTTCTTGGAGCGTTATGTTCCCGCGTCGAACGTTGGGACGCAAGTAGTTCAACCATCTTAGTCTGCAGCTTTTGCCCGTTCGTTTGAGACCTGAAGTTGAGAGAGACAAAGATTATAAGACGTGTTTTTGATTTGATTAATGATTCATATGTAAAAAGACATGAATGTTTGCATGCCTGTGTAGCGAGCGACAGAGTTCCAGTGACCTTCACCGTGAACTGTGATGTAATCGAAGAGAACTGAATCTTCTTCCTCTGTCCATGGACCTTTCGTTATTGACATCTCCTCTTCACTGCTTCCATATGTTCCCGATGACCCGTTTTCTGATGAACTCCTCTCCATCTCGGAAATCAGAAATAACGTAACTGTTCTGTGATCTTTCTTCTGTGTTATACTTTTATGCGTGAGAGAAGGAGATAGAAAGAGTTGAAAATATGGTTAAGTAAGAATGGCAGTGAAATTAGGGGATTATATAAAGAGTTTTGAGACCAAAGTTATGTGTCGTTTAATTTAGGAGGATCTGCACTTTTGGATTGAAGTAATTTTCTATACCAAAACCCTTTTAGTGGGCTGCTAAATAGTACTGCAACTATGAATTATTAAATGATAAATAGATATGAAAGTAGTTGTTATTCCTTAGCTTTTTGTGTTTTATAAAGTTTGACCTGGGATTTAGCGTTGACTATTTGACTTCTGGACACGTTTATAGGAGAAGTGGACCTTAAAATATACTGTTTTTTGAAGAAAGCGAGTCAAATACAGAGTTAGTTTTGGTCAGCATTCTGAGTCTGAGATGGAGAAAAATGGAGGGGTCTTGTATCTAGCCAACTTTTTCTTGCGTCAACAAATTTTGTGTACCTGTTTCAGTAAATTCGAGTTGACACGTTCTACGCGATTTTGCCAAACCTTGCTTATGTCAAAATTTCATTTGTGGACCAAAATATTAGGCTTTATTGACGCCGACTTATATTAATTAATATAGGAGTGAAAATGTTTTTTTACAAAAAGGGTGCGAATTTAGAGTCATGATTTATAACTCGAATTTTAGCTTATAATTAATAACTGTGTTAACAAAGTAAAATGTTTGGTGTTAGTAACAAATGTATCAGTATTTGACTTAAACAACGTCATTGTATAAAGGTACGTCTTATTAAAAAAAGAATTTTTCGGCTTACAATTGAAGTAATGCATTCCTTCATAAATTTGAAAAGAATTCCATTAAATAGTTCCAATTTATATTATTATGGTTTTCCACTTGAATTTGAAAATACATAGTCATCTAGAAAAAAAAAATGAATTTCCAATAGTATACACTGATTTCTAGAGAGTAAACACAAAATTATAAAAAAAAAAATTGTTGATATGAAGTTTGTGAAACTTAAACTCTGATGATTAACATATATCATCTTGTGATATTTTGTTTTCGATAATAATATAAACCATCGTATGTAATTATAACATCCATGTATCTGAAGAGAAGACTTATTTATGTTCGTATTATGTGGTGGGAAAAGAATGTCTATGAATTTATCGTTACCAATATCTGCCATCAAACACGTTCATTAAGATTCATACGAAGGGTTGACTCCAAAACTTATAAACTATAATACTATATATATATATATATATATATATATATATATATATATTCATATATATAAAATATATAATTACATATGGTGTATATTATTATTAACAAAATAACAACGTAATAAAGTCTTTTCTTCAGAAGTAACAATTCAATTGCGTAAGTCAATCACATAAATGAATTATCCTAACCGTTAGTGTTCTGTTTCATGGACATTCGAAATAATATAAGTGGGCCCAAGTTATTGGGCCTGATTTAGTTAATAATAGATTTGGTTCATTATTCTATAATCAGTTATAATCTTGTAATATTGAGTTACAAAATCAGTTTTAAATGGTTTCAATTTATTATTTGTAGGTTTAATTAATTGTATAGTACCCAGTTTGGGGCTAGTGTGTCAAATAGGTACCCGGTTTTAAAAAAATATCAATTACATCCTAACAGTCAACGTCACTGTCAGATGTCATTGTGTTGATTTTCGATTCAGGCCCCATTTATGTTTTTTCGTCAAAAATTGAAAAAAAGGATGTGATTTTTTAGTTAAGCTAATATTTCTTCTTTGGAATATCTGCATTCCAAGTCCTCTTTTCTTTTCTTCTTTTTCCATTTTTTCTATTTTTTTAATAACTACTTTTCTTTTAGTATTGAGATCCTTTATAGTTTCAATGAAAAATTTGTGATGTTTTTTCGTTTCAATTTAGTACTTAAATAGGTGTAATTAATTCAATTTTGACCTAATAATTTTTAATAATTAAAATATCTTTTTATAAAATTAAAAGTAATTAAGTATAAAAGTTTTACAAAAAAAAAGTATTTGATATTTATATTAAAATTTAGTAGTAAAAGTCATTTTTAATAAAAAAAATTAATATAACATTCATACCAATAAAAATTTTGATTTAAAATTAGTAAGAGACAATATGGTTCTATTTTAAAAATAAAAATTAATAAAACATGAGTACTTAATAAAAATGTCACGTGTCATTTTTAATTTTTTTTAAAAAAAGTTAAAAATAAATAAAAATTTAAATTTTTTTTTTAAAAAAAAAAAAAAACACAGATTGAAAATCTGGGTCCCCAATCTTGGGTACTAATTAAACCTTAATTGTAAGGTGTCAAAATCTTGTAATACTGAAGTGACACAACCATCTCATCAGGATTAACAGAATTTCTTTTAATATTATGAAATCTTAATCACAATAAAACAATTACCAACACATCTCACTTGGTGTTTTTTTTAATTCACAAATTTCAATTTACTTTTATAAATATCCAAATCATTAAATGAAAATTATTATATTTAATATATTATCTTCAAATTTTACATATATTAATAAAACTTTTAATTTAATTTTAATAAAAGTAATTAACCTTTTATCTACAGCACCACATTACTAACTTAAAAAAATAATGACGTATTTAGCTCCTCAGTTTGAAATTGATATACATAGCAATTTTAACTAATACAAAATAAATATCAAATAATCAGTGAAACTGAAAAAGAAAAATCAAAAGTTCAGAATTCAAAAGGTTTTGGAACCGAAAAATTATAAATGGAGGTCTCAGACGATGAAAGAACATCACAACCTAATTATAAACCAGATAATCAGCCAATGTAGGCAAAAACAAAGCATCACTGACCTCAATTGTGATTCAAAATAAAATGAACATAAAACAAAAAATAGGTTAGATTTAGAGGGGAAGGATATCACTCAGTGGTGGCCAAGATATTATGGTTCGATTCTGCCAGCAACTTTCCTCAATTTCAAATCTCAGAAGAGGGAGCTTTGAATCCTCATCGCGATAACAGTTTCCCCCAACAGTAAAAATGGTTCACAAAAATATTTATAATCACCGAACGAAAACAAACAAGTGTACATTTCAACAAAGTCAAGAATATAAATAACTATGATAATAATCAAAAACCAAAAGATCACTCAGTTCAGCGGGGTAATCGACACGCAACGCTATCTCTCGAAAGAGAGAATGCTCTGCATTCCGGTCTGTTGAGCTTGAATTTTATGGAGTCATCACCGTGATCTTATACGATTTGTATAAAGATTCATCGCAAAATAAAACGTAAATCAAGTATTGAATAATGAAAACAAACAAAAGATGTCATGTACAATTAGATTAGACGAACTATTACTCCGATAGGGTGCGCCGTATTCTCCGATGCAGAAATGTGTGTAGCTCTGGAGGATTGTTTGCACATTCTGAATTTATAGGAAACATATTAGGGTTTCTGAGAAAACGAGAACAACGGACCATACGCAGTCGTTTCTAAGCGATAATACCTCGTTTTAGAGATGAGTGGGCCGGGCTCTATCATTCGCTTGTTTTAGTGGGCCGGGCTCTATCACTCGCTTGTTTTTCTTTAGTAACCAAAACGAAGAATCCAATTCCCTTAGAATTAATAAGTTTTCTTATGACACCCCCCATGCAATTCTGACTTAGCCTCATATAATGTGAAAATTACATTCCAGAAAACCTATTATAAAATATACGCGCAAACGCATAGAAAGAGTACTAACAAAATTGTTGGAAGTAAGAGAAAAAGGTCCTAAAATGAAATGTTTTCTCTGTTTTTTTAAACTTGATAACACTTTTTAAGATGAAAACTATATAAGATCACTTAAATACGTTCAATAGACATGACAAATATAAATACGAACGTATCATTATTTTACAAATAATAGAAATAAAAAAGATATGAAATGTATATCAGATTATTATATTTTAAAAACTATTTTAATAATAATTTTTGCAGCGATCATATATAGATTAGAAAATGCTTAATCTCATTTATATTTAATAGAGTTTTAAAGGGATAAAAAAAATTAAAATCAAACATTTAAAAAGTAAATAATAAAAACTAAGGATCAAAAAATTGATATTAAGTTAGACAAGGTTCAGGAGAAAACTCAATAATCTTATTCTGTAATCATGTCGTAACCATGTAATAATAAGGTATAAAGTTAGAATATGTAATATTCAAACACACAAAACTAATTAACCAAGATTAAAATAATTTCTATTAATATATGACTTTTTAGATTATACAAAAAAAAGTTACGAACGCTTCTCATTTTTTTTTAATTTACAAACTTCATCCTTATTTTATAAATATCTAAATCTTTTTAATAAAAATAAAATAACAACATTTCATACATATATATATATATATATATTATCACAACTTATATTTTCTAAACAAAAATCTAATACAAAATTTTATTCCAAACAACTTCAATGTCTAAGTCACTTGAGAGAAATCCATTCAAACTTTGAAGATCATGATATTGAGTTGGTGATGGGATGGAACCAAATATATCATTGAAGTTGGTGATGAAAATGTAATGAATGAGTGTCAATGTAAATACACTTTTACATCCAACCATACATGTATCTTTTATATGTCATTATATCTTTGTGTAAGTAGTGATTATATAATCTAATTTAATCACAAATTATGTATCTGAAAAGTGTTAACTTTTTTATTATGAAAGATTTATAGTCTGTCGTAATCTTTTAAAGATAGAACGATCACTTGTTAAAAAATTTAAATGTAAATCATTTTTGTAATTTTAAGTGTTTAATTGATGTTGAAATAAATGATTATAATCATTAATTTTTTCATTTTTCATTGGTTATAAAAGATTCATAATCTCTTGTAGTCTTTGAAATATGTAATCTTGCTAAAAGATTAGAACATGAATCAATTTTATAATTTGAAGTGTTCAATTGATGTTGAAACAATGGACTCTGGTCATTAAATTTTTCATGGTGAAAATAATGATTTTTGGATAAAATTATGGTTGTGTTATTTTTTTTTTCAACTCTCATAAAGAGGCAATACATTTTTTATTCAAAACAACTCTAAATTATGATGATATAGTACTGTGACTTTTAAGTAATTGACCTGTGTATATTAAAATACATTTAATATTGATCTTAGTAAGTACCAACCAATGGAGTAAAAGAGATAAATACTTAGCTTAGATGACAAAATTACTAGCCATTGTAAAAGTCATTTCCATTTATAGGAGATGAAACTTATGTTTTTATACAAATTTCTACTACTTAAATCATGCTATGTAATGTATTTTATTTTTTTTTTTGATTGATTAGTTTCATATTATTTGGACAAATTTTATACATGTTTCCACTAATTGTAAAATACTACAATCCATAAATTTTGTTACTTTTGTAGATCAAAAGTAGGTAAGATTGTTTGAACAAGTTATTTTTGGTTTTCTTTTTAATAGTCAAATAAAATATTTGACATTTGAATCATAATTTTGGTTAACTTTAATTGTCCTTATGTTATATTTGTCAGTTTGTCGGTCAATTATATTACATTAATACGGTGCTTCTATTTTATATATTATATAATAGTGATTTATTAATTAATTATTTTATTGTTAATAAATAAAGAAATCAATAATTAGTATTATAGAATAAATCAATATTAATATAAAATTACATTATTGTTGGTCCAAGATTTTTAATATTAATTAATATTGAAAATTTAAAGTTAAAAATATTTTTAAATTTAATATTTCTAAATTGAACTATTAAGTGTTAATTAAATATTTTAAATTGATTAATAACTTTTAAACTTTAATTTAAAAATTTCATATAATAAAATAAATATTATTAAAATCAATTTTAATTTAGAGAATGTATATATTGAAAATTCAATTACTTCATATAAATATGAAATTAAAAATTCAAAGTATTTGATATTTTTATTCAAAGAAACTATTTTAAAAATATATAAAAATATATAAAAATATAAAAGAAAACACATTAGAAATGCTCCATCCAAAAAGGATTATAAACGAAAAAATTAAATCAATATAAAACAGATATTAGTTGGAATATAATTCATACAGGCAAAATAAGAGTAGAGGGGAAAGAAATCACTCAGTGATGGCTAAGATTTATGGTTCGATTCTGCCAGCAATTTTCCTCAATTTCAAAACTCAGAAGAGGGAGCTTTGGAATCCTCATCGCGATAACACTTTCCCCCCACAATAAAAATGGTTCACACAAATATTTATAATCACCAAACGAAAACAAACAAGTGTAAACTTCAACAAAGCCAAGAATATAAAAAACAACGATAATAATCAAAAACAAAAATAGAACAGATCACTCAGTTCAGCGGGGTAGTCGACACGCAACGCTATCTCTCGAAAGAGAGAAAGCTCTGCATTCCGGTCTGTTGAGCTTGAATTTTATGGAGTCATCACCGTGATCTTATACGATTTGTATAAAGATTCATCGCAAAATAAAACGTAAATCGAGTATTGAATAATGAAAACAAACAAAAGATGTCATGTAAAATTAGATCAGACGAACTATTACTCCGATAGGGTGTCGCCGAGTTCTCCGAGGCAGAAATGTGTGAAGCTCAAGAGAATCGTTTGCACATTCTGGATTTATAGGAAACATATTAGGGTTTCTGAGAAAACGAGAAAAACGAACCATACGCCGTCGTTTCTAAGAAATAAAACCTCGTTTTAGAGATGAGTGGGCCGGGCTCAATCATTCGCTTGTTTTTCTTTAGACCAAAAAGAAGAGTCCAACTCCTCAGGATCAATACATTTTCTTATGACACCCCATGCATTTCTGACTTAGCTTCATAGAATGTGAAAATTACATTCCAGAAAACCTATTATAAAATAGACGCGCAAACGCATAGAAAGTGTACTAATAAAATTGTTGGAAGTAAGAGAAAAAGGTCCTAAAATGAAATGTTTTCTTGGTTTTTTTAAACTTAATAACACTTTTTAAGATGAAACTATATAATATCACTTAAATACGTTGAATAGACATGAGAGACGTAAATATGAACGCAACATTATTTTACAAATAATAGAAATGAAAAAGATATGAAATGTATATCAGAAACTTATATTTCAAAAACTATTTTAATAATAATTTTTGCAGCGATTGTATACAGATGAGAAGTTGCTTAATCTGTTTTATATTTAATAGGGTTTTTAAAGAGATAAAAAATAATTTAAAATCAATCATTTCAAAGTAAAAATAAAGAGAAAAAAATTGATATTGTGCTAAAGAAGGTTCAGGAGAAAAGTCAATAAACTAGAATGCTTTTAAACTAAACTATAAGTAAGCTTAATTAAAAATATATAAAATAAAAAAACGTTTTATTAAACTAAACAATTCCTTATGTTTTAAAACTTTTATTCCCATAGTAATAAACTTAAAAATGTAAGAGTTTATGAATTAACATCCGAATGTACACTCCATGTGTTGAAAAAATACTCAAAATTTAATTTCAAATGCAATAGCACTAAAAAGTGAGCTATGGAGGCCATGGAGCCATCGTGTGAGAAGTGCTAAATATCATTCTCAGCACAAAAACAATGTTTAAAAGCGACAAAAGAAGAGGTCAACTTTCCTAATGAAACATATTAACATATTAAAGGAATCACACATGCAACACAATTCTTGCTTCATTTACCAAAACTCTTCTTTTCCACGTTAAAAAGCATATAGGTTTAACAAACGTATAAGCAACTGTGAGTTGTGGTCGACCCCATCCACACCTTTCACAGTTTGTGGTAGTGTTTGGGGTTTAATCTTTAAACCTGTCACACAATAAAACATTTGAGGATAATGTTCTCTACAAACAAAAACATGGTTTTTTAGTATATATATGTTGAAAGTCCCACATTGACTAGAGATAAGACTATTTCATAATATATAAGTGAGGTGCAAACCTCACTTTAAAAGTTGATTTTGTGGGGTTGAGTTAGGTTTAAAGTTCACTTCTAACAATACAATACTTGAGTATTATATTTTGTTTAAGATTATAACTTTATAGTTTCGATTAAACTTAATAAAGCAAGCATGTTAGTCTAAAATTAGTCGACTCAATCATCCATCCAACTAAGCAAAGTGTAATGTCTTTTATGGCTTTGAAAAACATTCATAAAATGTCTTATTCATAGGAAATCTATGCCTATAACATTATTCAACAATATGGTTCTGTGGAATGTTCTTCCAAATGTTTAATATGATAGAAAAATGAGATTTTGGAGCTGAATATAATGGTCAACCTGCGAATGAATGAGCACCAAAGTTCATTGAGAACAAATGCCATTATCTAAACAAAAGTTAGTCGAAATATTCTCTTGGTCAAAAAAATTTCTGTGAATCTTATATATTTATTCATCCTACTTGATTTATTCTACGAAAATTTGACGAAAATATTTTGAGGAAAAAAAATGAATTACTGAAATCACAGAGAAATAAAACTATATTTTATTCTAATCTTATTCTATTGAGTTGTTTCCGCATCATTGCACTTTGTATTCTGAAGAGATAAATGAATAATGGATTTGACACATTCTACGCAAAGGATATGTTCCCATGTGTGCTGTGCATGAACACAGTAAAAATAAACCAAGTGTGTGCTTGGGATCTACATCCATTGAACCAAAATTATGCTGTCACCACTTTAACGTACACTCATTTCTACATATCTTTTCATTTTTACCCTGCGTCAAAGGTTATTTACTTAAATTAGCCATGTAATATTTAAATGCTAATAACATGTTGGTTTAAGAATATTAGATTTATATGTAACGGAATATCTTGACTAACCGTTTTTAAATAGTCAAAATAATATTTCTAAATTAAGCATAACTATAAAGTCGTTATAATTTATTATCTACGCATAGTAAGGGAATGTATAAGGAAATTACACGAGAGTCTATTCATTCTAATTGTAACACAACACCCTTATTTTATACATTAATAATAAATTTTTAACTATTTTTTTTAAATTTTAACTAAATAAGTTTATCTACAAATAAATAAAAATTCATTTTATTTAATAAATATTGAAATGCATAATTACTTTTTCCTAAATATAATTTGTCTAACTTTGTCATTTAAAATAAATAGCACATACTTTTTAACTTTCAAGTATTTTTCAGAATTATATATATTTTTTACATAATATATTATTTAAACAATGTTAAATATGTTTTTGACAGTTAATTTTAAATGTAATAAATTAAAAGTGATCTATCTTTGAAATTTTGGACAAGTTAGTCTTTCATATTTAATAATACACGTGAATTTAGGTTTTTAATATAAATTTTTTATGCTTATTTAATATTTGAAACTTGTTTTTTACACTAAATCGAACTAAATCTCTAAAGAAAAATTATTTATTATTTTCACAAAGAAAATAGAGATGAAAAGATATTTAATCTTAAAAATTGAAAGAAGATACCAAACTGAAATTCTTAAATTAATAGCAGGGCACCGAACAAGTGGTTCCGTTGCGTGTTTCAAATGAAAACTATCACTGTGCATTTTTTTTTTCTTTTTTAAAATATGCGAGTGGAAAATGAAAAATTAAAATAAATTGAAAAGTTACTCGATATGCAGTAAATGAAAGAAATATATATATATATATATATATA
>Ga0214543_1000456_pt1 | contig 67984 bp, 36 predicted proteins | sample CNSS2metaG_FD_160094 | JGI IMG/M metagenome (GOLD analysis project Ga0214543, IMG submission 160094) | Root nodule microbial communities from cowpea collected in UCLA plant growth center, Los Angeles, California, USA - CNSS2 | ecosystem: Host-associated > Plants > Roots > Nodule | place: USA... | reverse complement strand
GAGTAGTCGGTCTAGGCCGACTATTTGTCTTGATAGCTTACGTTGATGTAGGTTAGGCTAAGCCGACCTAGGCTGGATACTTGGCTGTCTTGATATGCACACTTTTTACTTGGTTGAGTTTGGCTAGATACGGTACAATAAAAATATATATATAAAATATGGTTTATGGTATAGAAGTCTAAAAAGGTGTTGGATGCTTAGCTAATATATATTATTTTAATTTAAAAATATAAATGAAATATAGGAAATAATATTTAAAATAAAACTATATTTCAATAGAATTGATTAGTTTTGAAAAAAAAAATTAACCTATAATTTGTCCCGGGGTTAGATTTCTTAAGTAAACCGAACGCATTTTCTGATCTACTCTATTATTTTACTATTAATGTGTCATGTCACTTGGATTCAGAGGTCGATCAAGATCTCTTTCACGCATGACTTAAGTTGATAAGATATTTAAATTTGCTTTACTATATTGACTTATGACAACATTATTATACTTTTCTAAAAATGTTCATAAATGCCCAGTTATGTTTATCTTAATTTCTAAAGTATTTAGGAATTCATTGTATCATATTTTTGTATTAGCTCTTAAGAAATAGTTAGATAACACTACTAAGATTATTCGTGTGTTAAACATTAAAGAATTTAATAAAAAAAAACCTTTAAATTTAGGATAAATTTATTATTATTAAGTCTTTTTAATTAAAAATTAATTATATGGTATTTGAGGTAGAGACTAAAATTATTTTTTAAATTACAGTAATTAAAGATTTCAAATTTATATATAGAGAACAGATTTAGAGAATATGTGAATATTGAAATATAATAAAGTGATTTTCTTTTTAGGTGGTTGTTTGGTTTCTTAATTATGTATATTGGAACAAGTGTGGGCTAAGTGATGCCAAAGTTGAATTGATGATGAGTCGTTTTTGTTTACTTAGGGTTGTGAGATAATCATTGATCTTCTTCTACATGCATGCACTTACCACTCGTGCTCTTCTTCAACTTTGCTTACAATAATGGTTTGCTCAAAGATTTATGACACCCAACGTGTATCTTGTCGGTCTACCTTTTAGCCAAATTATGCCTCCAAATAATGGCCCTCCACCTCTATTCTCTACCAAAAACTACTTTAACTGTCTTGGGTGAATGTGGTCGCATCCATTCAACATATCCCAAAATTAACCTCTTCATTTTCACCGGATCATAATTAGTGAAGACTAATAATTTTGGAAAAATAAAATAATATGTTTAAAATTTATAAAACATCATTCTAAATAAGTTCTTCTAATTTCATCATTTTACTCATTGAATATTTTTATATTTGAAAATGTTTCCTTGTATCACGTTTCAAAGAATTAATATCAAACTTGTCACCTATAATTCTTTGAACTTCAAGAAATGACTCATCTAATTGAACAATTAGATTATTAGTATAATGTTTCAGATTGTGTAAAAAATTTGAATTTGTTTTGTTTTCATCTTTACGAAAATTTTATTACTTTTGCAAAATAAATCTATTCTTTTATTTTTCACATCAATCTACTTTTTTACAAAAACAGCTTTAAATTCAAAAGTAATTTATCATAATCTAATTAAAAATTCAAAAACATAATTACTAAAAGAAAAGTCTATTATAAAATAGTACATTACTTTTTTTCTATATTCATAAAAAATGAACTTTCAAAGCTCATGAAATAAAAAAAAAATTATGTTAATTATTACACTAATATTTCACAATCAGGTGAGACAAAAGAAAATCTTCAAGAATAGAAAAGAACATAAGAAATGAGAGTAAAATAGTGAGTTTGTGTTTAACTTTCTTTTTCCTTCAAGAAAAAATAGAAAATAAAAAGGTGAGAGTGCAAGATATGTATAATGTTTGAAAACTCAAGAGACAAGGTCAAAGAAAAAAAAAACTTAGTAAATATTTTTATTCTATTATATTTGATTTTATATTTTATTATTTATTAACATTAAATGTTGTGCTTCATAAAATAATAAAAAATATATAATTTAATTTTCATCCATTTTCAGTGTTACATATAATTTAAAAGTTTCAAAAACCTTTAAAAACTTCAAAAAAAAAATTGAGGGGACCATGGCTCCTCTACCCCATAAAAGATGTGCTCTTGATCATAATCATTGTCAATATATAATGGTTAAGGTGGGAAGTTTAAAGTTTTTGTTTGGTGCATGGGATGAGAAGTGGAATGTCACATATTGTAACAAATTTTCTATATGGGAAGAATTAAGGAAGAGTAACTTAAATCTAGCTAGGTATTGTTTCCTAAGAAATGTCTTCTTAGGAGGACATGCAACTTTAAATGTGATTTCTCATTATACGTTCACATTTAAGTTCAAACCTAATAACATATTACATTGAATGAAGAAATTCACAAAAAATACACACGTAACATATTTGGTGTTGTTTGCATATAGAGGTGTCAATCTCCTCAATGGCTCATGGCCCAATTCTGACCCACCTTTCATTAAGCCCTTTTTTAGGGGAGTCCTGAACGAGGGAGCCAAAAATAAACCTTAATCCCTAAAGCTCCCTCTCAAGGGAGTTAAGGTCAAGGTTAAGGTGAGCTTGGTCACCCTAAAAAAATACTTTGAGTCTAAGTCATAGATCAAGTCCGGTTGTATCAACTGGTCTAGACTGAAGGTCGAGAGTGATTAGTCGGGTTGAGCAAGGGACAAACACGAGCAAACTCATCCCAACAATTGACACGAATTGACCCTTGTGAATTATCGACACGAGCCAAGGCTTGTTGACGAACGACATGAGCGATCCTGACTGACGATCGACATGGGCTGGGCCAGGATGACGAACGACACTAGATACAAGACAACTCAAACCGACCGCCAACACAAACTGACTTGGGCCGACAGCCGACACAGGCCCACCCGGGCAAACGGCCGACACAGGCATGCCCGAACCAATGGCCAACACGAGCTAGTCTAGGCCAATGACTAACACAAGCCAAGGCCAATGGTCGACATAAACTAGCTCGAGCTGACAACTGACACAGTCTGATAGCGGCACGAGCCCACGACACACGCCAATCACCAACATATATTGGGCCCACGACTCACACCTAGAGGCGCCAACCCAAGCCTGATGATAGATATGGGACAGGCCTGACCGACGGGCAAGATGGGCGAGCCAGGGCCAATGTTTAAGACCTGATGGGCAAGCTAGGGCCAACGTTTGAGACCCAATGGTCCTAACTTGATGGCTAATACGGGTCGTCCCTGACCGACGGACGACACGAGCTTGGCTAGGTTGACAACCGACATAGGTCAACCCCACATCTAAGACGGCCTATGGGTTGGCCTTGGCCCACAGAGCTTTTGTGGGGCTTTTGGCCCTATGGGCTTTTTTAATTGGAAGCTTTTTTCCTTATGGACTTTTTTGACTCTTGCCCACGAGGGCAGGTCCATGCCTTGTGACTGGGACAAATTGAAAATTCTATTTGCATATTTGAATTTGAGAATTTTGGAAAGAAAGATGAGGGAGCGGTGAATGATGAGCATTGAGTGAGGAGCGGTGACTGATGAGGGAGACATGATGGTAAACGGTGAGGGAGACACAACAATCATTGGTGAAGGAACAACGAGTCACGCGAGTGAGAGAGGTGATGAAACAAAATGTTGTGCTAGAGATTGAGTGAATGCGTGAAAAAGGAGATAGAACACAAGTGAGGGAGGGAGACAATGTTCTTCTTTAGTGAAAATAAGGGAAGGAATGGAAAATTTTATTTCCCGTAATTTTCATTTCGGATTATATTTTTCATTAGGCTAAAGCCACATTTTTTATTTATATTGCCCTCCCATTTTAGAGCAACACTTTTCTGATCGCAAAATAAAGTATCTACAACTTATTAATCATAGGTTTTGATGATATTTATGTCATATTTATAAAAGTGTTATATATACTATGTTTAGGTCATACTTATTTATCCATTATCTAGTTTAGTGTGACCTAAAGTACACCATGTTGTAGTGAGACATTCATAGAGTGTTATATTTGATCATATTTAAAAAATGCTTAGTATTTCTAGCACTTTAAACAATTTATAATTCATTATAATAAATTGTATTAGTATTATTTAATAAAACTAGAGTAATAATGTTGTTACAAGTTCCAAAATCCGACAAAATAGTAAAAACACAATAAAATCCCTAGCTCAAGAGTCCCCAGCTAGCCCCTTCTCTATCGCTATGCATCAATAGCATCACATGGAATATCATCTGCTCCCGTGTGATAAGTCACACGATCATCGCCAAACACAAACAGAAAGGGTGAGCTCATAAATAATTAATACATAAGTTAATAATATCAAAATACACCCAACTATTTTAATCTAGTTAGTTCTTGACCAAGACCTTAATATCCTAAGGTTTTTCAACCTTTAATTCACACAATTAATTTGACCATGGACTCATGATATATGATGCTCTCACAAACCTGCCCGTTTGTGTTTCTGCCTTTACGAACCTCCCTGCTCGTAGTCTTGCCTCTACGAACCTTCCCGCTTGTAGTCCAACTCTATGGACCTCCCCGCCCGTAGTCCAACACGCATGATCCACCAACTATGAACCTCCTTGCTCGCAGCATCTCTCAAGTGTGAGCACAAAACATACGAACCTCCTCGCTCGTATCCCCATACAAGAGTATCAGGATATGATTCTCCCTTCTCATATCATCACGTGTTCACCACCATCCATGAACTTACTCGTTCATGACATAGCATCTCCTAATCCAAGTCTCACATCACAACACCTGAACACATATAAGAAAAATCCATTGCTTGCACCGCTATCGCCTAGCGTGGCCTAATCGCCGCCAGGCGAAAATACTGCGCTTACCCGCCTAGTGGGACATCTTCGTCGCCACGTGCCAGACCCACTCCAGAGCCCCTGTTTCCCGGCTATCGCCTAGTGAGTCACCACTCACCGCTAGGCGCCCCTCAGTCTAGGGACCCCTCTGACCCTCCTGTCGCCTGATGGCCTTCCCTGTGCCTCTAGGCGCTATACCAGTAGCGTGTTAGTCACTAGTTTAGCATCTCATCCCGGTTGATGTACTTAACAACTTAGCGATATGTATCACACTAACTATGTACGAGTCTTTATTTTGCATCCTAATTCAAGGTTCCAACTAAATTATCATGCCATTTAATAACATAAGACCACAATGGCATATCCATTTATACTCATGCCAACACTTTAACATTTTCCAAAAACCACCTCCTATACGAATCCAATTCCAGTAATCAATTCCAATCATAATCCTTATGTGGTAACATTATAATTACCTCATCCATAAGAAAACAGATTCATTTATCAAAACAATAGTTCCCAACACCCAATTGCCATGTATTACATCCAACCCATGGTTTCATCTTTCAAGCCTATTTTCACCCTCCTCTCATACTCGCTGATCCATCTTAGCATTATGATCATTTGTAGTATTTTCAATTATCCTCACAAAACCCAAAACATGCATAGCCAATTAAAACAACAATTGGCACTACTGTCCCACCTATCGCCTGGCGGCACATAGTATTCTGGGAAAGCCTAGATTTCTTTCATATCAACAAAACAACCAAAATCCCCAATTCGCATTTCAATCAATTTCTTACATGAACTCAAACCAATTTTTATCTCTCCTTTTACATTCACTTCCACTAAATTATACAATTGTAATTTCATCCTAATTAGACTCAAGAGATCGAATTAATGAACCATCTTCCAAACCCTAACAAGATTACCGCAAATGAGTCTTCCCATTCAATCCCCAAGATTCATACGTAAACATAAACATTCATAATTTCACACTTTTCATGAATTCACATCGAGCACATAAATGATTCTAGAGAAACCAACCAATTACAGAATCAAAAGAAATGCAGAAAATATCCCTAGCTTGCGTCGCCTGGCGGACTCACCCTTAAAAAGAAAGTTTAATTCGTTCTTAGCAAGGTTTGAACACATCACCACACAATTGTCAAGCCAATGCATAACCATTCAACCAATTCATGTTTCGTGATAATTCCAACACTTTTAGGAATTTAATATCATGCACAAAGATAAAATATATTACTAAAATAACAAGCAATTAAATTAACACATAATTGGCATACACAGGACTTGAACCCAAGTCTTTTCATCATAACTAAGTACTCTTAACTACTTAAGCTAGTCTTTTCCACGTCATAAAGACTAATAATTAATGTTATAAAGATTTCCATTACCCGCATTTATTAAATAATTATTTAATTTCTTCGGGTCTTACACTCGTCTTGTAAGTGATTGTAGGTCTTAAATTGTAGGTGAGGATTGTGATGAGACATTTAGCTCCATGGTTAAACTCGTCACCATTCGCATAGTTCTCACCATTGCTTTCTTCAAATCTATGCTCATTTGTTAGTTTGGTGTTCAAAATGCATTTCTACATGGTGATCTACATGAGATTACATACATGCACCATCCATTAAGTTTTCGTGATCCCCTTCACCCTTATCATATTTGTTAACCGAGGAAGTTCTTCATGGTATGAAACAAGCACTTCGTGCGTAGTAACAACACTTTACTGACTATGTTTCTACCATTAGGTTCCATCATAGTGCTTCTGATTACTCTCTCTTCATCTATCAATGTGGTTCTAACTTTGCATACATTCTCCTATACGTTGATGACATCATTCTCATCACCTTATTGCATGACCTTCGCAAATCTATCATGGCATCCCATGACCTTCACAAATCTATAATGGCATTCCTTGCCTCTAAATTTGCTATGAAGGATTTTGGTTCTTTAAATTCTTTTCTCAAGATTGCAAGGACCAAATATACAGGTATCATTATTTCTCAATTACGCTCGCGACATCATTGCATGCGTCAGCATGGCCTCATGCAATCCTTCTGCTAGTCTAGTTGATACCAAGAAGAAGGTACATCATTAGGCACACCATTTGAGGATCCCATTATGTATTGAACTCCTATCGACGCCTTATAGTATATCATCTTCACTGGTCTAGCATTTCATATGTTGTTCAGCACATTTGTCTTCACATGCATGGCCATTGCATTGAACACATGCTAGCATTGAAATGCATTATGCGTTATGTTCAGGGTACCTTATAGTATGGCTTACATTTATATGCCACCACTATTGAAAAACTTATTGCTTATATTAATGTTAATTGTGGTGTTTGTCTTGAAATTAGACATTCCACATCTGGTTACTATGTGTTTCTTTGTGACAATCTCATCTCCTGGTCTTTGGAGTGTCAACACAGTCTTTCTCATTCCAATGCAAAGGTTGAATTCATAGGTGTTTCCAATGTTGTTCCTAAATCTTGTTGGCTTCGCAATCTCCTATTAGAGCTTCATTTTCCTCTACCTCAAGATACTTTGGTATATTGCAATAATGTTGGTGTCATTCATCTATCTAGTAATCTTATGCAACATCAACATACAAAACATATTAAGATGGATATTCACTTCGTTCAGGAAAAGGTAGCACGCAGTCAGTCATGAGTTTTTCATGTACCTTCCCACCACCAGATTGCTATCATTTTCACCAAAGACCTACCTCAGGTTCCTTTTATTATTTTTGAACCAGTCTAAGTGTCTGTGAACCTCCCACTTTGAGTAAGTGGGTATGATAGAAGAGATATTATTGTCCTCTCATTAAGGCAATTTGAAATTATTATCCTATGATTAAGCTAATTATTTTCCTGTAATTAAGGTACTAGTTGTTAACTATTTGGCAAGAGTACCAAATCGTTGCAAGTAGTAAAATTAAAGTCCAAGTATCATTTTCCCAAGGAATTTTTGTTTGTTTGACTAATTATTATTACTTATTGGTTTTAGCGATAATAAAGATCATGGTTTGATTCAATTTAAAACAAACACCACACGAAATCACACAATTACAAAAGTTATAATGAGGTTTAGTAAAATGCTTCATTAGGATTGGATTTTATGAACCAATTAAATGCAACAGGAATGTAATATATCTAAATTCTACTCAACATTCACATGATAAGCATACTTGCCCTAATTCCTTAGAAACAAGTTCTAAATCTATGTGTTAAAGCACCAATCCCTTAGTATGTTAACATACAATTTGCATTAAAATCAAATGTCTAGAATGACCAAGAGATTAAGTGTATTCCTAGAACTAAAACTCTTAGGTGTTCTATCCATGTCTAAGTTCCAATTTATCTTCCAATGATTTTATACTCACAAATAGCATGATATTCAATCATAAACATTAACAATCTAGATAGAACATTTGAATAACAAAAGAGAATATATTCCATTGGGAGAGTTACACAGAATATGATTTCATTACATCCAATCTCAATGAAATGGGAGTTTAACTTCTCCTATGCATCGAGAATACACAAGTTGATGAAATTGTGGTGAAATTTGAAGTCAGAATGCCTTAGAGTTTCCTTTGACCATTCACAAAATATTAACTACTTTCAGAAATTGTCTTCTCGCTTGGCGAGCACACACTCTAGCTAAGCGAGAGCTAAGTGAGAAGTGACTTCTGTTTCACTTTCAACTGTCCTGCTCGCTTAGCGAGACAACATGCTCGCTGAGAGAATACCAAGCTTGAATATTGAGCGAAGACTTTCGTGGTTGAGCGAAAAGTGATTTTGACAGACAATTCTCAAATTTTCTTCAAATGTTCATTCTCCTACACAAAAACCTCAAGAAAAAAAATTATATATAATTTGAAAGAAAACATAAAAATCTTAAATCTTTCCATGAAAAAACCATATAACAATGAATGAATACAAATATAGAGTAAAATAAGCATGAAAAATAAGTATTTATCACACTTATCCGTAGTTTTCTATAATTATATTATATATAATTAGATACCTATTTTAAGTCATACGGTCTGTGTATTTATACAGATATCTCTATGAATAAGAAAACAAACATTCAACTTACACGTCTTACAAAGCTAATCAAGTATCTAACTGGAAGAGTAGCATGCTATAATGTGACACACACTCACAGCAAAGTAACCTGGAAAAAAGAGTGTAGAACTACAAACTAAAAGAACAAATGTTGATGGCCTAGTGCAGGGGATTGTATATGTTAAATGTTTTTGGGGGACACTTGCAGCCTGTGTTCCCATGTATTACTAGTTAGATAAAACTTTCTGGACGACCGATTTTGTTAATATAGGGTTGAATTCCAATGTACACTTTGAACTAAATTTGGTTCTATTATTGTACATAGATGTTTCGTTATAATTATATAATATTTTTTATTAATAAAAAATTAATCAAAGACGTGGCATTATGTAATTGACAATAGGTTATGGTAAAGTATTATTTGTGAAAAAAAGTAATGATTATGTCAGGTTTTGATCCTATAGCTTGGTGATTTCGTCACTTGATGGGTTTGATGAACTTTGGTGTGGGAGAGTTGGTTGAGGGTTCAGTGAGAAAAGTATGTAAACAATCGAGTATCTTCAAAACCCTCCACTAATTGTGCATCTTGTTTTTACTTGTTAATTTAGCTTAAGTATCACATTAAATAAACGTGAGAAGTTACTGAATAATCCAAAATTATTATGGTCTTGACTAATTTCCGTACCACATACAGTTGAGCTTTATTAAAGTTTTACTACGTCACATATACCTCATTCATTCCAAAAGTTGAGTCTTTTCAATTTTTAAAACCAATAATCTGTTTTCCATTTTTTATGATTTTTTTAATCATGCCACTATAATTGAGAGTGATTAACACAGTACCAGTTATAATTAAAAAAAAAAACCCACAAAATGATTAAAACACTTCTTAATTGGTTAGACCTTTAAAATACTGATATTCTAAAATGAAAGATGCAGTGATTATATATATATATATATATATATATATATATATATATATATGTTAACTTCTTATTTCTATACATAAATCATAATAAGATATATTAAAAAAATAAACCTTTTTTTATTATTTCTATACATAAACCATAATAAGATATATTGAAAAAATGAAATATATGATTCCAATAAGCTTTTATATGGCATATTATTAACTATTTTCTATAAATTAAAAAGTATGATTAAAACCGACTAGGACTGTATATATACACTGCAATAATTTCTTGCTAAAAACACTATTTACTGTAAAAAGGTCTTATTAGAGTGAATTTTATTCTTCCTTCAATTGTTGCAGAAACCACTCATGTGAGTCTCATTATAGAATCATTATCTGTATTAAGTCTCATCATGATCATTTTGGTTATTATACACCATAAAGTATCTGAATTGACAGCAAATTGATTCGTGCTGCTCATTCTTCATTTCCTGTTAATTCTCACTACTCTTTATCTCAAACTGTAGCTCTTTGCCGCCACACTGTTTCACCACTTTATGCATCACACTAAACTTTCTTCACCCTTTTTTTCCAAACCCTAAAGTTATATAACCTTTCTTTTCTTTCTTTGCTTGGGTGAATTGCACATAACTATCACCCTATTGGTGCTTTCACACTTCTCTAAGTTGTTCTTCTTTCAAATCAAAGTCCAGTCCATAAAGTTTTAGGGCAAGAGTGTTTCTCTTTCTTTTTCTTTAGGGTATGAGCTTGTTGCAAGTTTAGGTTTAAAACAAAGTTTTTGTGTGCACTTTGTAGAAATATATCATATGATATGCATGGAAATTGCAACATCTTTTTTATCTTTGTTTTCCATAGAGTTTTATAATTATTACTAATATTTACTGAATCACGAATAGTAATTACATTTAAAAGTGAACTTGAATTAAATAATGATCACTGTTATTGTCTTGAAATATTTTGATATATACCTTATCAAGTTTTAATTTTTGGGTCGTTCTCACAGTTCAAATCATTTAAAGCAATTATCTTCGAAAATTAACAGTGTCTATCATTCACCTATTAATTTCATCTAAACTTTATGATAAAAGAACTTTGAACGAATAAACTATAGTATAACATTGTTTTAAACGCGTGCCGAGTAAGCTAATTTATTATAAAGCTAAGTAAGTACCATCATTAACGAATACTATTTAAGATATTTTCCCATAAAGTAATAATAAAAATTAAACAACTTATTAGGAGAAAGACTCGAAAAGAAAATGTACGCATTATACACCTGTCAACAGAATTAGACAACAAAAACATCAATAATGAAGTACACTGTGATAATTCAAAATTTGGTTTTGAATATCTTAGAAAATAATTTGCTATATATTCTCATTTTAATTAATTGCATACCAAAGCTCTAATGTGGACATATGGGTAACAAACTTCAAGGTATATTTTTACTCAAAAAATTATTTATATACAATTAATAAAACTCAGATTTTGAACTTGGTTAAGGTCAAGAAAATTAGTGCTTAATATTTGTGTTGGTGCATTAATTGTGTAACCTATCCCTTTGACTATGATATGATCTAGTGAAATTTTGTATATTTAGTTTTTTTTTTAATATTTTTTTTCTAATAAAAAAAAATGAAAGCAAAGGTATAGAGCATTGTATAGCATTAGTTGTCTTACATTAAGAGAGGTGTTGAGCATTTTTTTAAATGATGAGAGACTTGTTTGCTGTTAGGTGACAAAGAAACGTGCAGAAATATAATGATAGGTTATCTAAAGATTCTCCACATACACCCATGATTAATTTTCTTTATAGTAAGAGCAGAAAGTTATAGAAATGTTGCAATTTTCTCTTCTTTCTCAGCCCCCCCACTCCCTTTTTTTAATCAGTAAAAAAGAATTTGTTCAAAAGGAGAGTACTAGAAAGTGCTCATAAACAAATGGTAGCAAATGCATCAAAAAGCATCAAACTTCATCACTTCCCTCACACCACAAGTTTCTCCCTTGAACGTGGATGACTTTGTCATTTTCCACACCAACAAATCCAACGGAACTTCCAATGATACTGTTTCTTTTCCAGTTTTTTTTTTTTTTTTTTCATTATCAGGGCCCAAACTATTGTTAATTCTTAACTTTACGACCACCTCTGCAAACTGCTATTAACCTAATTGTATTTAGGTAAGACAAATGCATATTTACTGTGTAAAAGTTAAGCAAGGTGTTCTTACAAAGTTAAGACCACTCTGTCTTGAGCTCTATCCTTTGAAACCTTCTTCCTTTAATGTTGTTTTGATACTGGGATGTGCCTGTTTTATTGAGCTTTGCATTATTGAAGTATTAGTTATCCCTTTTGTTCTGTCTGTCCAGCTATTTTGCACCCATGCTTCTCTCTGAGTCAACCCTTTCTCACCCATTATTTTGTTACCTTGGATTCTTATCACGTTCGAATTTCTTTGTGCTTGACTTGTGTGATCTATGATTTTTCTTCTTGTATTCGCATTTTATATATAAACCAACAACACCTCCAAAAGATATATTGAAATTTTGACTTTCCCTCCCCATATGCTACTATTTTTGTTCTGTCAATAAATTTATACAATATATTGAACTAAAATACCAATATGAATAACTAATATTGTGGTATTTATTTCTAATCCATGTTCCTACTTTCATTTGTTCGACTATGAAAACCTCTTCTCCGTCGATCTTTCCATTTTGATAAATCACAAAATTTCTTTACTATCCGCACCTCTTCAAAATTATGTTTCCTTCTTTATTCATAATTCCATCTTAAAATCTTAAAACAATAGATTATAAATTTTTTCCTTCATATTGTTCACCTCAATTGTTTCCACTCAACATGAAACTCATGAATGAACATTTTTTTTTATATTTTTTTATCAATAATAATTAATATATAAATAAAAGAACGACATATTAGATATATGCTTCAACCCATTTACGATATCAATAAAAATATAGGAGATAAGTATTTGAAACCTATAAATACTATACAAATCTCACGGTCAATACTCAAATCCCCACAAGACAAATCATAAATTGAGATAGATTTTATGACCTCTACATACCCAAAACATATAAAAAAAATCTATTTATATAAATTGTATAATAGGGTAGTATGTATAAAAAAATTGTACGTGAACATATGTATAAAAGTGTATTGGTGTAGGTTTCTCTTGGGTGTTGGAAATATCTGGATGCATCGTTTTGTGTATTGAGTACAGAAAATAGAGATGAAGTAAGAAAAATGACAAGACAGTTGTTGAGACAGAGAGAAGGATGATAGATGTAAATTTTCTTATCCTGCCTAAGTAAAGAGACAAGAGCAAGGTTGTCGTTTTGAATTCCTCGGTTTCCACAGAAACATGGTGGTGGTGCATCATATTGTCCTGTGAGAATATTTTGGGTTGGCTTGTAGCTCCTAAACTGGTCTAAAGATACTGAACCCCACAAATCTCTTTTCCCATTTTGTTAGACAGTGAAGGGGAAGATACTTAGCCCCAACAACAGCATCCCCACATTTCACACACCCGTTTTTGATCTTTTGTGTGAACATGATTAGACTGAAAATAGGGTTCTTGTTGCCATGCCACACTGCTCCTTTCTTCTTTGCCCGCCACTTACCCTTCATCTTTAATTGCCTTTAGCCCTAAGCTACACTCACTTTCGTACTCTCATCAAAATTTTCTTCAAACCCAAATATCATAATATATATATTTTTTCATTCAAATTTATCTTATAACTCTGCATTTATTCATCAAGAAATCTCACGTTTAATTCTTATTATGAGTGAGGTAGTATATGATGAGAGTGAATGATATGTGTCGGGAAAGTAATGTTTACTACATTCATTAATGAGTTTATATGTGCTTAATAATTGACCATGTGTATAAAAAATGTGTAAGAAGAGTTCATCTTGATGTTAACAATAAGGGTATGCAATGAAAACAAAAACTAATTAAATATTGGAAAATTATCTTTTGACAATGTTTTTTTTTTTTACAAATTTAACAAAATTTCTAAAAATGGAATTAAAGTAGATTATTTTTTTATTTTTTAATTAAAATAAAGTAATAAAATAATATTACTTTCCCAAAATAAGAAAGTTTGTCAAAATTTTGTTAAAAATACTTTGCTAACCTATAATAACTCTTAAATATTGAATTCGACATGTGAGATGAAGATTGAAATTGAAATAGGAGAGTAAATTTAAGTCAGAAACCAAGGAATTATAGGGAAATTGCAATTTTGGTTTTTATTTTAGCAAAAATGATGTGTCTTAGGAAATATGCAGAAAAATCTTAATAACTATAGAAAATTCTTATAATAATGATTTTAATTCATAAATAATAGGATTAAATATGTTTTTATTTTCTTAATTTTTAGCGAAAATTAGAATTAATCATTCTTTAAAATTTTGGTCTAATTTAATCCCTCAACTTTAAAAATTAATATACGGATTTAGTCATTTAAATCATATTTTGTTAAATTTATTTGACATTTCAAATATGTTTCTCAGGTCAACTTGAAGCGAAAGTATATCAAACAGTACAAACAACTCAAATGTTATTATGAAACACGTTTAAAACGTCAAATAAACTTAACGGAATTTGGTTATAAAAACTAAATTTTCGTATTTCCAAAATTGGAGACTAAATTGAGCTAAAATTTTAAAGAAAGACTAATTTTAATTTTCACTAAAAATTAAGAGAAGAAACATATTTAATCATAAATAATAAATATTATAAAAATCTTGTACTTCTTCTACATTCTGAAGATAGAGAATTTAATAGATTGATTTAAAACTAAAATGTAGTTACTATTAATTGTTTTTTTTATATGCATTTATTATTTAAAAATTATCATTTTAGATACATTTAAGATTATTACCTAAATAAATCATTTTTTAATGAATATATATTAAATTACTATTCAGATAGATTTTATTTTCTCTTATTTGATAAATTGTGATAATAACTATGCATTTTAGTTTGATTGATGAACTGATGAGATGTCATCCATGTATAAAATGGATTAGAACATTGGTTGAAGATCAAAACCGGATTTAGAATGTAAACCACATTTTTCTTTACCATATATATCCAAGCAATATATAGTTTTAATATTTATCCTTTATCTAAAGTTACTAAGATTTATTCTTCTAGTATCATGAGTGAGCAAGTTTCTCTTTCTGCCACACACATATCACCACCATCATCTTATTCATGAATAATTTGTATGATGAAAACATTATATCTTTTTTGATCACAAATAATATTATGAAATTTTTACACTAAATAACATTAAGGGTTCAGAGGAATCTATGTACAATGTTATTTTTGCTAGTATTGGATACAAGATGGTAAAAATATTTATGTTTGTGGATATCTGCGGAAATATGAGCAACTAATAGTTAATACTCGTTGGTAATGAGGAGTGAATATTTTAATACCTGTTTATAAATGGGTCAGATGTGGGTATCGTACTATCTGTACCCGTGAGTACCCATTATCCGTAAAAAAGTAAATTTTTATTGATGTTTTATTAAGTTAAATTTAATTAAAATTAAAATTTTATTTATATTTTATTAGATTAAATTAAATTAAATTAAAATTTATTTATATTCAATTTAATTTATATTTTATTTTATATTTTTTTAATTTTAAGCAGATATCTGACCAATAAACAAACATATAAAGGGTGAATTTTATTGCGAGTCGAATTGTGAGTAGATACTATTCATACCCAACCTGACCTATTGTCATCCTAATTAAATGTGTGTAAAAGGATCAGATTAAGTGCTCTATAATTAATATATTGGTTATTACCGATAAGAAAACACTATATCACATCTAAAAGGGTATTAAGTCAAAACGTATTCTTGAGTCTACAACTTTACTTTCTAAATCTTAAATATGCACCAGTTGAAAATAAGCTTATAATAAATTGTAATTTAAGTTTAATTGTAATTTTTTATCCTTAAATTTTGTAAAATTCTCAATTCTATTTTTTAAGCACTTTTTATCCTTCAATTTCTAATTATCTAATTAGGCTTGATAACTTGAAAATTAAAATAATAGACATTTCATTCATTAAAATACAAATATAAAATGAAACAATTAAGCACAATTATAAAAAGTATATTTTATTATTAATATTATTAGATTCAATTTTTAATAATAAGCTTACATTATCACTACTAAAAAAAATTCATGTTTCTTGCTATTTTTTTTTTAATTTAAGAAATATTTATAAATTTTGTTATGAAAAAAGATTTGAAGGAAATTGCTGACAATTTTTTTGTAAAATATATTTTGAATAAAATACTTTTCGCAAAAAATTTTGTAAAAAATACTTACAAATTTTATAATTTTGTAGAAAATAATATCTACGAAAGAATTATCTGTCAATTAAAATTCTTAGAAAGAATAACAGAAAAAAAGTCTTTTTTTTTGCAATTTTTTTTAATAAATTTACAAGAAAATTATCATGTAATATGAGAATTTTTAGTAGTGTACCATTTTCTACAGGACAATATTATATATGTTTTACTATGCCACTCCAAACTAATAAAAAATAAGATTTTCTTTTACTTAAAGTCCCTAACTCTATTGCCCAACAGTGAAGATCACCTTTTGAATTCTTATTTTATTTAACAGAATAATTACATCTTTGAATGAAAATTATTCAACTTGTATATAAATTGCACTTCCACATGATAACAAATAACATATCCACTTATTTTTAACACTTTATTTCATCTACTAATGTCCTCCTTTAATGAGTCATTAATTTAACAAAATTATGTTAGGAATTGATCGTTTGAGAAAATCACTCACCACATATAAGAGACATTTCTCCTCTACTTTACCTTTTAGTCTTAATTATGATTTATAATAATAATAATTATTAAACCAAACACACTTAAACATTTAATATTAATGTAACAGTCAAAGTTTTTTTTTTTAAAAAAAAGAATCATGAGTAAAAACGAAATAGTAGATTAAAATCATATACTTGTCAGATTTTTATAAAATAGATGAACAAAAATTAGAATTTATAGGTTAAAATATAATGTTTTTGGGGAAAGAAAATGAACTTTTATAAAGGGGGCATTGTTGTTACCTAGTAGGGTCTACTAAGAATATATTCGTATCCTGGATTTGGACCCATAATAAGGCAGCAACATATTCGAAGACAGAACCCTATATGTACATACATAGTACTTATTTCATTTCATGAATAATTTTTTTTTAAATTATATTTTATATGCGAAGAAATTCTTGTACTGAAGGCAATGTATGGTCCAAATCAAACTCCTAAATTTATATCTTCGTAAAAAACTCTTTCAAACTTTCAATTAATTACTTCCGTGAATCCAATCTTGTCTAAATGGAAAAATAATTAGACAGTTTTAAAAATCACATAATTATGATTTTATATGACATATATATATATATATATATATATATATATATATATATATATATATATATATAAGCTTTTAATGAATAAAAATAATAATAAAAATATTATATTATACGTAGTTCGTATGGAAATTTACGAACACCATCTCCGATAAAATTTCTTATTAACACTTTTTGTGATTTTTGTAAATTTTTTATTTCTATCATCATTTTTAAAAAAACATATTTAATTTTATTTTAATAAAAAAAATAATGATAGAATGAGCGGTTTCTAAAAAAACACTATTTTAAGTTAATCAAACTAAAAGTATCTCCAATAAAAAATTACTTACAAAAGTCATTAATAAATAAAAACATTATTTAATATTTATTATTAGAGTCAAATAACAATTAAATAGTAGTATTTAAATTAATATATTTTTATGTAATAAGAATTACATTCTTTTATGATGAATTCTTTCAGAATATAGTGTTTTTAAGTTAATTTTATTAAATTTTTTATTGTGTTAAACGTGTTTTAAGTTAATATTTAAGATGTTTAACATTTTCTAGTTTAAATGTTAATATAAAATATTATTTAACAAGTTTAAAATATTTAATATAATTATGTTAAAAACATTATATTTATTTATTTTTAAGTTTTTAAACAAAAATATATCAAAATTTTAAAACAAACATAAATTTAAATTTTTTATTCAAATTTAGAGATAGAAAATCATATTTAATCCTATAATTAACCTGACGAGTTTGACTTTTAATAGTAATCTAAATATGATAGAATAGTCATAATAGAAGAGTTCAATTCATGATAATTAAGTAAATAATTGTTTTAGTTATGATTTACGTTAAACTAATATTTTAATTTTTAAATAATTTATATAACCAACTCTTATTAAAAATTTCTTGATATACCACATAAAACATCTGAAAGAAAATTGAGAAGTGGAGATGAAATGATGTAATAATTTGTGGTTTAAATGATGTAATTAATGGGTGTGAGCAATGGGACTAATAGAACAGGAAGTAACTGTTGTGGGATTTTAGTGGCAAGCAAGATGTACTGTATGCAGACATAAGACAGTAGAATAATGAAGAAGTGAATGGAATAAATTAATAAAATAAGCAGAAAGCGATGAAAAAGATGAACTTTTGAGATGATTTACATGCATGAAATGCCACCATTATTAATTGCTCTATTTTGTCGTCATCTCAACCTTTCTCTCGGCCTTTTTCATCTCCATTTGCATTCTCCAGGCCCATTCAAATGCAGCTTAACATCTTTTTGTTTTGGACTTGTATGCCGATCTCAACAACAACAAAAAATACACTCACCTTGATAGGTTGAAAACTTATAATGGAACTTTATTTTAAGTTAAAGAATAAAATAAATACGGATAAACTATTAATATTTGGAGTTGTAAATTGAATGTTTATTATTATTTTTTTCATAACTTCTTTCTTTTTATTTTCCATTTTCTTTTTGTGCACTACCTTCAATTTTATCAATCATCGTACCATCAAGGGTTTTTGATCATCTTGCCATCATGTTGTTGCTTTTTTACATGGACCCGCTTAATATTTGCATGAAGTAGTTTCCTCCCTCGTCAGCTTTGTGCCATCATTGTTGAAGCTTGTAGTTGATGATCCATTCAGAGCCACTACCACGATCATCATCACTCTAAGTATTGTTGTTGTTGGTTGCACACCAAATCACCAATGTTAAAAAGAACAATTAAATGATGTTATCCTGAGCGTCGCCACTACTAGTTTGATACCAAATGACGATGGTTTGTCTTTTAACCATTGTTAGAAAGGCAAGCTTACGATGATGGTTTCACTTTTCCTCAGTTGTTTGAACTTATAAGACAATTGAATTAACAATTGTTCTAGCATCATCTTTGAATGCCCTTTTTAATTGTTGTTAAAGGTCTCATTTGCATTAGTGGTGTAATGTTACTTTGTTTGGTTTCATATATAAAATAATAACTTATTTGTTTATCTATTAAGAATAGGCACAAATTTCGTTATGCATAAAGAGAGACTATAAAATTACATGTAAGAAAATAGATAATACAAGAAAATCTAAGTTTAACTAATATAAAGAATTGACACCAACTTCAACCTAAAATCTTAACAAAATAAATTTATAGGTATTCTTTATTATGTAGTGTTCAACATTTATATCTTGTGGGACTTAGATTCTTAAAAAATAAACACTCATTTTGATGCTTAACTTTCTTATATGTACTTAGTGCATGACATAGATTCATTCTTGTATTTCTAACAAATGAATATTGAAAATTTGATGGAAAAGTAAATGAAACCTAATCATAATGTAGGATTTGTTGTATTTGGAATGGAGTTAAAATTATATTTAGTTTAACTTCTCTATAAATATTTGTATAAGATAAAATTAGTTTACACATAATTTTTTTTTGCATATAATTTCTTTAAATTTGTATTTTTAATTTACATATGTAAGGTAATTTTAACTTATAAAAAATTCATTTATTTTATTTTAAGTTTTGAAATATATACCTAGAAACTTGTTTAATATTACATGAAAAAGATAATCATCTACTACTTTCTTTAAATACTTCTGGGACTTTCCCTTCACATTTAAAACATTAGTTTATGCATTGTTATCGAATAATAAAGATATAAAAATAAACCAGTGGAAGATAAATATTTTGGTAGACACACATCTATATTTCAAAAGGAGGAATCGACAAGACAACTTATGTGGTCATGTACCTGTAATGTCTATAGATGGTAGGAATCACTTGTTAGGAATCCAAGTGTGAGTCTAAATCCCACATTGACCAGAATTGAGAAAGTAGAGCACCATATAAGGATCAAGGCCCATAAACCCATTGCCTTAAGGTTTTGGGTTGAGAGTGGTGTCAATGCCTTATGTGGTTGGGTTCAGGTCTCATTGGTGTTGTGTCTCCCCAGTGATACCCGCTCCTTATAAACCTGACAAGTGGTATTAGAGCCGATGGTTAAAACCGGCTCAGACGAGTGCAATATAGTCCTAGTATCGAAAGTATTCCTGACAGTGTGGGTCAGGTAAAGCGTGTCCCGTTAAGAAAAATGGCGGTACAAAAAAGGGCAGAAAATGTACTCGTGACCAGAAATGAGAAAGTAGAGCACTATATAACAATAAAGACCTATTGCCTTAAGGTTTTGGGTTGCGAGTGGTGTCAGTGTCTTATATGGTTGGGCTCAGGTCTCATTGGTGTTGATCTCCCTAGTGAAACCCTTCTTGGCAAGAGTCCCAGGTAAGGGTTCCAGGTAAGCGTGTCCCGTTAAGAAGAACGGCGGTACAGAAAAGGAGTACTTGTGGTTGGGCAGCTTCCCCTAGAGGGGGAGTGTACTAATGTGGCAGAATATGGACCTGTAAAACCTAACATCACTTTCTACAACACTAACACTAAAAAAATGCTAAGTTCATTGTATGATTTAGCAGAATATGGACATTATGGTTATATTAGAATAATATAGTTTTCAAAGTAAAAAAAAAAAAGGCTAATAAAATCAAAGTCCTGGACATGATTAATAGTCAATAGACAGCAATTGTGAATGAAAGCATTGTTATAAGTTTTTCACCTATCTACTTTCAAAAAATTTGAATAAGTGTGTTATCATGATTTTTTTTTATCGGAAAAAAATAGTGATATTATCATGATTATTAGAATTGAATTTAGTATTAGAAATTTAAGTATGAATAAAAGTTTGATGAAAAGAAAATTACATTTGTAGAAATGAATTAATATATCTAGTTTATTTGTTTTCAGGAGGTATTTTTGTAAAATATAAATATAGTTAGTTTATTTTTGTTAAGATCTTTTTTCATCATATTTTTGCTATTATGATTTTAGCAATAATGATCTCATCGAGATTATTATCACAGTTACTAAGTGTTGATAGATGAATGAAATTCAATCAGCGCATTATATTATATGACCTATTTGAACTTATATATCCATGTCACACGCATCAAGTTCTTTCTTTAACACCTTCAAAACTATTAAGATGCATCAAACTATGATGGTTGGATACATCATGCAATGTCTTCATTGGATGAAAAAAATTTAATTATATTGATGGTTAGATACATCATCATGCAATACCATCATTGTTGTCAAGAGGATAAGAAGTATTATGCTCAATCTTTGGAAGCGACCCCTTTACTAGAAAAATGCAAGAAGCATAAATAACTCAACCCAAATAAAAGTAATGAAGTTATTCGATAATATTTATGATTAATTAACAAAGAGGTTCAACAATTAAATTGTAAGTTCTTCTCACTCTCTATATATCCTCCCAAAAATTGATAAGTTCTTACAAAGTCAAGATCGTATCAAAAGTAATTTGCTAAGTTTTTTATTGAACTTCCTAAATGGGATGCACAACACGAATAGTTGACCTTAAGCATGAGTGGCTCCTCAAGCAAAAAGGGTAAAAAATTTAGTCTAATTATTGAAATGCCCAATGAAATACTATTAGAATAGGAGTTACAATTTGATTTTAAGATATCTAACAATCAAGTTGAATATGAAACACTATTTTTTGTTCAAAACTTGATAAAGAGATGACATATGACCAACAAATACCAAGTCAAATATCCCTTTACCTTTACTTTGCCAAAATGTTGTGAAGTAGCAAGCGAACTCTAAAGGAAGGATTTAATAGAGTCAAAAGATTTATCTAAAAAATTGTTAGTTGTTAGATTATCTAACAAATAGGAACTTCGAGGGATTACAACACAATAACTTATATTAGTACACCATAACTCTTGGACCATGTCTAGCTCTTCCTTAAGTCATATTTAAAGGGTTTCACTAATCAAATTTTGGTTACAAACAAGCACACCAATCAACTTGTACTTCAAGTTGTCAAACTCCTTTCTACATCAAAAATAGAGGCAATGTTGCAAATAAAAAAATTATTCAATTCATTCAAATATAAATTACAAATTTTGAGAAATAACTAATGTCATTCAAAGCTCCTAAACACAAAATACAAAACATAGACAATGCAAAATACAACATAACACATACAAAATAGAACAATCGATAAAAAAATTCATTGACAAAAACAACAATAAATATAAACAAAAGAAACATTCAGATTGCGATATTACACATTCATATTAAAAAAAAAAACAAGACATTGAGATGTTACCTAATGGTGAATGGTTATCAAAGAAGTCATTGCAGAAAATGAAAACAAACACCAATGAAAGAAACATCCTTATCTACCAAAAAACTGTCAGGTTTTACAGAGGGAGTTTCATTGGGGAGAACAACACCAATGAGATATGAGCCTAACCACATAAGACACTGACACCACTCTCAACCCAAAACCTTAAGGCAATGGGTTTATGGGCCTTGATCCTTATATGGTGCTCTACTTTCTCAATTCTGGTCAATGTGGGACTTAGACTCACACTTGGATTCCTAACAAAAACAACACCTAAAAAGAAATAGAAGTAATAAAAATTTTCAAAACAATCACAATAAGAAACAAAATAAGAGTTGAAAGTAAAGTATTTTACTCAAAGTAGAAACTTTCAGGACTAATATCCTAAAAGTAAAGTATTTTACTTAAAAAATACAAAACTTAAACCACGAACAACTTCAAACAATGACAAAAAATATCCATTAAAGGATTTGAAATTCAAATTTTGAATTCAAATAGATATTAGGTTAGAGATTTTAACAATTCCATCCTAATGCATAAAGATCTTACATGAGTATAACCTTTGACCTTATGAAACAGGGGAACCTCATGCATGTCATAACACTTTGCAACAACAAAATTTATTCTTCTTGAGTTTGAGATCTCACAGTAAAATAGCGAGAAAGTTAGAAAGGCTTTGAAAGCCTAATCAACAAACGCCCTAACTTTAATACCATAAAAGAAATACATTGTGAAAAGAAAATCCAATTTGAGAGAGAAACACTAGTGCAGAATGAGTTTTTTACAACGCCATATATGCCTCAGTTCACATGTACACGAGGCATATGAATACGCAATGACACTTTTGTAATGTTTCAAATTTTTATGCCTCGGTTGTACTTAGAACCGAGGCATAAAACCTCTAAAATTTTTATTTTTCCCACTGCTTTGATATTTTTAAACTGGTGCTAGACTTTTATGCCTCGGGTCACATCTAACCGATGTAGATAAATGTTTATGCCTTAGGTCTATTTTAACCGAGGCATATTTGATTGCTTTTTGGGTGGAATATGCCTCGGGTCACATCTAACTGAGACAAATAGATGTTTATGCATTCTTAGGGTTTAAAATTAACCAAGGCAATAATAAGCCTTCTTAGGGTTTAAAAGAAATTGCACCATTTTTCGTCTTCTTCGCATGGAGCAGTGACTATTTTTTTTCTTCCATTTTCGAACGCCATTGTTGTAGAACGCAAAGGTTCGTTCTTCCACGCAGTTGCAGTTTCATCTCTCCACCACTGGTCCGCTGTCACACCAGCCTCCTCCATTGTTGTCGTCGTAGAGGTTGTGGAGTCGCCTCCATTGTCGTCGTTCAATCCCGCTTATAGGCATTTGCTTTTCCTTTTTCTAATCATGAAACCATACTATGGGTTTCGAACGTCGATGTGTGTGTCGAAGTCATGATTTGGCTCATTATGGTTCAATCGTTGGTGGTTTCACGTTTTCCGTTCTGATATGGTGGTGAAGAAAGGTTGTTTTGCATTGCCGAAGAGATGAATGGAGGTGTTGTGAAGCCGTTCCAGCGTGATGTGGTGGTCGAAGATGGTGGTGATGGCACACTGGCGGCATTTAAGGTTTGAATGGTGGCTGGGGTTTCTGATTTGAGAGAAGGTTGAAGATGAGGATGTGGCACACTATGGTTGGTGCAAGTGTGTGTACAAGGATCATGGTTGTGTAATGTTGTTATTGGGTCAGAAAGTACTTTTGCGAACTTCTTCTGGATTTGCTTTAGAAACATCAAACTGAGTTCACCACTTAACATAGGAATTCTTCTATAATATTACACTTGAGGTTTGATAATAATTCAACCAATCTATCCTTCCATAAGGATGGATCTCCTATAAAATGTTGGGCTATGGTAAACAGTAATGCGTTAACAACATCTGGGATGATTTCACCATTATTGTGGATTGGTTTGTTAAAACAGATTTGTCTAATATAACCCAACCAAGAAAGGGATTTGAACTACTTATTGAGTCTTTCACTTATTTAAATTGAATCTTGAAAGTTTCTTTAACTCTTATGACCCAATTAATCAATTTCACAGTTCTGTGTTAATGGACTGTTTAAGGCAATTAAGAAAGATTGTAAGAGAAGAGAGAAACCAAGACACAATAGTTTATACTGGTTCGATTCAAGATGAATCTACATCCAGTCTTCTCCTAAGTAAACCCACTTAGGAGGATTTCATATTTTTAAATGCTAGAATGTTGCTTAACTATATTTGAATAGTTTGAATGTTTAATTAATTTGATTGTCAAGTTATATATGTTAATACTTTAATTTTTAACTATAATCTTTATAGTAAATTACTCAAGTAATCGTCTTATAAACAATTTTTTCTAAATTAGCATGAAAAAAATGTATAGTTTTTTTATTTATATTTTGTTGAATAGCATGACAGAAAATTTGTAATATTAGCCATGCTTTCTTAGACTATATGGATACTTTCTTGGAAATAATTCTTCATATATTGGTTGTAGCATGATCAAAACATTGGTTCTTGATTTTACTATGATTGTCATCTCATGGGTTACTTAAAAATTTATTTAAATATTTGAATACTAAAAAATAAATAAATAAATAATTTTTTAGGTGGGTTGGTGAGTCAACCCACTTAACCCACCAACCCGTGGTGGGTTGAGCCAGGTTGCAAAATTTCTGTCTCACCATAAAGTGAGTCGGGTTGGGTTCACTCATTTCCAACCCGGTTCGTGGTGAGCCAATTCGTGTGAGCCGGGTTGGCTCACTTTGACATGTCTATTTTTGCTCAAACACCCTAATGCACAATCTAACAAAACATGACTAATTCCAAACTAGTAATTCACATGATGTGTGGACTTGGACATCATCAAAACCATCTACATATAAGTTGAGGTAGCTCCCCCTTTCAACAATCTCCCCCTTTCAACAATCTCTCCCTTTCTGATGATGGCCAAAATATGTCCTGTAACATTGCAGCATTATGTGTCCTGCAATACAGAAAAAAATAGCTTTCTCCCCCTTTAGACATTAGCAAAAAGGGCGTAGGGGTGTAACATAACCAAACCAGCACATACCACGAACATCACAAATTAACAATACAAAATATGACAATACTAACAACGTAGCAGGTGAAATCAGGAGCACAGGTTAACATCAGAGTGCATACAACCATAAATCAAATAAGCAATTAAGTATTGCAATATCAGTTTAAATCAGTAGTGCAAAAATTTATGGAAGTATAGACATGTAGCATATAAAAGTAACAAATAGAAGCATCAACCAAGAGCAAATAGAGACCAAGACCATTAGGATGTATAAACAAGTCCAACAACAGGAATATCAGAGTGCATACAGGCAGTTAAGAATTTCAGAACTAGGAGATGACTAATCTAATGAATTATGTAGTGTTTAGAAGCAAATTAGCCATAACAGGAAAACGATAATCGATTAGACAATTGCTTAATGGATTAATTTATGCAGAAATATGAAAAATGAACATTTTACTTCCTTTTTAGTGAACAAACATGCAGTAAATTCAAAATATGGGAGTACTTCAACCAACAATTATACTTGATCACAATAGAAGAGGAACTTTTCACCTTGGCAATGCCTAAAATTTGACCTTTGTTATTATCACCTCTTGTAACATGACCATTAATTGGCTTTGTAAGATACCCTGCAGAAATTCTTCACATCTCCTTTCATGTGTCTTGAGCATCCATTATATAGAAGCTACATTGTTTTCCTTGCATCAAGACACAACTGAAACAAAGATTAAAGAGAAGATGCATCAAGGCAATTAAGAAAGATTGTAAGAGAAGAGAGAAACCAAGACACAATAGTTTATACTGGTTCGCTTCAAGATGAATCTACATCCAGTCTTCTCCTAAGTAAACCCACTTAGGAGGATTCCACTAACACAATTAGGATCCACGAATTACAAGAACATCTATATAATTCTAGAACCTAACAACTAAGGATCTTGATCTACCAATCAAGAACTCTCCCTAGGAGCAATGCATCCACGCAATTGCACCTAGGCCTTCACTTCACACAGTGAAACAACTGTAATCAGAAATACAAACAAAAAGAATCAAGAAACGAATACACCTAGTAGTAGTGCAGATTTGACACTTGACTCCTAGATCCAAGCTTGGCCCATTAAGATTGAATCCACTATCAACCTTCTTGAATCTTTATTTCAATGATCTCTCAATAATGCTTAGGAACTCTGTAAATCTCATAAGGCAGTTTCTTAGAAAGTCTCTCAAGAAATCTGTAATTTTTCTCCACACTTAAAACTGATTTCAGAAACTGGTTTTATACAGAATTCACTGCAGTCATTAATGGATTAGGAATTTACCTAATGGATTATCGCGAGTGTTTTTTAACTACCTTAGTGCAGTACCCTCAGCTAATCCATTAGTTAAATAGCTAATTCATTTATGAATGCACATGCAAGGGTTTAATGGTTAATACAACTCAATACAAGCTTGTTTTACATATGATATTTTGGCTCTAACACCCTAATGCACAATCTAACAAGCAGGATTAATTCCAAACTAGTAATTCACATGATGTGTGGACTTGGACATCATCAAAACCATCTACATATGAGTTGAAGTAGCTCCCCCTTTCAACATGGTTTGCCATTACCATATATCTTAATGGCTAAAAAGATATCAAATTTTTTGTCTTTAGTAAGATATTGATGCCACCAACCTTTGAGTTATCTAGTGAATCTAGATACTATAATGTTGGCTATTGCTTCTTCTAAGGTTTCGTGGGCTCTTGATAGGTTGTATAAACCATAGTCATATATTGTAGCATTTGCATGATATTGTATTCAAGTTTTTGATCAATGTTCCATTCATAAACATTTTGGCATTAAAGCCATTGGTCTTTGTATTTGTATCTTCTATAGTAAGATCCAAAGTTGTTGATTTGATTAAACTTTTCCATTGCTTATTTGTAGGAACTAAGACTGGGTTAATTTATGGAGAGTATTAGGTTCATATTCACTATTTGAGCTTTGATCTAAGACAACTATAGCCTTGGTCAGTTGTCTAATTTTGATTTTTGAAGAACCTTCTTCAATATGTTGAGGAGTATCGGGATAATGGTTGTTTTCAGTAAATTACTAATTTTATTTAATAATTCACCATGATTTTGATCAAAATTGACTTTAGCTTTTAATGGGCTTTACTTAGCCTTTTGACTTAATTTGAAAGGTTGATTAAGGGTTTCTCTAATTGTTTTGAGGTAGATGCTTGGCTTGAAGAACTACCTATTTTTAGAAGTTCAGCTTTTGGAGAGATTAATTTTTCTCTTAAAACTTGTAGATATTTGTTTGTAATTAGTTTGTTGTATAAGGCCTTTGATATCTTTGGAAGAAAATTCTTCACTTAGATTTTTGGTTTTGAAGGGTGCAACTATTACTAGGTAGGTTATCCTTACTCTCTCGGAGATTTGAGAGTTGATATTGTGATTCGGAGGAAGTTCATATATATATATATATATATATATATATATATATATATATATATATATATATATGTCTCTTTTAGACTTTATTCACTACAAGAAAATCTCTAATTCATGACCAATTTTAGTCACAAAAAATAATTAGTCACTACAATGAGCAATTTAGATATCAATTTATGAACTAAAAAATATTGGTTGAAAAAAGAGTTTCTAAATTGGTCTTTAAAGTGAATTGGTCACTAACATTAGCTACCAATATTTTAGCTTAGAAAAATTGGTCTTTAAATTTGTATCTAAATTGGTCACTAATGGAATAATTTAGAGACTAATTTTTTTGGTAGCTAAAACTTTGATAACTAATGTCATTGACTAATTTAGAGACTAATTCACTAGGGTGGTCAATTTAGATACCAATTTAGAAACTATTTTAGTTACAATAATTTTTAACTTATAGATTGATATTTAAATTAATCAATATAATAACTAATTATTTTTTATCTTCCAAAAATTTAAATCATAATTTTCTTCTAATATTTATTTTAAGATAAATAAATAATGTTAATGTTGAATACTTTAAATTTATTTTATAGATATTAGTGAAAACACACGTGTTACACCCATGTGTGTTCTTTTATGATAATAAAAATAATATTATTATTATAATTATGAAATTAAATATAAATAGTTTTTATAATTTTATTGTAAATAATTTTTATTGATTTTATAGATATTTTTATAATTAAAAAGTATTTAAATTGAAAAAAATTAAAAATTGAATAAATTTAAAGAAACAGTAAAATTAATAAAATAATTATTTAAAAAAATAGTTGAATTTAAAGAAACAGTAAAATTGATAAAATAATTATTTTAATTTTAAAAAACCTTTTATGTAAAAGGTAAACTAGGAAAAAAATTTAGACATAAAAAATTACAATCCCTTTATAGGTATGGATGAAATCATAAATCTATTTAATGAAACTATAGAAAGCTACTTGGAATACTCAAATGGGTTTCGTTTAATATACAAGTAGTTATTGAGTGTTGAGTAAAATTTTATAGGAAGAAAACTACATTTACATTATAGAAATTGATATATATGACAAAAATAAAAATTATTTTATTTTACAGTGACTATAAACCTATTTAAGTAAAAAATGTAATGAAATGTTTAAACCAAAATCTGATTACTTCCTCTGCCTCACAGAAACCGGCCTACTAAGGATCCTAGAAGCCCAAAAAAATGAGGGGTCTTTTTTTCCTGCAGCCCTTTTTTTTCTTCCTGCAGGCCCTTATATTGACATATCTCATTTTACCCTTGTACATTTATAATAAAATATAAAAAGTTTAGGCAGTATTTGTTTCAGGTCTTGAACTATTGGTGAGGATGGATATCCATTCATTGAGAGTGTTTATTTTAGGTGATTTAGAAGGATATGTGAGAGGGGATGTGGAGGAATGGAAGCAATGATTCATCTTGAACATTTTGAAGAGATATATGAGTGGATGAACTTATCACTTTGAATATTTGAGTAATATACTCTCTAGTTATTGCATGCATCACTGAGGAGAAAACCCATTAGAGGAAACTATATGCATGAAATATGTTTTCAGTTTTGTACATTTTAAAAACTATGTTTCTTTAATTTCACTGAATACGAAAAGTTGTAATAATAATATAATAATATAATAATAATAATAATAATGGTTATTATTATTATAAATTATATTTTAATAAAAATTTTAATTTCATTTTAATATAATTTTTATTATTTATATTTATATTTATATCATCTTTATTTTTAAGGGTAAAATAGTAATTATATAAACTATTAATTTTTTTTTTAAAATTTCATACCAATTACATCATACACAAACTTTCATCTTAAATCTACTCAATTTACACCATATATCCCTTAATCCAAATAACAACACAATCCTCTCTCCATCTCCTCAAATTCATCTATTCACTCTCTCTTATATCCACTCCTCAATCCAAACAGAGCCTTAATCTTCATGTCACATTCTTCGTTCAACTACTATCCTGATCCTTCTCCAACGGAGGTGGGTGTAGTGTGCTTTGGAGTTTTAAGTAGGTACTAGATTGCATAATCTAGAATATATTATCGAATCTGAAAATATGTTTTCGAATCTAACATTCTAAAACAACTTTGTATAAATGCATATTAGAGTGAATAATCTAGAATATACTTTCAAGGATTATAAATAAAAATATATTTTTTGAAATATGATCTCGTCCTAGAAATATATTTTGGATGGCTTAATGAAAGAAAAATTATTGTGTTCCTAGTAGTCCCCAGAATCCCTTTCTGCAACTCCTTTATCTTTTCTCATCCCTTGTTATATCTTTCCCTACAACTCTCTCATGCTATCTGATTCTCCATCCACAAACCACCAAAGAAAGAACCCATCAAACTTTTACAAAAGAGAAAATAGCCCTTCCACTTTTGCAAGATTATAGCCTCAAAGGTACAGTCACCCTAAACGATGAGGTCCACATTTAAGAGGTCAACAATGACAAATGGAAACTTGACAATAACTTGCGACAAGCTCATGCAGAGGGTCTAGTGGAGGCGGCGTGTGCGAGAAGTGCCCACAGAGGCGAATGAGAGTGAATGGCGGAGATTTAGCAAATATGTGGCACAATGAAGTTGGTGTTGCTATCATTGAGCCCCTTCCTAACACAACCTGAGAAGCCTTAGTTGACGGTGTCGGTGATCGAGGTTCAGCAGTGGGGGCAGGCACGTAATGGCTCGAACATTGTGGGGATTCATCAATGGCAACATTGGAGGAAGACAAACCCTTCAATGTTTCAAACTTTTATCCCAACCTCTGCATGGTCTTTAGATAGCATTCTTATTGGCTACATTGGGTAGCTGGCAAACTGTGGCCAAGACTTCTAAAAAACGTTGTGCAACAAGTTTCTTCAATATCTCATGTTGCCATCTTTGTTGTTTTAGCAATGGTATTGCACTGAAATCTTGATGCTCTTTATAATTTTGTTGCCCACATTGAGGGAGAATAATAAGTATCAAGGTTAAGATATGTAAAAGGAAAATGATTGTTTGACAAAGTAAATTTGACAAACTTTTTGACAAACTGACGTGGTTTTAGTTAATTGAATTTTTTAATTCAAAATATTGCATGCACGTGTGAGAGAGAAATGGGAAGGATAACATTTGAATTGGTTTGGTTGCACTGCACGGTGGTTCTCCTTCACGAAATCAACAAAAGCTCCCGCACATGATTCAAGACTCTGGTTCTTTACCAAAATCTCATTCTCGGTGTAGATTGGAATTCTTCAATCCCACCTACGCGAAAGCCTTTCTTCCCCATGGTGGTTCACGAAATTGTAGTAGAACGTTTCCCACGGTGGTTGACGAAAAACCCTTCATCGATGGAGATCACAAAATCCATTTCTCGTAGTTGATTCAACTCACGAAAGTTGTTCATCGCATGATAGTCTTTCTTCTCGATGTTGCTTCACCAATTTGCAGGTTGGGTTTTTTGATTGGAAATCACTTTGGGGTTCAGGGTTTTGATTGGAAGCCATAGCTTTTTCGATTTGAAATCATTTTGGGGGTTAGGGTTTTGATTGTAAACCATTGCAGCATGGGTTGTTTTAAAAATGAAAACCCTTATGGGAATTTTCGTTTGAGCGTTTGGGAAAAGTGTCGTAATTGTTGAAAATTGATTGAGTGAAGTTTATTTCTAGTTATGTTTGTTTCCATGTATGAATGTTTTCACGTAGTACCATGTTTGCTTAATGTATTAATGTTTAGCATTTCAACTTCTAATTAAGTGGCAAACACTAACTAGTTATATGGCAAACTCAGTTAGTTATATTGAACAACATGTTTGCCACAATCATGTCGAAATTGTATTGGAACTCCTTTGGTGCAGGGCAAAATGCACACTTTCCCTATCCAAACATGACATGATATTGGGTCTACTAAGGTTTCAGTGGCAGACAATTACAAATTAAGTGGCAGACACAGTAGTAATTTTTTGACAAAAACTTTCCCACTTCGCTCGTGAATTCGTTTTGAAATGAATTCCACCATCGCAACAACTGAACATTTGTTTTTGTTATTTCAATGCGTAATTGGGTCTATGCATGGTGTGTGTTGGAAATAAATCACTGGATTTTGTTTTGTCTTATCACTTTGTGTCATGCTCATAATCTTCAAAAATAAGTTGCTCAAAAAAATGATGTTTTAATGGCAATCACCAACAACGTATATGGCAAACATTGTAACGACTTTTGCACAACATGTTTCCATGGACCAGTGACAACTTTATTTGCATTTCCATTTCACCAACCTTTATTATTAAAAAATCACTATAACTTTTTTTTTGTGACCAAGATATGGCAAGCACATAAGATTCCAAAATAAATTGATCAAACTAAAGTTGCAGGTATAAATGGCAATGACTAACTATCTATATAGCAAACACAGTAAAGGATTTTGTACAACAAGTTTTCACGGATAGGTGGCAACTTCATTTGCATTTCCTTTTCACCAATCTTTATTATTGGAAAATCACTACAACTTTTTTTTTTGTGACCAAGATATGGCAAACACATAAGGTTCCAAAATAATTTGCTGAAACCAAGGCTGCAGGTTTAAATGGCAATCACCAACAACATATATGGCAAATGCAGTAATGGCTTTTGCACAACATGTTTCCATGGACCGGTGACAACTTTATTTGCATTTCCATTTCACCAACCTTTATTATTAAAAAGTCATTATAACTTTTTTTTTTTTGTGACCAAGATATGGCAAGCACATAAGATTCCAAAATAAATTGCTCAAACTAAAGTTGCAGGTATAAATGGCAATGACTAACTATCTATATAGCAAACGCAGTAAAGGATTTTGCACAACAAGTTTTCACGGATAGGTGGCAACTTCATTTGCATTTCCTTTTCACCAATCTTTATTATTGGAAAATCACTACAACTTTTTTTGTGACCGAGATATGGCAAACACATAAGGTTCCAAAATAATTTGCTGAAACCAAGGCTGCAGGTTTAAATGGCAATCACCAACAACATATATGGCAAATGCAGTAATGGCTTTTGCACAACATGTTTCCATGGACCGGTGGCAACTTTATTTGCATTTCCATTTCACCAACCTTTATTATTAAAAAAATTATTATAACTTTTTTTGTGTCACCAAGATATGCCAAGTACATAAGATTCCAAAATAAATTGCTCAAACTAAGGCTGCAGGTATAAATGGCAATGACTAACTATCTATATGGCAAACGCAGTTAAGGCTTTTGCACAACAAGTTTTCATGGAGAGGTGGCAACTTCATTTGCATTTCCTTTTCACCAATCTTTATTATTAGAAAATCACTACAGCTTTTTTTTTGTGACCAAGATATGACAAGCACATAAGGTTCCAAAATAATTTGCTGAAACCAAGGTTGCAGGTTTAAATCAATCACCAACAACGTATATGGCAAACATAGTAACGACTTTTGCACAACATGTTTTCATGAACCAGTGGCAACTTCATTTGCATTTCCTTTTCACCAATCTTATTAAAAAATCACTAGAACTTTTTTTATGTGACCAAGATATGGCGAACACATAAGATTCAAAAATAAATTACTCAAACTAAGGCTGCAGGTATAAATGGAAATCACTAACTATCTATATGGCAAACACAGTAAAAGCTTTTGCAGAACAAGTTTTCACAGAGAGGTGACAATTTCATTTGCATTTCCTTTTCATTAATCTTTATTATTAGAAAATCACTACAACTTTTTTTGTGTGACCAAGATATGGCAAGCACAAAAAGTTCCAAAATATATTGCTCAAACTAAGGCTGCAGGTTTAAATGACAATCACTAACTATCTATATGGCAAACACACTAAAGGCTTTTGCACAACTAGTTATCACGAAGAGGTGACAACTTCATTTGCATTTCCTTTTCACCAATCTTTCTTATTAAAAAATCACTACAACTTATTTGGTGTCACCAATATATGGCAAGCATATAAAGTTCTAAAATAAATTGCGCAAACTAAGACTGCAGGTTTAAAGGGTAATCACTAACTATCTATATGACAAACACAGTAACGGCTTTTGCACAACATGTTTCAATGGACCGGTAACAACTTTATTTGCATTTCCATTTCACCAACCTTTATTATTAAAAAATCACTATAATATTTTTTGTCACCAAGATATGACAAGCACATAAAGTTCCAAAATAATTTGTTTAGACTAAGGCTGCAACTTTAAATGACAATCATCAACTATTTAAATGGCAAACGCAGACATGGCTTTTGCCAAACTAGTTTCCATGTAAAGGTGCCCATTTAAATTGGAACTAAATTTAACCAGGGCTACATGTCGAACATTCTTATCCAAAAATTAGTGCATAATTTGTGTCCCTAGGTATGTCCTTTACACATTTTGCAAAAAATAATTTGAAATATTTGATGGAGATTTCAATGGTAAACATTGACAACTTAAATGGCAAATGCAGTAGGTGTTTTTGGACAAATACAGATGTACATATTTGTGACACATCATCAAACCTGATAAATGACACTAATTTGGTAAACACACACTAACTGGCTTATACATAGTAAGTACTTCAACATAATATTGTAGTAAAAAGTCTAATTGATATCTCATAACAAGGTTTTGCGATGTCATAATAACATAAATACATCAACTATTTTTTCTCCAGAAATTTGAAAAAAAAAGTACACACATTTATTTACGAAACTTTCATCTCTGATATGTGGCAAATGGAGTTCGAATTCTTGCACTCTTCAAATGTAATCGTGGTTGATGCTTCATTCGATCATACATATTGCTTTCTTCATAATCATTTGTATCTTCATTATCAAACTCTGCTGCTTTTTCAACTTCCTCATCATGATCCATATCTTGACAAAAAACAGAAAAACTGGGTTCACCACTACAACAACCAATGTCATACGCAACATCATCGCCAATTATGTCATCAACATACTCACGACTTTCAAGCACCTACTTCATGATACTCCAAAGGTCTCTTCCTAATACTCCAAAGCACAATTATTTCACAAATTAAAGATGAATCACGTTCTAATTAAAGGTTCCAAAACCCTACAATTAAAACACATGTTGTAATGCATAAATAATTCTCATAAACGGAACATAAATTAAATTATGCACTTCCAGAAATACTAAAAATGTACCTACCTAGATAAAACACTTTTTATATACCAACAAAATATGACACATAAAGTGCTGCACATTTCTAAAATTTGTAAATCAACATTAAAAAGAGAACCAAGTTTAACCAAATAATTAGCACATTAGAATGTGCTTGGAAATAGAGTTCCAATCGAAATTCTTAAATGGTATTAACTTGGTGCATGTTATTCACCATTAACACTAGTAGCGAAGTGATAGAAAATGAAATGCATTGGAAGTTTTCAAAAAGTTCCAATATTCTTACAGAATTATAACTATAAAATTTAATCTCATTTTTGTCATAAAACATATGTAGCATATATGATTCGGGTTAAACTTTGATTCATAGGTTCAATCAACAAAATAATATGAAATGAATTACTAACATACAAATTGACATGAGTTGAGAATAAAAAGAAACATCGTGACAATGTAAATATATAATAACAATTGTAACCAAATGAAAATGAAAAGATGAAGAATATGAGAAATGGAGAACATATCACTTAAACAAGGACCAAAGTATTAAACACCAAACTGTAACTATTTATGTGGCAAATGCAGTGCAACTTTTAGCATGCAAATAATATAAAGCTTCCAACTAATACAATTCATTCAACAAGTGTGTAAGACTGAGCCATCCAATCATACTTTCGTCAAACACCACACCACAACAAACCATTTCAAAACAAATACGGGATTCACAAATTAAATCGTAAAGAACACAACTCAAAATAAACTTCATTCAATCAATTTTTGACAATTACGACACTTTTCCCAAATGCTCAAACGAAAATTCCCATAAGGGTTTTTATTTTTAAAACAACCCATGCTGCAATGGTTTACAATCAAAACCCTAACCCCCAAAATGCTTTCAAATCGAAAAAGCTATGGTTTCCAATCAAAACCCTAAACCCCAAATTGATTTCCAATCAAAAAACCCAACCTGCAAATTGGTGAAATAATGTCGAGAAGAAAGACTATCGTGCGATGAACGACTTTCATGAGTTGAATCAGCTGCGAGAAATGGATTTCGTGTTCTCCATCGATGAAGGGTTTTTCATCAACCACTGTGGGGAACGTTCTACTGCAATTTCGTGAAACACCATGGGGAAGAAAGACTTTCTCATAGGTGGGATTGAAGAATTCCGATCTGCATCGAGAATGAGATTTTGGTAAAGCACTAGAGTCTTGAATCAGGCGCATGAGCTTCTGTTGATTTCGCGAAGGAGAACCACTGTGTAGTGCAACCAAACCAATTCAAATGTTGTCCTTCACATTTCTCTCTCACACGTGCATGCAATATTTTTTGAGTTAAAAAATTCAATTAATTAAAGCCACGTCAGTTTGTCAAATTTACTTTGTTAAACAATCATTTTCCTATGTAAAACTAAAAGGAAATAAGGAATAATAGGATTCTGATTTATTCATAAACGTATGAGGAATATATACGTAAATATTATATTTTATTTGATGATTCTGCTTCTATAAGCCAACTACTTACTCCTATAATTAAGCAATTATAATATAAGAGTTTCCATATTTATAGCAAGAATCATGGGATATGATTTACTTTCCTAACACTCCCCCTTAAGTTGGAGAGTGAATATTAAGAACTCCCAACTTGCTCCTCATTGTAAGAAAGCTTCCTTCCTTAATGGTTTGGTGAACATGTCGGCAATTTGTTCTACTAAAGGAACATACTATGTTGAAACTGAACCATATTTAATTTTGGCATAGTACAATAGTGCTGCCTTTGAATGGTATATCTCCAAATCCTTCAACAAATGATAGAGAAATTGTCTTGTTCTCCAATAAATTAGTGATGATCCTAAGAAAACATAGTAACTTGTAGTTGATTTTCTTTATATTGGACAATTTAAACAATCTAAATCGCAAAAAGCACACAAATATAAATCATTTTGGGAAGATAAAAATAAACATTGACCTAGATTGTTCTTCATATATCATAATATTCACTTGGCAACTTCCATATGAGGTTTACGAGGAGCATGCATGAATCTACTCAATATGTGTACTGAATAAGTGATATATGGCTGAGTAACAGTTAAATAAATTAGGTGTCCTACAAGTCACCTATATGAGAATGGATCTTTCAACAAATCTCCTTCATCTAATAATTTTACATTTTGTGCCATAGGAAAATTCACAATCTTAACTCCCAAACATCCTCCATCTTTCAGAATCTCTAAAACCTATTTTCTTTGTGATCATTACCGGTTATGACAATGTTGTCAACATAGATCAATAAGGTGGTAAATGATTTGTCTTTCTTACATGTAAACAATGAGTAACTTGATTTGGACTAAACAAACCCTACACCTTGAATAACTATAGAAAATTTTGCAAACCATTGACAAAAGGCATTGTTTAATCCATATAAGGATTTGTTGAGGCAACACACAAGACATATATATATATATATATATATATAGAAAGGTCTATATGAAAAAGGCGTGGTTGACATCAAGTTGATGAAGTGACCAATTTTGAGCGGTTGCCAAAGCTAATAAACAACGTATTGTGACCATTTTAGCATTTGACAAAGTATCATGATAATTAATTCTTTCAACTTGTGTGTAACCTTTTGATACTAATAACGCTTTATAGCTTTCAAGAGAACCATCAAAGTTGCACTTGATTTTGTATACCCAACGACAACTAATATCTTGCTTTCCCGAAGGGAGTGGTGTAGAGACCAAGTGTTATTGGCCTCTATATCAGCCAATTCAGATTGCATTTCTATTTTCCAATGAGATTGAAAATAAAAAGCTTGAGCTAACTCAAGGATATGTCTATGTTTTCACTCGATCGCCCTATTTTTGTTGAAGTGTATAAATGCAAGAATGTTGATAAATAGAGTCATGTTGTTTGAAAAGCTCGCTTTGAGAAAAATTCCATGCCATTGTCAACCCAAATATTTGTTATAATGGTGCTAAATTAGGTTTTCACAAAAGAGAAAAAATAGGTTAAAAATTTGGGTGCATCATTTTTATGATGCATGAAAAAAACCCAAGTAAAACGAGAGAAATCATCCACAATAGTCTAAAATATTTTACACTAGAAAGGGAAGGAACTTTGAAAGGTCCACAAATATCATAATGAATTAATTCAAAAGGCTTAACAAAAGAAATTGAATTGATAGAAAAATAGCTTAACAAAAGAACTTTGGAAGCCTAGTTTGTTTTGCAAGAGCACAAATATCACAATTATTATTTTTCTCTAAAAGGAAATGTAGGAAACTTTTTTGCCAAAAAATTGAATTTATAATACGATAAGTTTCCTAGATGCTGATACCACAAGATATTGGAAGAGTTTGAAGTATAAGTAGATTTGATGGTATGAATTGATTGGATAGGATTATGTGACTTATTCATCTCAACCAAGTAATAAAATCCATCTCATTGTTCACCCAAACCATTATTTGTCCTTATCATCAAATCCTGTAAAATATACAATTAAGAAAAAAAGTTACCGAACAATTTAAATCTCTTGTAACTCAACTCACAAACATCAAATCCACCCTACAAGATGGCACCTCAAGCACATTCTTCAAATTAACTATAGGACTCAAATTTAAACTTTCAGTAAAAAGAATTGGAGCCTGATCTCCATTTGGCATAAGAACCAGTGGTAAAGAAGGGTTTTCTTTACTGTTGACAAACAAAGATATAGAGGAAATTATGTGATCTGCTGCACCACTATCAATTGTCAACTTGGGTGAGGACAAACTTGAAGAATGATTTACATTATTTGTCTTGGGAGTAGTTGATCGAGATGTTCCATTGTCCTGAATAACAAACAAAATTTGTTGTAATTGTAATTCAGTTAATCCATTCACAATGGGCTAAACATGTGTTGTTGAAGGCATTCTAGCATGATTTGTTGAAGATTGATTGTCGTTGTTGGGCTTAAAATGATGGTTTTTAACCGTAGCATGCTTGGATTGTCCTGGTGGATAACCATGTAATTTCCAACATGTCACTCTTGTACGGTGATCTTTGTCACTGTGAGAACAATACAACGACTTGCGATAATTGGAATTTGGACGAAAAGACAAACTAGATTTGTGATGAACAACAAGGGCTTTTGGTTCCTCTTTTTGAACGACCATGGCGAAAGCTTCAGTAGTTTTTCTTCTTGTACCTAAATTTTGTTGTTTTTCATCTTGAATTATGGAAAAATAAGCTTGTGAAATATCAAGTAAAAGACTCATCAAAAGGAGTTAACCATGGACAACACTATAAGATTCATCCAACCTAATGAGAAATTGCATCAACTTGGGTCTTTTGTTGTTTGCTACACAGGTGCATACTACATCATTATCGGATCCTAGTTCGTCCCACAATTTTTTTAACTTTGTATAGTAGGTAAAAATTGTATGTTGATCTTAAGTAAGGCAAGCAATCTCTTTCTTGAGTTGGAAAATGTGCGGTGCATTGCTTGGAAGGAAACAATTTTGAAGATCTTCCCAAACTTCATGAGCATTGTCATAAAAAATAACTTTGGTCAATGAGTTAAGGATCCATGTAAGTATCATATCATTGCATTGTTTCCATGTTGTGTATTTTTTGGTTTGTTTGTGGCAGATGATGGTTAATATTTTCATTAACAAATCAAATTTAGATTTTGCATTTAATGAGATGGTGGTGGCTCGATGCCAAGTCAAATAATTGTCACCATTGAGAGGTTTGGAAACAAGAACCATTCCTCGAGAAAAAAAAAGTTGGAGAAAAAAGGAGAGAAGATCGTAACCGCTCTGACACCATGTAAAAGTAAAGGGAAAGAGGGAATAATAGGATTCTTATTTATTTAGAAACACATGAGGAATATATACACAAATATGTATCTTTAATTTGATCATTCTTCTCCTATAAGTCAGCTATTTACTCCTACAATTAAGATATTATAATATAAGAGTTTCTATATTTATAGCAAGAATCATGGGATACGATTTACTTTACTAACGTGATAACGTTCTAGTGATTGTATGAATTAGGGATGGCAGCGGGTTGGGTCGGGAACAATTAATGCCTACCCGCTACCCAACCCGCATGAAAAAATTGTACCTGTTACCTACCCTATTACCCATTGGATACCCGAATACTTTTCCACCTACGGGTACTCGTTCGATACCCTTGGATTTTATCCAAAAAAATTTTATTAGTGTTTAAATAAGGTCCAAATTAAATTGCGAAAAAAAATATTTAAGCATACATCCGAATAGAAGTTAATGAACAACTAAATAAAAGTTAAAACATAAATTCAAACTAATAGTACCTAAAACATACATCTAAATGTAAGAAATTTAAAAATTAATTCTTCTAAAAATAATAGTCTAAGATCTGTGTTTCCTCTCCAATATCTTCATGTTGACCACTTGATTCCTGAAACAAATAAAACACAAATAAAGTCATCAATAAATTACATAGTGACACTATTAGTAAAATTAGAATAAAATATTAAAAATAAAACTACTAACATCATCATCAATTATCTCCTCTATTATTGTATTAAGCTTCATCTTGTCCACTTTCAATTTTGAAGAACTTGAAAAGGAAAATCTATTCATTTGTCATAGCCAATCATTTGAATGAAAATAAATATGTAATTTGAAGTGCTAATTTAATTACCTTCTATGTTAGTCCATAGCCTATCTTGAACACACATCAATGCCATTGAAGTGTTTGGGTGTAATCTACTGCGATGTGGAGTAAGAAATCGACTACCAGTACTAAAAGAAGACTCAACAGCAACTGTTGAGATAGGAATGGCTAGAAAATCTCTTACAATCATTTGCGAAATTGGATATTTTAACCCATTAGTCTTCCATCAAACTAAAATGTCAAATTCTTCATCTGAGTCAGGTAGTATCGGTTCCTCCAAGTAATAGTCAAGTTCCAATTTATAATTTGATGATTCACTTTTCTTTACAATCTAATGTTTTACAAAATATCTCCTCTAAACATCTTTTCTTCCATCAACACTTTGGCATATATTTATGTTTGGATTTTGACATGAAGAAACTAACTTCTTACCTTTCATGTTCATTTCATACTCTCTTACCAAGTCCTTAAAATGAATCTTCACTTTTTCAATTTTACAATCAGATTGATCATCATATATTTGAGGGAAAAAATAATCCAACAAATCAATTTTATACCTGGGGTCTAACACAATATCTATAGCCATCACTCCACTGATCACACCCCAATACTTATCAAACTTTAAAACCATAGATGCAGCCATTTGATGAATAACAGAATTGGAAGAGTTAAGCCATTGCATCAAAGCCAACTTAATTTGACATGCTTTTGGAAAGAAAATGTTGGCAATTGGATAAGAAGTACCAGAAAATAAGAGCGTCACATCATAAAATATTTCTAACTTTTGACAAATTTCATTTGCCATTTGCCAATCATGTGCACTAGGCAAAGCTTTATATTGACTCTCTCGTTGTGATAAACGATCAAATACTTCCTTGTATTGTATGGCTACTTGAAGCATTAAAAATGTATAATTCCATGTAGTTCTGCAATCAACAACTAATTTTCTTTTGAATGGAATATTCAATTGAACACATGTCTCTATAAATTTCTCTTCTCTTTTAGGTGTAGCTGTTCAAAAATTAGCATTGTCTCTAACCTTTTCAATGACATTATCAATTATGGACAAACCATCCTTCACAATCAAATTCAATATATGTGCACAACATCACATGTGAAATAATTGGTCAGCCAAAATAAGAGACCTACCTGAGATCTTATCTAAAATACGGTCAATCATACCATCATTTGTAATGTAATTATCAACTGTCAAAGTAGAAACTTTTCTATCTAGATTCCAATCCATTAAACATTCAACCAACAATTCAGCAAGAACTTGACTAGTATGAGGAGCAGGCACATACATAAAACTATATTTGAAAGACAAATTTCATTAATCTAGTCTAGAAGAACAAAGTTAATATGAAAATTACAATTAAAATAGAGTATAATGTTATTACCTCACAAGTCGACCTTGTAGCCTCCATAAATCATCAATAAAATGAGTTTTTATAGTCATGTAGCTTCTATTTTGATTAGTAATAGTCCACATATAAGTGGTAATTGCAACTCGACATTGAATCCTTGACAACATTAATTTCATCTTCTCTTTTTTTGCATTGTAATCCTTCATAATATCTTTTTTTAATGTGTTTCGAGAAATCACCTTGAATAGAGGTTGAACAACATCACAAAATTCTTTAAAGCCTATATGATCAACCATTGACATTGAACACGGAGTGCATCTCTAGCTGTTTGTTGATTGAACACATAGTTGCCAACAACTACGGTTTCACCACCTTCTTTATGAGTTTTTAAAAACGATTGTTTGATGTCCCGTGTTGTTTGAAGCTTGCAACTCTCGAAATGGCTTCTTAAATGTGATGTACCATGCTTTGCGTCACCCAAAAGACTTTTGGCGCAATAATTGCATATCGTTTTCCATTTTCCATCTAACTTTTGTCTCTTAAAGTGATTCCAAGCATCTAACAATAATCCTCTTGAATTTGTTAGTTTTGAAATGGTGAGTTTAGCCAAGAAGGGAGGGGGGGGGGTTGAATTGGCCTTATAAAACTTTCTCGAAAGCATAAACCTCTTTTCAATTGAATCTAATGGACTAGAAAATTTGGATGTAAATGTAGCAGACCAGTACACTTTCAGTCGATTAAAATATAAAACAACAGACTCAATTGTTCTTGATGTTATGAAACAGTCGATTAAAAAGACAAATCAGTCGGCTAAAATACTAGAGAATTATACAGAATTCGCGAATTCAACTCAAACAACAATCTTTTACATACAGGACTTGTTCCAATCAGTATTTATAACAAGTATAAAGCCTCAAATTACACAAGAACGCATTAAATCACACCAAAGATCAAATTGCTTGGTTTTCTTGAGTTTTTAAAAAGTTTCAAAGAGAGTGAGATGAGGGAAAGAAGAATGCACAACTGTTTTTATACTGGTTCACTCAATCGCAGAGCTACATCCAGTTTACCAGGACAACCTGAGCCTGGTTTCCACTATATTCAAAAGTTTTACAAATCACACCCCAAGATTACACTTTTGAACAACAAAACTCACAAGATTTTTGACTCACAAAAAAATCTAGACACACACCCTACAAGAATCACACTTGCAGACCTGAAATCACATTAGGCAAACCAACCAGAGGCACAAGAACATCCAAACCTGATGGTGGTTGTCCCTAGCCAACCATACATGTGTTCTTCAAGCTACTCACAAGCCGAAATGCCTCCAAGATCAACCAAGATCTTCAAAACATGAGTTCCAGTTGTGTATTGCAGAGAGAGCTTCCCATAGATGAATGACAAAGTTTCATGCTCAAAAACTCAGATTCGCACCTCTGCTCGCGAAAACACAACTTATATAGTATGATTTAAGTGAAAACAGTCAATTGAATTTTTCGTACAGTCAACTGATTTCACCTTACTTAATTGAAATCAGTCGATTGAAAAATAATTCAACTGACTGAATGCATTCATACCAGAAACTATATACAACAAGCCTATTAACCTATTAAAACCCATTTTAACAGATTAAAAGAGACACACTACGACACACAAGACATCTAACTTATGTTATGTAGCCTACTAACAAGATATAACACTAACACATTACATTTAACATATTATATACATATTTAACACACTAAAACTTAATCTTCAAGAGGATCTTCATCAAACACTTAAGATTTTCATGCACATGACTTTATCAATTCTTTGCTTCAAGCTTGCTTGTGCCAACAATCTCCCCTTGAATTGATGAAGCCAACATTCTCGAGTTGAATTGATGAGCTAAGATCTACAGAGAAACCTGAAAAAAATTTTGCATACAAGATACCAATACATACATATCACATATGCATATGCTCCCCCTATCATTAATAATATGATTTAACTTCAAAGTTTAGATTAAGTTTGCAGTATTATATGATTCCAATAGATTTATTCTAGGTTTTCCAAAACAAACACACTTTTGCTTATTTTAAATCATTTTTTCTCCCTTTGGATTCATCAAATGAAAGTAAATGCATAGATCAATTTGTAAAGATGAAAATTTTCATTAAAATAGTAACATAGGGCTGTATCAAAGCAAATGATACGCAATACAAACACACCAGAATAGAAACAGAAATGACAAATACATCATGAAACTAAAAACTGATATAATCAGTCGACTGAAATGAGAAAATAGCCAATTAAAATATTGGAACAGACAGACAACAGGCACACAAAATGTAGCACAAAAATGCAATGCATGACCTATAAGCCATCCCCTTCACTCATTCCTAGGGTTGTCTTTGTTGTAGACATTGGAGAGGAGGTCATGAACGTTATGGAATTGGTCATCCAAGTCTTGGAACCTTGTTGTGTAGTATGCATGATGTGCATTTTGAGCCATGTTGAGGTCTTGAAGCTGGTTGAGAACCATTCTCTCAAATTGGGAGTTTGCAGGTCCAATATTCTCAAGAGGGTTGTACAACTCAATTGTCATAGGTTGTGGTTCATCTTCCTCTTGGTTTCCTCCACTAGTTCCCACTTCATGATCATTTGCTCCAACTTCAATATTTGCACCTTGACCTCCTTCAACCAGCTAAGTATTTCCTACCTTGGTGAATCCCATCTTGTGTATATTTAGTGTAGAAACATGATTTAGAAGTCCAGTGGACTCCTCAAGCTCTCCTTCCACATCTTCACTGTAACATCCCGACTGGATATTACGGGTTTAAATAATAAAATAAAATAAGAAAATAAAATCACATTTATTTTAAATCTATTTCCCAAAAATTCGAGAAATTTCAAATAATTTATTTCATAATAAAAAAATAACTCTAAGTTCAAATCTTCTCAAAATTCAATAAAATACCGAAACAGTCTCATTATAGATTACATCTTTATTCCAAAACCATAAATGATAAAACTCTATAATTTTTTTGCCGTAAGTTTTCCCCGCTCCGCTGCTAAGCCTCACCAGATCCACTTGCAACATCATCTGCTCCCGTGTACCGCGTACACGATTATCGCCAAACACAAGCAGATAGAGTGAGCTAACAAGATAAACATATATATATATATATATATATGGCACAAATATACAAATCACACAATCACACCAAAGGAATTCCATCCTTTGATATCACATCACATGGCCACCACCATGTTATTCATGTTCTACATCTTCTTGTGAGTATCTCTAGGTGTCTTGCTGCCATACCTATCGGCCACAACCGATAGAGCACATGCGGGAAACCATGCTACGGATCACACACCGCAACGCCAAGTGGAGTTCCCAAATACGAACAGAGGTTGTAACGTCCTAAGACTACCAAACTCGTCACTTAATTGCTGAGGAGGGCAATCTATCTATACTCATCTATATTGGCCACAACCAGCACACTCACACCAGCAACACTCGCGAACCCGAGCTCAACTTAAAGATTCCTCGTGTTCATTTGCCATCCCAAGCTCAACTCGAGGGATGCCATTCCGAGCTCAACTCGAGGAATGCCACGTGCTTAACCCCTATCCCGAGCTTAACTCAAGGGATACATTCCAAGCTCAACTCAAGGAACACCAGCAAGTCGACCTTTAAGATATCCTAGAAGCCTTGTAGATCACGCACATCATAGCTAGTATAACACCAATCTGCTGCAGCAAAATCGCTTGATGGGGGACACATACCGCCTGGCGCTGCAGCTTCCAGATCACCTATCAGGGGACACGTACCGCCTAGCGCTGCCGCTTCCAAGCGCTAAGTGCCTTAGTCTTTACTGCCACTGCAACTATCGCCTGATGGGACTTCCTCTGCTATCAGGCGCCTCGCGCCTTAGTATTCACTAAACTGTAGACTCCGCCTGGCGCACCCCTCCTTACCGCTAGGCACCACCGTGATCCAGAACCCCCTATTTCTACGTTGTCGCTTGGCGGGTCGATCACCACCGACAGTCGCTACATTTGTACTTGCATAGTACTGGTTTTAGTTCAGGTTCAAGCACACTTCACACCGATTGCTTTCATTTGCTCTCATTCTAGAGTACCCCTAATGAAAAGCATTGCCATATGTAATGTTCCAGGCCTTATAGCACCTCACATGTGCATTCATCCCCTAGTCATATAGACCATCCCAAGCATGCTCAAACAAAATATAAGCAACAACACTTTGACAATTTTAAGTACATGATCTTATACACCACTGCAATTTAATATTGACACCCATGCCTTCACCAAACCAATTCTCCACATGTGACTAACAAATTGATAGATACTTACCACATAACCCAATCATGCTTCATTAGAAGTTAGTTGAACTTATCAAGAGCTTATTCGTGTATTTTACAAACTCCAAAATCATCAATATTAAGTAATGTATATCTCTAGCTACTGACCTCCAAATTCAATCTCTACCATTCAAAGTGAAGAACCACATGTTATGGACCACTTGTCAAAATTTCACCTAAATCGGACAGTTAACGAACCGGGAAATGCAGTTTTATGAAAACTGCGCAAACTAGAAAAATGGTGGCGCCATGGCTTAGAAGTGAGGAGGTGGCGCCTGGCGAGACTAAACTACCGCCCGACAGTTCCTGTTGCACGAAAAGTACAAAAAACAGTGTTTTTCGTGAACAGAACACCACACACCTCTCTGGTATGGCGCTTGGCGGCCAATTGGGTGCCGCCAGGCGGTTCTTGCTTTTCCAGGAACCCAGAAATCCTCCCCTTGCACCTACGAAGCCCCAACACTCCTTGGTCTTCCTCCATTGCAAATTTCACCAAATCCTCACTCGAATTCATTTACAGTTATAAGGATTCTCATCCTAAACCCATTCATTCGCTCTTTCCAGTACAATTGAACCATCAATTTGCTTAGGACATTAAGAACCCAATTTCCAACCTTAACATCATCTTCCCACTGTTCCATTAAATTTAGCTCGCAATCACTCAAAACCCAATGATATTTAATATTAAATCCTCACTAAATGATTCAGGCTAACTTTCTCTTCGATCAGAATCATCTCAAATTACGCAAAACACCTAAATCGTGCCAAAAGTGGTTTGTATCGCCTGGTGGTTGTTCATCACCGCCAGGCAGTTCAACAAAAACCCAAAAAATCTAGGTTGTAGCCATGTGTCGCCTAGCGGCCAGGGGTGTGCCGCCAGGCGGTTCCTCTTCAGGGACCCAAAAATAAGCACAAACTGATGCATCGCCTGGCAGTGGTTCATCACCCGCCAAGCGGTTTCTGGAAAAATTCCAGAAACACGAATTTCAATGTAAGCAAAGGGAGATCATACACGTACATGATATAATACATACTGATATGCATAAAAATATAAATAGACGTGGTTCAGCTCTCCTAACCTGGTTTCCTTAGCTTATTTTTGGACTTGTTGTGAGTTCCCTCTTGATCACCAATGATGTTCCTTTGACTCTATCTCAATGCAGCTCCTTACTTCCCTCAATTCTCACCTTACACTCTAAATTTTCGTATACCTAAGGCTATGCAACAATAACAGTCCCTAAACCACTCTTTCTTTCTCTTGATTGGCCACTAATTGTGGTCTTAATGAGACGTAAATGGTATTAAACGAAAATACCATTAAACTTGAGTTTAATTGCCATTCATTGGAAATTCTATGATGGTTTTCCAGCCCCCTTGGCTGCTAGGGTTTACTTGCCCTTTCACCTTCATGCCAAAGGAAATTTTGACAAAAAGAAAGTTTAATTTGGGTTCATCAAGGTTCAAACCCATACCATGCCAAATGTCAAATCAATGCATAATCATTCAACCAATTCATGTTTCGTGATAATTTATATAATTCTTTGATTATATTATCACTCATCATGATCCAGCACAAATTTAAAATAATAATAAATTAAATAGCACATAAATGACATACATAAGACTTGAACCCAAGTTCCCTCACATAAACAAGTACTCTCAACCATTTGAGCAAGTACTTTTCCACGTCATTGCAATCCACATTAAATGTCTTAAAAGCTCCTACTACCCGCATTTATTAAATAATTATTTAATTAATTATTTAAATTTCTCGGGTCTTACACACACCAGAATGCTCAATGAACTTGAAGATGAGCACCACATATGGAAGCTTGAAATCTGTGAGCCTTTTTGCCTTCATCATGTGAATGGTGTATGTCCAGTCCACCATCACACCATTTTAGATACAATACATTACCACAAGATCACCTTCATTCAAGGTAGCATGATTGCTCCCCCTAGGCATGATGATCTTGGTCACCACCATCGCTAGCAACCTTTCCTCCACACGAAGTCTTCCCACATAGAAATTTCTAGCTTGCTCATCTTGATTTCACATACATTGGTTGAAGTATTGCACTTTGTTGAACTCATCCACTGCACTAGTTTCACCTTTGCGTACTTGCACACCTTTTTGCCTTAGGCCAGCCACATCCTTCCATGTTTGCCTTGTGATTTCCATATCCACACCTTTGACACTTGATTTGAGAATGCCATTGCTAAACTTGAGGTTGGCATAGAAAACCTTCACCAAATCCGGATACACCTTACCTGAAAGCTCAAGGAAAGTCTTCAATTTTTGAGCTTTGAGATATTGCTCAAGGTTGCCAAAGTTTTTTGCCCTTAGCCATGACATACGAATCACCTTGGGAAGGATGATTTGCTTCCTACTGATCTCAATAAAAAACGTTTGAATTCTGTCCTCATGACCTTCAAACCATATCTCAAGCCTTCCTTGATTCATGGCATTTGGAGAGGATGAAGTAGGTGAGGTAGAGCCTTCATCATTTGAGGGGGCTGTTCAGGATATTCTAGACATGGTGAAATGTAGGTTTGGCTCTTACTAGCAAATGAGGATGTCAATGCATGATGCTTATGCAAGTATTTATAGAATCAACATGTTAATTTTCAAAATCAGTCAATTAAATTGTGCAGATTTTCTGGTTTCAATGCAATACAGAAAATCACAACAATTAAATGTGAGGGAATCTATATCAGAGATGCAGTGATGTGTTTCCCATGTGTTTTATGAACAATCCACTCACAAATAGTTCACATCTAATGCATGCTCATAGGAAATCATGTAATCAAAGCACTTTATAGTCAATAAAATCTAAAAAGTCGATTTTAGCTGATGTAATAGTTGTTATATGCTACTGCTACAGTCCAAAAATAGTCATGTGATGCATACTTTGACTGGGTCAATCAATTAAAATCAATTCAAGCAATTCCATATCAGCATAAGTGATTTTAACACATAAAAATACAAAGTTAGTTGACTAAAACTATACCAGAAAACTGATTTTTGGTGTAGTGGCAGTTTTAAGTGAAATCTATATGTTAAATTTGCAGTTTTAATTGACTAAAATTTTAGATTTCACGAAATTCACACCAGACCAATTTAAATCAAATATATGTGTTATTTTGTGAGATTTAACAGATTGAAACAGTTATGGAACACAAATTATGCAGATTTTGACATTTTAAATGAAATCTATATGTTGAAATTGCAAATTTAGCTGACTGAAATTCTGGCAGTTTTCAAATTATGTAGATTTTTGTCATTTTAAGTGCAACACACACATGATCTAATAAGATTAACAAGCCAAACAGATATCAACATATATTCTTCATGTCAAGAATACCTAATTCAGTTCTAAGCTTATTAAATCTATCACGTGCAAGTGGTTTGGTGAATAAATCTGCCAAATGATTTTCAGTTTTCACAAACATGATTTCAACATCACCTTTTTGAATATGATCTCTTATGAAATGATGCCTGATTTCAATGTGTTTAGTTTTAGAATGCTGAATTGGATTCTTAGTTAGATTGATTGCACTTGTATTATCACAATAAAGAGGTACCTTCTCTAGCTTTACACCATAATCCATAAGTTGATGCTTCAACCATATGCTTTGAGCACATGCATATCCAGCTGCTATGTACTCAGCCTCAACTGTAGAGAGTGCTACACATGCTTGCTTCTTACTATTCCATGAGATTAGGCTTGATCCAAGTAGATGGCATGTACCACTTGTGCTTTTCCTATCCAATTTGCACCCTGCATAGTCAGAATCTGAAAAACCACTAAGAACAATGTTATATTCATTAGGATACCATAATCCAACATTTGTTGTCCCTTTCAGATACTTGAGAATTCGTTTTGCAGCTTTGAAGTGCGATTCCTTTGGATTGGATTGAAACCTTGCACACAAGCAAACACCAAACTGTATATCCGGTCTACTAGCAGTTAGATATAACAAGGAACCAATTAACCCTCTATATTTGGTTGAATTGACTTGGTTTCCAGCTTCATCTGCATCCATAAGGTAGTTTATAGCAATTAGAGTAGCAACCTCTTTGCAATCCTCCATTTTGAACTTTTTCAGTAGATCAAAACAGTATTTTGACTGGCTTAAAATGGTCCCATGCTTGAGTTGCTTCACTTGTAGCCCTAGGAAGTAGGTTAGCTCACCCATCATAGAGATTTCAAATTCTTTTTGCATAGCTGCAACAAACTCGTCACACATGGAATTATTATTTGATCCAAAGATTATATCATCTACATATACTAGAACAAGTATTACATCACTTGCATGCTTTTTAATGAAAAGTGTTTTATCAACAACACCTCTAGCATATCCTTTAGATAAAAGAAAATTGCTTAAGCTCTCATACCAATGTCGTGGTGCTTGATTCAAACCATATAAAGCCTTTTTCAATTTGAAAACATGATTAGGATAAAAGTGATCTTCAAAACCAGGAGGTTGTGATACATAGACTTCTACATTTAAAAAACCATTCAAGAATGTACTTTTCACATCCATTTGAGAAAGTTTGAAATTACACATGCATTCATATGCTAACAATAACCTCATAGCTTCTAGCCTACCCACAGGTGCATTTGTTTCATCAAAATCAATGCATTCCTCTTGATTATAACTTAAGCAACTAGCCTAGCCTTATTCCTAACTTATTCCCATTTTCATCCATTTTATTCTTAAACACCCATTTTGTAGCAATCACATTTATTGCATCAGTTTAGGAACAAGAGACCACACATCATTCCTAGTGAATTGATTAAGTTCATCTTGCATAGCAACAACCCAATTACTATCACACAATGCATCATTCACATTCTTAGGTTCAATTTAAGAAACAAATGCAACATGTTGAAAGAATGCAAGCTTGCATCTAGTGGATACTCCCTGTTCTATCTCACCAATTATGTTGTCCTTTGATAACCGCCTAGGTTCAATCCACTCCTTGAGTAAGTTGTTGGCTACAGCTTTTTCAGTCGACTAAATTTCCTTTTTAGCTGTCTGGTTTCCTGCAGCAGATTCCAATTCTGCAGTAGATTTCTTTTCTAGTGTTGTTTCTTCTTCATCTGCAATCTTAGGCACATGATCTTGCAATTTTGGATTAGTTTCATCAAATACAACATGCATTGACTCTTCAACAGTCATCAATATCTTATTATATACTCTATATGCATGACTTTGTGTAGCATAGCCTAGAAAAACACCTTCATCCGCTTTTGCATTAAATTTGCCAAGACTTTCTTTGCCATTGTTTAAGATGAAACACTTACATCCAAATACTTTTAGGTGACTTAAAACAGGCCTCCGCCCTTTGAAAAGTTCATAGGGTGTTTTCTTCAAAATTGGCTTAATCAACACTCTATTTAAAACATAGCAAGTTGTGTTGACTGCATCAGCCCAAAAATACTTAGGTAGTGAATTCTCATTTAACATAGTTTTAGCTAGTTCCTCAAGTGACCTATTTTTCCTTTCAACAACACCATTTTGTTGTGGGGTTCTTGGTGCAGAAAAATTATGTTTAATGCCATGCTTTTCACAAAAGTGTTCAAACCTTTCATTTTGAAATTCCCCACCATGGTCACTTCGAATAGACACTATCTTGGAAATCTTTTCATTTTCTAGCATCTTGGCAAGTCTTTTAAAAGCATGAAAAGTCTCATTTTTGGCAGCTAAGAACAAAGTCCATGTGCACCTAGAAAAGTCATCAACTATGACTAATGCATAAATATTGCCACCAATGCTCATGGTTCGAGATAGACCAAATAGATCCATGTGAAGCATCTCTAAAGGTCTTTCAGTTGAAACAACATTTTTGGGTTTGAAAGAGACCTTGATTTGTTTTCCTTTTTGACATGCTTTACACACTATATCCTTCTCAAACTTGAGTTTTGGTAATTCTTCAACCAACTGTTTTCTGTTTAGCCGATTAAAATGATGCATGTGTATGTGACAAAGTCTCCTATGCCATAACCAAGTGCCATCCTCTTTTGTAAGCAAACAATGGATGTTAAATGATGCATGATGCAGACCAAGTAGATATATATTGTTAACTCTTTTTCCTATTAAGATAATGTTACCATGTGCATCATATGTCAAACAATTATTTGGTTCAAACATCACTTTAAAGCCTTTGTCACATAATTGACTCATACTTATCAAATTATGTTTGAACCCTTCTACTAGCAGCACATTCTTGATGTTGAAAAAGGATCCATTGCCTATGATTCCATTTCCAAGGATTCTTCCTTTGTTGTTGTCTCTATAGGTTACAAATCCTTCTTCTTTCAATTCCAACTTTGCAAATTTTGTCTTATCTCTTGTCATATGCCTTGAGAAGCCACTATCTAGGTACCATAGATCCTTCTTTTCTTGTTTTATGACCTGCAAAATAACATAGTATTACATGGTACCCTTTGATAGTTTGGGTCCAACATGGTTATGCCTTTCTAGATCCTTTTGGGATCCATGTCATTATTCCCTTAGGTACATCATACTTTCTAACATGACAATTCTTAAGAATATGACCTTTCTTCATATAGTAGTTGCAAGAAATGAAGGGTATAACATTTGGCTCACTCTTGGAAAAGAAACTAGAGAACTTCTTGGCTTTCTTTTCATGGATAGATGTATAACCAAGTCCAGCCTTCCCAAAAACATAATTTTGAGAGCCAAGAACAGCTTCCAAGTTTGTTGTTCCTCTTGTGAACTTTGCACATGTTTTCAAAAGATATTTCACTTGATTTTTCAAAGTAGTGTAGTTTTCAAAAGGTTTTATAGCCATCTGTTTTTCAGAACAATCGACTGAATTATTCTAAATCATTTCCAAATGTTCGGAATCAGTTTTTAAGTTGACTGTTTTTTATTCTAGTTGGCTAACTCTGTTTTCTAGCCAACTATTTAATCCTTTCAGCTGATTGTTCATGACAGCAATTTTGTTTGCCTCACTATGCAACTCTTCAAAGTCATGCAACAACTGGTAATATTCATTCTTATCTTTGGATGACAAGGAACTTGCTTGGCTTGATGAGGATGATTCATATCCGGCTATGAGGCATAGGTTTGCTTCCTCACTTCCTTCTTAAGATGAAGTGCTTGTTGAATCATCATTGTCCTCCCAAGCTATGTAGGCACGTCTTTCCTTGCCTTTTTTCTCCTTTTTCCTATCATCAACCTTCTCCTTCTCTTTGTTAACATTAGGACATTCAATCTTGATATGTTCTTGTTTTCCACAATTATAACATGAGAATTTAGAAGAATTACTTGAAGCATTTTGTTTAGAATTGTACCTCCTTTGATTACCTTTGTTGCCTTTCCTCTTGAGATACTTCCCAAACTTCTTGACTAGTATATTCGAGTTCTCATTATCACTAGATTCAACAGCCTCTTCCTTGGTTTCATCACTCTTTTTAGAGCTAACCTTCAAGGCTATGGATTTTACCTTTTTCTCACTTGTTTCAAGCTCACTTAGCCTTCGTATTTCAATCTCATGCTCTCTAAGCTTGCCAAACAGTGCAGCTGTTGTGATGATGGATAGATCCTTGGATTCAGATATGGTAGTCACTTTTGGTTGCCAATTTCTATCAACACACTTAAGCACTTTGATGTTTAGCTCCTCTTTGTCAAATTCTTTGCCTAGACCTATGAGATGGTTGACTATGTGAGTGAACCTCTTTTGCACTTTAGCTATGGACTCTCCTTTTTGCATCTTGAAAAGCTCATACTCTTGAATCAAGGCATGCTTCCTTGCTCTCTTCACTTCACTTGTTCCTTCATGTGTAACCTCTAGGACATCCCACATTTCCTTTGCATTCTTACATTGGGAGACCCTAAAAAATTCACCCATACTCAAAGATGAAGTGATGATGTTCTTGGCATTACAATCATATTGAGCTTTTCTCATTTCTTTATCAGTCCATTCACTCCAAGGCTTGTCCACCTGCTTATTATCAACAACATATTTAGGAATATATTTTCAACAACATAGATTCAATGAAAATTTGCATCCTTATTTTCCAAAACTTATAGTTTAGGCCACAAAACATAGGTGGTCTATGAATAGAGGCACTGTCAGCAAAAGGTAGTTTACTTTCAGCCATTTCAAAAGATTTTTTATCAAACATGAATACCTTTCAAGAACCTTGCTCTAGATACCAATTGTTAGTTTTGAAATTGTGAGTTTAACCAAGAAGGGGGGGTTGAATTGGCTTTATAAAACTTTTTCGAAAGCTTAAACCTCTTTTCAATTGAATCTAATGGACTAAAAAGTTTGGATGTAAATGCAGCAGACCAGTACACTTTTAGTCGATTAAAATATAAAACAACAGACTAAATTGTTCTTGATGTTATGAAACAGTCGATTAAAAAGACAAATCAGTCGGCTAAAATACTAGAGAATTATGCAAAATGTAAGATACAGGACTTGTTCGCAAAATTGTTCGCAAATTCAACTCAAACAACAATCTTTTACATACAGGACTTGTTCCAATTAGTATTTATAACAAGTATAAAGCCTCAGATTACACAAGAACACATTAAATCACACCAAAGATCAAATTGCTTGGTTTTCTTGAGTTTTTAAAGAGTGTCAAAGAGAGTGAGATGAGGGAAAGAAGAATGCACAATTGTTTTTATACTGGTTCACTCAATCACAGAGCTACATCCAGTTTACCAGGACAACCTGAGCATGGTTTCCACTATATTCAAAAGTTTTACAAATCACACACCAAGATTACACTTTTGAACAACAAAACTCACAAGATTTTTGACTCATACAAAAATCTAGACACACACCTTAAAAGAATCACACTTACAAACCTGAAATCACATCAGGCAAACCAACCAGAGGCATAAGAACATCAAAACTTGATGGTGGTTGTCCCTAGCCAACCATACATGTGTTCTTCAAGCTACTCACAAGCCGAAATGCCTCCAAGATCAACCAAGATCTTCAAAACACGAGTTCCAGATGTGTATTGCAGAAAGAGATCTTCCCAGAGATGAATGACAAAATTTCGTGCTCAAAAACTCATATTCGCACCTCTGCTCACGAAAACACAACTTATATAGTCTGGTTTAAGTGAAAACAGTCGATTGAATTTTTCGTACTGTTAGCTGATTTCACTTGACTTAAGTGAAATCAGTCGATTGAAAAGTAATTCAACTGACTGAATGCATTCATATCAGAAACTATATACAACAAGCCTTTTAACCTGTTAAAACCCATTTTAACAGATTAAAAGAGACACACTAAGGCACACAAGACATCTAACCTATGTCATATATCCTATCATATATGTATAACACTAACACATTTCATTTAACATGTTATATACAAATTTAACACACTAAAAACATAATCTTCAAGAGGATCTTCATCAATCTTCATCAAACACTTAAGATCTTCATGCACATGGCTTTATCAATTCTTTGCTTCAAGCTTGCTTGTGCCAATAAAATTAACAGTTGGAGTTGAACTTTCGGTATCTCCTAGAATAGAATCTTTAGGAACATCATTTTGATTTTAGTCTCCTACATTTGCATTTGGTTCTACAAATGTTGCTTGTTGGCCATCATCCATAGCGGAAAATGTATCTTGATTAGACAATCTATAAATATTAAAACACAACAAAAAAAATTAAATTTTGAATATAAAAAAAAGACTCATTCATGTTTAATATATCATTCATGTGACATGATTATGGAAAAATTTAAATGCTATGGAACTAAAAATTCTAATCATTAATTACTGCCACCATATATAGAAGAAAGTTTTGGAAGTTGATGCATTCGCCCCCACACATCTCTATGTAAATACTTCACTAAAGTTTTTTTACTTCTAGGGATTTGTTCCAAGTTTATTGAACTAAACATTTATTTTTTCTCACGTTTTTGTATGTTGTAGAGATGAAGTATATCTTCTATTGTAATAATAACTTGTATAAAAATACAAAAGAGACAACTATAAAATAAAATAAATTAATATACCAGTTTACTAAATTATAATGCATTCAACACATGAATGAGTAATAAAGTATGAATTTCCACTTGACATGCCTTAAATATGATGGAAAATGTGATTTGACATTTACTTCTAATTGAAAGAATCATTCATGCATAAAAGATAAATGGAACTTAAATTGAAATAGTGCAAATGCTAGGTTCACGTGAATTCATATTTTGGAAATATATATTTTCTGCAAGATTCACATATTTTTTATAGTCGTTAATCCCCTTTGCATGATCATGACTTGTGCTTTAGGCCCTTTCATTCACTTATACATGAAGAGAAATGATTCATAGACATCTGAAATATGTTTATATTTATTACATACTTTTTTTCTATTTCTTTTCTTATCTTAAATTGATATGTCTTAATCAATTTTTTAATCATGCCCTTCCTCTATCATTATATATTGATATTGATTTAAGTATCATACTTTATGGTGTGGGGTTTTAGTATCTCAAGAAAGAAAGAAAATTATGTCTTAAAGTTTCATTTGAAGACAAGTTTTCAAGTTTTAATGGCCTTGTTTTCAGTGGTTAATCAGTGTCATATTTTAGCTATTATCATAACTTCCAAGTTTAAAAAATATATCTCTCAAATCTCTAGATCCAATAAGAAATAATCAGATTCATGAGCAATTCAAGTTCATGTATTAACCTAGAACTAAAATAAGAGATAGAAAACATACCCCTTTTGAAGTTTCACTTGAAATTTGTAGGATTGGAGGACAACCTTCGGAAGATTCAGTGTGAGAAAACTGGGAGTAGAGAAAGAAAAGAAAATGGGTTAACAAAAAGGATAATACCCAAAAAGGGTTGTTGAGTAAGAACGAAGTTGTAGAGGGAGAAAGAACAATTTTTAGAGATGAATGTTAAGTGTGTAAGAGAGAAAATGAAAGAAGAAGCATGAGTTTACTTGTTCGAAAATCCCAGAGCACTTGGACGACAACAGTGAGCCAAAAAAAGAAATGAACTTCAACATCAACCTAATATCTCATAACTTGACAGGGATAAATATATAATTTCATTTTCTTAACAGGTAGCGAATACCCGTGGGTACGATGATACGTGACCTCGACCCGTTAAGAAACGGGTATTAAATTACCCGTTACCAACTACTTGCAGGTATCTATTACTCGCGAGTACCAACTATCCATTACAGATTTTATCCGCGGTACCCATGGGTGTGGATATTTTTGTCATCCCTAGTATGAATGATAGTTTTGGCCTCTATATGAGACCTCTTAGTAGGTTCTCTCTTCAAGAAGAGGAAAAGTAATCGTGGGAGGGTTCTCTCTTTGCATTTCAAATCTAGGATGCATTGCATGGGCTCTCTGAAAAACAAATTGTATGAATGATAGTTCAGGCCTCTGTACAACACCTCTTAGTAGGTTCTCTCTTCAAGAAAAGGAAAAGTAGCAATAGGAGTGTGGAAGGTTTCTCTTTTTGCACTTCACAAATAGGGTGCATTTCATGGGCTCTCTGAAAACACCTATTTCAATTATATGGGATGTGTTTATGAATGTTGCATAAACAATGTTCTTTCATTTGTGGTTGAGGGCTTTTTAGAGGAAGGTCTCTATAGTGTGGCAGAAGACGAGGAAAGTCAAGAGATATAACTGAAGAAGAGAAAATGCACGAACAAGATTGCACGTTCTGAGAACGTAATAATGTTTATCGGACTGAACAATCTAAAATATACTTCTAGATTTGGTAAGACATTCTGAATTACATATTCCAAAAATGTTTTTATATTTCGAAGTGTCTAATTTGGGATACTTCATTGAATTCGAAAATATATTCTAGATTGTTTTGTTTAGAATATATATTTATAAGATGTTTCAGAATGTTTAATCCAAAATACATGCCTAAATCCGGTGACATATTCTATATTACGTAATTCTTAGCTTACTTAAAACTTCTAAATGCTACATCCCACCAAAAATGCGTATGGGAATCCGTGACGCAAGAAAGGAAGAAGAGAATATGAAATTAGAGTTTTAAGATTTTTAATAACTTTTTAATGAATGTTAAAATTAGGATATGATTTTTTATGTAGTCTAGAAAGAAAAAAAGGGGTGCAGAAAGAAATGTCAAAAAATAGGCATAGTCATGTTTGTTTAGTATTTTATCAACAACTTTTACTTTCAATACTGTCACAATTTCTTTGAGCACCTCCTTACATTTTGAAAGTCACCATTCTATTTTCATAAAAGTGATTTTCAAATTATATGCTTTAAAAACATTCTGAAACAAAGTTTGTGGAATTTCGGAAACAACAATTTTAGAATAAAATTATTTAAACCGAATTTTTAGATTGAGATTTTTGGAATAAAATCTTCGCTTCGGAATAAAATTTTCAAAATAAGATTTACGAAACAATTTTTAAAATGTTTATAATGTTTTTTGAAATTCATATTTTCTGTAAATTTTATTTTAAAAATTCTTTTCATAGAAAATACTTGTAATGAAAAAGAAATTACAATAAATTATTACCAATTTTTTTACAAAATATTTTATATTAAACATTTTTCACAAAAAAGTTTGTAAAAATATTCGCAAATTTTATAATTTTTTAAAATATAATTATTCATGAAAAAATTATTTACTAATTAAATTTTTTAGAAAAATGACAAAATAGCTTTTCTTTTACAAACATTTTTAACAAATTTATAAAAAAAATATTCTACGTCAAGTTTTTTAGAATCATTTAAATAAAATATATTTTGAGAAGAATTTATCAGCATACATGAAATATATTTGAAACAAACGTTTTCCATGAAATACATTTCAAACAAAAAAAATTATGGAACGAGTATTTTTGTTCATATTTCTTCTTGATCTATAAGAGTAATGATGATGGAAGATATAACAGTTAGAGCAATGATAATAAATGTAAGGTCCAGTTTTATTTTCTGCCATAATGTTAAGGACTGGCCTTAATCTGTTGGGCCTAAGGACTGACCCATAGGGTGTTAAGGCCCCTTAAAGCTGCTAGGGTTTCCCCATTCAATCTCATTCTTGCAAACAGAACCTAAAACGCTGCCCCCTTTTCTTTCAGAACGTTCTGCCTGGGTTTAACTCCGATCTTGGTCAAGACTGCTCGAGCTCAGCTCTTGCGTTTCCGCTCCATTTTCTAAGACTGTTCCTCGAACTGTCGCACACTGCAGTTGGTGTCAAAGTCTCGTATAAGCCCTTTCCAAGTAAGGGAAGCTAGGGTCTACAGTTATTTACATTTTTAGTATGCTTTCTGAGTTTGAATCATATGCTTGAAGTATGCCCATGATTTGATTGCGTGGTATTGGTAAAAGTATGATTTTTGGTGTCGTTTTTGCGTTTTTCACGAGTGAACAGTGGCAGGCACTGGTTTTCTCACCCAAGCGAGCATGCCTCGCCTAGGTGAGACTAACAGAGGCTCGCCCAAGCTTTTCTGCGCGAAAAGTCGCTCAAGTGACTTGTCTTCATTTTGAGCGAGAAGGAGCTCGCCTGAGCGAGAAGTCGTAAGGGCCATTGTTCCACTGCTCGAGCTCTCGCCTAGGCGAGAAGGGATTCGCCTAAGCGAGGGGATCTCTCTCGCCTAGGCGAGAAGGGACTAGCTTGAGCGAGACAAGGGCGAGTTGTGTATGTGAATGGTCAATGATATGGTTGCTTGTTTGCCTAGCTTGAACACTTTACTTGAATGGTTTGAGGGATGATGCCTTGATTATTATTTGAGGTTGAGGTGGAAGTGATATATTGCTTTATTGTGTATGAGTTGGAAAGCATGAGATGTATGATTGGTTGTTTATACATGATCTTAGTACCATGGGATCTTTCTGATTGGTTGGTGAATCATGTACAAAGTGTGAGTAGGGCGTAATTCCATGACTCTTGTAGTAAGAGCTCTTGGTGGCGCCTCATCTGTTGGACGTAATCCCATGGACCTTCCTAATGGGAGTCCTTGGTGGTGCCTCACCTATTGGACTTAATTCCATGAACCTCGTTGTGAGATTTCATGGTGGTGGCTCAACATAAAGAAGTAATTCCACTCGAGTATCATGGTGGTGCCTCAAGGCCAGGACGTAATTCCACGACAGCCACGTGGTGGTGTCTCTTGTAAGGGTGTAATTCTGCGAAGGCCTCGTGGTGATGCTTCATTGCTAGGACGTAATTCCACTGCCTTGTGCGGTGCCTCATTTTACGTATCCGGATAGTCAAGTCTTGGGGTCTTAAGTGATTTGGTAATCCATGTGTGAATGTCTGTTATTTATGTTTGATCTGAAACTGCATGTTGATTGTGATGATATAAGATTCTTTTACACTAGCTTACCCTTTTGCTTGCTTATATGGTGTGTGTGGTTTCCCCTTTGCGATGATCATCAATTTAATTGATATGAGCAGATGTGAGAACCCCTGGCAGTGGTAATGATGATAAGGATCCTACTGCTTGATGGACTGGACGGGTATTGGGCCCATTATGGGGCCCATCGCTAAAGGATTTTATTAGTTATGATTCCCTTGTCTGTACATGACCTAGTACAACTATTTTACCTGTATGCTTTGTTTTAGGCCGTGTGGGGCCTCTTTTATGTAATATGGATATGTTTGGGGTACTGTGTACTTCAAATCCCAAATCTTCGTACACTCTGGATATTTATGTATGTGGTGTTTTATTTAAATGGGATTTATCTATTTAATTGGGATGTTACATTTATGGTATCAGAGCGATCGTTCCTTAGGTCTATGGACTTGGTTGTCCACTTAGCTTTCTCTGTCTCTTTCTGAGTATTCGTAGTTAATTCCTGTTTTATCAAGTCTAACCAAGTGATTTCCTGTGTGCCAGTGAACTATGGCACCATCTCGTAGGACTCCGCAATGGTAGCTGCTATGACGCAGTAAAATACGGTAATGATGCAACAACATGAAGCATCAATGCAGGGACATGCGGCATCGCTTGAGCAATAATAGCTGGTGATGCAGCAGATGGAGGCTGCTAGGGTGGCTGCTGAGGACGCTCACAGACAGCATATGGAGGCCCTTCGCCAACTGGAGGAGAACAGGGTAGTTGCCCCTGCTTTTGGTCTTGAGCCACGACCTACTGCCAGGGAGTGGAGCCTGGAGGACTTTCTCAAACACCGCCCAGTGAAGATTGGAGGCAAGACCAGTTTGGACGGGGCAAACCAGTGGCTGAAAGATCTGGAGAGAATATTTGATGCTAAGATGTGCCCCGAGGAGAGTAGGCTGGCTTTCGCGGTGTACATGCTCATGGGTGAGGCTGAGCACTGGTTGATCAGCACGAAGTCCATCTTTAGGAGAAAATTCCTTTCCGAGTACTTCCCGACAACGTCAAATATGCTAAAGAGGTGGAGTTTCTGCAGTTGACTCAAGGGAACAAATCTGTGGCTGAGTACGCAGAAAAGTTCAAACATCTCAGTCATTTCTACACCATGCCGCTGGATGAGTAGTGGCGATACAGGAAATTCAAGAATGACCTCGGTGGAGATCTTCGTTTGATGGTGGCCCCTTTATCCATCAAGGACTTTGCAGCCTTGGTAGAGAAGGCGGGGGTCATGGAGAAAATGAAGTTGGAGGTGGAAACCCAACACCCACATCAGTAGAGAGTGGGAGGACTATCTGGGTTCAGGCTTAGACACGAGGAAAGGAGGAAACCCTGTACTAGGCCTCATTCCCATTCTCAGGGGTCTAGGGAATCTTCTTCCCAACAGGGTAAGATCCAGTGCTACCAGTGTGGGGGACTGCCCAAGAGGAATTTCTGCCCCCAACTTACAGGTTTCAAGAGGTGCAACAACTGTGGCAGGGAAGGCCACTTTGGGAGGGACTGCCCCACTCTTGCTAGGGCAGCGACACGTCCTCCAGTGCATACTCCTGCTCAGAACCAGCAGAGGCACAAAGGCAACAGGCCTCAAGCGACTGGTAGTGTGTATGCCATGACCGGGGCGGAGGCGGCAAGCTCAGGTAACTTGGTTATAGGTCATTGTATGATAGTTGGAAAATCTTGTTGTGTGCTATATGATTCTAGAGCGACACACTCCTTTATGTCAGATGTTTGTGGGAGACGTTTGGGTCTGCCGGTGCGTGAACTGTAGTGTGAGCTTGCGGTATCTACTCCGGTGTCGGGTTTGCTTAAGACATCGTCTTTGTGTGCTAAGTGTCCAGTGGAGGTAGAGGGACGCAGGTATAAAGTAAATCTGATCTGCTTACCTTTACAGGAGTTGGAGGTGATCTTGGAGATAGATTGGTTGTCTGCCAATCGCATCCTTATAGACTACCGCGAGAAGAGGTTGTTATTTCCTAACTAAGAGGAGCCTGAGTTGTTATCATCCCACGGGGTTATGAAGGAGCTATAAGACGATGCTCAGTGTTTCATAATCTTCACGCACCTAGAGGTGGAGGGATGAGCAATGAAGTTTGTCATACCGGTAGTGCAAGAATTTGAAGATGTGTTTCCAAACGAAGTACCGGGGATACCTCCCAGTAGAGAAGTAGAGTTCTCGATTGACTTGGTACCTTGAACCGGGCCAGTGTCGATGGCCCCATACCGAATGACTCTGGCAGAGTTAGTGGAGGTCAAGAAACGGATAGAGGAGTTGTTGGGGAAGCAGTTTATCCAGCCCAGCACTTCACCTTGGGGAGCGCCAGTGTTGTTGGTAAAGAAGAAGGATGTGAGTTCACGTCTGTGTGTGGACTACAGCCAGTTAAACAAGATGACCATCAAGAACAAGTATCCTCTTCCAAGAATTGACGACTTGATGCATCAGTTGCATGGAGGCTCAGTATTCTCGAAGATAGATTTGCGGTCGGGATACCATCAAATTCTTGTGAAGGCGAACGACGTGCAGAAGACAACCTTCAGGTCCAGATATGGACACTATGAGTATGTGGTAATGCCTTTTGGTGTGACCAATGCTCCGACGGTGTTCATAGACTACATGAACAATATCTTCCGGTCATTTCTGGATAAGTTTGTCGTAGTCTTCATAGACAACATACTTATCTACTCCCGAACTTAGGAGGAGCATGCAGAACACTTGAGGTTGGTGCTTAGTGTCTTGAAGGAGAAGCAACTATATGCCAAATTGTCCAAGTGTTAATTCTGGATGGATGAAGTGTAGTTCTTGGGTCACGTGATATCTGCATAGGGTATAGCGGTGGACCCCGTAAAAGTTGATGCAATGGTTAAGTGGGAAAATCCCAAGTCAGCAACCGAAATCAAAAGCTTTGTGGGTTTGGCTAGTTACTATAGGAGATTCATAGAGGGATTCTCCAAGATAATGGCACCTCTAACGCAGCTTACTCGGAAGGACCAATCTTTTGTTTGGACAAATAAGTGTGAAGAAAGTTTCCAAGAGCTTAAGCGACGGTTGACGAGCGCCTCGATATTAGTTATCCCGAATGTTGGAAAACCCTTTGAGGTTTATTGTGATGCTCCCCACCTTGGACTTGGTTGTGTTCTGATGCAAGAAAGGAAGGCAGTGGCATATGCATCGAGACAACTCAAGGTGCATGAGAAAAACTACCCCACTCATGACCTAGAGCTGGCAACTATAGTATTTGCCTTGAAAATTTGGAGCCATTATCTCTATGATGCTCAATTCTAGGTGTTCAGCGATCACAAGAGTCTCAAGTATCTATTTGATCAGAAGGAGTTGAACATGAGACAAAGGTGATGGATGGAATTTCTAAAGGACTATGACTTTGAACTACTATATCATCCGGGGAAGGCGAATGTGGTAGCAAATGCCTTGAGTAGGAAGACTATGCATGTCGCACACTTCATGATCAAGGAGGTGGAACTGTTAGAGAAATTCCAGGATATGAAGCTGCAGGTGGAATTGGGATCCGAGTTCATTAGGTATAGTACCTTGACTATATCTAGTGACTTCTTGGAGTCAATCAGAAAGAGACAGTTGTTGGATGTCAGTCTGAACAGAGTTAGGGAACAACTGGGATCAGATGAGGCTAGAGATTTTACCTTGGGTAATGATGGGATATTAAGATTTCAAGGTAGGGTGTGTGTACTAGGCGACGCATAGGTAAAAAGATTAATCCTTGAGGAAGGGCATAAGAGTCGTCTTAGCCTGCACCCCGACATGACTAAGATGTATTAGGACCTCAAGGAAAACTTCTGGTGGTAGGGGATGAAGAAGGATGTGGCCAAATTTGTATCAGCCTGTCTGACCTGCTAGAAGGCAAAGGTGGAACACCAGAGGCCCGGTTGAATCCTACAACCTCTAGAGATACCGGTGTGAAAATGGGATAGCATTTCCATGGACTTTGTGACCCATTTGCCACGAACTTTTATGGGGCATGACACCATCTAGGTCATAGTGGACTGACTGACCAAGAGTGCCCATTTCTTGGCAATGAACTTGAGAATGCCTATGGCCAAGTTGGCCCAGCTGTATAGTAAGGAAATAGTGAGGTTACATGGAGTACCTTCGAGCATAGTTTTGTGCTTGGAATTGTACTTGAAATCCGCACTTTCTTGTAATATAGCGAAATGTAAAAGAGTTGAAAATGTTACTGGATAAATATTAACATAGTTTTAAATTTAAAGTTAGAAGTATGTTAATATTTTGAGTTGTGTAAAGTTGCAAAATTTTGGCATATTGATTTTGGTAAAACTTGGAAGTTGTTTGACCCCTTTTGGGAGGATCCACATGGGCTTTACAAAGACTCATCCACCTTACGTTTCCCTTTAGAGGATGGAGGAGGTGGGGAGGAGAAGTATGTTCATCAGAAGAACCTTCTCTAAAGATGGAGTTAGTATGACTCGAAGGGTTGCATCCCCTATTGCAATCACCATTAGATTAACCAAAGGCAGTGGTGGCTCATGAAGAGAGTAAGAAAGGGAAGAACAAGACATAAGGAACATACCCAGGAATGAGAAAGCAAGTGCAAAGAGAGAAGAGACGTTTCGTGAAGTGGCGACAAATAAACCTAGGTATTTTAATGTTTATTTTCTCTCGGGCGTTATGTCTTCTCAATGTTTGAAATTCTCAAATAGAAGATGGCCACATGTCATAAAAAGGTAGCTGGAATAACACATTGACAAAAGCCCTAAAATACTATCATGACTTACAAATCCCATTACAATCAAGTACAACTCAGAAAAACTTAACCATAGTCGACTATAACCTAGCCATGCGTTAAAATAATTAATAAACTCGTTCATTTAATAACTCGATTCATCTGCAAAATTATTAAATTATAACTTTGGAGAGCTTATGTATGTATCTGACCTACAATTATAATGAAATAATAATATTCATTAAGGCCCAAAGTAGGCCTAATTACCAAGATCATAATAATAACACCCATATAATATTCTGAGGATCTTTTGTAATATCTTTTATGATACTTAGTACTGACTAAATGATAATAACATTATTTGTTATTATATCTGCTGGTATATTATGTAAGTCCCATTTAATAGTGAATAAATCCTTAATAAATGAAACATCACATATAATATAATATCAAGAGCAATACCATGAAGTATATATATGTATCAACCATTACAGTTATCCATGAATATACTGGAAGAAAAGACTAGGCACACCACGATGCCATGAACAAAATAAAAAGGTTCAACAGTTGCTCAAAAGCTTGCTCATAGAGCAATAGACAAGGGTCCGTCAAACATGAGTTCAATATCAACCCATGACCATCTAAGCTGCAGAATCCCATTATCACTGCGATAACCAGGGGTTTCCATATCTGCTCACACCAAGGAATTATTGATCATTGCAAAAAGGAAAACCACACAAGAAGACAGACACAAGCAAGAAGGGTAAACTAGAGTAAAAAGGTTTTTATCATAGAATTAAGCATGCAATTTAAAATTCAAGAATACATCAATCAACCAAGCATGTGATAGCATACGACAAGACTCTAAGACTCAATTTATCTGGATACATATAATCGGTCGGATTCACCAGATGCTTGCACCTTGTGGTGACCTTTACTACTCTACAGAGCCATTGCCAATGGGTTTCACCCTACCACGCACAAGGTTAGCCTTCAAAGATCTAAGGCCATTATCCTGCAAAAGACTAGGGCCTCTTGCTACTCTCACCACTTGAGTCAGTCCATCACATACGACACCACCATGAGATCTCACCAAAAGGTTCATTGAATTATGTCCATCACATCCAACACCACCATGTAATCTCACCAAGAGTTTCATGGAATTACGTCAATCTCATACCATAGCCATGTCTCACCACCCAACCATAAATTTATCAAGCATTGCAATCTCATGACAATATCCAACCAATCAACCAATCATGATTCATGCACTTATTCGTACCAAGCTCATCAATTCAAGTCCCATTATATCATATATAACATATAAGGCATCATACTTAACTTTTTAAAGCAGCAAACCATCCAATCATTCGAAACATGCACGTATCCAACCAACTCTGTCAATCTCGCTCAAGCTAAACAGCTCTCGCTTAGGCAAGAGGGACCCCTCGCTCAAGCTACCAACTCTCACCTGGGTGAGACTGCAAATAGAGAGCATATTGAGGTCTCGCTCAAGCTAGCCCATGTTGCTCAGGCGAGATTACTCTCGCTCAGGCGAGAGGCCTTCGCTTAGACGAACCCTTAAAATAGAGAGGGGGATGGGTTGCAGTTATTCTCGCTTAAGCGAGAGCTTTACATTTTGAGCAACCACCTAGCTCGCTTGGGCGGGTTCAGCATAACCCACCTGCTCTCATGTGTGCAGCCAATAGATTCAAACAAAAGACGCACACCATACATTATTCACACCACCTCAACACCATACAAGCATTTAAGAACACAAAACAGTCCATCAATAGACAAACTAATCATAAAGACATGAAACCATAGCTCTCCTTACCTGGACAAATGCTAGCTAACAATACAAGCACCCTACAGAGGAGCACCACAACTCTAGGAACAGATTAGTGAGCTAAAAACAACCAACACTAGAACAAAACGAGGTTACTACGATGCACCCTAGACGAAATCACGACAACAAAGCTAGGGAAGAGAAAATACTAGTTGATTTATCATTAAAGTATAAATTTCGTTAAAAAAATTATGTATTTATTATCCATAACTTTACTAGTGGTTCGATGCAAACAAAGTTCTCCTTATAATGTTAATTAAGTTTCTTTCCACTACCACGTCATTATTATTCTAAAAAGTAAATAATTTACGATTTTCTTTTAAAAATCACTTTAGAAAATTACTTTGAATAGAAATTTTAATTTTTTTAAGGAGTTTTATGTTTTTGATAGTGTATATATATATATATATATATATATA